>Ga0181566_10003219_pt1 | contig 13354 bp, 8 predicted proteins | sample 101ome_15_FD_133762 | JGI IMG/M metagenome (GOLD analysis project Ga0181566, IMG submission 133762) | Coastal salt marsh microbial communities from the Groves Creek Marsh, Skidaway Island, Georgia - 101402AT metaG (megahit assembly) | ecosystem: Environmental > Aquatic > Marine > Intertidal zone... | reverse complement strand
CGTTCCGATTCCCTGCGTGCTTTCTACGACAATGTTGCCACCCGACTGGTTTAGAAAACCATAAGCGGTACTAAGCCCTAGTCCCGTACCGCGGCCTTTGCTTTTCGTCGTAAAAAAAGGCTCCAATATCTTTTCCATTACCTCGGTAGGCATCCCAGAGCCATTATCGCTAATGCTCAGTTCAATGTAGGGCTTGCCACCCTTGATAGCAGGTCTGCGACCATCGGCGAGCCTGAGAATGGGCTCTAGCGTTAAACTCGCTGAAATCGTTAGCACACCACCATTCGGCATAGCATCTTTCGCGTTAACGCATAAATTCAAGATAGCGTTTTCTAGCTGCGTTTTATCGGTCGCGGCGATACAAGATTCAAGGCAGGGCTCGCAGATCAAGAGGATATTTTCACCGAGCATGCGACTATAGAATTCTTTCATCTCTGTCATCAGCAAATTAATATCGACATTGCGCGTTTGCAGCGACTGCTCCCGAGAAAAGCTTAAAAGCCTATTGTTTAGATCAGCACCGTTCTGCGCCGCTGTCATTATTTTTCGAACTAACGTGACCGACTTTTTATCGGCGCTACTGTGTCGTTCGAGAAATTGTAGGTTACCGAGTATCACGGTAAGTAAGTTGTTAAAATCGTGCGCAACACCACCGGTTAACCTACCAATAGCTTCCATTTTTTGAGATTGAAGTAGCATAGATTCCATTTCTTTTTGTTTGGAAATATCAATGAAACTGACCACGGCGCCGATGACTTTGCCATGGCTTACAATGGGTTCGGCAGAGTACCTCACAGGTAGAAACTTATTGCTTTTGGTGCGAAAGCTACTCTCAATCAGTTCGACGGCCTTACCGTCGACGTAAGTTTGACGCAGTGCGGTATTCTGATCCTCGCTGACGGGACCGGTTCTTAGTAGTGGATTGACCAAATGTATTGCAGCGACTCCAATTACCTCGGCCTCGGAGTACTCGAGCATGGCGAGTGCAGATTTATTAATAAACGTCACCGCACCGACATCGCTGATGCCAAAAATGCCTTCTTGCAACGCGTTCAGTAGAAGGTGACGATCCTCCGCCGCAGAGCGAAGTTTTGCATCGGCCCGAGCGTTCTGTACCTTGAGGGCTGCCTCTTTACTTCGTTGGACAGCGAGTTCTTCTTCTTTCTCAGCGAAAATGAGTTTCTTAGCGGTAAGTTCATCGCGCATGAGCCTATTGTCCAAAACCGCATTGATAAAAGCGCTTGCGCTTGCGCTTTGCTGCAGCCCTATTGGAATGATGAATATCAGAAAGAGTAAATAGCTCGTAATGAGTTCTATTGGATTGTGCTCCACATGAAAATACACGCTCGTAACAAAGGCGAGCGATGCAGCGAGTACAAAAGCGCCAAAAACCATTCCCATAATAGAGAGCGTTGCAGCCGCGCCCGCCAGCATGCCCGCAAGCCAGAGCGCCGAGAGAGCAGAGGTGGTTGGTGTGACGTCGGCTGCAACGATTAGGGGTGTCAGACCCCAGCAAAAACCTGAGGCAAATGAGCCGAAAATCAGAAATTGATAGCGAGATTCGTAATTAATAGTCTCTGCCGAAGAAGCCAAATACTGCGATCGAATATAATAGCGAAGGCTTGTAATCGAAAGCAAAGCAATCAACCAGAGATAAAGCGGCGGATTGTAATTGGGGTTCATGAAAAACGTCACAGAAAAAACGAAGATTGAGGCCACTAAATCACCCAAGAGAACAATGGATTGACCTCGAAGCAAACGATCTACACGCTCATTGAAGAGCGCATTGCTGCGACCAACCGACACGAAGGGCTCAGGGTTCGGCGATGTGCCGTAAGCTGCGTGGGTAAGATGGTCACCTAGCAGGTATTGGCCGTCATCGATCTTCCGCTGGGCTCGTGCTTTACTGCTCTGTGTACTCGTGGGTTCTCTCGAATCATCACTCATTAGTCACCGGGTGGAATTCTTTGAATCTAAAGACTACTTAGGTGACCGGTTCGGAAGGGATTCATTACTAAAATTGAATGATATTTCTCCGAGCAATGTGTATTCATAGGAATTGTGAGAGTTATACCTAACTAATCCTGTGATAAAGTCGATGCGCGAAAGCGGTCGAAGTTGGCAATGCCCGCTACGACCGATTCTTCAGTTTTAAACAAAAATGGCAGGGGCCAATAACATTATGGATAGATCCAACCAGTCCGAGGTGCTTTGGTCTGCCCAGTCACTTATGCGGTCGCTAACGAGTATGATTGATGTGGCGTTCTCAGAGGTTCGGCATCGATGTGTCGATCGAGAAAGCGGGCGCCTTAACGCTGCGTTGCTCGATGAGAATCAGCAAGTGAGTTACGAGCTAGCCTTTGTGGTGGCCGAACTCGCAGCAACTAGTGCGCTGGTATCAAAAGCAGAATTCGGCGGCGAACTGGAGACTCTTGTTGCTTTGGCGCAGTGCTCATGCGCACTCAATGCTGCGCAGTCGAGACTACTGCCAATCGCCGACGAATGTGGACTCGATAGGGATGAGCTATGCGGTTTCTTTAATCAGCAGTCGCTCGTAGCGCTTCAAACTAAATTTGGATCGAGCAAAGCGCTCGCTCGGTTAGGTGAGAGACTCTGCGCTACGGAAATACAGAGGCTGCCTTCTGTACTTGATACCGACAAAGAGATGATGCGCGGAACGTTCGAACGTTTCGCCAACGAAATAGTCGCTCCAAGAGCGGAGGCTATCCATCGTCAGGACTTGGATATTCCCGATGAAATATTAATCCCCGCTGCTGAACTCGGTTGCTTTGGGACCTGTATTCCAGAGCGATTTGGCGGGCTGCAACCGGATGATAAGCCCGATAGTCTGAGCATGATTGTCGTAACCGAAGAATTGTCGCGGGGTTCTCTTGGCGCGGCGGGAAGTCTTATTACGCGTCCAGAAATAGCGGCGCGCGCGCTTCTTTCAGGGGGAACGGATGAGCAACAGCAAAAATGGTTGCCTAAACTTGCCGCAGGAGAAACGCTGTGCGCTATTTCGATCACAGAGCCCAATACAGGATCCGATGTCGCCTCTGTGGCACTGCGAGCTACCCGCACCGAAACTGGCTGGAAGCTCAATGGAGCAAAAACCTGGTGTACTTTCGCAGGACGATCTGAGCTTTTAGTCGTATTGGCGCGCACTGAGGGTGACAGGGATCTTGGCTATCGCGGTTTGAGCCTCTTTCTCGTCGAGAAACCAGCATGTGCGGGGCACGAGTTCACTGTCGAGCAAGACGGCGGTGGCAGGCTGAGTGGACGCGCTATCGCGACTTTAGGCTATCGTGGTATGCATTCTTTCGAGTTAGCATTCGATGAATTCATTGTGCCCGAATCAGCTTTGCTAGGAGGCGAGGCGGGGCTCGGTCGGGGTTTTTACTACACGATGGCAGGGTTCGCCGGCGGGCGCATCCAGACGGCCGCGCGCGCTACCGGACTCATGCAAGCCGCGCTCGAAAAGGCGATGAGCTATGCGCGTGAACGCAGCACGTTCGGGACACCGCTTGCTAGCTACCAATTAATTCAAATTAAAATTGCAAAGATGTTTGCGACAGTTTCAGCGTCGCGACAATTTTCCTATGATGTTGCCGCATTAATGGACGAGGGTGCGGGTCAAATGGAGGCGAGTTTGGTAAAATTGTTCAGCTGCCGCGCCGCCGAAATCGTGACCCGCGAAGCAATGCAGATACATGGCGGTATGGGTTATGCCGAGGAAATGGCAGTCAGCCGTTTTTTTGTTGATGCAAGAGTGCTTTCAATTTTCGAGGGGGCCGAAGAGGTGCTCGCACTCAAAGTTATCGCGCGCGAATTAATTGAGAACGCGAAAGTAATTTAACAGCAACGTCGCGAGCCTTGCAGCAAAAATGCCATCAATTCGGGATACCCACTAATGCAAAATTTACTGAAAGGACTTCGCATCGTAGAAGGAAGTGCTTTTATTGCAGCGCCCTCTGGAGGAATGACGTTAGGCCAATTGGGCGCGGATGTCATTCGCTTTGATCAGATCGGCGGCGGCATCGACTACCGTCGCTGGCCGATAACAGAGCAGGGCAAGAGTCTTTATTGGCATAGTCTCAACAAAGGTAAGCGTTCGATAGCAGTAGATTTTCGCAAGCCCGAGGGCCGTGAGCTGCTCTCGCGACTGATATGCGCACCAGGCGCCGATGGGGGGCTTTTTCTCACGAATTTCCCCGCGCGCGGTTGGCTTTCCTATGATGCGTTAAAGCGAAGGCGCGAAGATCTCATCTACCTGAATCTAACCGGCGATCGCCACGGCGGCAGTGCGCTGGATTACACCGTGAATGCGCGCGTCGGAGTCCCATTTCTTAACGGCGACGGCGTCACTCCTCTAAATAGTGCACTGCCAGCCTGGGACGTGATCGCAGGGCAGCAGATCGCGCTCGGGCTTCTGGCTGCGGAGCGGCATCGTAGCCGAACCGGGGAAGGGCAAATGATCACTCTTGCGCTTGCCGATGTTGCGCTTGCGACCATGGGGCACCTTGGCTACCTCGCGGAGGCTCAGTTGAATGAAAACCAGAGACCGGCTATGGGTAATCACATATATGGAACCTTCGGTCACGATTTCGTGTGTGCCGACGGAGAACGAGTGATGATTGTCGGTGTAAGCCCAAATCAATGGCAGGCAATCGTGAAGGTTACTGATTGCGCTAACAGTGTCGCCGAACTTGCCTTCGAACTTGGCCTTAACTTCGATAAAGAAGGCGACCGATTTGCTGCAAGAGAAAAATTGCGATCTCTTTTTGAACCCTGGTTCGCTGCACGCAGTAGTAAACAGGTGCACGTCGCTCTCGAAGCCGCGGGCGTCTGCTGGGGTCCCTATCAAACTGTTAAACAGTTAGTGAAAAACGACGCCGAATGTTCAACCGATAATCCCCTTTTCTCATCGATCAATCAGCCCGATATTGGGTGCTTACTCACGCCCTCACAGCCGCTAAACTTTACGGGGATCGAGAGTACCGAGCCGAAGCCTGCGCCGCGCTTGGGTCAACATACCGACGAAATACTTAGCGAACTACTGGAGATGAGTTCGGGGGAGATCGCTGCTTTGCATGATGCGAAAATCGTGGCGGCGAGTAGCTAAAGACAACATTAAAGAGTGAGAGAGATGTCGACAAACGAAGTAAACGAGCAGGTATTAGCGGCAGGCAATGAAAGCGGCGAGGTTTTCGCTCTGCTTACCGAGGCGGCTAAGCACTGGCCGGAACGAGCGGCTGTTACTTATCAAGGTTCCACCCAGACATGGCGTGAGACATTGCTGCGCTGTCGGGCACAGGCCAGCGTGTTTGCGCAGTCAGGTGTCGAACGCGGTGATAGGATCGCTTATCTCGGCTTCAACTCGAATGTGTGTTTTGAAGGCTATTTCGCCCCCTCAGCAATTGGCGCAATATTTGTTCCGCTCAATTTCCGTCTGGCCATTGGCGAGTTGATTGAATGTCTTGATGATTGCACGCCGCGAATTTTGCTCTGCGAGCCAGCGTTCTATAGCCAAGCCGTGGCATTGTTAAACGCCTGTGCGAGCGTCGAACATATTTTTGTTACTGGCGATCCAGCTGAGTTCGATGCAACGAGTACGAGCGGAGTCGAGATCGACGGAGCTGTCCAACCCTTACCAAGTGGAATGCGTTCGCTCGAGAGATGCATTGTTGAGACAGTAGCAGCGAACGCGTTTGTTGACCTACGGCCGAGCTCGTTTGATGAAACGCTAATCCTTTTCTACACCGGTGGTACAACCGGACGCTCGAAAGGAGTTATGCTCAGCAACAAGAATTTCCTGTGTAATACCACGGGCTCTGTGCCGCTTTATAAAATGCAGGATGGCTGGTGTTTCCTCATCGTAGGCCCACTTTTTCATATTGCAGCAGGCGCACGCATTTTTAGCTGCGCGGTGCTTGGTGGTCATGCGGTAGTTTTGCCGAAATTCGATGTCCCTGACGTATTAGCAAGCATTGCAAACTATCGAATCAACTCGGCTACGCTTGTTCCGACCATGTTTCAAATGCTTATCGACCACCCGCTTTTTCCGAGCGCTGATCTTTCTTCAATGCAGATGGTAGCCTCTGGTGCTGCACCAATGCCAATGGCATTGCAGCATCGCGTTATCGAGGCGTTTTCTGGCATCAATCTCTATCAAACCTACGGGATGACCGAGGCGGCGCCCATCGTCACAAGTCTCGACTCACAGTATCACGTTGTCAGCGGTCCTGGTTCTGAGAAACTGGGCTCGGTTGGCAGGCCAGCGCCGCATGTGCAGCTGCGCATTATCGACGAAGAGGGCGCTGACCTTCCCATAGGGCAAACCGGCGAAGTGCTTGCGCGCGGCGACAATATTATGACTGGCTATTGGAATTTGCCCGAGCAAACTGCAGTTGCCTTAAAAGACGGCTGGTATCACACAGGTGATGCCGGCTATCTCGACGCCGAAGGGTTTTTGTTTCTCGAGGGTCGCGTCAAAGACATGATTGTTAGCGGCGGTGAAAATATCTACCCGATAGAGATAGAGAATGTGCTATCGAGTCATCCCGCGGTTCATCAGTGCGCAGTTATCGGCATTCCTCACGAAACTTGGGGAGAGGCGGTGCATGCGGTTATTCTCCTCGAAGACTCGGAAAGTAAACCGCCGACAGAGCGTGAATTGATCACCTATTGCCGTGAAAGAATTGCTTCTTACAAGTGTCCGGTGAGTGTTAGTTTTCGGAGCGAGCCGATGCCACTCTCGCCTATAAACAAAATTCTAAAGACCGAGCTTCGCAAGCCCTTTTGGGAAGGGCGATCGAGCGCGCTTGTCTGACCTAGGTCGTCCATCCCCCCGCAAGCGGGATTAGCTGTCCGACCATGTGCGTGCAGTGTTCACTCGCGAGATAGGCGGCGAGTTCCGCAGTTTCGGAAGGCGCGCCGACTTTATTGGTCGGGACATTGCGTTTCACGTGCTCAATGAATTTAGCCTGATCGAGAACATCGTCGGGATAATAAGTGTCATTGTTAACATAGTTTTGTGCAATCGCATTGACTTGTATGCCGCTTCGGGCCAGTTCGAGTCCAACCGCTTTAATAAAGCCATTCTGCGCGCCGCGCGCCGCGCAGTACGCCGCGTTATTCGCGATGCCTTTTAAGGGCGCTGCGCTCGTGACCGCGATTATTTTACCGCTCTGGCGTTCGAGCATCTGTGGAGTTACTGCACGAACAAGATACATTAGCGGGTCTACTAAGCGTACGAATAATCGCTGCCAGTTAGCATCATCTATCGCATGCACCGGACCGGTCATCGGCGGCTCAGCAAGATTTGCTACTAAGATATCGATGCGTCCGGCTTCTGCGATTACACGATCGACCTCGGCATTACTCGTGAGCGGAGAGTCGTCTTCAATAACGTCGATAGACAGTTGTCTGAACTTCGTTGCGATAGCGCGTCCCATATAGCGGTCTGCGCAGGTGATTAATGCCCGACGTGCGGGCGTAGTGGATGTCATCTTCTCTGCCCCTTCTAATTCTTCGCTGTTTCAACAGCAGTCCTTTCGGCTTGAGTGGCCGCTAGCCCATCCTGTTCTTTTCAGTAAGCAAGTGTCTTACAAATTTTTCAAGCGTCTCGTACGGCTGGCAGCCCACTACAGCGAGGTCGTTGGCATAGAATGTAGGTACGCCAGTCACGCCAACCTCGCGCGATCGCGCCCAATCATCATCGACCTTGGCAGAGAAACTGCGCTCAGTCAGAACGGTACGCGCTGCGCCGCTGTCGAGTCCAACTGATTCGGCGATGGCAATGAGCGCATCAATATCGCTGATGTTAATGGCGTTGACAAAGTAGGCACGATAAAGCGCCTCGTGAATGGCGTCACCACCGGTCTGCGTGTCAGCCCAGGCACCGAGTTCCTGTGCGAGCCGGCTATTATAAGTATGCGTGCGCTCGCCGTAGTCAAGACCAGCTTCCGCCATAAGGCTCTTGAGCCTCTGGCGGATAGGCTCGATGTCTCGTCCCGCGAACATTTCGGCTAATGAACGTCCTTCGGCAGGGGTGTCTGGATGCAGCGGGAAGTGAACCCACTGAATTTTGACGGGGTAATTCGTCTTCAGTTTTTCAATACTCACGGTACTGAGGTAACACCAGGGTCAAACGTAATCGGTGAAGACGTCTAGTTGAATAATGTTGGACATGTAGCGCTCCGACTGAGTGTTAGGCGTTGTTATCAAACCAACATTGACTGTATCAAACTCTTATCTGCGTTGCCTTTATTAGTTCTGCTTGATGTAGATCAAGTGGGCGATAACCGAATTAATATTAGTGGCGATTATTACGCTTTTTTGCGCGTTTCAGTGTGTTTGCACCATTTGCCTCTTGTGCCAATTGCGCTAGACTCAACGGGTTAACGGGACTACTGAGACCAGAAAATAACAACGGAGAAACGACCATGCGTAAACTCTTAACCGCCGGTGTCATACTCGGCGTCACCGCGATGCAACTCGCGGCGCTGCCTTCTACAGCTGTCGGTCAGTCTAGCGACGAGCCGCTTGCCATACTCGTACCCGGTGGTGGTACGTATTCACGGCCTATCACAACCGACTCTGATCTTGCGCAGCAGTTTTTTGATCAAGGATTGCGCATGGCATGGAGTTTTTACTTCCCCGAGTCGATTGCCTCGTATCAAGAAGCGAGCCGCCTCGACCCCGACAGCCCTATGCCCTATTTCGGGTTAGCGCATGCTGCTGGCCCTAATCCTAATAGCCGCTACGCGAATATGCCGGACGATCCGCAAGGTACTGGTCTTGCGGCTATCCGCGAAGCCATGCGGCGCATCGATAATGCGACGCCGCGGGAGCAGGATATGATCCGCGCGCTTTTCGTCCTCTATAACAAAGATGCGATCCCCGACAACCGAGAGCGAGATTTCGCTTTCGTCGATGCAATGCGCAAACTGCATGCCAAGTACCCCGAAGATCCCGATATCGGAGCAATGTTCGCGGCGGGCTTCATGAATACGACCCGTTGGGACTATTGGGAGAAGGATGGGACAGCGCGCCCAGGTACGGAGGAGGCACAGTTGGCACTCGAAGCGGCGATGCGTGCGGAGCACGATCACCCCGGCGCTAACCATCTTTATATACATCTAATGGAGGCCTCTTCTCAGCCCGAATTAGCGATGCCTGCGGCTCAAAAGCTAGAATCTACCGTGCCCATTTCGGGTCACATGGTTCACATGCCCGGACACATTTATCTCCGAGTAGGCGAGTATGAAAAAGCGATAGACATCAACGAGCGCTCGCAGATCGTCGATCTTCAGTTTGCCGAACTGTGGGGCAATACTAACTTCCCCAACATTGGTACTTATCCGCTGTCTCACAAAATGCACGCACCACACGCGCTAGACTTTGTGCGGTATGCCAGCATGCTGCAGGGTAGTTATGCTGAGGCATCCGAAGCGGCGCAGCGCGGAGCAGCGAGCGTCGGCACCGCACCCGAGGCGGTGAACCGAGGCGAGAAGCGCGTTGTGCACTCTTGGGTTGTCGACAAGGTGTTTGGCAAATGGGACAAGCTACTTAGCAGTGAGCAGAGCCATAAAGGCACGCCTTACCTCGACGGTATGTGGAGCTATGTGACCGGCAGCGCCAACATCGCGAAGGGTAATCTCGCTGCAGCGGATGCGGCGCTTTTACACATTCGTGAAATGGCTGCTGATCCAAAGGTCGATACTACAGGCGTGAGCCCTACGTCCGCTTCGCAGATTCTTACGCTTGCGGGTTTCGCGCTCGAGGGTGAAATTAAAGAAGCGCGCGGCGATCTGGACGGCGCGATTGCTGCCTTCGCGCGCGCAGTTGAGATTGAAGACACGAACAGCTATACCGAGCCACCCGATTGGTCTCAGTCGATGCGTCTTTACCTTGGTGCTGCTCAGCTAGATGCTGGGCAGGCCGCCGAAGCTGAAGCGACATTCCGCCAAGATCTCGAGTGGAAGCAGCAGAGTGGCTGGTCGACTTTTGGTCTGTATCAGGCGATCGAGGCGCAGGGACGCAGTGCCGAGGCCGAGATTGTGAAGCGACAGTTCGAGTCTTTCTGGCGTAATGCCGATGTGACCCTGTCGCGGGCGCATCTCTAGTCTGGGCTTCTGCTCAATGCGTTACCCAAAGGGCCTATCAGAAAACTGATAGGCCCTTTTTTCTGGCGCGAGAATTTCGACCGAAAGTCGAGAACTAGCGGTTCGATCGAAGATGCCGGCTCTCATCCCGAATTGATTTAAATTCCGAACTCGGCAGCAACTCAGGCCAACGTGATGAGTTTGCCAGATCTGTGATAATAGAAAGAAATAGTTCGATATCTTGAACTGCCCCGCGCAGATCCCAGTCGGGGCTCCATGCGTCGCAGGTTTGGTGGTAGCAATTGGCGGTGTAGTCGGCGATCCACTTATCGCCCGCCGCGCGCCCGCCCTCAATCAGATCAGCGCCGCCGGCAATTCCCATTATCAGAAGCACAGGGACGCCACGCCGTGCCAGTGAGAAATGGTCGGCTCTAAAAAATAGGCCGTTCTCCGGCAAGTTCTCCGGTGTCACCGTGCGTTTCTGCAACGCGGCGGCACGCGCCAAATCTTGTTCAAGCTCGCTCTGTCCCTCACCAACCTGTATGACATCCCGCGCGGGGCCAGCGGTTTGCAGTATGTCTAGGGTGAAGTTCGCAACGGTTGTTTCGAGTGGGAAAAGGGGTCGGGATGCATAGGCTTCGGAGCCAAGGAGGCCACTCTCCTCTGCGGTCCACGCGGCGAAGACTACGCTGCGCTCGGGCCGCTCCTCTTTGCTGAGCACGCGGGCTAGTTCGATCACACCGGCAATACCCAGCGCATCGTCGTTGGCGCCGGGTCGCACAGTGCGTCCTAGCGAATCGGGTTCGCCAACACCATACGCGTCCCAATGCCCCGAAACCATTATTGTTTCCTCTGGACGGCTCGACCCTTTTAGCCGCGCCAGTACATTCCGGCTTTGCACGACTTCCATGTCAACCTCGAGGGTTGTGGATAGTGTTACCCCTTCGAGCTCAAAGGCCTCGAAGTCCTCAGTGCGCGCCTGTCGTCGCTGCTCTTCGAGAGTAAGCCCCGCAAGAGCAAAAAGATCGCCAGCCGCATCGTTGTGGATCCACCCTTGAAGCAAGGGCGGCTCGAGGCTTGTGGCGGGGCGTTCAATTGAGTAGTTTTCGCCGGGGGAAGATGAGGCCACGTTCCAGCCGTAGCCTGCGCCTGCATCGTCGTGGACTACGAGAGCAGCAAGTGCTCCGCGACGCGCTGCTTCCTCAAATTTATAGGTCCAGCGGCCATAATAAGTCATGCGTTTGCCGCCAAACCGACCGGCAATAGCCTCGTCTTCTTGTGCCGCGAAATCAGGATCGTTGACTAGAAAGATGGCAAGCTTGCCGCGCAGATCTATGTCACCAAAATCATCCCAATCACGCTCCGGAGCGAAGGCGCCGTGACCAACGAAGACTATTGGGGCGTTCTCAATGATTGCTTGGGTAACCGGCCGAGTAGTGCTGAACTCTACATCCGTTCCCTGAATTAGATTGACAGTCGCCCCGGTTGCGTTGAGTTGGAGACTGGGCGCGTTGTCTGCTTGGCCAGAAATTTGCGTATGAATTAGCGGAACAGACTGCGTCCATCCGCCTCCTTCGCCAGCCGGTTCGAGTCCTAATTCAGTAAAGCGTTCGATCAAATAGTTGACCGTCAGGGCTTCCCCCGGCCCGCCGGGGGCACGGCCGTAAAATTCGTCCGATGCCAGGACCCGCACGGTTTCGGATAGCTGCGTAGCGTCTATCTGAGCGCTTGTCGCGGCGTCGAGTGTGTCTTCTTGGCAGCCGCTGAGAGAGAATGCGAAAGCCGCTGTGAGCGTCAGGGTTAGGGGGCGCGAAAAATTGACTTTAAACATAATGAGGCCTACTGGCTTTTAACTGTCGGAAAGGGTGTAGAGTCGCACGGGGTAGGGCCAAGAGTAACGAGTTAGCTAATCTAATCTAGCGCGGCGGCAAGTCGTAAAGTAAGCTTGCCACGCATTAGTAATAATACAGGCATGCCGTGACCGACGCGATTAAAGATTTCCTCCTCTCCAATCCTAGAACGGTTGTCCTCACAGGTGCGGGTATTAGTCTTGCTTCGGGTATTCCTACTTATCGCGATAGCGCGGGCAAGTGGCAACGCAACGACCCTATCCAACACCGAGATTTCGTCGAAAAGCCGGCGTCTAGACAAAGGTACTGGGCGCGGAGCTATGCGGGATGGCCGGCCGTCGGGCAGGCTCAACCTAATGCCGCCCACCTTGCGCTCGCCCGACTCGAGGCAGCGGGATATGGCTCTCTGCTGGTTACTCAGAATGTAGACCGGTTGCATCAGCGCGCAGGATCGCAACAGGTCATCGATCTGCACGGCAGGCTTGATCGCGTTATCTGTTTAAGCTGCGGCGAGAGAACCGATCGAGCGCGCATGCAAGAGCGCCTAGTTGACTATAACCACTCGCTGCCAAGCCCTGGCGCCCTCGCTCCGGACGGTGATGCAGACGTACCCGACGACATAATAAATCAAATAAATGTACCACCTTGCGAGTCTTGCGGCGGGGTACTTAAACCCGACGTGGTGTTTTTCGGCGATTCCGTCCCCCGTACCACAGTCGAAGAAATTTTTACGGCTATCAATGCGGCGGGCGCATTATTGGTTATCGGCAGCTCGCTAATGGTATATTCAGGCTTCAGATTTTGTCGTCATGCTCATCAGGCGGGCTTGCCCTTAGCGTGTATCAATCCCGGCGCCACGCGCGCCGACGATCTGTTCACACTCAAGAGCGAACAAGGCTGCTCCGAGCAGCTGCAGGCATTAGCTGCAGAATTAGCAGGGGGGTAAAGTTGCTTTTCCCCAGATAATAAAAACAAGCGCAGATCTATCACGCAGCGCGAATGGGGTATCACAATGAACAAAATAACTTTCTCCGCAGGCCAAGCAAACAAGCGTTGCGGAAACGGCACTGCTCGAGTACGACACTTTTCACCTCAAGCGGCAGCGGTAACACTTGCCGTGGTCAGCTTTGGACTCGCCGGATCGCTGTTTGCTCAGGATCACTTCAATGCGAAGGGTTCTCCAGCGTCAGTGCACACATCAGAACTGCAACAAGAACTGCGCGAATCACTCCCCTTTGAGGACGATCGAGACTTTGCCGAGTCACGCCGCGGCTTCATCGCAGAACCCGCCTCAAAGCAGATCCTAAATTCTCAAGGCGCTGTTGTCTGGGATATGGGGCGATACGAATTTTTGCTAAGCGGTGAAGAGTTCGACTCAATGCATCCATCGCTCCAGCG
>Ga0181566_10003215_pt1 | contig 13361 bp, 6 predicted proteins | sample 101ome_15_FD_133762 | JGI IMG/M metagenome (GOLD analysis project Ga0181566, IMG submission 133762) | Coastal salt marsh microbial communities from the Groves Creek Marsh, Skidaway Island, Georgia - 101402AT metaG (megahit assembly) | ecosystem: Environmental > Aquatic > Marine > Intertidal zone... | reverse complement strand
AGTAGAAGGTGAAAATGTATCTATCACTGTATGTGACACAGCAGGTGGAATCCCAGATGATGTTATGCCAAAAATATTTGATCCATACTTCACCACAAAAGGTAATCTCAATGGCGCTGGAATAGGTCTGTATATGGTAAAAATGATGATCGAACAATCCCTCAAAGGAAAAGTAAAAGCATACAACAATGACAAAGGTGCTTGCTTTGAGATAATGCTGCCTATGGGGGGGGTAAAAAATCCTAAAAGTATTATTATGACAAACAATTGACACTTTTTTGTGGTACTATATACCCTAAGGAGAAGTTGTTTTTGTCATAAAAACAGTTTTAATAGAGTGTTTAAGGAAATGTTATGCAGATTAAAGATTTGAGTGTTTTATATGTTGAAGATGAAACTGATCTACGACATGCTTTAAGCGAAACATTTTCAAGGCATCTTCGTGAAGTTTATCCAGCAAAAGATGGTAAAGAAGCGATTGAACTCTTAGAGGTTCATACACCAGATTTAGTTATAACAGATATCTATATGCCAGTGATGGATGGGCTCGAATTAGCTGAGTATCTTAAGCAAAACTATCCAAATCTTCCTATAATCATTTTGAGTGCATTTTCCAACACAGAAGATATGCGAAAAGCTATCAATCTTGGTGTTGATGGTTATGTCAACAAACCAATCCGTAAATTTTCTGAGATTAAAAAAGTGCTTGAAAACACGACTATGCGTTTGCAGCTCAGAATACAAACACTTGAAAATGAGTTACAAGAATCTCAAAGTTCTAGAGAGATTGAGTCACATGAAAGAAGAAGATACGAAACACTTCTTAAACTTGCTTCAGATGCTATATTTATAACAGATAGTGAGGGAAGACTCGTTGAGTTCAATAATCAGGCTGCAAAACTTTTAGGCTACAGTGATGCTGAGATGAAAAATTTACAATTTAATGATTGGAATAAAAGTGTAAGTTTACAAGAGTACAAAGATAGAGTAGCTATCTTAAGTCAAGAACCTTATCAATTTGAAGTGGAACATACAAGAAAAGATGGTTCGAAGTACGATGCTTCAATTAGAGCATCAAAGATAGTGATAGATGGTAAGACACTTGTGTATTCATCTGTGCACGACATTTCAAAGCTTAAAAAACAAGAAGAGATTAGCAAAAAGATACAACAAACACTTTCAGCTGCGATTGGGGTGGGAAATTTAGGTATATGGGAGTGGTACATACAAAAAGATACGCTTGAGTGGAATGAGAGAATGTATGAGATATATGAAATTGACCCAAATACGAGTGAAAACAAGTATCAACTTTGGGTTGATTCCTTACATGAAGATGACAAAGAAAATGCACAAAAAGTGATTATGGAAGCGATAGAAGGGCATGGGAAATTCGACACTGCATTTAGCATCCATACTCCAAGTGGTATAAAATCTATAGATGCGTACGGAATTTGTGAATACGATGAACAAAACAGACCGATACGAATGGTTGGTGTAAATATTGATATAACAGAGCTTGTGGAGGCAAAAAAAGAAGCAGAGTTAGCAAATAAAATAAAATCAGAGTTTTTAGCAAATATGTCTCATGAGATTAGAACACCACTTAACGGGATGATTGGTCTTACTGATCTTGTTATGAAAACAAAACTGACCCATGAACAACGTACATATCTTGAACAGGCAATTAGCTCTTCTAAAACCTTACTAAATGTACTCAATGATATTTTGGATTACTCTAAGCTTGAGGTTGGAAAACTTGAGTTGGAGTCTATTCCATTTCTGATTCAAGAGAGTGCAAAAAATGCGATTGAGCTTTTTGGTTTTATGGCTAAAGACAAAGGTATTGATCTTCATCTGGATATAGATGAGCGTTTGTCTCAAACATGTCAGGGGGATCCGTTTCGTTTAGAACAGATTCTGAATAATCTGCTTAGTAATGCAATCAAGTTTACAAGTAATGGAGAAGTGCTTCTTAGAGCAAAATTATTAGAAGAGTCTCAAGATCACTTTAGTGTGGAATTTAGCATAAAAGATAGCGGCGTAGGTATCGCACAAGAGAAGTTGGATAAACTTTTTGATGCTTTTTCTCAAACTGATGCGTCAAATACGAGAAAATATGGTGGAACGGGTTTGGGTCTTTCTATATCTAAAAGTCTTATCCAAATTATGGGTGGGATGCTTCATGTTGAGAGTACTCTTGGAGAGGGAAGTAGATTTAGTTTTAGAATCGATCTGAGAAAAAGTTCTGAAGATATCACTTCACAAGCAGTGGAGAGAAAAACTGATCAAAAAGTAGTGTTTGATGCAGATATATTGGTTGCAGAAGACAACAGTGTTAATCAGTTGGTCATTGAGCGTTATCTACAAAATTTTGAATCAAGAGTCACTTTGGTAGAAAATGGTGAAGAAGCTGTAAAGGAACTACAAGCAAATAGTTATGATCTAGTTTTAATGGATTTACAGATGCCTGTGATGGATGGGTATGAGGCAACGAAGATTATAAGAGGATTTGATACAAAAATTCCCGTAGTCGCACTCTCTGCAGCAGTACTGCAACGAGATAGAGAAGCATCTTTACAAGCAGGTATGGATGATCACTTGGGAAAACCAATAGTTCAAATACAACTAGAAAATATACTTAAAAAATATCTACCATGGAAGATAGTTGATCTTGAAGAAAAAGAGGAAAACTCTTCTGATCTTGCTCAACTCAAAACTGTTGATATCGATGCTTTATATAAAGCGATTGGTTCTGACAAAAGTATCGTAAGCATGTTGGAGTCTTTTGTTCAAAAATATAAAAATGTCAGTACAGAGTTTGATGCTTCGTTGTCAATGGATATTCTAAGAAGAAACCTTCATACGCTCAAAGGTGTGAGTGGAAATCTTTGTATAAGAGATCTTTTTTCTTTGGTAAAAAATATGTATGAACATGATGATACATATCTTCTAAAAAAACTCCCTTCCTTACGAGAAAAAATCAAGCAATCTCTTAAAGAGATCTCAGAGTTGCTCGATGAGTTTGAAAAGAAAAAAACATCCTTATATATGGATAAAGAAGAGGCTTTGGAGGTAATACGAGACTTAGAAAAATCGATTGAGAGAAGTGACTTTATAAGTGTGGATTTAAGAGATCAAACTGCTGTAGCAATAGAGCTTCTACGATCCAAAGAGGAAGCTCAAGAGCTTGTAAATTTGTTACGTGAGTATTCATTTGAAAAAGCGTATGAAAATCTCCAAGAGATTTTGCAAGATCAGAATTAAAATTTTGTAAACTTCGTTATACTTCTAGCAGATCAAGAGAGTAAATATTTTTTAAAACTGGATAAACGATTCATGACACACACAATAAAAAAACATCAAAAATATAGCTTCTTATTTATGATAAGAATTTTTGTTTTTGTCACTTTGTTTAGTTCATTAAGTCAAGCGATAGAGCCTCTTGTTATACACTCTCAAACTGATCTGAAGTATCTTGCGAGTCATGGTGAAATACTTAAAGATCCAAACCATCGCTATGGTTACAGTGATCTTCGAAGAGGAGCGTACGATCATCTGTTTTCACCAATAGACTCAAATTCAATCTCTCTTGGATACACAAACGATGTAGTATGGCTGCGCTTTACACTTGAAAATAGAAGTTCAAAAGCTTTTGATGGGATGATAGAACTCTCAATACCTTGGATTGAGGAGATTGATGTGTATCTTGATTCAAGTACTCAAGAGCATTATCAACTTGGAAACTCTCTTCCTTACGAACAACGTGAGATAAAATCAGCTGGCTTTTTTGCACCAGTTTCAGTTCAAGCTGGTGAAAAAACAACTGTATATATTCGAGCGTGGTCACAACACAGTACAATTTTGGTTCCAATACTCTACACATCTCAATCAGCTTTTGAGAAAATTATCGAAGAAACAAACTTTGTGGGGATTCTTATAGGTGGAGTATTGTTGATACTTTTTTATAACTTTTTCATATTTATCTCTACAAAAGATATTAATTATCTGTACTACTCATTTTCATTGGCAACACTTTTTTTGTTTATGGGGGTACTTTACGGTTTTAATTCCAAGCTTTTTTGGCCTTCAAATCCTGAGTATGAGTACTTGGGTACTATCTCAATCCCTTTATCATTTTTTGCTGCACTTTTATTTTCGAGAAATTTTTTGACTCTTAAAGAGGTGTTTCCATCTTTAGATAGATTGGCTGCACTTTTGATGTGGTCATTTTTTCTTTTGGCTTTTTTAGGGGTATTTAAAGATGCCTACACGCTTGTAAGTTTACAAACTACGATTTTACTTGGGGTTGTATATTCACCATTTATGATCACTATAGGGGTAATGTCTGTTATAAAAAAAGTTTCTGGAAGTGGATATTTTGTATTTGCCTGGACACTCTTTTTACTTGCAATAGAGATGATCTCTTTGATGGCTTTGGGGTATTTGGAATATTCAGATGCTATTCACCATTTTTTTGGGATAGCTTTACTAACAAAAACAGTGTTGTTATCATTCGCACTTGCTGCAAGAATCAATTATCTTAGAGATCTCTCCAACTCTCAAAAAGAGTCTTTGCAAAACTATACTGTAGATCTTGAAAAAGAGGTGCGTGTAAGAACAGAAGAGATTTTAAAACTCTCCCAAACTAAAGAGGTGTTTGTAGCAAATATGTCTCATGAGATCCGAACACCTCTCAATGGAATCATAGGGATTGTAGATATTCTCCTTAAAGATCAGACAACGTCAGCTAAGGTGAAAAAAAGACTCGAAATTATGAAACATTCATCCAAAATGCTTTCAAATATAGTTGATGATATTTTGGATTTTTCTGCTTTACAATCAGGAAAGGTAAGACTCTTTAAAAAAGAGTTTAGTATGCAAAAGATGCTCAAATATATTGAAAATGTATTGATGCCAAGCATACAAGAAAAAAATCTAGAGTTTATCATTGAGCTTGATGAAGATTTGGAGGATTCACTTATAGGTGATGAGATGAGATTGACACAGGTTTTAAGCAATCTTATTAGCAATGCAAGGAAGTTTACCAATGAGGGTAGCATAAGCTTGAAGGTTACAACACTTCAAAAAGATAGTGAAAATATTAGTATAAGAATTGAAGTGAGTGATACTGGTATAGGGATGAGTGAAGAGATTCAAAAAGAACTTTTTACAGCCTTCATTCAAGGAGATCAGTCCAACACAAAAGAGCATAAGGGGACTGGGCTTGGTTTAGTGATCTCTAAAAAACTTGTTGAGCTGATGGATGGTACAATCTTTGTTGAATCTCAAGAGGGTAAAGGGACAAGTTTTTTTGTTGATCTTAGCTTTACATATACAAAGAGTGTGATTGATCAAAACAAAGATCATACTGTTCGTGTTTTACAAGAAGCAAAAAAAGCATTACTTGTTGAAGATGAACCTACAAACCAAATGGTTTTAGAATTTCATTTTAAAGAGATTGGGTTTGAAATAGATATAGCCAACAACGGTTTTGAAGCGATTGAACATGTTCAAAATAAAGACTACGATATAGTTTTTATGGATATTCAGATGCCAATTATGGATGGTCTTGAAGCGACAAAAAGAATTCGTGAGTTTAACACTACACTTCCAATCGTTGCTCTGAGTGCTGGGGTCTTAGCTGAAAATATAGATGCTTCAAGCAGTGCAGGGGTCAATGATCATATTTCAAAACCTATCGTCAACAAAGAACTCAACAGAGTTTTAGACACTTTCTTTACAACCAAAGAGCATGAGACCTTGTCCAAAGAGGGAGCTGAAGCGATCGATGGTAGATCTTTGGTGCCAGAGTTTACTAACCTTGATGTAAATATTGGCTTGAAATACTTATATAACAACGAAGAAACATATCTCAAACTATTGCAAAGATTTATACACGATTATGGTAATTTTGTTCTTGAAAATCTTGAAGATGATGAACGTAAACGAAAAATTCACTCGCTTAAGGGGATCAGTGCAAATATCGGTGCAATGAAATTACATAAGATTGTTGTAGAACTTGATAAAACTATGAATCAAGATCTTATCAAAGAGTTTGAAGAGAAGTTTTCAGCTCTTATAAATGAGCTCAAAGAAAAACTCCCACAATCTGTATCTCAAGAAGTAGATGAAAAAAAACAAATCTCTCAAGAAGATAAAATCAAACTTTTTAGTGAACTTTATGAAGCTGTTTCTTTGATGGAACCGAAAAAATGTGAGCCAATTTTAGAAGAGATTGTAAACTTTGAGTTCACACAGCAAGAACAAGAGAGTATTGAAGAGATAAAAGCTTCGATTTTTGAATATGACTTTATGAAAGCGATGGAGCTTTTTGATTCGATAGAATGTATGAAAAAAGAGTGAGATTTATCCTTAGCTTATAGAAGATACGCTTTAATTAGATAAATGTTTTAAGATGAAGGGACACTATGGCTAAAAACAGTGTTGATTATATACCAAATATACTTCTTGTAGATGATGAAAGAATCAATATTGATGTGGTGCTTTCTTTGTTTGAAAAGATTAGCAAAAACAACCCTTTTAACACAGTTGTAGCTCTTTCAGGAAGAATGGCACTAGAGATTGTGAAGAATCGTAGCATAGATATGATTCTTTTAGATATAGAGATGCCTATTATGAATGGGTATGATGTGATTGAAAAGCTCAAAGCTGATGAAGCTACTAAAGATATCCCTATTATATTTCTGACAGCAAATCGTGATGAAGCATCGATGGCCAAAGCTTTTAATTTGGGTGCTACAGATTACGTGACCAAGCCATTTAAACCTGTTGAACTTTTAGCAAGGGTAAAGCTGATACTTCAACACAAAATTCAGCTCAAAGAGCTTGAATATCTTGCATATAATGATGAAACAACAGGTTTGTATAACAGAAGAAAGTTTTTTGAACTTGCACAAGAGAGTTTTACTAATGAGCCAGATAGTTTGTATGCAGCTTTTTTTAGCGTAGATAATTTTAAACGTATAAGTGACAAACATGGTCGAGAAGCTTGTGAGCTTGTTATAAAAAAAGTTGCTGATATCTTGAAAAGAGAGCTTGATGAAAAAGGGATTCTTGCAAGATTAAGAGCTGGTGAATTTGTGTATATGTATAAAACAATTTTTGAAGATACTTTGTATAAAAAAATTGAAGCATTAGGTTCTAGACTCGCTTCATTAGAACTTCAAAAAGAGGATGGAACAGTTTTCAAATTCAGAGTAAGTTCTGGAGTTACAAGATATAGTCCTAAGTTTAGTTCATTAGAAGCGATGCTTCAAGAGGCAGAATTTTCAAGCTCCTCACATCATGAACAGAGTGCTTTTAGATAAATGCTTTAAGAGTTACATCTTAGCAACTACTTTGTTCCTTCCTGTACGCTTTGCAACATAAAGGTTCTCATCAGCACGTGAAAAAATTGATTCTTGTGTGTCGTTGAGTTGTACTTCCGTAACACCAATAGAAACAGTAACATCTCTGTCATCAAGGTATGTTAATCTATCTTGAATTTTTTGTCTTAGTTTATCAGCGATTTTTTCTGCTGTATAAATATCTGTGTTGTTCAGTAAAAGGACAAACTCTTCACCACCAATCCTAAAAAAGTAGTCATTGGCTCTAATGTTTGAACTAATCTCATCAGCAAAATCTACAAGAACCTTATCTCCTGTACTATGTCCGTGAGTATCGTTGATACTTTTAAAGTTATCTATATCTAACACTAAGAACGAAAATATCGTTTGATATCTCTCAAAAACTGAAAGCATTTCACCTAATTTAATAACGTATGATTTTCTGTTGTGTACTTTAGTGAGCATATCTGTAAGAGATTGTTCTTTTAAGAGTGCTGCTAATCGATGAAGTTCACTCATATCTCTAGCTGATGCATAATAAAATCTTTCAGAGTCTAGTTCGATCATGTTTACGATCATTTCAACTTTAATGAGACTAGAGTCTTTACAGATAAGTTCAGTTTCAAAACGAGCGTTTTGGTTTTTAAGTATATCTTCAAAATATCGAAGTTCTTCTGAGGATGCATTTGACCATTTTGTAACATGTTGCCCTAAAATTTCATCTTTTGAGTACCCAAGCATCTCAGCAAAAGCATTACTACACTCTGAAAGATAACCTTGTTGGTCAACAACATGAAGACCATCCATAGCACTTTCGAGAAGGTATTGGTATTTTTTTCTTTCATTTTTAACTTGCTCTTGAAGCTGTTTTCTTTCATCTATATCAGTATGGGTTCCAACCATTCTTAACGCAGTACCATTTTCATCTCTTTGGATAACAGCACCTCTATCTAAGACCCACATGTATGATCCATCTTTACATAAAACTTGATGTTCATTTTCATAAAAATCACTTTTTTGATCCATATGATTTTGAATATCATTTTTTACTCTTTGAAGATGTTCAGGACGTACTCTTTTTTCCCACTCCTCTAAAGAGCCTTCAATCTCAGTTTCTTTATATCCAAGCATATTTTTCCATTGTTTAGAGAAAAATACATCGTTTGTTTCTATGTTCCAATCCCAAAGTCCATCTCTGTTCGCATCAAGTGCATGTTTCCATCGCTCAACAGAGGAGTTTTTTTGCTCAAGTGTTTTGATCCCTTCTAGTGCACTTTTTCGTTGAACAACTTTTTTTGTAACTCGCAGGAGTGTATGTAAAGAGTCAGTGATATTAAACGGTTTCATCAAATAACCATCTATATTGAGGTCAAATGCTTCAAGCATATATTCACTTTCAGAATGAGCGGTAAAAACAACAATCACTTGTTCAGGGTTTGTAGCCTTAATACTTTTGGACATCTCAAGACCATCCATCTCAGGCATGTTGATATCTGTAAATACGATGTCAAAAGTATAGTTACTGTAGGTTTTAATAAACTCTTGTGCAGATGAGCAGATCATCACTTCTTTAAAAAAATTACCTAACATTTGAGAAAAAACTTCTCTTATGAGAGGATCATCATCAATAAAGACTGCTGTGAGATCTTTAGCAATCTCTTTTAGTTGAGAAACATTTTCTTGATTATCAGGCATTAAAAACTCCTCTTTTTATCATGTTTAGACCCTTAAAGTAAACATAGTACCCACACCTTGTGTTGATTCTACAGTTATCTCTCCATTGATCGCTTCTACCATATACTGAACAAGAGAAAGACCTAAACCTAGGCCATTAAAAGAGCGTGAAGTGCTACTTTCTTCTTGAGAAAATGGGTTAAATACACATGAGAGTTTTTCTTGAGCAATTCCAACACCATTGTCTTCTATCGTGATATCCACGATATCTGTATGTGGATTTTGAGAAGCGCTGAGTGTGACAAGACCACCATTTTTTGTAAATTTAAGTGCATTGTCAAAGAGATTATCTAAAATCATTTGTAATGTTGTAAAATCTTTTGTGATAGGGGTGCTCTCAAGTGAAATATTCCAAACTAATTGGCGATTGTGATCTATGGCTTTTTTCTCATACTCTACATGGAGACCTTCAAAAAAAAGTTTTGCACTTGATTTGAGTTTTGTTGATCTATAGTTTTTTGATTTGAGTTGTGTGAGTAAACTTAAACGGTTTACTGTGGTATTCATATGATCAGCATTTTCTTTGATATGTTCAATGTATTGTAAAAACTTTGGATCATCACATTTTTTTGAAAGAAGGTTTGAAAAACCTTGAATCGCATTGAGAGGGGTTTTAAGTTCATGGTTCATAGTTAATATCAGGGTGTCTTTCATAGATGAGAGTTCAGCTTCTTTCTCTTTGATGAGAACATCATTTGTTGCATCTGTTGCTATTGAAAAATACCCTTCAGGTTTACCATTTTGATCAAGCATTGGGAAAATATAGGAATTTACATAGTATGTTTTTTGATCTTTTGATAAGTTTTTGATTGTTCCGTGATATATTTTTTTAGAAGCTACTGTTTTCCAAAGCTCTTTAAAAAATTTTTTTTCAACATCGGGGTGTCTTACGATACTATGAGGTTTCCCGAGTAACTCTGCTCGATTGTAGCCACTTGTTTCACAAAAATTATCACTTACATAGGTAATGTTTCCTTGAAGATCTGTTTTTGATACGATAGCACTTTGATCTAAAGCATATTGATACTGATGGAGAGTTTCTTGATAAAGCTTATTTGATTGCTCGAGTTCTTTTTTTGTCTCTTTTTCCTCTTTTTTAGCAAGAATTTTTTTTGCTGTACTCATAAGGACTTCATAATCTCGTGTTAGTTCAAATGGTTTAGTAATATAACCCTCTACCTCTTTTTGAAATGCTTCAAGCAGATATTCACTTTCAGAAAAAGCGGTCATCATTATGATAGCTTGCTGTGGATTTTTCTGTTTGATAATCTCTACCATCTCTAAACCATTCATTTGAGGCATATTGATGTCACTGATTACAAGGTCAAAAAAATTGTTTGAATAGATCTCTAATGCCTCTTTAGCACAAGAAGCAACTGTAGCCTCTTTGAAAAACATCCGTAGTGTTTGAGAGAAAGATTCTCGAATTACTTGCTCATCATCTACAAACAAAACATTAAGATTCTTAGTGGTGTCCCTAAGCTCTTTTACAGATTTTTTAATATCTTTGGATAACATAGTCTCACTTTCAAAATTTAAACATATTATAGTGTAGTTTTGTTGCAAAAGTGTTGCAAAAAGTTTTTAGGTGTTGTTTTCAAGTTTTTGGAAGCTCAATAGTAAACTTAGCTCCATCGTTAAGATTCTCAACAGAGATTTTTCCATCAAGTTTTTCTATAATCTGCTTACTCATATACAGACCAACTCCTGTTCCGCCATTATCCTGTTTCGTTGTTACATTGACTTCAAAAAGTGTATCTAGTACTGTTGGAGGTATACCGCCAGCATTATCAACAACTTCTATTATAACTGATGTGTCATTTTGGTAAAGAGAAAATCTAATGACTCTTGTTTGAATCTTATTGTCATTAAATGCATCTTTTGCATTGTTTATAAGGTTTAAAAGAACATGTTTAAACTCTGTAGGGATGAGTTCATATTTGATCTCTTCAATTTTTTCAAACTCGATAGTAATTTTGTTTGATGTAATAATAGTTTTACATAAATCTAAAACAAGTTTGATCTGTTTTTTGATATCAACCTTTGATTTTGGAACATCGGACCTAAAGAACTGTCTAAAATCATCAAGTGTTTCAACGAGAAGTTGTACCTGTGTTGTTACTTTTTTTGGAAGTTCAGCTACTAAATGATCAACAGGCTCATCTAAAAGGAGGTTGAGTTCCAAGTTTGAAATATCATTGTTAATGATTGTCAGAGGTTGTTTCCACTGATGTGCGATGGCATCCATCATTTCACCGAGTACTGCATACTTGTTTTGTTGCTCATTGATAACTTGAAGCTGTTTGAGGTTTTCTTGGGTAATGATTTCTACCTGTTCTTTTAGAAGTTCATTGCTCAGCTGGAGTTGTTTTTTTTGATGTTGTATTTGTTTTATTGACTCTGCGAGTTCAAACTCTTTGGCTTTTCTATCTGTAATGTCTAACGTCATACCAATAACTTCAAACTCTTTTTCCATAGTATCGTAGTAGTTTTTGAACATCGAAACTTCTAACCAATGCAGTGAGCCATTTTTATTGATAAGTCGAAATTCTTGAGAGTATTTTTTTTGAGAACCTTTTAAAAAACTTTCTATATCCTGTAATGCTATTGCTTGATGCTCATCATCCAAGTGTGAAAAAAGCTTTTGTGGAGTGTTAATCTCTTCAATCTTATAACCATAGACTTCTGAAGCGTTTGTAAAAGTAAATGTTTGTGTATTGACATCAAACGTCCATGCTAAAGCTTTAGATATTTGAAAAGCTTGTTCGAGTTGTTTTTGTTTGTTTTGAAGATCTGTTTTTTCAAGTTTACTTTCGCTAATATCTTGCAAAACTCCATCAATTGCAAAAGGGACACCTTGATCATCTTTTTGAATGTAAATAGATGATCTTAAGTAAAGAATTTGTTTTGTTTTTGGATGTATGATTTCAAAATCTGTTCCACCATGATCTGTTTCTCCATGAAGGAACTCATAGAGATTATGATTCACTTTTTCATAAGCTTTGTTATGCCACTGTAGAGAATCAAAGATATTTTTCCCAATCAACTCATCAGGAGTTTGACCTATCAATTGATAAGATGTGTCACTCACATATGTGATTTTTCCATCTAAAGTGTGAGAGAAAGCAACAAAGTGCTCTCCTAAACTTTTAAGAAAGTTTTCATAATGGGTTCGAATCATTTTTATCCCCTGTTAGATTTACTAATAAGATCATTTGTTGTTTGTAAAGCATCTTCAAACTCAAATGAGTCCAAAGAGTTTTGAATTTTTTCTAGTTCATCTTCAAAACCTAAAAAGCTTAGAGAACTTCTCATCTTTTCAAAAAGTTCAAATGCTGTTGCATCATTGTTTTGTAAACAAGTTTGAAATTCTAAGAGAGTTTCTTCTAACTCTTCATCTTCCAAAATATTGATTTGTTCAAATTCTTTTTTACCTGCATCTTGTTCAAAATGTTTCTCTATGTTTTCGATAAGGATCTCTAAGTTTTGAGCTAGATTATTGATTTTATTTGGTACTTCATCATCTAAACCATTTGTTTTGAGTGAGTGTTCTAAATCTTTAGCTTTGGACGATATACTACTCGAACCAATGTTAGCAGATAAACCTTTTAATGTGTGAGCAGCTCGAATAAGATCATCAAGTTTACTTTCTTCATATAAACGAAGAGCTTCATCTCTAAAATCATTTTGATTTTTTGCAAACTTTTGCAACATCTGGATGTATAACTCCTCATCATCTCCCATCATAGCTAAAGCATTTTTAGTATCGAGTTGTAAAGGTTCAAACTGTGAAAAATCTACAGGTTTTTCATCTGAAGTATGTAGTACTTTCTCAGTAGTTTTGGCTTTTACATACTTTGAGATAGTTTCAAACATTTTGTAGATGTCAATTGGTTTAGAGATGTAGTCATCCATACCACTCTCAAGACATTTTTCTCTGTCACCTTGCATAGCATTTGCTGTCATTGCGATTATAGGAATGTTTTGTATCTCTTTATTTTGGTGAACTCTGATGTTCTTAGTGGTTTCATACCCATCCATAATTGGCATTTGCATATCCATTAAAACAAGGTCAAAATGATCTTGCTCTATCTTCTCTAATGCTTCTTGTCCATTGTTGGCTATGACACAGCTTATATTTGCTTTTTGAAGATATGCACAAGCAATCTCCTGGTTTTGGATATTGTCTTCAACTAACAGAATGTGAACACCTTGAATCAGAGGTATTAGTTTTTTATAGTTGTTACTCTTGTTGGATTTAGACGCAATTGTAGTGCGTTT
>Ga0181566_10003206_pt1 | contig 13376 bp, 13 predicted proteins | sample 101ome_15_FD_133762 | JGI IMG/M metagenome (GOLD analysis project Ga0181566, IMG submission 133762) | Coastal salt marsh microbial communities from the Groves Creek Marsh, Skidaway Island, Georgia - 101402AT metaG (megahit assembly) | ecosystem: Environmental > Aquatic > Marine > Intertidal... | reverse complement strand
TCCGCTACCCATTACGCCTCAACCACCTCAAAACTCACCTGATAATAAATACACTGAGTAGCAATGTCTCTTCTAACAATTGTTTCAGAATAAGTATCAATAAAACCAGAAAATTCTATAGCATCACCAAGAGGATCATCTTTGTAATTAACAGTTACAGCAGGATTGTTTGCTGCAAGATTGTAAATAAAATCTCTACCTGCACGACCGTCAACAGTTTTTGCGCTACTAGAAGGCAAATAAGCATATCTTACAGAAATAGATCGCTTATTGTCTCTTGCATATCTTTTTATTCGTCCAGCAGAAGTCTCAATTTCAGAAGTATTTAAAGACTCTGTAATATCATAGTCAACAGCACCAACAGATATCTCTGTACCGTTAAGTGAAATATATTTAACTAGATTAGAAAATTGATTATTATATGTGAAATCAGTAGCTAAAGGCTTAGCACTGACAGAAAGATCAACAGAGCTAGCAAAGCTACTTACCGCCTCGGTCACCATCTCTAGTAACCAGCACCCTTATAAGTTGTGTAGAACCTGTCCTGAGTATTAAACTTCTTATCCTCCATCGGCTTAACTTTCATATTATATTCTTTAATCATAGAGTTAAACCACTCATCTTCACCTATGAAGTTTTCAACATAAATATTAGTAGTATTAGTTGTATTAATAACTTGAGGTTGACTTTGAGGTGTATTTCTAGGACTGTTAAATCTCATATTATTCAAAGACTGCAACGCTGCAAGACCAATATTTGAAACGGCTTTTGAGTTGATTACATATTCTCCACCATGCAATGTTGCGTTAAATGGACCAGACTTGACACCAGGAACCTTTCCACCATAAGCAAATGAACCTACTGGTACAGAGTTCGGGAATACTGATTGAATTACTCTCCGAACCTCCATCTTTATAAAATTCTCATTTTGTACGCCATCAAGATTCCTCATTGCCGCTCTGGCACCCGCGACTCTGCTTGCTTGATTTTGATTAGTTGCAAAAATGCCTGCAATCTCTTGTGCTGCATAATAAATTTCAAAAGCGTTAGTGTTTGCTCTATGAGCTTCTTCGAACACTTTGTCTTGTAGAGTTCTAGAAATACGACCAAAATTACCTTGATTGTATCTTGCAGTTCCACCAGAGTTAGGACGATTGCCAGAACCAGAAGAACCTCCGCCACTACCGCCTGAACCTCCGCCGCCTGAACTTCCTGCGTCAGATGCGGCAGAACCTGCGTTCCTAGCCGCTTCCTCCATAGCCTCAAAAGCCATCTGAGTCTCAAGAATGTTGGCAATCATTGGGTCCATCAAGTTAGCAAGACCATTAACCTCAGAAATAACATGATCAATAGTGCCCCTCCACTTATTAAGGATAGTCGCCTCAGCGTGAGCAATTGCCGCCTCCAAAACAGCCTGAGGACCATGATTTTCAATTACAGACTTTATCCCATCCGTACCAGTATCTTTGACTTTATCTGTTATGTCAGCGATAAGTGACGACCATTCAGTACTAATTCCAGTATTGCTCGAAATTAATGTTTCCCACCCAAGCAAAGCGCCACTCATTGCTGTCTGAATTTCAGTGCTTGTTGCAACCGCATCACTTGAAAGACCGTCAGTTAGCGACTGGAACTCAGTATTGATCCCTGTATTGGTCGAAATATTTGTCTCAATCTGATCAAGCATCGAAAGAGTTGCACCAATAACACTTGTATTACTTCCTTCACCTGCACCAAGACCATACTTTGATACAGCAACCGCAACTAAAGAATCAAGTTCAAATGCAAATGGATTAACAACTTTATTCGGCATATTTTCAACAAGATTTGTATTCATCTCGTCAAAAGTAGTAGCAAACGCATCAGCATTTTCATTTGCAAATTGCTGAGCTTTTTCTTTCAACTGGTCTAATTGATTTTGATAGTCTTCAATTGTTTGAGGTGCAAATTTAGTTATTTCTTTTGATGCTTCTTTAAATGCATCAATTTGCTCTTTGAAAAAGTCTTGTGCTTCCTTCTTAGCCTCTTTGATGCTGTTCTTTAGAAAATCTAAATTTTCTTTGCGCAGTTGCTCATTACGACTGCGTTGCAGTTCATCAATACTTGCAGCATTTCCAATCTGGTCTGCTTTTTCTTCACGATCAAGCATACGAGCATCATCAATACGCCCTTCATAGATTGCTAAAGCGCGATTGCGAACATAATTTTGTCTATTAAGTTCACGCTCATCTTGCAACTTACGTAAATCTAACTGATATTCTCTTTCTCTAGTTAAAGACTGCTCTGCTTGCTCAAGTTTATCTAAAACATCCAATTGCTCTTCAAAAACTGCAAGAGCAGAATCTTTTTGATCTTCAAGAACTTTAACAAGTTCACTAGATACCTTAGAAATTTCATCAGACAAATAGTCACCAACTAGATCAACAAATTCTTGTCTAATATCGTCCAATGCATCTTTGAACTTATCAGCAAAAGCCTCTCCAGCATCCTCGCCAGCATCCTCGCTAGCCTCAAAAGTAGGCTCAAGCAACTCATCCATCATCGCATATGGATCTTCTTCTTCAGCACCACCAAAGAACTCACTAATAAACTCCTTCCCAGAACCCTCTGCGATACTACTACCACTAGCAAGATTGCGGAAGAAGTCCCCCACGGCTTGCTTAGCACCATCCAAAGCGCCACTCCAAGAATCAAAGAAACCTAGAGCAGACTCCTGAGAAGACATAATTTTGCCAGCAATAGAGTCAAATACACTCAGAACGCCTTCATTCAATCCATCAGCCATTCCTGCAACAGAGTCACCAACACCATCAAAGAAACCTCTGATGCTGTCCTCCACGCCAGCAAAATTTGATTGTGGAATTGCACCAAACGTTATTTTGTTAAAGAACCCTGATACAGAGTCTGCCGCCTTAGCAACACCACCCACAAGAGTAGCAATAAAGCCACCGGCTTTCTTAATAGCCCAAGAGAAAGCATTAGGAATGGCTTCTACAGCTTTTGACCATATATCTACATAGATTCTGGCAAGGTCTACAATTTTACCAACAAACCAATAAACAAGTTTAACAATCCATTTGAACGCTGTAGCAAACAAATTAATAATAAACTGAACGCCACCAAAGAACGCGTCCGACATTAGAGCAAGACCTTTTGCAGCAACTCTTAGTATGGAAATAAAGAACCCTTTAACACCGTTCCAGATAGCAGAAAAGCCTGCTTTCCAGTTGCCTTTAAAGAACTCCATAAATCCTTTAACAAAACCGGCGATTAGTTTGAAAACACCAAAGAACAATTCAGTCCAAATCTTTACAACAGGAACAATAACTGTATCAACCAGCCATGAAAATGCATTAGCAATTTTTTCAATAACCATAGCGACAGTATCAAGCGCACTACTCATACCACCAGCAGCATCTTTACCATTATTGCCCATGTTTGCAATAGATGCCATAAGATCCAATATAGGATTAATTATCTTCATAACAGCATCTTTAACTGTATTAAATGCTTTCTTAATTCTATCTAATGCTTGTCCACCATTTTTCTTGAGGTTGTCCATGTTCTTCATGACAACCATTACCGCTGCACCAACAAGAATCAAAACGGCACCAATACCGCTGCTGACCAGAGTAAACTTCAAAAGTTGTGTTGCTTTAACACCACGAAGCATTGACTTTACAAAGCCCATCGTCCCAGTCGAAAGCGACTTCATTCTACCCGGAGCAGACGCACCCAAAGCAGCATGAGCAGCGTTCAACTCATTAACTGCTGCCTTAGCCGCCTTAAATGGCGCAGTCATCGCCTTAACAGTAGCGCCCTTGGCAGCAGAGCCTGCACTCTTAACCCTACCAACTTGTCGTGAACCAAAATCTCTCATTCGCTCACCACGAATTTCACGTTTGGCTGCTCGACCTTCACTGCCACCTAAAGCAAGTGCTCTAGCCTGTGCTTCAGTAATTTGTCTATTCTTGTAAGCAAAATCTTTAACGAGCTTATTTTCATCCAAATAGGCTCTTGCAGTAACACCTTTTCTTCTTTCAAAGTGCTGCTTCAAATTTTTATTAAAGTCGTTTCTCTTATTTATGTCTGCTGCTCTAGACGCTGCCAGACCTTTATTGTGAGCATTTAATCTTTTTATGTTATCACTAAATCTTCTTGCTTCAAGTTGCTTTTCTCTCTGGAAAACTTGCAGTCTAGCGTTGCTTTGAAGTTTTCCGTTATGATCTATCAAACGAACAACATCTTTTCCATTTTGTTTTATTGTTGTTGTTCTAAACTTAGCTGCTTGAGCTTCTGTTACACCAAATTGCTGAGCAAGTTTCGTGTTAGTTCTTGCAACCGAAGAATCCCTAGCAGCAATCAGCGGTGCCGCAGATTTATCTGTAACTGCTTTTATATCTCTACTTAATGGAGCGTAGGTAGGCGCTGTTGCGGCACCTGTCGCTCCAAGATTTGCAATAGGCCCCATGCTCCTAGAAACACCTGCCGCCGCTGCTGGATTAAGTTCATCAACCAACCTAACAACATCATCAGTAGCAGTTCGTGTCTTACTAAGAATTCCAGTTGAAGTACCAAACTTATTAAAGAATCTACCAACTTTACCCTCACCACTTGCTAAAGTCGCAATAAGCGTTGCAAAACGGCCATTAGTATTGACAATGGTATCACCAGTTCTTGTCAATCCATTTCTAAGATTCATCATTGCCCCGTGCGAAGCCAGTGCTTCTGTACTGATACTGGTTAAGCCGGGAACAAACTTAAGTACAGAACCAAGCATAACACCAGAAGCAAGTTTTAATTGACCAAATATAAACACAAGTGGACCAAGAGCGCCAACCATCAATCCAAATCCAATAATTGCATTCTTTATTCCACCAGGAAGTTCTCTAAACCACTCCGCAATAGCAGAAAGTTTTTGAGATATGTTTTCAATTGCTGGAGCGACCTGACTGATTAAATCAGCAGCCATGTTTTTAAATGAATTTTTTATCCTATCAATAGCGACACTTGTCGATCCAAGTGCAATATTTAATTCTTGATTAGCGAGTTCCTGAGCATCTCTAGCGCCGAGCAATTGAACAAACATTGCTTTACCGCCTTGTGAAGAAATTGAGTCAATTAAGTCTATACCTTCAGCATCTTTAAGATCTCTTACTATTTCACTTAATGCACCTCTGACCGCATCAGCGGCTTCCTTATCGGCTTTAGTGATAATTTTTCCACCAATCTCAACTCCTTGTTCAATCTGCTCTATAGTGGTATTTGCAATTCTTGCAACATTAGCAACATCCTCATAGGTCTTTATTAAAGGAAGAGATGCGCCATACGCCCTATTTGCATCAGCAGCAGCATTAGACAACAAACTACCCAAAGACGATGAACCAATCATTACTACCTCATTCAGCTCTGTTTGGAATTGAATTAAATCTTCAATAGCTGTCAACATTCTTGTGCTTTGACGTTGACGGAATAATCCATCATAATAACGAAGAACAGTTTCATCGGAAGCAACTCTCTTTAGTTCAATTGTGCTATCAATAAGGCCCTGTATAGAACTGACCCCAGTACCCTTAGTTCTATCAAACGCATCTTGAAGAATACCACTACCATCATCATAGGTGGCTACTAATGATGCCTGCTCTTTTTGCAGAGCTTTTGTTGGAGATACAAGTCTTTGCAATGAAACTTTGAAACCACTGGCCGCAGCGTTCACATCAATACCAGCAGCCTTCATTGGAGCAAGCAGAGCTGCTGTCTCAGTCATTGAAAGACCAAACGCTGTTGCCGCCGCTTGTGCTTCTGGCATTGCTACTGCAAGATCTCTAAAGGACAGCGCAGTGTTGTTTTCAATTGCATTAAACAATGCCAGTTGAGCATTTACAGATGCCATTGCTCTTTCCTGTTTATCTGCCATCGGTATAGTGGCATCAATGGCATTTAAAGTTCTCATCATTCCAAGATACATTGTCTGAGTAAGTTCTTGAGAAGCAGACATCTCCAAGCCGCCAAGAACAGACATTTCAGCAGTTATCTTTGTTAAAGTAGCAACAGCGTCTGCGCTAGAAATACCCAGTTCAGCAAAATCAGCAGAAATTCCAGTTAAAAGCTCTCTTGCTATACCAAAAGTCTGACTCAGGTCAAACATTTGATTTTCAAAGTCACCTAAATCCTCTTTTTCTTCACCAATAATCTTAGCGAATCTAATAAGTTCTGCATCATATGCTTTAAGAGCAGAAAGGCCTTTTCTAGCAAAAGCGATCATGGGCATGGTTAAACCAATTATGAGGCTTCTACCAACAAACTGGGCATCTTTACCCAAACGCTTAAGTTCAACACCAATGCCACGCAAGTCAGAAATAAAAGCCCTAGCTTTCATCTTCTTCATTGCAGCAGCAGACTTATTTAAACTAGCAGCAAGTTGATCAAACTGAGACTTCTTAATTGCACCAGATTTAAGTCTTGTCTGAAGCCTTGTCAAATCCTGACTTAATTTTTTAGTTTCTTTACTGAGCGCTGACTGATTAGTGATCAGTTCTCTAACGCTTTTAGCATGTTGAGTAGCACCTCGGCCAGCATTTCCAAGTGCTTTGTTTAATGATCTAGAGTTAGCATCTAAGTTCTTAGAGGCCCTAGTTGATACACCTAGATCTACGGCAAGATTTCTAAGATAAGAAGATAACTTTTTTAACTCTTCTTCGCCATCTACGATTACATCAAGCTTAATCTGTTCACTAGCCATAGTTCACCATACTAATTATCGCATTTTATTACAAATAAAGCAATAATTACCCTTCATATCCTAAACCAATCGGCATAAATCTGAGATCATTTTGCTCAAGCAGTTCGGGTGGAGCAGGAGGGGCAGGATCATACCAATCATCATCCCAATCAACGTCTGCCCCCTGCGAAGCAGCAGCGACTTTCAGATTCATTGACAGATCATTACTCAACGCTCGGTACAGCAAGAAAAGCTCATCTAGAGTTAAAGAATCCTCTAACTCTAGAAAGCTTTTCCATGCCCCCGATTTTATTATTAATTCTGCTTCATATTTGAGGAGAGGAATCTCATCCCAACTCAATGGCTCACCACTAGAGGAACCATCCCCCTCCGTTACGTGTTTGGGTCTGAACCCATAGCTGCCGCCATCAGTTCACTAAAGCATCTCAAATCCAAAATGTCTTCCAGAGCCTCTGCGTCATCAGCAAGATCTGGATCAATCTTTGCAAGAGCAATTCCAGCCGCCTCTACCATTTTGTCAATGTCTTCATCCGTCATTTCACTGTCGTCAGTCTTCAGTTGATTTGCAACCTTCATAAACTTACGTAGTTGACGAATAGTCAGTGGTTTGATATTTCTAGTCTTGCCATCAGCAAATACAATATCAACACCAGCATTAAGATCTTTATTCTGTGCCATTTTTCTCCTTAAAGATATATAACGAGGAAAACCCTCGGATATGAATTATATCATACTCAAGGGTTTTCCTGTGAACTATATTAAGTTTTTATCAGGCAGTTTCGTCAATAATCTTGCCATACTCGTATCCGGTATCACCAGACACAGGCAGAATACGGAATGAAACAGCAAAAGTTGTTGCCTCTGCACGCTTCATCGAAATGCTTGATGACTCAAACGAAATTGCACGCTTGGTGTTAAACTTACGAGTACGAGTCGTCGAAGCCGTCGAACCCGGAGCGTTGCCCACAATCTGGACAGCCTTTTCGTAAGGATAAACATTCTGAACACCAAACATAAATGTCTTGGTGTTTGCACCATCGTTGTTAACAAGAACGTCTGCGCCATCGTCATCTTGATCGTATGACCAAGCCATAGCAAGGTTGTTAAGAGTAGCCTCTGCGAGAGTCGTCTTAAGCATTACCTTAACCTTTGACTGGATGACCTTTGCAGCATCACCGTACTGATCGACTTCAATGTCAACCATGTCTGGCTCCCAAGAAATTTCAACACCTTCTTGAGTAGCGCCGACAGAAGTGAGGCTGTTGAAGTCAGTACCCGTCATCGAAGTGTTCGATGCACCAACCTTGACTTCTGCCTCGCCCACAACAATATTTGCGGTATTTACTGAGCTTGAACCCGGCATTTTTAATCCTCCTATTCAAGAACAAAAATTCTTTTGCCCTTTTTATCACGCCATTTAGCGATTTTTTTTACGTGATCTGGTCTGATTTCATCGGCTCTATTGCCGATTCCAACACCCTTTTGCCATTCAAACTCGTAAACCGTTTTTCCGACTCTAGCAAAGAATCCTCCACCAGACCTTCCCACGTATGTAATAGTAGTATACTTCATATCTCTTTATAATACCACATTACTTAGGCACATAATAGATTGTAAAATCTAAACTCATTGTAAACCAGCCATCACGCTCAATCGCTTCTGACACCTCTGAGCCATTAAATACTGTTGACAGGAGTCTAGTGTCTGTTCCGGTGGCACCACCGCTTTCTGATATAGCATCACCTTTTGATAGCATCTCAATCAATCTTTCACCTATCTTATACAATCTATTTATATCTGTATCATACAGAACATAAGAAACAACATCGTATCTATTCCACCAAGATTCAACTGTTGGAATAATTGAATTCAAAAAGTAAACAAGAAATGGAGCAGTCTCTGCTCCAGGTCCAACAATAGGAAATATGCCCATCTGCTTTCCAGCAATAGTCTGTAGCGAGGAATCATTCTTAATATATGTATTAATATCATAAATTGCTAAAGTTGAAATTGTCATAGTTATCTCCTAGCATCCACCGTGAATTTTGCGCCAGCACCACCGGCACTACCAATGTCTGCACCCATGCCTCTGACACCACCTCTTGATCCAAAACCTTCTTTTTGAAGTTGCTCTCTTAAATTTTTTCGCAACAATTTAACTGGCATATCTAAAATAAAGTTTCTAAAAGCAGGATCTGGACTTCTAGCAGGCACGCTAAAGGTGCTGATCAGTTGTGGATACTTCCTTGCTGCTGGATGAGCATTCCCCACCAATGAATACGGACCTCTAGCTCCAGAATATCTTCTGCGTCCATACATTCTAATATTGACATCCATCCTCGCCTTGTTTATCCTATCTTTTTCATCAATTGTATTATTTCCTCCAACATCTGCTTTCAAGACCTTAATCGTCATAGTTGTTTTAGTTCTGCCATGATTTACTTGAACTGGAAGGACTTTATCGTCTTTATACATATACGCCCTTGATCTACCTTTTGAATAATGCTTTTCAATTAAATTTTTAAAATCACTTTTGGTTTTTTCTGCTGCAACCGTCTTTGCTCTTTGAATTCTATTCGGATACTTTGCAACATTATCAGCAAGCCTATACATTCCCGAAAGAGACTTGGGATCAAACTCAAGAGTAAACATCCTTCTATTTGCCATTACGAACCAACCTCAATTACTTGCCTCAATCTAACAAGGATGTGGCTTAGCTTTCCATTAAACCCGGACCTACGAAGAATGTCAGTCACCTCAAAAGGGCCAGAAGTTAAAACATTATTATATCTATCTTTAATATCTTGAACTCTATAACCATAATTAAAATATGAAGCATAAGGATGTGGGATAATAAGTTCATACTCCTCAACATTATCAACATAAGGAGTAACCCTACGTTCAGAAGAAACTGGTTGAAACGCACAAGGCACATCAGACTTAGACAATGCCCAAGAAGCAATCTTCTGTCCGGCATCGTTGGTCGTCACAGATCTGCTGTACACATCAGCATTCTGGTGATAGCGCATATATGTTTTATAAGCCATTAGGTTACATAATCCATAACAAATAGAGTGTAGTCTGTAAGCAGAACATCTGCTTCAATATTGCCAGTTGATTCATAAAAATTACCTGTCATTGTAAATCTTAAAGTATCCATATCAACTGAAGTAATCCCATGTCTACGGTACTCGGAGTCGTCATTCATAATATCAAGAATAAGCAAATCAGCTGCTTGCTTAATATTCAAAGGGACATATCTCCAACCAAAGTCTCCTTCAATCTTATAGTCAGAGTGTTGTTTGAAAGTCTTACCAAGCAATCTTGAAGTATTAGTTTGAACAATATTAGCCTTAAACCGCAAATAATACGAAGATTCAAAATTAAACGGCTGTCTAACCTTCTCAATATTGGTTAGAGAAGAATCAGCATAATCATGAATGACCTCTGCATCCGAATCGCCCGGATTAAAGGTAACTTTTCTTAAAGTTGCAATCGGTATTGGTAAATGCAAGTTTTTATGATTTGAACCATCTAAAGTCAAACTTTTATCTGGATAGTACTCGAACGACTGACCACAATATGTATCAATAATACCTCTAGCTCTTTTTTCAAAGTAATCAAACTGTAACTCCAGAGATGTTAATTCAGGATGGTTTCCAACAAACTCGCCCCAAGTTAGATATGGAGTATAAACATTAATGTATTGAGACTGCGTGTACTCAGTACCACTGATTGAATATGTAAAATCAGCTCTGTGTTTACCAGCAGAACTTAAAACATAGATGCCTGAATCCTGCTGTCCAAAAGTAATTGTATAAACCCCTTCAGACGACCTCGTTGCAGCAGTTGAAGCCTGCACAACATCACCAAACTCATGCGTTAACACAACCGTAACATTGTTTGAGTCAGCATCACTCGGGAGCGTTAGCGTAAGAGTTTTTGATGTATCAATTTTTACGTCATCCATTTAAATCTCCATTCAGCACCAAAAGATGCTTACTTTTATAATACTATTATACCTAAAAAACGATTAGAGGTATATGGTTACAAATCGTCTTCTGATATCAGAAGAACAGCAAGCAAATGTATTGCAAGCGCACCAAGGCTTATCCATATACCCCATTCCCTAGTCTGTCCTGACAAAGTAATTAAAACCAAGCCAGTACCAGCAAGAGTCCAAGCTAATGAATAACTCTCTTTCAAAACTCTTTTCAAAGCTCTCTTAATCATCTAGACCTCCTTGATGAACCTCCACGCTTACGTGGGCCATCAGAGCCTCCTCCGCCACCTCCCCCTGAGCCTCCAGATGTTTTAGGACCAGAAGGACCGGCAGCAGCGCCAGCCGTGGCTGCTACAGCAGCCGTTGCTGCAACAACTGTACGACGATCTTCCGTCGTGATAGCGGAACCAGCAGCAACATAATCGTTATAGTTCTCATCTTCAAAGATATTTACAGCGTCTTCAAATTCGCTTTTAACTTCATCATCTACTTCATTCAAAGCAACAACAAGCGTTTGCTTTGCATCATCTGGGATATCTTTAAAATTATCGTCTTCAACCAGATGTTTAATATCGTCAACAGTTACATCACCGTCAATAACGTCAATATATTCTTCCGCCAGCTCTTTGCTTATCGCATCAAGCTCTTCAACGACTTTAATTTCAGCTTCATCAATCTCTTTAACCTGCTCAGGTGATACATCTAAACCTAAATCTTCCAGTTCTTCCGCTACAGCCGCATCATCAGGATCTTCGAACACCGGCACAGTTGTCGTGGGCGGCGTAGGAGTGGTGGTAGGGGGCGAACTAGTTGTAGTTGTTGCAGGCCGGACAGTCGTGGTGGTTGTAGACGTTGACGTTGTTGTCGGTGGCAACGATGTAGTGGTAGTTGTAGTTGGAGGGGAAGTGGTGGACGTTGTGGTAGGCGGGACTGTTGTCGTTGTACTCGTCGTTGTAGTGGTCGTCGTGGTCTCCGGCACGGTCGTTGTGGATGTACTCGTCGAGGTCGTTGTTGACGTAGTTGTGGTGACGGGTATCGTCGTCGTTGTAGACGATGTGGTGGTTGTCGTGGTAGTGGGGGCGGTTGTAGTTGGGGGAACCGTTGTTGTCGTGGATGTTGTAGTTGTGGACGTTGTTGTGGTTGATGGCGTTACCTCTTCTACCAAAAGAGTGACCTGTGTAGACCACCCAGAGTATATACCCATTGTATCATTATCCGCACGTACATCAAAGACGTATGACTCTCCTAGACCACCAGTGCTTTCAAATAAACTAAACGGCAAGGTGTAGTCCGTATTTAAAGCATTCTCATCACCTACATTGCCTGTAGCAACACCCCAGCCAGCATCTGGCGGTATTCTAAAAGAAATCGCATACCGCTCCGGTTCAACATTACCAGTGTTAGGAGCATCCCAATCAAGATAAACACCGTCAGAAGTAACTTCTCCAGTCAAATTCATAGGTGGACCAATTGTTTGAGGAACTGTGGTGGTGGTTGTGCTAGTAGTTGTAGTAGGAGAGCCGCCAGAAAGATCATAATTCTGAATAACTAACTCGTAAGAGTACCCAGATGGGTTTGTTCCAAGTTGCCTCTGCGAACAACAATAGCCAGCACGAATTAAATAATCTCCAGCACTTAACTGAGCAACAATTTTTGATGATACACACTGACCAGCACCATGATTACCATCATCATTTTGCGTAATCAAAGCCCCAGTTGACTCAGGATTGTCATCATACAACCATAAATAAGGATCAGCCCCCGGCTCATTACACTCACGGTTTGAATTACCATAAATATAAACAGTGTCTGCTTCAGAAAGACTAAACGACCACTCAGACTCCTCAGTAACCGTATACGTAGATGCCCTCGCCACACTCGGAAACAGAGAGAGTATGGCAAGGGCAACTACAACAGCCGCAGGTAAAAACCTTGTTTTAGAAGGCTTAAAAAACTTCATTATATATCTAGACTATCATCTAGACATTTATTTTTATAGTTTACTTTTTAGGTGGAAGAATCTTTACAACCCAACTTCTACTACCGTCAGGATTAACTCTCCAAAAACCTTCAGTCTTCGCCATCTTTCTTCATACCCTTAGCACCAAAGTAGCCACCGATAATACCGATAACGCCACCAAGAGCAGTCTGAACAAGCGTCATAACGTCAGAAGAAACATCAACCGGCTCACCTGTTTCAAATGTTTCAAACGATGCAACAACATAATCACCGATAATAGCCAGCATGATGCAACCCATCACACCAGCAGCCAGAACATACATAATTTTTTCTCTCATCCGAACATAACTTTCCAAGTACGAGCACCAACAAGACCATCAGCCCTGAGGCTATTAGCCGACTGCCAGTCACGAACCTTCTGGCGAGTAGCGGGACCAAAATCACCGTCAACCTTCGCACCAATCTTCGCCTGAATCAACTTCACAGCTTCTCTATTAGCAGACTTAAACTTAATTACCTCACCCGGATAAGGATGGCTCTGAGAGGCTTCTGGAGCCTTCTGAGGGGCTTCTGCTGGAGCAGGTGCTGGAGCATCTGCCTTACAGTCACAATTCTTAGCGTGCTGATCAGAACCCGGACCCCAAATACCATCAACATGAAGGTCATGATCT
>Ga0181566_10003191_pt1 | contig 13395 bp, 28 predicted proteins | sample 101ome_15_FD_133762 | JGI IMG/M metagenome (GOLD analysis project Ga0181566, IMG submission 133762) | Coastal salt marsh microbial communities from the Groves Creek Marsh, Skidaway Island, Georgia - 101402AT metaG (megahit assembly) | ecosystem: Environmental > Aquatic > Marine > Intertidal... | reverse complement strand
TATGCCTCTACGTCTTGCACTATGCACGGTAATCCTTTGCCGTGGTCGCCTGATGAAAAGCTAGGTCCACAACTAAGTCCATATGGTTATACAAAACAAACTAATGAAAATCAATTTCACATATCCAAAATCAAAAATGCTGTATGTCTAAGATTCTTTACTGTCTATGGACCATGGGGCAGACCAGACATGGCGTTATTTAACTTCACTAAAAATATCTTGAATGATAAACCTATTGATGTATATAACAATGGAGATATGAAAAGAGACTTCACTTATGTTGATGATATCGTGCAAGGTATCTGGCTAGTATCTCAAAACATGTCTGAGAGAGAAACATATTGTATAGGTAATGGTAGACAGGTTGATTTGATGCATTTCATATCTGAAATAGAAAACAATCTTGGAAAGAAAGCAGAAAAGATTTATAAACCTAAACATCCTGCTGATGCTCAAGAAACTTGGTCAGACACAACTAAAATAGAAAAACTTGGTTACAAATCTCAAACTCCTATAGAGGATGGTGTTAAGCACTTTGTTCAATGGTATAGAAACTATTTTGGTAAAAACTGGAACTTAGAAAGACTAGAATCATGATAAACTCAGAACTTGGACACGTGAAAACTTTAGATGAGTTTAACTCTGAAATCCGTAGGCAACAAGAAGAGGCGCATGGTGAACACTACTGTGCTATTCACGATGCTATAAAAAAGTATATGGAAGAGTGTGACTCTTATATGGAGTTAGGAACACATCAAGGCGGTACAGCCTCAACTGCATTACTATGCAACCCTAAACTAGTTCAGCTAGTTGATATTGATTTATCAAGATATCAAAAGTTCCTTCAACCCATTGCTGAACAATATTGTGTAGATAATAATATTGAACTGTTCCCTCTGCAAGAAAGTTCTATTAGTATAAAATCTACTAAGAGAGTTGACATGTTAGTTATTGACTCATTACATCATCCTAATCACATGATTCAAGAACTTAGACTACATCAAATAAATGTTGCTAAATATATAATAGCTCATGATACTAGTGTGCTTCATGGTAGAAAAGATAATAGGTTGTATGATTGTATGCAAACTTTTTGTTTTGATTATCCTTGGAGAGTAGTTGAAAGAAACGAACAAAATGTTGGATATACAGTTTTAAAAAGAAAAGAGTAAGGCATGTTAACCACCCATATACGGCAAAATGTTTCACCAGATCATTTGAAAAAGAATGTGCTAGGCATCGTTATTTGTGATTTAAATAATCACATCTCGACTGTTGCGGCACGTAAATGTATCGACTCTATTAGAAATACAGATTCCAAAATACAGCCGTTGATGATGCAAGCCACGACGCCAGAAACACTAGATAAACATTTAAGTGAGTTTGGTCTAACTAAGAATGATTGGACATATCCAAAAATACCCAATAAAAGAGTTATAGACATAAAAACTGGATTAACTATAACTGGATACAATGCTAAAGATATCAATAAGGTAATAGCTTGTACTGCATCTCATCTTAGAGTTTGGAGTTACTGTTATATGACAGACTTGCCAGTTGTTGTATTAGAGCATGATGCATTATTCACTCGAAAGTTTGATCCATTTTTCGTTTTTGATAACTATAACAAAAAAAATGATTTTTGGGAAGCTGGTATTGTAGGACTAAATGATCCAAGAGGAGCCACAAGAAACGCTGACTATTATTTAAGAAGACTTCTAGATAGTAGAACAGAAAACGGCATTGAACTTCTTCCTGCACCCTGGGCAGATTTTGATGATAAAGCTCCACAAGGAATAGCTGGAAACTCAGCATATATGATAACACCTAATGCTGCGTTAAAACTGATTCAAAAAACAGAAGAAATAGGTCTCTGGCCTAATGATGCTTTAATATGTAAACAGTTCTTTCCATTCTTAAAGCAAGCTTATCCATTTTATACAACTCTTCAAGGAGTTCCATCAACTACCAAAGGATAGATTATGCGAGTTTGGGAATACGAAAGTTATGAAGACTACTTAGAGTTTCAAAACAACTTAACTAAAAAGAAAAACACTTGGGTATACGCTCAAGAGCGTACCATTAAAAAAATATGTGACCGTAAAGGATTTAATGTAAAAAATATTCTGTGTCATGGTACAAGAGCAGCTGGAGAACAAAAGCTATTTAAAAAGTTTTATCCAAGTGCTTATATCATAGGAAGTGAAATATGCGATACAGCAGAAAACTTTCCTATGACTATCAGACATGATTTCAATAAACAAAGATCAGAATGGATTGCTAAGTTCGATATAGTATATTCGAACTCATTTGATCACAGCATTACACCATCAGAAACTCTACAAACTTGGCGAGATCAACTCAATCCAAGTGGGACACTTTTTCTAGAATATGCTGAAAGACAAAGCAGACACAATGCAGAAGATCCACTAGATGCCACTGCACTTGAAATCGAAAATCTTATTAGTGATAATGGTATGGTAGTAGTTGATAAGATAGATCAAGATGTAAAGCATGGTGGAGTTGTTTTCGTTTGTGAGGTTTCAGAAAAATGAGAAACTTTGTTATCACAATACAAGGAAACGATAGATCAGAAGCAGCAGCAGAGCAATGTGTAGCGTCTGGTGAAAGACATGGTATGAACATTGAATACTATGATGCATTTACACCAAAAGACTGTCGTGGATATATTGAAGAAGAAAAGATAAACGACAAACTATTCAACAATAATGTTTACTCTAGAGAAGACAACGCAAGAGCAGCATTTTGTTCTCACTTTTCCATTTGGCAATATTGCGCAGATACTAACGAAGAAGTGACGATTTTTGAACATGACGCAATTCTTGTTGCACCTATTCCTGAATTCAGTTATAATGGTTGTATATCTCTTGGCAAACCTTCGTATGGCAAGTTCAACGTCCCACCTAACTTAGGTGCTAACAGACTAGTATCTAAAAGATATTTTCCTGGAGCACACGCATATAGATTAAAACCTAATGCGGCAAAGGTATTAGTTGATCGTGCTAGACTAGAAGCTCAACCAACAGATATATTTTTAAATATTGAGACATTTCCGTTTTTAGAAGAGTACTACCCTTGGCCTGTTGAAGTAAGAGAAAGTTTTTCTACAATACAAAAAACTCAAGGGTGCTTGGCAAAACATATGTACAATAAGGACTATGTGATAGAGGAAGTATAATATGACTGTGACAGTAACTTGTGTCTATTGGGGCAATAAGTTTTCTTTAGATTATGTTTACAACTTAAAAGCGGCTGTAGAAAGAAACACAACAGTTCCCCATAAGTTTGTGTGTTATGCAGATCGTGCAATCCCAAATGTAGAAACTCGTATCTTACGCCCTGGCTATGAAGGTTGGTGGAATAAGTTGCAACTCTTTGATCCTGCAAATAAAGTATCAGACAGAATGGTTTATTTGGATCTTGATACCGTTATCACAGGAAACATCGATTGGTTATTAAATGATCGTTCTTGGTTCATGGGTATCGAAGATGTTGGTGCAGTAAATGCACATCAGCCACATCTAAAAAATAAACTACAGACTGGTGTAATGGCATGGGACTTTGATCCTAACTCGCACATTTGGAATACTTTTGTATTGAGCTATGATAGAGTTCTTGATACTTACAGAGGCGATGGTGAATATCTAAGTTCTGTAATCAATCCATATCACAGAACATTACTACAACACAAATACAATAATGCATTGAAGTCTTATAAGTATGATGTGTATCCCAACAAGCTGCTAGAAGAAACATCTATCGTTGTCTTTCATGGGAGACCAAGTATTGAACAAGCATTTACAGAAACTATTAGAACACCTATGGCAACATATGAGCCACAGGCATGGATTAAGGATTATTGGAGAACATGACAAGAGTAGCACATGTTATTGGTAATGGAGATAATGCCCAACTTTATAAACCGACTAAAGGTATAAAGATTGCATGTAATCAACCACCTATGCACATTGAAAACTGCTATGCTTCGTGCATTGTTGATTTTAAAATGACTGCATCTCTTACCGAAGGTAGTGTTAACATTCCCTATGATTGGGTATTAGGATTTCGTCCTAAGATTTGGTATGATCAAAACCGTGGAAACTTTAAGATGAAGTTCGCCCATAAAATAAAAGAGTTTTATACCGAAATCCCACCATACACAAAACTATTTTCTAACGAAGGTATCGGAAATCAGTACACAAACTTTAACTGTGGACACATGGCAACGCATTATACAGCAAACAAGTTGAAAGCTGATGAAATCCATATGTACGGATTTGACTCCTTATTTGATATGAACTTAAGAAGTTATACGGATTTTGTTCTACAGTCCGACAGAGGTGCTACTAATAATGTAAGACTGAATGATAGGTGGAGACCTATTTGGAACGGTATTTTCAATGAGTTCAAAGACACAAAGTTTGTTTTACATCATAAGCATAAGGATCTTAAAATAAATGTTGGCGATAACGTAGAAGTCTTTGTTCATAAGTAGTTGACATTCACATCAGGATAGGGTACTCTTTATATGAAAGAGAGATTCGCTATGCTTGTTGATTTTGAAAGTAAGTTCGCCAAAGTAAAAGAAGATCTGATCTGTGACGTTATTGCGTTTGGCGCAAACGAACTATTCCCTGACGAAGATGATGTTTTTATAAATATTAGTGCCATAAGAAAACAAGGAGTATGTGGCGACTGCATGTTTGAAGACGATAACGAATTTACTATTCGTCTTAACAAATCTCTTTCCCTTCCAGATTTAGTAACTACAGTTTTACATGAGTTAGTTCATGTGAGTCAATATCTGAAATGTTTAGTTATGGATACAGAGAGTGATTACTGGGACCGTTGGCAAGAGATTGAAGCTCATGCAATGGAGAAACAGTTAAAGGAAAAGTGGGATGGACAAAATGGGTATTGAGAAAGCATGTATGGAAACATGCGATGACTCTATCAATATGTACGTTCCGTGGTATCTCATGGCAGCTTATGCCTACTATGAGGAAGATGACCCCATCTTAGACGATAAAATTTTTGATATGATGGGTAGAAGAATATTAGACCATTGGGACGAAATAGAACACAGACACAAAGAATATTTAAATACAGATATGTTAAAAGCGGGAACATACTTAGGAGAATATCCACCGCAAATCAGAGGAGCTTTACAGAGTGTCAGAGAAGCCTATCGATGACCCTTGTGATGATATTGTTAGTAAAGATTTGAGTAAATGGTTGAGAAAACATAAAGACAGTGACGAAGTGTAAAAATCATAAGTTAATATTCATACCTCAAAAAAATGGTGATGGAAAAGCTGAAGACATTTTTTGTGGTCAAACTAAGTATGGTGAAACGTGGTATTGTAGTGAGGAGTGTATGGGAGATTTAAAACTAGTTTATGAACCACCTGATAATGATGTGATATCAAATGACTAAAAAGGAACTACAAAAAGCTTTAGCTAAATTAGCTAAAAAGAAAGGTTTAGAATATCATTTAGCAAATGATGATGGTAACATAATAACTGTAAGATTTTGGATTGAAGATAAAGAAGAGGGTTGACAGCCCTCTTTTTTTATTGTAATGTGATTCTGTAATCAGAGAAAGGTAAACCTATGAACGCAGGTACTAAGATTAACGAGATCATTAAGTCCCAAGGATTTGATCATCACGAATATGAGAACGTTAGATTGTGGTCTGTAACATCAGGTTTGCAGATGCAAATCAACACACAGTTCTATTACGTACTGCAAGACGGTACTCAATATTCAATCGTCAAGGGTTTACACAAAGATAAAGTTCTTGCTGAGTCTGTTGAAGAAAATAAACTAGCAGAAACTTTAAAAATGTTCTTGACTTCAAGTTAAAAATATCGTATGGTGATTCTGTAATAAGGAGATATGATCATGTATTCAGTTTACTACAAAATATACGGAAAGTACGGTTTAGAGAAAAGCTTCAAAACTTATGAGTCAGCGAAAAAGTTTTTCCACGTAATCCGCAAAGATTCAAAAGTAACTTACGCTGAACTACAAGTACCTACTGCATAAAGGAGTTGTTATGTTTGATCGGTTTTATAATGATCTTATTTGGTTCGCAACAGACCCGGAGAATAAGAATGAAGATGGTACGATTAACTGGAACTTTGTTGACTCGGAAATGTATATGAAATGGTCAATCTATTTGGATGGTGAGACCTACACTGAATGGTTTGACAAAGCGGCAGACATTGCTGAAGAACCGATGTCTTATCAAGATATACAAAATGTCTTGACTTCAAGTTAAATAAATGCTAATATGATTCTGTAAGAAGGAGAAATGTTATGAATATTGCAATGGTTGAAATCGGTGGTTTAGATTGGAATGACTATCCTGACTTCTGTGATGCCTATATCGAAGATTGTGAAATCGATGGTGTTCAAGCTACAGAAGAACAACTTGACGAAATCAATGACGACTCTCAGTTGGTCTACGAACTAGTAATGGAGTACATTTACTAATGGCAACATATAACAAAGAAGCTGTTGATGAAGCGATCAAATCATCTAATAAGTTTGGTCAAAAGATCACTAAGAAAGAAGCAAAACTTATTCATGCCTTGTTAAAAGGACACTCTAAGCCAAAAGGCAAGCCATCTCCTGATTGGGTGCCAAAAGGAGAAGAACTTATGAACAATATTCGCCATAGTCAAATGATGGATTATCGAAGAACAGGATATTGTAATAGAAAATAACACTTGACATCAAGTTAAAAATATCGTATGGTGATTCTGTAATAAGGAGAATAGATTATGTTACTACAAGTTCAAAACCTACTAGAAGATATCAAATCAGACTACGCCCATCTAAAACGTTGGACTGCTGATGATAATATCCGCAAGTCTATGATTGAACGTTTCAATGAAAGTCTTAAATATACTATCGGTAAGAAGTATATCAAGATCATCAAAGACGGTAGCGTCTGGGGTTTCATCGTCAACACTGATAACGATAAGAAGTTTCGTAAGGGTGACATTCTAAAACCTGTATCATGGACAACCCCTGCACGTAATAAAGCACGTGGTAACATCTTAGATGGTGGTTACAATATTTCTTGGACTGGTCCTAGCTACTTACGTTAGGACTTGACATCAAGTTAAAAATATTTTATAGTGATTCTGTAATAAGAAAAGAGGTGCCAAATGGCTTACGTGTCTCAAGAACTCAAGAAGACCCTTGCCCCTGCGATTAAAGCAGTGCTTAAGAAATACGGTTACAAAGGTACTATCGGGGTTTGCAATCATAGTTCGCTTGTTGTGAACATCAAAGAAGGTGTTGCTGATTTTATTGGTATGGCAAACAAAAAGAACAAAGAGATTGCTGAACGGCGTAATCAACCTTACTATCCTAGCGATGGTTATATTCAAGTTAACACTTACTATCCTGAGCATTATGGTGATGCTGCGCCTTTCCTTGAAGAACTGATTGCTGCTATGAAAGGTACAAGTTGGTACAACAACAGCGACATCCAAACTGACTACTTTGACATTGCTTACTATCTTGATATCAATGTTGGTCGGTGGGACAAACCTTACAAGTGTGTTGGGGCTTGACAAAGCCCCTAAAATACTTTATAGTGATTCTGTAATAAGAGAGAATAAATGAAGATTCACGTAAAAGAAAACAAAACTATTTTGACTGACTGTGACGGTGTGCTCCTTGATTGGGAGTATGCCTTTGATGCTTGGATGCAGCGTCACGGTTATAAAGTTGCTGCTCCTAACGAGTACAAGATGCACCTTAAGTATGGCATCGAAAAAGCTGAAGGTAAAAAGCTTTGTCGGATGTTCAACGAGAGTGCTCAGATTCGGAAGCTTGCGCCTCTTCGGGACGCTATCAAGTATGTTAAAAAGCTTCACGAAGAACATGGCTATGTGTTCCATGCGATCACTAGCTTGAGCAACGATCAGTATGCCCAACACTTACGGACTAAGAACTTGCGTGAGTTGTTTGGAGATACTGCGTTTGAACGGTATGTCTATCTTGACACTGGTGCTGACAAAGATGAAGCTTTGGCTCCTTACAAAGATAGCGGTTGTGTTTGGGTAGAAGATAAGCCTGAAAACGTTGACCTTGGCATTGAGCTTGGCTTGGACGGTTACTTGATCAAGCACGAACATAACAAAGACTATGCTGGTGGTGCTGATGTTGTTAGCACTTGGAAAGAAATCTATGAAGCTTTGACTTGACATTAAGTTAAAAAAATGCTATATTGATTCTGTAATCAGAAAGAGGTACAAAATGACTACTTCCCTAGCAACACAGATCCGCGACGATGAGTTTCTAAATCAAGTTAAATACTTTGATGAAGTTCGTAATGAACAAGCTTTGTTGAGCGTTTGGTCAATCCATGAAGTGAAAGATATCAACGCAGAGTGTCCTACTAAAGTTGCAGGTAAAAAAGTTGTTTATGAAACAATCTGTAAGAATGCTACCAACGAAGATTTGTTGTTAGATATTCAAGATGGTGGCAAACGTGCCTCTGCGCAATACACTATGTTTGTCGGTGGTAACACTTGGCTAGATCTTTGGAAAGCTGCTGAGAGCGTTATCTCTCAATCAGGTACACATCATCGTTACATCGAAGATTTTCAAATAAATACTGATGGAACAATCGAACTAACAACAGGGTCTTAAGATGGGTATCAGTTTAACAGGATTAACCGAAGAACAGAAAGTTATGCTAGACTTGTTATGGGAACTAGATAGCAAAGAAAAATATATACATTTCATGGAAACACTTTCGCCAAAAAGTTTAGAAATGGCTATTGTTCTTCAAGAGATGGTTATGCAAGAGCTTGCTGAACGAGACAGCACTATACCTGAAACACAAGCTAAATACATGCTAAAGAGTATTGGAGTGAACGTGTGACTGATGCAACATTCATTTTAGAATCACAGTTTGATTATGGGGATGCAGATCCCTTTGAGTATTGGAACGGATGCGATGAGGAGCAACCCTATGTTGAAAACTACTGTATTAACTGCCCTGCTACTTGCGATGGGAACTGCAACGGAAGTTGCTGCTAATCAAGAAGTAACTAATGTAAAGGTCTATCACCACAATAAGATTGTGCGTGAGTCTGTGCCAGTAATCGGTACTTATTGCCGCACAGTCGAAGTGCCTATTTACCAAGATGTGCAAGTCCAAGGAGATGCTGCTGGTGGCGCATTGGCAGGAATGATTATCGGTGGTTTACTTGGCAAAGGTGTTTCTGGCAACGATGACGGTGCAGCCGCAGGTGCTATTATGGGTGGATTGATTGGCGCAGACAAAGGTTCTAAGCCAAAGACAGAACGCCGTATTGTTGGATACGAAACAGTTGAAAAGTGCGACGAAAAAAGAACACGAGAGATGGTAGACAGAGAAGTCTACAGTCATTCAACCATTCGCTTTTATCTTGACGGTAAAAGGTATGTTGTTGAGTTTATAAAGTAATAGAAGCTTTCGCCCGACGGGGTGGAACGTGGTGACTGAATAATCCCTTGCAAATGGGGATAAGGTAATGTCGAAGGAACTTAGCGGTTCGTCTTAGCGGATGCAGACAGGTATGAGTTGTGTATGACAGGAAGTTTGCCAGTAGCTCATTGTAGGATCCTAACCCTACCCACACATTATTACTTAGGAGTATATCATGAAATGGTTATTAGTATTCATAACGTATTGGGATGGTCAGATTATGACTATTGGCGATGGCGTTTTTCCTAAACTTATAGATTGTCTTGAAGCTCGACATGAGTTGAGTGAAGAAGTTGGTGGAAGAAACGGTGGGCGTTTTCCTGTAAACATGCAAGCAATATGCATGAGAATAGAACCACCAAAAAAGGATTCAATATAATGAAAACTTATTACGTATCAGCAGCAAATCGTTGGCGTTTTTGGGAGACAGCATACTTTGTAAAAGATGGTGTTAGAATCTCTGTTGAACATAATGTTAAATGGGGATCTGTAGAGGTCAAAGTTCCTGATGACTTTGTGTTTGAAGAAACGTTTGACTCCTTTGAGTTTGATGATTGGTATATACTAGACACTGGCGACACTGCCTTTGAAGGTATCGAAGTCTTAGAAGGTGAAGCTGATGTTGAGAAACTACAAGAGTGGGATGCGGATGAATATTTTGATCTGCAAGAAGCTTTAGAGGACTCTGGTTGGGAATACGACACAACTGAAGTTTATATTGACAGTATTGATGTAGAGGAAAAGACTGATGAAGAGCTATAATATTGAACCAACCTATAAGAAGTCTGTTATTGAATACAACTCTTATCGCAAAGAACTAGAAGATGGGACTGTCTTACATGCAACCTTAGAGATTGGTTGGCGTTGGGGTGAGTTCACTATTCACGTACCAGAAACCGAAGAAGAGGTTCTCGCGTGGGCGCGGGACAAAATGGGAGTTGATGATAGCTACTACAGTTCAGTAACAGAAGTTTTTGAAGACTATGGTGAAGAAAACTTTGAAGGAATGAAGAAGCATTTCTTACCTGACGCAGATGAAGAGTTTCATGAGATTGATGATTACGATTACGATATGGACAGCACGTGGGATGGTTGCTGGGAAGATTGGAACGTAGTTCCATTTGGACCTTCTAAGGACGATGTTGACACAGACGAAATCCGTGAACAAATCGAAGAAGGTTGGTATGAAGATTCTTGGGATTATATGGAACAAGAAGGCTGGGAAGAAATGTCCACTTGGTTTGAAATCCATTGTCCACTAAAAATCGAAGAAGTGAAAGAAGAGGAAGTATAAATAAAAGAAAAATCTATGGAGACTACAGTGCAAAAGTTTAGTTCTTTTCTTGACGAACTGTTTCAAGAAGAAACATTCAGTGATCACATTCGTGAAGAATATATCGAAAGCCAATACGATGAGCTTATGGAAGCTCTTATTACATTTGGTGGACAAGCTTACCCTAAGTTTGGTAACATTGTTATCATGGCAGGGGGTGCTGGTTCTGGTAAGGGCTTTGTGAAAGATAAGTTAGTTGGTATCGAAGGATTTACCTTTGATGTTGATGCACTAAAAACTCTTGCAGCTTCAACGCCTGTTATCCAAAAACGAGTTAAGGCTGAACTTGGTGTTGATATAGAAAAGTTATCAAAAAATCTAAAAGATCCTGAGAATGTCGGTAAGCTACATCAAATCATTGGCGACTATCTAAAGCTAGACAACAAACGTCTTAAAGCACTGTATACCTCTATCATGACTGCTGACCCTGAGCGTAAGCCAAACATTATTTTTGATGTGACTTTAAAAGACCTTCAAAAACTAGAAAAGCTTACTCGACAAGTGTCTTCTATAGGATATGCAAAAGAGAACATCCACATCGTTTGGGTTGTTAATGATATCGAAGTAGCTAAACAGCAGAATCTTACAAGAACCCGTACAGTTCCAACTGAAATCCTTGTGAACACTCACAGAGGTGCCTCACAGACTATGGGCGATATCGTGAACATGGGTAAAGGTTTACGTAAGTATATGGATGGCGATATCGTATTCGCATTCAACAAAGTTGATGTAGATAGCACTGTTTTAGATAATCAACCTGAACGTGCTGGAAGAAAGATTGGTATGAAGGGCAACACAAAGGGTGGCATGTTCATCAAGGATGCAAACTACTTCTACGCAAAACGTAAAGGTAAACCACCAACACCTGTTGCTAAACTAGAAAAATCTCTACGTATGAAAATCAAATCATATGTACCTAAAGGGGTTTCTTGGGATGCGTAGTTTCAAACAACACCTACAAGAAGCACAGTGTGATCTTGTTGGAATGAAACAAATCAAAGAGTTTGAAAAGATCGTTGATCAACTCTTTAAGAAGTTTAAACTTGATTTCAACTTCACAAGACACTTTGCAGATCGTATGGGCGATGAGCGTAATGATCCCTGTATTACAATGAGAGAGCTTGCAGAGTTCATCAAGAAAGTTTACAAGCAACAAGGTAAGTCTATTAAGGGTGTGGTTGGCGCAGAAGCAGTCATTAAAGACATGCAAAAGGACTTGAACATCCCTGTTGCAGTTACGTATGATCAAAGGAACGATGAGTTTGACGTTGTAATGAAAACAATCATGCGTAAGAAAAACTTCAAAACTCCAAATAAAATCATAAAATATTAAGTTTTACTCTTGACATTTCTTAGCGAATCGATTACATTCATAATGTAAGAAGAAAGGAGAGCAAGATATAGAGACTTAAAGGGGAGTCCCAGAGTGTTACACAATGCCCCGCTTTTGTGAAAGTGTCTCTATCCTCCACTGGTTAGGAAAGGGTTTTGCATCTCCACCTCATAACTACACTATGTCCGTGACTCCTTGGCGGGACTGATCATCAACAGGAGTAGGTTGCAACCGTGGTGTAGTTATGAGTTTTTTATTGACATTTGTTTTCGAATCAGTTACATTGATAATGTAAGAAGAAAGTGAGAGAAACATGAAACAAGGACTTCTAGACTATATTGCCGCTTGCGAAGAAAACATTGTTAAATACAAAGCAATGGGTGATGAAAAGGCTGTCAAAGCTGCAGAAGCTATGATCGCTGATTTCCAAAAAGTATTGGAGACTTTATAATGCGTGAGATGTACTTTATCGTGAATAACGAAACAGGTGTTGAGATTGCCTTTGAAGAAGATTATGGCAACGCTGCTGAGTTGTGGATGGTTTATGAAGAATCAGGTATGGATGTTTCAATCGTAAGTCGAATGGTTGATTGGTAATGTCAAAGGTAGCCATAACAGGCCACACTGGTAAACTAGGAAGTGCGCTCTTTGCGCGCTTTTCTATTATGCATGAAGTGGAAGGATACTCTCGTTTAAATGGTTATGACATCAGAAGATATGATGAGATTATTCAAGCTGCAAAACATAATGACATTTTTATAAACAATGCCTATGATAGATACTCACAAGTAGATTTACTTTATAATCTTTATAAAGAATGGCACAACAAAGATAAGATAATAGTCAACATAAGTAGTATAGCACCTGACGGTATAAAAGAAAACTTGTCTCAGTATGCATCACACAAAGCTGCACTTGATAATGCACATAGACAGATAGCCGCTAAGATGAATAGTTGTAGAGTTATCAATATCAAGCCAGGTTACATTACTGAGTTTGACACTCTAGCAGATACCATATATAATATCGTACACTTAAAATCTCCCATAGCAGAAGTGATTATTACGAATGGATGAAAAAGTACTTGGTAGATTAGCTAACACAGCTTTTCATTTACGCTATGGAGCTTTGGATTTAATAGAAAGCTTTAGACCAAATCAAATAGAATGTAAAAAGTGGTTAGTAGAAGAAATAGCTAACTACAAAATGTC
>Ga0181566_10003190_pt1 | contig 13395 bp, 11 predicted proteins | sample 101ome_15_FD_133762 | JGI IMG/M metagenome (GOLD analysis project Ga0181566, IMG submission 133762) | Coastal salt marsh microbial communities from the Groves Creek Marsh, Skidaway Island, Georgia - 101402AT metaG (megahit assembly) | ecosystem: Environmental > Aquatic > Marine > Intertidal... | reverse complement strand
AATCCACTATACTGTCCTTGTGTAGCGGGTTGTCTCAAATGCACAATTTTTCATTAGGTTTACTCGATGTAAAAACAATCTTTCATCAAATAACTCTAACGGTTTTATTTTTATTTCTAGCAATTATTCAGGTAGACAGAATTAAACATAAAGCATGAACTTTAGATACTCCAAACAAAATAAGAAACTGGACAGATGGGTAGTTTACTTGCTTGTTTTTACATTATTTTTTTTAGCGAGTTTTCTAATCTCCACGGTTAAATATCAATTCAATTTTTCTAATAAGTCCTATTCGCTCTCTAACGAATCATTACTTCATCTCAATAAAATTAGTACTCCCATTGATATCATTGTCACTTTCGGCAACGACTCTGATTACCCCAAAATAATACAACAATTCCTCACCGACCTAGATCTATTACTCGATCAATTAAAAAGATTTTCACCTGATCAGAAGATTCGAATCTTCAGAATTAATTTTGATAGCATCAAGCACCAACAAACCGATGTTTTAGATCAATACAACATCAATGAAAGAAATTTGCTCATCATTGCCTCACCATCCAAAGGCAAAGAGGTTTTAGTCAGGTATCGCGAGCCAAGTGAAATCAGTCCCTACGATAATAACCAAGTATTCAGATCTTCCGACTCACTTGCTCGTGAGGCGATTTGGGAATCCAACTTTTACTCTAATTGGGTTGAATCTGCCAACGGTGTATTACAACCTACAGAGTTCAGAGGGGAAGCAAAACTTATCCAGTCTATAATAAAATTACGGGATGAGAAAATAGGGAAAAAAGTTTACTTCAGTACAGGGCATGGCGAAGCCAGTCCGGATGATAGTTCGACTAACGCGGGATTTTCATCATTTAAGCAATTAATTGAAGATAAAGGCCTCGATGTGCAGTCCTTAGATCTAAGCTCACTAGAAAACATACCCTTTGATGCCGAAATACTGATAATTTGCGGTCCGAAAGGCATTTTTCATGAGAAAGAAGTCAATATGATCAGGCAGTTCCTCAACTATCGGGGCGGGAAAGTTTTTGTTCTGTTAGACCCTGTCGAGGAAACCCTTGCCAGTGACAATCCTGCTTTTGGATTACGAAATCTCTTCAAGGAATGGGGATTAAGGTGTCATGATATGCTTATTCACGACGAGAATAGGGATAATTATGATATTTTCTCGAATTCATATTTCGTACGAACATTCCCCAAATCGCTTGAACACAAACTCACTCAAAACATTATATCTAATGGCTTTGTGATACAATCAGGGAAATGCAGGCCTATCGAAAAGACCCAACAGAATGGCTATTTCGAAACAAAGGAACTCATCTATACGGCCTCCACATCCTATGCAATTTCTAATTGGTCGAACCGAGCAACACCCATTAAAAGAAATCCTTTGCTTGATTTAAATGGACCTGTACCAATCTTTGCCGTTTCTGAATTAAGCCTACTAGGTTCTGAATTAACAAACATCAACTCTAGAGCTAAACTAGCCGTGATTGGAAGCTCGGAAATCTTCAATAATGCAAAATTATCATCTAGCACCGGAAATCAAGCTCTAGCTAGTAATATTGTCTATTGGCTTACAGACGAGGAGGAGATGCTCGATGTAAAGCCCAGAACCCTCAATTCATACTCTATTTCACTAAGCAAACATGAATTCACTAAACTCACCTACAGTCTTAGCGTAATCCCCATATCTGTTCTATTCATGGGGCTTTTCATGAGCTGGCTGCGAAAGGAGGTACCCTAATGAAGAATAAAATTTTCATCTTATCCATTTCTAATATTCTTTTATTTGTTTATATTTACTTTCACATTTCGGAAGAACCCAAGGAGACATCCCTCAGTAATATTATTACCTCAACGCTCCCCCATATTTCTAAAATTGAGATATTGGAAAGTCCTTCTTCATCGATAGTAATTTCATCAGACAAGGATGGCTCTTGGCAATTGCTTCATCCCGTACGATGGGAAGCCGACTCGCTAAAGGTAGCTGAATTAATCACATCTTTGGCCAATCTCCGCATCAATCTCCATAGTAGTGCAGATGAATTAGCCACAAGGGGTGAAGAGCTAAGTGATTATGGAATAACCGATGGGGCACCCCTCTTAAAAATAGACGGTCTAGATACCCATTTTTCGCTCCAGGTAGGAGATACTTCCCGAGATAAAACATTTCTCTTCTGCCTATTTAAAAACAACACGATTGAAGATACCATCTTAAAACTCCCAATCTCCTTCTTAAAGTTCTTTGATTCTCAAACAATCACTTGGGCAAATACTACTTTCTTTAAGATTCCACTCTACACCATAGATTCGCTTAAACTACGGACAATAAACCATGACAACCAATCTACAGTAGAATTAGTGAATGAAGAAGATGACTGGAAATTCAATCTGCCCTTAGATGCTAGTGCAAACAGGGAGAAACTATTTTTTGTACTTAACCAAATTGCATCTTCTAAAATTATCAATTTCAAACCTGAGTTAAAAGATGGCGACAATATTACTAATATTTACCATCTAAGAGTCGATGCAATGAGTCGAAGTCATCTGTATACTTTCTCCTTAATTGAAAATAACTCCACCTCAATGCTGATTTGCGATTATGCTGAAAAGGGAATCAAATTCCAGTTGCTTCCTGAGTTAAGATTAAGTTTTGAGGATTGGACTACAAAACTTAGAGAACCTCGCTTATTTGATGTTACGGTTTCAGATTTGGAACGAATTAAGATTTCGAGATTTGAATCATCTCTCTCGTTGAGAAGAACCAAAGAAAACGAATGGATCGGATTTGAGACAAACGGAACTACATCAAGAACTGCCGATGTCGACTTACAAGCAGTGCGTGAAACGATTCACAAATTGAGTGCTATCGAAGTTACAGACTACTTACAATTTAATCCAAACTCAGATCAACTTAGTGAGCATGGATTCGATCAACCTATATTTAAGCTTGAATTGGAATATCTAAACTCTACCAGGCGTACAGTATTGGTCTCAAAATCATCCGACCAGATGTCCCTTTGGAAAACATTGATTTTGGAGGAAGGGGTTCTCTGCCTAACTAATTGTGAATGGGAAGATATGATCCGTATCGAAATGAAGAATTATTTAAGCAAAAATGTAGTAAAGTTAGGGAGCGCAATATCTGAAATTAGTATACAAATGATCGATGACATGAATCGTTCTGTTTACAGCACGGTTGGTCAGGATGATGAAAGCTTTAATATTTTAAAGAATATTTATGCAGAATCGATTGTCGACGAAAGGATGGAAAAAGAGGGATTGTGGCACAACGGAAATTGGCACGCATGGAAATATAAAGTTAATTTCATCGATAAGAACTCCTCTTCTCCCCAAAGTGTCCTCATTACAGAGCAGGTAAATACAACCAATTGGTTTGCCGGATCACTGAAAGAAAACATCACATTTAATCTCCCCATAGAATACATTGATACCCTAAGCAGCATACTGCAAAGTAGTAATTGAATAACTAATTATTCTGGTAAATTCTAAATATATTTTATTGAAATTAATAAAGAGAGTTTTCTTATTTTTTTTATGGGCATCGTTCTGCCTACAATTCCTGTTTATCTTTACTGTTAAAATTTCGATTCCTGTACCAGAATATTTTGCTAAAGAAGCACTAATTAAATCCGGTCTTGATTCTTGCGATATTAAGAACGCTAAAATCTTTGAAGGTTCTAAACTAAGTATTGATAAATTATCTCTTTCATCAAATCAAATAAGTGCAGACCTTCAAGATGTCATGATTTCACTTAATCCCAATATATCCAATATCAGTTGGTTAAACGCAATTGCACAATGCAAAATTGATAATTTCAGGATAAGCACAAATGAGATCGATATGAAGTTCGAAAATATAACCTTCAAAATGACTAATGATTCTTATCACCTAAACTGTCGTTTGTATTGGCGTTCAAAATTTGTTAATATTTCAATATCAATTTTAGAATTACCCAAAAGCATATCTGGAACAGGAGAAAAATTTGTATTAGAAGAATTTATTAGAGAATTATCATATAATTTGCTCTTAATTGATCAATATTTCTCGGATGACATAATTGAGGTTTACTCAACCACTAAGAAAGGTGGAATCAAAATATCATGTACATCAAGAAGTGAGCCAAAATCTCTTAAAAACAACCATATCTTTTATGTTTGCTTAAACGAACATAGAAATGGTGCGAGAAATTTAAGAGGTGAACTTAATTCGCAATCCAATACAGCGAATATTCACAACTTTGTAATTAACTCTGGAGAATCATCTTTCGCTTTTGATGTTGATCTCCTTCCTCAATCTGAATTCTCCCTTAACCAAATCAACCAATTATCGATTTCAGGTGTTAAACTCGATGGTCCCATCTCGGGAAACTTGCCCGAAATGAAAGTGAGCTTTTATGAGAAAAATAATATAAAGTTCGCTCATTTTTACGGTGATTCAAACATGACAGATTTTAGCTTTTTAACGGAATTGCCTCTACGCTCAAAATGGAAGGGTTTTTTAAATTTTCACCCAAATAATTCCAACTTGTCCGCCAAAATGGCTTACGGCGAAACTGCCATATGTAGCGGTGAAATCCTTAAACTATCCTGCCTTCCAAATCTTGTCCCTATTAACGGGTCGTCACCCACCTTATTTAACCTTCAAGCATCATCATTTTCTGTTCTCGATACCAAGCCTGGCTTTTTTTCAGCAAATGGGGAAATCGATTCAAATTTGTCCATTTTTATCAACAATGCCTACGGTAAATTTGGAAGCAGTGAGGCAACCGGAAGTTATGTCCAACACTGGAATCCGCCAAGGTACAGATTCTTGCTTGATGGGTATTGCTTACCCACTGACATTACCCCTTGGCTCGGGTCTTGGTGGAATGATATCTGGCAAGATTTCACATTTAATGAAAATTCTCCTACAGGTAATTTCACCATATCTGGCATTTGGGGAGGCCCATCGGGCAATTCTTTCACCCATGGCTTTGTCGAAGGGGATGATGTAAGTTTTAAAAATATACAATTTTCTGACTCAAATGTAGAAATTCTGGTGCAAAATGCTTACACTGATATTCTATTGAAATCATTGGAGCATCAATTCGGTGAAATCTCTGGAAAACTCACATTCTCTCCAAAATCTATACTACAACCCTTTCTTAAGTTTGATGGGCACGGAGAATTTCCTTTTAACGATGGAAAATCGATTTTCGATTCCGACCTCAACGGTTTACTTGATGAGATAAACGCTTCGGTTGTCAGCTTTGACGGTGAGGGATTTGTTAATCTAACAGAAGATGTCGACATTGCTGATTCTAGTTCGACCTCTTTTTCAGTTTCATTGAATTCAGACCGTACTATCCAAATTAAGGGCGTTCCGGTAACTTCATTTTCAGGCGAGATTGGGAGACAAGACGGTCTTTTATACTGTGATTTTGAGAATCTCATTTTGGCAGAAGGTAACTGCACCATACAAATTGAGGAAAAATCCAACATTTCTGACCTAATCGAAATGAGGTTGAATATTTCAAATGCACAACCCGATTTACTTTACAGTAATGTCTACCAAAACTGGCTTTCCAAAAATGAAGACTCAGATGGCTCACCTTTTACAACTGGCTCTGAAACCTCAATTCCTGAATTTCAGCAAAAAGGAACTGTAAGTATTAATTTACTTGGCAAAGGCCCTGCCTCTGACCTCATGCAATTCGAGGGAACGGGGAACTTCTTTTTAGATGGAATTGATGTTGGCAGGATCGATTTCCTTGGAGGGTTAAGTAAAAACCTAAAAACATTCAATCTGCCAATGCCCTCCGATGCCCTAAGGTTCAATGCTTTAGAAGCTCCTTTTCAAATCGATCAGGGGAATCTTACTTTTGATAATTTCGAGCTGAAAGGTCCTCTATCCAAAATTGTCGGGAAAGGTACATTCGACCTCACCAACAGCACTGTTGATCTCAATGCGGACATTAAACTATTAGGTAACATTCAGGTGCCCATTGTTAGGCAAGTCTTGAGTTTCGCCGATCCATTTTCAAGGTTAAGCGAGATTTATGTTCATGGCCCAATCGAAAAACCGTCTTGGGAAATCTTGGTCACACCTGCACTCCTTCCGAAGTAAATTTCCGCCTTTTCTAAAAACTGTTAAAAAATCAAACATTGCCACCGTGAAAAATTTTCATTTGATCAACCTATCAATCATTAAAGGAGGACAGCACTTTGGACTTAAGCGAACTTAAAGGAATCATATCGATGATGCAAAAATCGGATCTCACCGAATTGGAAATCGAAGTAAAGGATTTAAAACTTAGACTTGCCCGCCCTGGTGGTGACAATCCTTCAGTGGGAATGAGAGAAGTGATTGTTCAAGCACAGCAGCCAAACACATCACATTCCCCGGCAAATCCCACTACACCACCTCCTGCTGATAAAAAGTCAGACGATAACCTTTCCACCTTCACCTCGCCGATGGTTGGCACTTTTTATCGTAAACCCTCCCCCGATGATCCCGAATTCATAAAAGTAGGCGAGACGGTCAAAAAAGGCGATGTGCTTTGTATAATTGAGGCAATGAAAGTTATGAACGAAATTCAGGCAGAAGAGTCTGGAGAGGTCGTTGAGATCCTTGTGGAAGACAGCAATAGCGTAGAATTTGGACAAGCACTCTTTAAAATCAGACCCCTGTAAGGTCTTAGAATGATAAGGAAGATTTTAATAGCCAACCGTGGAGAGATTGCCTTACGAATTGTTCGTGCATGCCGCGAATTAGGAATTCAGACTCTCGCGGTTTATTCTGAAGCAGATGAACAATCGCTGCATGTACAACTCGCTGATGAAGCTATTTGTATCGGACCCGCCCCTGGGGCGGAAAGCTACCTTAGGGCCGATCGCATTCTTAGTGCAGCCGAAATTGCGGATGTTGACGCCATTCATCCTGGGTATGGTTTCCTTTCTGAAAATGCAGAGTTTGCCGAGCAATGTGAATCCTGCAACATAACTTTTATCGGCCCGCGTTCTGAAACCATTGCCAAAATGGGTGATAAAGCAATCGCCCGTGAGACCGTCGCCAAAGCAGGTGTTCCAATTATCCCGGGAAGCGATGGGCCCATAGAGGATGAAAAAGAAGCGATTAAAGTGGCCAAAAAAATTGGGTTTCCAGTAATCATCAAAGCAGTTGCAGGTGGAGGTGGACGCGGAATGAGAATTGCTCATAACGCTGTTTCATTCGCCAAGGAATTTCAATCCGCCCGACTCGAAGCCACCAAAGCATTTGGAAACGGCTCTCTCTATGTAGAGAAATACTTGGAAAACCCTCGTCATGTTGAATTTCAGGTCTTAGCCGACAAACATGGCAACGCTATTCATTTAGGGGAGCGTGATTGTTCCGTTCAAAGAAGGCATCAAAAGGTTATTGAAGAAGCGCCCTCTCCTTTCTTGGACAAAAATCTCCGTGCCAGAATGGGGAAAGCAGCCCTTAAAGCAACCAGTGCTGCAAATTATGTCAACGCGGGCACGATTGAGTTTCTTGTGGACTCGAAAGGGAACTTTTATTTTATCGAGATGAATACTCGCATTCAGGTCGAGCATGCGGTCACAGAAGAGGTGACGGGCGTCGACTTAATCAAAGAGCAAATTCAAGTTGCTTCTGGAAACAGGCTATCCCTTAGTCAAAAGGATATCGTTCTTAGCAAACATGCCATCGAGTGCAGAATCTGTGCGGAAAATCCCTCTCGTAATTTTGCTCCATCACCTGGAACAATTGGTCTGTACTACGCCCCTGGGGGGCATGGTGTGCGGGTGGACTCTCATGTATATGGCGGGTACACGGTTTCCCCCTATTATGACAGCATGATTTGCAAGCTCATTGCCTACGGCAGAACCCGGAAAATTGCATTGGATCGAATGTACCGCGCACTCAGCGAGTATATCATCCGAGGTATAGATACTAATGTCGAGTTTCTTAAAGCCGTCATTTTGGATCCTGGTTTCCGCCAAGGAGAGGCCACTACTTCCTATGTGGAAGAATTTCTTTCCAGGGCCCCCAAAGATGTATTTCAAAGTTCTAACAAGAAGTAGTTTACCATGACCAAGAAAAAGGCTAACGCCACCAACGAAAATTCAGAATCTATCCCTACCCTTTCCGAAGAGTCTAGTGAATTAGGTACCATTCGCATTAATCATAGCGTAGTCGCCGGAATTGTACGACTAGCAACCCAATCCGTCGCCGGGGTAGTTAATGTCGGCGGTGGTGGAGTAGTTGAAGGCCTTACCGACTTTTTCTCCAAAAAAGAATCCGAGCGTGGTGTTCAAGTTTCAGAAGCGGAAGGTGGTGGATATGAAATCGAAGTACGTGTCGTACTGAGATTTGGAGTGGATTTAGCCAAGACAGGATTGAGTATACAGGAAGCTATACGGGACCAGATTCTCACAATGACGGGGAATCATGCCAAGAATATCGATGTAATAATCGATGATATAAAGCAAGAGTCTTCCGAGAAAGACATAGATGATTCCGAGGACTGGGAAGCTTCCTCTCCCGAGGACTGATCTGTCTACACCATAGTAGCATGACAATGGTTGAGTATTATCTTAACCTCTCCCCAGAAGATGTTCTCACGGCACCGATCTATTGGTATGGTGTTGCTTTGCTTTTCGCTCTTTGCTTTTTGTGGTGGTTAATAAGGAAGCTCAGAGTCGAATTGGTTCCTGTTTTTTCGGATAATGAAGGTGCCGTTCAAATCACTCCTCAAGCACTGAGGGAATTAGTTAGAAAGTCTTGTGCTTCCATACCAGGAGTCCATGCCCCCAAAACCCGCATTCTTAAAAAAGGATCTTCACTCAGACTGAATGTCTGCCTTCGAGTGGATCAAAATTGCAAAGTCAAAGAAACCCGTTCGCACTTAAAAGAAAAGCTCGAAGGGATCATGATTAATAATTTGAACTTTGATAACTTCGAAGGCGTCGATTTAGTCATTGCAGGTTTTCAAAACGAGACTCCTTAGTCCCCTCGTACTCTTCTGATCGCAGGCAAAGATTTCCTTATTCTAATCAGTTTGCCCCTTATCTCTGCAAAGGCACCGTCTTTCTCAAATTCTCCGAGCACTTCTACATCTATCATAGCCGTACCTATAGGTTGTTCCAAGAGTGGGGAAAATCCACCTGAGAGCACTCGGCCTATTTTTTTGCCATCGTGATTTACAATAGCCGAGTTGGAACGCGGAATCCGCCGATCCTCCACAGCGTAGTGAACCACCCTACCCTTGAGTAAATTCTCCTTTTCTGCCCGCAAGGCAACCGAACCGAGAAATTCTTCCTTATCCCAACCAACCGCCCAACTTAATCCTGCTTGAACAGGACTTATCTCATCAGACAACTCGTGTCCATGCAAAGGAAAGCCTGCCTCCAACCTAAGTGTGTCCCTCGCCGCCAGACCGATCCAGCGCAACTTCCCACTCTCGAATGAATTGGAAAGTGCGGCTACCCATTCACTCAATTGATCCTTACTACAATAAATTTCAAAACCGTCCTCGCCCGTGTACCCGGTTCGAGCAATAAGCGATTTGTCTGTACCTAACCAAACACCCTCCACACAATGCATTCGAGGAATCTCAGCGACCTTTCGTTCGCACAATTGGCATAGAATATCGGCTGAGCAGGGACCCTGAATGGCCAACTGCCCAAATTCGTCAGACTGGTTGTGGATTTCACAATCATAATTTCCGCGAAGGGCGATAAGATGAGCAAAGTCTGTAATTGTATTAGATGCGTTAACGCAGAGTAAGTACTTTGTCTCAGCAATTTTATAAACAATTAGATCGTCGATCGTGCCCCCATCCTCAGAACAGAGAAGAGTATATTGTGCCTGTCCCGTTCGGATTTTAGACAGATCATTGGTTAAAGCAAAATTGAGGAAGTTGAGTGCCTGAACTCCCTCGACTAGGATCTCCCCCATGTGACTTACATCAAAAATTCCTGCATATTTACGTACAAACCTATGTTCTTCCAGGCTACTCCCATAGGAAAGCGGCATATCCCAACCGGCAAAAGGAGCAAATTTTGCTGAGATGGACTTATGATAATCATGCAGAGGGAGTTTTTTTAATACAGACATATTTCAAGGGTTGCCTAGTTTTTTAATATGTGGCTTGATTTCTATTCCATCATGCACAGTGGCTCTGTCAAAGACCAACCTAATCGCTTGAATGACTAGTCAACTAGTCTTAGCGGTTGCCCTAACCATTGGCATATCATCTCTCTGCTCGATTTTGGAAGCAATGATTTTGAGCGTAACCTCCGCCGAAATTGAGCATTTCAAAGAACGCTCAAGTAAATGGGGCAATTTACTTGAAAAATACCGTCAAGAAATTGATGAGACAAGTTCAGCAATTCTTAGTCTAAATACTATTGCCAATACCTTGGGAGCTACTTTGGTAGGAGGACTGGCAGAGAAAAGCTTTGGAGGAGGGGAAAATTCCCTTTTCATATTTGCATGCGGCATGACTCTGGGAATTTTATTTTTCGCGGAAATCTTACCCAAAAATCTTACCGTTTCCTATCGTGCTGAAATGCTTGTTTTTTTAATCCCTCCCCTCGTGGTAGTTCGATTCTGCATGTCCCCCTTCTCAAAAATTTGCAAGGTCACGATGAGGGCGATGGTTCCCGAAAAAGAAAAATCGGGAACTGAGGATGAAAACGAAATCATTCTCCTTGCCCAAAAGGGGGCCAAAGAGGGCACACTCACCAATGAGGAAAGTGACTGGGTGACCAACGCCCTCAAGTTGGATGGTATCAAAGTTTCCGAAATCATGACCCCAAGAACCGTTGTCCTCGCTTTCGATGAAGCATTAACGGTGGAAGAAGCATTTCAAAAACATCCCAACATTCCCTTTGCCCGCATTCCAATTTACTCAGATAACATTGATCATATAACCGGAATTGTGCGGCGACGTGATTTGCTCAACTCAATGGTCGCCGGAAAAAATCAACTCACCCTGCGGGAGCATGCGCAAGAAACTTTATTCACCCCCGAAAATGCAAGTGCGGATAAGGCCCTCCGGCTTTTGCTTAGCGAACATTGTCAGTTATCCGTTGTCGTAGATGAATTCGGTTCGGTCACGGGGGTACTCGCCCTGGAGGACATTGTGGAAAGTATACTAGGACAGGAAATCTTCGAACCTGACGACCTTGCTGTAGATATGCGGGAACTGGCCAAGAGGAAGCACTTATCCCAAGTGGCGAAATCTCAGGAAAGCAACGACGAATCCTTAGCTCAAGAATGATTTTCGGAACTGCCACATCCTATTGGGTGCACGACCTGAGTCCCTTTCTGTGGCAGTTTCCCGACTCCTGGGGAAATTGGGGGCCAGGAGGTATACGCTGGTATGGAATCTCTTACCTGCTAGGCTTCATCACTGCTTACGCTTTGCTCATGCGGGCATTTCGATACGGGAAAAGTCCATACGACAAAGAGCAAATCCTCAACCTTATGACTTTCATGGTCATCGGCGTTTTGGTGGGTGGAAGAATGGGATATATCCTCCTTTATCAAACCAGTCATTTCATCGATGACCCTCTTTTACTCCTCCGAGTTTGGGAAGGAGGGATGGCCAGTCATGGTGGTTTTGTCGGGGTAATCCTTGCCATCTATTGGTATATCAAGCAATCCAGACAAATGTTTTGGCCAGTAGCCGACTTAATTGCCTCTGTAGTCCCTCCCGGCTTGTGCTTTGGCAGATTAGCCAATTTCATCAACGGAGAGTTATGGGGCAATCCCTCCGAATGTGCATGGGCTGTGCTCTTCCCTAAGTCACCGGGCTTTGCAGATGGCATTGCCCGGCACCCCTCCCAGATTTATGCGGCTCTACTCGAAGGAGTCCTAGTTTTTACATTTGTTCAATTTCGTTTCTGGAAATCAAATATCTGCCAAAAATGCCCGGGGAGACTGGGTGGTGAATTCCTCATCGCCTATGCCTTGGCTAGAATTGTTGGCGAGTTTTTCAGGGAACCTGATGCCTCGCTAATTCTAGAGATGTCCCGAGGCCAGTTCTACTCAATTTTTCTCCTCATCGGAGGCTTTGTCGTGATTGGTCTTGCCTCCCGAAGAGCTACGCAAACCCATGCCTGATCCATTCATCCAATCGAATCCAATTATCTGTAAATGCAGATTGTTAATTGTTTGGCTTTGACACTTAGTACAAAAGGTCAAACAACACTCTCTATACGTGCATACATGGACATCAGATGATCAGTAATCTCTTCGGCTTTCTTTCCAACGATATTGGTATCGATCTCGGTACGGCTAATACTTTGGTCTTCGTAAAAGGAGATGGAATCGTCCTTCGTGAGCCCAGTGTGGTTGCCCGCTACAAAACCAGCAAGAAAGTCTGTGCCGTCGGAGCCGACGCTAAACGAATGCTCGGTCGTACGCCCGGAACCATCGAAGCTCTCCGTCCGATGAAAGACGGAGTTATTGCGGATTTTGAAATTTCAGAAGCAATGCTTCGCTATTTCATTGAAAAAGTGGATAAAAGAAAACTAGTTCCACCTCGAGTAGTTATTGCCGTCCCTTCTGGAATCACCGCAGTTGAGAAAAGAGCCGTCAAAGATTCTGCCATTCGAGCCGGTGCACGGGAAGTTTTACTTCTTGGAGAACCCATGGCCGCATCAATTGGAGCTGGTTTGCCTATTCATGATGAATATGCAAACATGATTGTCGACATCGGAGGAGGCACCACCGAGGTCGCAATTATCTCTATTTCGGGAGTGTCCTTCCAAAGAAGCATTCGTGTAGGTGGAGATGAGTTGGACGAGGCCATAGTTGCTTACATGAAAAAGGCTTATGGGCTCCTTATCGGAGAACGCACGGCGGAGGAAATCAAATTTAACATTGGTTCGGCAGCCCCTCTGGACTCGGGTGAATTGAGTATGGATGTGCGAGGGCGGGATGCCACGGCGGGCCTTCCCAAAACCATTCACATTACCTCCCAGGAAATTCGAGAGGAAGCACTTAAAGAAGTGGTTACTCAAATCGTTGATCTTGTTAAAAATGCCCTTGATCGCTGCCAACCTGAGCACTCGGCTGACCTCATTGACCGGGGCATTGTACTGGCGGGCGGCGGGGCACTGATCCGAGGACTCGACCAAGTGATCAGCGATGCTACTGGCCTAACGGTAATCCAAGCTGAGGATCCCCTGAGCTGTGTGGCTAATGGAACTGGTGAATTCCTGAACTTGTTAGATTCACTTAGCCGGGAACAGATCGACCGTTTGGTCACGCAGTAACTTCCCGCAAGTGGCCTCCTCTGCAGATAGGCCTAAAATTCGTCCATTCCTGTATTTAGGACTGTTCATATTTATTTGGATTGGATT
>Ga0181566_10003188_pt1 | contig 13399 bp, 12 predicted proteins | sample 101ome_15_FD_133762 | JGI IMG/M metagenome (GOLD analysis project Ga0181566, IMG submission 133762) | Coastal salt marsh microbial communities from the Groves Creek Marsh, Skidaway Island, Georgia - 101402AT metaG (megahit assembly) | ecosystem: Environmental > Aquatic > Marine > Intertidal... | reverse complement strand
GCATTGAACGCATCAATCTGCGGTGCGGCAGGGGTGCTGGTATCTATCATCTGGGTTATCCAGCCATTTTATGGGATTGTATATTCGGTCAGATCATTTGCGATTGTAACCGCCGCAGGTCTTGGAAATCTGCCTGCTGTTATCGGCACAGGCTTCGGGCTTGGGCTGATCGAACAATATACCGGAATCATTTTAGGAGCTGAATATCAGGTTGCCGCAGCAGTGGTTCTGCTGCTTGCTGTTCTCATCTGGCGTCAAATTCAAATGCGCCGCAACAGACAGGTCGTACGATAATGAATACCAATACCACTTTACTATATATCGCAATTGCGTTCGCAGCGATTGCTGGTCCGATATTTTTACCTGCCTATACCCAGCAATTCGCTGTGTTATGGGTGATGATCCTGATGGCATCAACGTGGGATATACTGGGTGGCCAGATGGGTTACAACTCACTTGGAAACATCACCTTTTTTGGTGCCGGAATGTATATTTCCGCGATCATCCAGATAGCCATGTTCTATGATGTAGCAGAATATACCGCATCATTCGGAGCGATTAAGCCAGAATTTACCGACCAGCAATATTTCACTGGCCTGTTTCTTGGCATTATCGGGGGCGGCTTAGGCGCATTAATTCTGTCTATGCTATTTGGGCTATTTATGTTCGGACTAAGAGGGCCCTATTTCGCCATTGGCACATTGGGGCTGGCGGTTGCCGCAGGTCAGCTTACTGGCACAATCGATTATATCGGCGGTGGCGCTGGCATTTCCATGCCGTTCTTTCCCGGAGACATTGAAGTCAGATCAATGTTTTTCTATGGCCTATGTTTTGTGTTTGCCGCGCTGGCGCACTTTTTATTGCGCTGGATTTATTCCACCCAGTTCGGACTTGCCATCAACGCCATTCGTGACGATGAAGATAAAGCTGAAGCGATGGGCATTCCAACGCTGATTTACAAGCAAATCGGATGGGGCATTGCGGCCTTCTTCTTAGGCTGTATTGGTGCAGTTTTTGGCAATATGGTCGGTTTTATCGAACCTGTAGAAGTTGCCTTCCCAACCGCAACATTTGGTATCTTCATGGTAGCGATGGCGCTGTTAGGCGGCAAAGGTACATTATGGGGACCCGTGCTTGGCGCGTTTTTATTCCATCTGATTAAGGAAACCACATGGACCTATCTGCTAGGATGGCAGTGGGTTGCACTTGGTCTGATTCTGATCATCAATATTGTGTATTTCCAGCAGGGCATTATGGGCTGGTTACAGACCAAATATCCAGAAATGTTCGGCATTATTGTCGATAAAAGCAATACATCAGATGCGGAGGCAAAATAAATGACTGATATTATCAAAGTTAATAATGTCTCCAAATCCTATGGAGGCGTGAAGGCAAATGTTGATATTTCCATGACGGTGAAGCAGGGTTCTATTACCGGCATTATCGGCCCGAACGGCTGCGGTAAGACCACCCTGTTCAATTCGATTGTTGGCTATCACCCTATTGATAGCGGCAATATCGAGTTTGACGGTCAGGAAATCTCGCATCTTCTGGTTGGCGATATTGCGCGTCTTGGCCTGCTTAGAACCTTTCAGCAGACACGCATCTATACCAAGATGGATTGTGTAGATAATATGCAAATTTCGGTGTCTCATCGTAAAGATTCAAAAGATGGGATATTTGCAAGCCGTCGTGGTGAAATCCGCGACAGAGCAGAACATCTGCTCGAATTTGTGGGGTTATATTCCAAGCGGAATTTGATTTCAGGGGATTTATCCTTTGGTCAGCAAAAACTGCTTGAATTTGCAATGGCACTGATGAATGAGCCAAAAGTGCTTCTTCTGGACGAGCCGACTGCCGGTATTAATCCGACCTTGATTAACGGGTTGATTGACAGGCTTCGCAAAGCAAATGAAGAGCTTGGTATTACCTTATGCGTAATTGAGCATAATATGCGCGTTATCATGAATTTGGCAGAACATATTTATTGTCTGTCAAATGGTCGCATGCTGGCTGATGGCAAGCCAGCCGACTTACAAAATGACCAGCGCGTAATTGACGCGTATCTAGGAGGACATTAATGGCAAAGGCCCCTGCAAAAAAGAGTGCTAAGAAAACAGCCAAAAAAGCAGCAAAAACAACCGCTAAAAAAGCAGTAACCGCTGCCAAGAAAGCTGTCGCAAAAGCACCTGCAAAGAAGAAAACAGCCAAAAAAGCAGCTGCAAGCAACACAAAAAAGCAGAAAAACATCTCAGGCTATGGCATGGGCGGTGTTGATGTGGTGATGAGCGTTGATCAGGTGGCAAAAGAAGCTGCCTCAATCGCGGCAAATGCACCTGATCTGAAAAAGCTGAAATCACTGGCAAGTGATGACAGCTTTCTGATCATCGACAATTTATGTGCTGGCTATGGCAAGATGCAAATTCTGCATAATTTCACCATGCATGTGAAAAAAGGCCAGTCTTTATGTCTGATCGGTCCGAACGGTGCTGGCAAGTCAACTGTTCTTCATTCTATCTTTGGCTTCACCAATATTTTTTCAGGCTCAATTTCGGTAGCTGGACGTGATGTAACCGCACTAACTTCATCACAAAAACTGGCACAGGCCGGCATTGCCTATATTCTTCAAGATAAATCTGTTTTTCCGGGCATGACCGTTGAAGAAAATCTGCTGATGGGCGGTTTCCTCAAAGACAAGCCGGCAGAAGCAAAAGAAGCTGCCGAACGTGTTTTTGATAAATATAGCCGGCTTGCAGATAGGCGTGATAAGCCAGCAGGTGTGCTATCAGGAGGTGAGCGGCGTTTGCTGGAAATATCCCGCGCTCTGGTCATGAATCCAGATGTATTGCTGGTTGACGAGCCATCAATCGGGCTTGAGCCACGTTTTATCGATATGGTGTTTGAAATCCTGCATGATTTGCAACATGTAGATGGCAAAACCATTGTGATGGTTGAACAAAACGCCAAGAAGGGGCTTGAATTTGCTGATCTTGGCTACGTGCTTGTTTCAGGCGAAACAGCGATGGCAGATCATGGAAATGACCTGCTGAAAAATCCAGATGTCGGCCGCTTATTTCTTGGTGGCTAGCCAGACACTGAACATCATGATAACACCCCCATCAGGAAACTGGCGGGGGGTTTTTCATATCTTAGCTATTGGCCTGCCATCAGGCTATAGACCCCTGCCCACAGACCGCCGCCGCCGATCGCAAGTAATGCTGAATAGAACAGATTGCGGCCAAAGGCCAGACGCATCGGGCGAAGCGAAAATTGCTCGGCTACTGTCACCACAGACATGGACGAAAATGACGTCATGGTGCCCGCCGCCCAGCCTATCATATGGGCCTGCATCACAAAAATAGCATCAAAGGGCGTGATCATCGGCGCAAAAAAGGCAAGTAATGGGGCTGACGAAATAACAGGATGAACCCCCGCCAGAGAACAGAACCACACAATTGTTGGTAACATCCATACCTTCATCCAAACTTCAGGCTGTTCACCAAAAATAGTCATTAAAACCGAGCCTAGAACAGGACTGTCCGCTGCAAGCGCTGCAATGATCATCGAGATTGAAATGATCACAAATTCATCTCCTCCTGAACGTTGCAAGGCTGAAAAATGATGCTGTATCTGTCTGGCTGTCTCTGGCCGCCTTAGAATCTGCACAGCACATAAAATCGGCATGCTGACAATCACCGCCAGAAGTGCGGTCAAATTAAACTGATAGCCGATCACAATCACACAGATAAAGATAATGGCCAGCCGCGAGGCAATCGGCGCAAGGGGGCGAAGTGAGGCTATCAACGCAAAGCTACCTCCTGCAAAGGCTGTAATAAGAAGATTTACAAAAAAGAACAGACTGGCAGTGACGATACCTGCCATAATCGCTCCTGTTTGAAATCCTGCGGGCAAATAAGCGCTTCCCACCGCAAAGCTGACAAAAAAAGGTGACCAGATGACTGCCGAATTCATGCCACGTAAAGCCGCCTCTGCTGCAATGCGCCGCCTGTCATCATCAGCATCTTGCGGCATGCTGGCAGACATTAAAGCAAAGGTACCAATATTCAGCACGCCCCCCAATATATGGGCGGTAAGCTGAAGCCCCGAAGCAGAAGCCATAGGCGGCAATTCTGCCAGCCGCTTCTGGGTCTGCCAGACAGATGGCATTGACATAGCCGTTGCACGAATAAGGGTCAGGACAGGCATCAGACAGCCAAATACCAGCACAAAATGGCCTGCTTTACGCAATTCTGGGATTTCGGGAACAGATGGTAATATTGCGATGCCAATCACCACCAGCACCAAAATAATCACATAAGAGCTACGGCGCATCAACGTTGCGGTCAGTAATACCAGACTGGTAAAAAGAATAATGGCTAATAATTCAAGCCAGAGTGCATCTGAAATACCAAGAATAACCGGAAACCCGCATAATGCCGTGATTACGGACAGCCATAATTTTCCCGTCCGCCGCTGAGATTGCTGCATGGTTATTCTCTATCAATAGGCTGGCAAATATAAAAATCTATCACTGCCATACTGACAGCCATCACAACCCTTCGGTTATGACAAACAATCTGTCTGCACCGCCATCAAGGGCAGCTAGCGCACGCTGATATTCGTCACTCTGATAGGCTTGTGTAGCAGTTTTATAATCTGGCCATTCGACAATCACATTACGTGCATAATGCGCCCCTTCGACAGAAACAGCCTCGCCACCACGCGCTAGATAACGCCCGCCATGTACCGAGACAGCCTCTGCGGCAAGTGGGGCATATGCTGCCAGCTTATCGCCATCGATCACATTAACACGTACTATCCAATATGCAGCCATATCCCTATCCTTTTCATATTGATCTGTGTGATTGCTGAATGAAGTTCAGCCAGTTTGATAATTCAAGATTATGAATATCACGGCTAGCGACAGAATGCGAGATATCATATTTTTCTATCAATGCCGGATTATCTGGCTGGCATGCTAGCAGTTTGAAATCTTCGATCACTTCGTCAGGATCAGCTACCTCGCGTCCTAGACATGCTGATATCCGTTCTAGCTGGGTAAAATCCAGAACATCTGAGCGTCTAATATATTTAGCGACATCGTCAAAATTTAGCTCTGGATGATATTGCACCCCCCAGAACCGGATATCCTGTGAAAGGCTGGCAACAGACTGAATAGAACAATGTGAATTTGTGCTTAGAATATTAAGGCTACTATCGACCGCTAATACATCATCACGATGCATGCATAGCGCATCAAATTGAGCTGGCTTTCCAGCATAAAGCGGATGGGCCGTGCCAGCTTCAGTCTGCTGGATATTGCGCGCCATCAAAAGCTCTGCCCCAGCAGGGTTCACCCCGACCTTGCCGCCCATCACCACAGCCCCTATCTGCATGCCATAGCAAGAACCAAAGACTGGCTTGCCACGCTGAAAGGCGGTGGCCATAACCGCGCGTATGGGGGCAGCTTGATTTTCATCAGCAGACCAGTTCACACCAGAGCCGGTAAAAACCACGCCATCTATCATGTCCCAGTCAGGCGCAGGCGCAGGGTCATGATCAAAATGCGGGCGGGTGACAGAAAAGCTGAGCCCATCTGCCAGAGGCACAAGCACGTTTGCATATCGTTCTGCTGCCCCTATTATGTGGCCTGAAGAGGAAATGGTCACCAATGATTCACTATTACCTTCAACAATAAGAATATGTGTCATCTAATGCTCCGGTTTCGTTAAATGTCTGAATACCCTATTTCTTCCTTACGCTTCATTACAAATGCTTCTAATGCTTCTATTCTGTCTGCAGGTAATGAGGGCGGCTGGTAATCTTCCAGCGCCTGTTGCCAGATAGCTGTTGCGCGTTCATCGGCCCGCAAGCCGCCCTTTGCCTGCCAGGCCTGATTATTTGACCAGTCGGACAGGATCGGGCTGTAAAAGGCAGTCTTATAGCGCTCAAGGGTATGATCTGCACCAAAGAAATGCCCGCCAGCTGGCGTCTGCTGTTGCGCATCAAAACCAAAATCAGCTTCTGAGAAAGATAGCGGGGTAAGGATTTTATGCATGGCCTGAAGTGCTTCTATATCTACAATCAGCTTTTCATAACAAGCCACCAGCCCGCCTTCCTGCCAGCCTGCCGCATGATAAATCAGATTACCATGTCCGGTCACCGCGCCCCATAATGCCATCTGTGTTTCCCATACTGCCTGAGCATCTACACAGTTTGAAGCCGAACAGGCAGAGGTGCGGTAGGGCAGTTGATAATATCGGGCAAGCTGGCCGCCTGCCATATTGGCAAGGGCATTTTCTGGCGTGCCGAAAGCAGGTGCCCCTGTTTTCAAATCTACATTCGAGGTAAAACCGCCATACACAACAGGTGCGCCAGGATTAACAATCTGGGTAAGACATATCCCCATCAATGCTTCTGCATTTTGCTGGGCAAGCGCAGCCGCCATCGTCACAGGGGTCATCGCCCCCATCAGGGTAAAGGGGGTAACCACAACTGCCTGACCCATGCGGGCTAAACACATGGCAGCGCTGGCCATTTCTGTATCAAATTTGCGGGGGCTGTTGATATTGATATTGGTAATACAGCTTGGTGACTGGCCTAGCTCGTCTAGGCTGATACCACGCGCTATCGCCAGCATGTTTGCTGCATCAGATACCCGCACCTCGCCAATAGACATGGTCAGAAAAATTTTGTCAGACAGGGTAAGGTTTACAAATACCGTATCCAGATGGCGTGTATTTACCGCCAGATCATTCGGAGCAAGTGTCTGGTTACCAAAAAAATGAATCGCATTAAAATATTGGCCCAGCTTAATAAAATTCTGATAATCTTCAAAATTTCCGGCCCGCCTGCCTTTGATTGCGCAATGCACATTTGGCGCGCCTGAAACCATGCCAAAATGAATATGATTACCACCAATAGTCAGCGCATGGTCAGGATTTGTGGGCGTCAGGGTAAAGCTGGAGGGTGCTGTTTTCAGCAATGACATTACCAGCGCTTCATCCAGCTTCACAATCTGGCTTGTCTCATCTACCTCAGCACCAGCGTTTTTATAGGCAAGGCGTGCTTCGGCACTATTTACCTCAATGCCAAGCTCTGTAAGAATGCGCATCGATTGTGTGTGAATCTGGGCAATCTGGTCATCAGATAGCGGCGTTAGAGGCGGCATATGATTTTGTGGTTTGAAAAATTGCTGTTGAGGCACTGGAACAGGGCCTGCTTCCGGACCTGTCCCGCTAGCTCGTCTGCGCCCTCTTCGTCTGGGAGCAGCTGATTTTGAGGCGATATCTGAAGAAGTTTGTGAAGGCATATCAGGCTCTATTATCCGGATGAAGAGGAACTTACTCCAAGACTGCGCCTGCAGACTCAAATAAATAGCCTATTATCGCCTATTAATGACGTTTTGACGCCATTATCTCTGTGCCTATCCGGCGTCAAGACAGCTGAACAGCTTTAGCCTATATCGAACAATCCAGACAAACTGTCAGATAGCTAGCATATATTCACCATCTTCAAGCATTGACTTATCAGAGCCTGTGGTGCAAGCGTAACGTAGGCAGAAGAATATCAAACAGAGCGATAGATATGCAGACCATACAATCAATCATTGCAGGCAAGCCAGTAACAAGCCCGCTTCAACCTTTTGATAAAATTTATCCTGCCACAGGCAAGGTAATCGCACAGATTGAACCTGCAACGCCTGAAATGCTGGATATGGCTGTTGAATATGCACACCAAGCGCAACAAGAATGGGCCGCACGTCCTGCCTTTGAGCGCGCCAGAATTTTAAATAATATTGCCCGGCTGATGGCACAAAAAAATGAAATTCTGGCAGAAGCAGAGGTTCAGGATGTTGGTAAATTATATTCAGAGGCTGTTTCTGCTGATGTGCCTTCGGGGGCTGAGGCATTTGAATATTTTGCCAGCCTATGCGCAAGCTATCATGGCACCTCGCATAAATGGGGAGACCAGATTGCCTATACGATGCGTGTGCCTCTGGGAGTTTGTGCAGGGACAGGGGCGTGGAATTACCCTGTTCAGGTAGCGTGCTGGAAGGCAGCGCCTGCGTTAGCGGCTGGGAATGCCTTTATTCTGAAACCATCTGAAGAAACCCCGCTAACAGCAAATTTGCTGGCTGAAATTTTTGCCGAAGCTGGTCTGCCAGTGGGGCTATTTTCTGTTCTGCATGGCGATCATGATATTGGCAAGGCCATATGTCAGCATCCGAAAATTGCCAAAATATCACTGACAGGCGGTGTTGATACTGGCAGGCTGATTATGGCGCAATCTGCCCACACACTAAAAAAAATAACGCTTGAGCTTGGCGGCAAAGCCCCATTGCTGATCTTTGATGATTGTAATTTTGATCTGGCAGTCCAGACAGCACTAGATGCCAATTTTTATACTGCCGGCGAAGTTTGCTCAAATGCCACGCGGGTTTTTGTGCAGGAAAGCATCGCTGAAAAATTTATTGCGGCTGTTATCGAAAAAACAGCGCAGATGCAGGTAGGTGACCCAATGAGGCCAGATATGAATATGGGCGCCATGATTTCAAAACATCATCTTGATAAGGTGCTAGCAGATATTGAGGCCGCGCGGACAGAAGGTGCAACAGTGGCTTTTGGCGGTAACCAGCTTAACCCGGAGGGGGTGGAAACTGGCTATTATATGCAGCCAGCCATCTTAACCGATTGCCATGATGATATGGCGTGCGTGCGTAACGAGATTTTCGGCCCTGTTATGTCTGTGCTGCGCTTTGCAGATGAAGCAGAGGCAATCGCCCGCGCCAATGATACTCAATATGGTCTAGGGGCTGGCATCATCACTGAAAATTTAAGTCGGGCGCATCGGGTGGCAGATCATCTTCAGGCTGGCAATGTCTGGATCAACAGCTATAATCTAACACCACCGGGACTTCCTTTTGGTGGCTCCAAGCAATCTGGGATAGGCAGAGAAGGGTCAATCTATGCACTGGAAGCCTATACAGAGGTCAAAGCAACCTTTATCCAGCTCTGATCTGCTGAGCGAGGTGTAACAAGGCTGATATGCGTTCATCTTCTTATGATATTGTGTTCATCACATCTGATAAAACAGAAGGCGGCATTCAACGGGCATTAATTGACTGGGCATCTGTGATCTTGGAAAACCAGTCACTTCGGTTTGCTAGCATCACAGCTGAAAACAGATTTAGCCGGTGGCTAGCCACACACCACCCGCAAACCACCAGCTTCCGTCTATCTGCATTTCATCGCATCATGATCCGGCATTTTCCAACTTATGCCCACCTGTTTTTTTCTGGTAAAATGGCAAAGATTGCCTTTGTGCATAATGGCTTTGCCTGTGCAGCAGCACAAAATCTAGCCTCGCATGTCATTGGCATATGCCATAATGACAAGCCACATCATTTCAAGGCGGCAGACCAGCTTATCTGTCTTACGCCACGCGGCATCTCGCTAGCCAAACAGCAAGGCTGGACAGATGACAGGCTTATTCTGCTTCCCCATTATCATGATTGCCAGCATGATAGATTGCCAGAGATTGCGCCTGCCACCAGCTTGCGGATAAGTGCTGCTGGCCGGTTTGTGCCTAAAAAAAATTTCGAGCTATTTATTGCTATCGCTGGTGCTATTCAGGCAGAACGTCCAGATATTCAATTCACGCTGGCAGGTGACGGCCCCAAAGACGCATTTCTAAAACAGATGGCAACACATAAAGGCGCCACTATCAATTTTACAGGCTGGACAGATATGGATGAGCTGGCAAGCCAGACTGACCTGTTTATTCTACCTTCAACAGATGAGCCGTTCGGCTATGTGCTGGCAGAAATGATGGATGCTGGCGTGGCTGTGCTATCTACCCCTAGCTCAGGTGCTGATTATCTGCTTGATGGCGGCAAGATAACCCCGCTTATCAGTCCAGATGAGCTAGGAAAATGGGTAGAGACTATTTTGATGCTTGCAGATAATCCGGCCTTGCTGAAAAGCTGGCGGAAAAAAATATTTAAACAGATACGAAGCGCGCAATTTTCACGACAGGCATTTAGCGACCGCCTGGCGTTACTAATTAGCGATAATCTGGCTCAATAGGTCTGATATTATCTGCTATTGCCAAGCGGCAATGCAGTCGAATTTTTAATTTCTTCCATCGCAAATGACGAGCTTACATCACTAAGCTTAACTGCCGAAATTAAAGACTGGTAAAATTTGTCATAGGCCGCCATATCAGGCACCACCACCCGCAACAGATAATCCACCTCGCCGCTCATCCGGTAGAATTCTACCACCTCAGGGCTTTTTTTAATCATGGCAGCAAAACCACTTAGCCAGTCTGCATTATGCTGATCTGTTTTAATCGCCACAAATACCGACATGCCAAGCCCTAATTTTTCAGCGTCCAGCAAGGCAACACGCTGTCTGATAATGCCTGTTTCTTCAAGCTTTTGTATCCGCCGCCAGCATGGCGTTACCGACAAACCAACTTTAGCAGCAATATCGGCAACAGGCTTTGATGCGTCCTGCTGTAATATATCGAGGATCTGGATATCTGTTTGATCAAGTGCCATGCTCATTTCCCTGCCAATCTCATTATGAATTTTTAGAATAATAGTCTAATTTACTATCTTAATGATATCATTTTTAAAAATATTTTTTAATATTTTGTAACTTGTAAAAAAGGCAAACAATAGGCATCATCTGGCTCATGACACAAAACGCACCAACATTCCACTGTCTCACCCCCAAAGGCTGGCAGGATTATGCCCTGATAGATAGTGGCGACGGACGCAAACTGGAACGCTTTGGGCGATTTCATTTCATCAGGCCAGAACCTCAGGCTATGTGGGCACCTTTTTTTGATCATAGTCTGTGGGAACAGGCAGATGGTATTTTCACTGCCTCAGCCGAAGATAAGGGCAGATGGCAATTATCAGCACACCTGCCTGAAAAATGGGATATGCAGTTTGAGAATATTGCTTTTCATGCCATGCCAACCCCGTTTAGACATCTTGGGTTTTTCCCTGAACAAAGCCCGCACTGGCAATGGTGCGAGAAGAAGATCGCCGGTTTTATCGATACCTATGGTCGGGCACCACGCCTGCTTAATCTATTTGCCTATTCAGGGCTGGCCAGCCTGCATGCCGCCCGCGCAGGCGCAGAAGTAACCCATATTGATGCCAGTAAAAAGGCAATTGCGCAGGCATTTGATAATCGTGCGCTTGCTGGGCTGGAAGATGCCCCTATCAGATTTATTACTGAAGATGCTGGCCGGTTTGTTGAAAAAGAAGTTCGCAGAAATCGGGTTTATGATGGCATCATGCTTGATCCGCCAAAATATGGGCGTGGGCCAAAAGGCGAGGTCTGGCAGATACATGAAGATTTGCCGCGCCTGCTACATGGATGCCAGCAGCTATTATCAGATACACCGCTATTATTCATCATCACCATCTATGCTATCAGGACATCTACCTCTGCTGTCTATTCATCGATAGCTGATCTGCTGGCTGGATATGATGGCCAGCTTGAAGCAGGCGAGCTAGCTATTTGTGAAGATAGAGACGGTGGCAGGATGATAGGTCAGGCACTTTTTGTGCGCTGGTCAGCGTAACGCTTCATATAGACAAATGGCAGTTGCAACTGCCAGATTCAGGCTGTCAGAACGACCATGCATTTCGAGCCGGACAAGCTGGGTGGCTAGCTGAGCCAGCCTATCTGTCAGCCCCTGCTGTTCATTACCCATCAGCAGAATAAGCGGGCGGCGCCAATTTGCTTGTCTAAAATCAACAGAGGCAGGCAGGGCTGTTCCGATAATCTCGCCAGACCAGTTTTCTGCAAATTCTGCAAACCCCTCTGTGGTAGTGGTGATGATCCGCAAGTTGAAAATGGCCCCCATCGAAGCCCGGCAGGCTTCAACCGAAAAAGGGTCTGTACAATCATCAATTAAAATCACCCCTTGCGCACCGACCGCATCTGCAGTGCGCATAATCGTACCAAGATTGCCAGGATCACGCACCCTGTCCAGCGCAATCCAGATGCTATCTGAGGCCTGTTTTATCTGTTCTGTTTCAAGTGCCTCAACAGGCTCGGAAAAGCTGGCAAATGCGCCAAGCACTGTCTGGGGATTATCCTTTTTTGAAATTCTGGTCATCAGCTCTTCTGTGACCGTTAGCACCCGCCCGCCTGTTCTGGTGCAGTCATGAATCAGCGCGGCAACGCCTTTATCCTGAGCGCGTCCTTTGGTGATAACCAGACGGCTTGGTACATGCCCAAGCTGGCAGGCTTCGGTGACAATCCGCACCCCCTCTGCCAGAAACATGCCTTCTTTACGGCGGTATTTCCGTTCATGCAATGAACGTAGCCGCTTAATTTCTGAATTTCCAGCAGAGGTGATAACTTCTTCTGTGAACGCATTATGAGCCATATTTCGGGTGTAACATACCAGCATGCCAGTCATCTACTATTCTTCTGCAGTTGGAGCAAATTTAGGCAGTTTTTCCTTTGAAAATGCATTTTACACTATCCAGCGCTAGTTTTTTTAGTAATGTTTGAGATGAATACAGCTTTTGTTCGGATAAAGGCACAGGCGCGATGCGGTCAGGTGACAAGGAACAGAAAATCAATATGATGTTGCGCTCATCAAAAAGCGCAGGCCCGTTAAATGTTGGCTTTTTATTGATTCCTAATTTTTCGATGCTTGCATTTGCATCTGCGATTGAGCCCTTGCGGGCAGCAAACCGCATGTCAGGCGAAACTCTGTTTTCTTGGGTAATCGCCAGCCCCGATGGTCAGCAAAGCTATGCTTCTAATCAGGTCAGAACAGAAGTTGATGGTGACTGGGAAGTATTGGCAGATTGTCGCATTGTCTTTGTGTGCGCTGGTCTGGATGTCAAAGCGCAATCAGATAAAACCACCCTGAATATCTTGCGGCGACTTGATAGAAATGGCGCTGTAATTGGCGCGATTTGTACAGGCACCTATATGATGGCAGCAGCAGGCCTGCTAGATGATAGGCGCTGCACCATTCACTGGGAGAATATTGACGGGCTAGCCGAAGAATTCCCATTGCTGGAAATCACCAATGAGCTATTTGAAATTGACGATACCAGAATCACCTGTTCTGGCGGTACTGCCTCGCTTGATATGATTTTATATCTGATAGGACAGGTGCATGGCCAGACCCTTGCCGCGCAGGTATCAGACCAATTTATCCATGACAGAATAAGAGACCCAAGTGATAGACAAAGAATGGAATTGCGCTCAAGGCTTGGCGTGTCCCATCCGAAATTGCTGGCAGTGGTGGATTATATGGAACAGGGGCTGGAAGAGCCTTTATCACAGACTGCCCTCGCCCAGAAAGCCAACCTGTCAACCAGACAGCTTGAACGGCTATTCAGAAAATATCT
>Ga0181566_10003181_pt1 | contig 13424 bp, 7 predicted proteins | sample 101ome_15_FD_133762 | JGI IMG/M metagenome (GOLD analysis project Ga0181566, IMG submission 133762) | Coastal salt marsh microbial communities from the Groves Creek Marsh, Skidaway Island, Georgia - 101402AT metaG (megahit assembly) | ecosystem: Environmental > Aquatic > Marine > Intertidal zone... | reverse complement strand
CATCGTATTCCTTGCCCAATCAAAATCTGCTAGATGGATCGGTGAAAATTTTAGTCAACAATCAAGAAACCTCGGCCTATGTCGTGAATTATACAACGGGGACAATTGTGTTTGATTCCCCAAAAACCGACGCTCAATTTATTAAAGTGATGTATGAGTTTACGAACCCGATTGCGGATTTTTTGCCGGCTGCACGAAGTCGAAAATCGTTTATAGGGGGTGAGTTCGAATGGAAGCCCAAACGAGCCGGTTGGCAAGAACCGGTGGTCCATCGTGCACAAGCGACATATCCGGCTGAGGCGGAGATTTCACTGCCGCATGCGAATGCGGTGGTGGGTTCTGAAATCGTTGTGCTGGCGTCATCTCAGGAACCACCGGTACCGTTGGAGCGGATTGTGGATTATGACCTGGATTATCGCGATGGCCGATTGCGGCTTAAACACCCCGTGAATAGCACGCAAAACACGATTCAAATTGCGTACGATTACTACGATGTCCAATCCCATACGGAGACAATTATTGCCAATGATGCTAAAGGCCCGTTTTATTTGGCCAGTCAGCACATTGTGCCTCGATCCGTATCGATTCGGCTCAATAACCGGGTTCTGATGGAGCAGTATGATTACACGGTGAGTTATTACACCGGACAGGTGTATTTTGCTTATCCCATTCGTCACCCCGATACCATTACGATTCAATACGATACCATTCGCCAACACACCCGGTATGGGGATGCCAATGAAACGGAGCAGGGGTTTCGTATTAAAAGCTCATACATGAATGAATTTGTGCGTGCGGATGATGACCAGGCCCCCAGTGTTACGGAGACCGTGGTGGCGTCTCAAAATCAATTGGTGCTCAGTCATAACCCCATTGATCTGGGTACTGTTGCGGTGACGGATGCCAGCGGCCATACGGTTGAAGTTCATAAGGATACCTCAAGTGCCTATTCGGGGATTGTTCGGGCAGACAACCTGAATGGTGCCTATTCGGTGACCTACCAGTATCGATCGTCCCAACAAATGATCGGGGTCTTGCGATTAAACCAAGCCAGTGGGCAAACGGTGGTCTTTGCATCGGATGTCTTGGGGGATGCCTTATCCCTGCCGGCGTTGCCTGTGAATTACAACAGTATTAAACGCGTGGTGGTTCATCCGGGGACGCCGCACGCCATTGAGTTGAATGCTTATGCGTATGATATTCAGTATTTAAACGAGGGGAACAAGCTAACCATTCAGTTTTTTAGAAGCTCCGATAGCGAGGCCAGACAACAGTCAAATCTAACGGAAATATTGCCGATGGGGACGATTGTTTATTTGTACTACCAAACCCCTACAGATTTGGAATCGGGTGCTATGTTAGACAACAAAACGTATGGCTTTTCAGCGGGGTATGATTGGGGGGATCGTGGTAAATTGGACGTTGAGGTTGCGTTGGCAGAAAACAATTTTCAACGCAAGGAAATTCCCAAGGAAGAAACCAATGTGCAGCCGGGCTTCGACGGACGGTATCAATTGGAACATGGTAATCTGGTGGAAGGGTCCGAGGTTATTCAAATTCGAAAACCAGGAACGTCCGGGACTATTTTGAATCGGAATTCCGATTATTCGATCAACTACATCCAAGGGAGTTTTCAATTTCAAACGCTAAGCGTCTCAACGGCCGATGTGGTGGACATTGCGTACCGGTATTATGACGCAGGCGATGGATCTCGGCAGACGCAGAAAAGTGGCGCATACAAAGTGCGCGGGGAGTATGGCCTGACGGATCATGTGCGTGTATCCGGGCATACCTTAGCCATCGATAATACGTTTGACCCCGTGGGTACGATGACAGAGTCCAGTGGAACTACGTTATGGGGGAGCCGACTCGACTACACGCCGAGCGCCAATCAAAATTTGTTTTCTAAAGTGGAAACTCGACGGGTGTATCGGCCGCATTCGAATGATGATTCGGTATACAACAACAACCAACAGATTGTTGTGGGCTCGGATCAATGGGCATGGCGTGGCATCCATACGCAATTTCAATATGAGCACCAACGCACGACAGAACGCCAGCCTGCGTCAACAAACTATAAAATTGATGAACGCATGAATCGGTATCAGGCCCAGATTGGCTTTGGGCCAGAGTATTTAAAAACAAGCCTCAATACCCAACAATCATCCAGAATCGATGCGGCTCAAGATCAAGCCAGTTATTCGGATCAATACGACATTAAAACCGTGTACGCCCAATCCAATGTCTGGTGGATGGATTCGGTTAATCTCACGGGTATTTATGCACGCAGTCACACCAAACAAGCACTAAAAACGTCCAGCAACAGTCGTGAAGTCAATACGAAAAAGTTTCTCAGTGTGGTAAACCCCAATGCCGCCATGCGCATTCAATTGGACTCCATTATTGATGCCATACAGACTCGAAATGGTCAAAATAACTACTTAGAAACCATACCCGATGTAACCGGAAAATTAACCTACAAACCGTATTATTGGTTGGACACTAATTTGCAGTATCGTGATAAAGTGTATGAAAGTGCAGTTTTGGGGCAACAAGGGCGTCAAGAAAAGCGGCAGGTGTATCAACTCGATCGATTGGAGGTGTATCCCATGCTGGTGGCGTTGAACCAGCCTTGGATTAGTCAATCGTTTCAGCTTTTCCGTCGGTCCAATCTGACGAGTAGCTACAGTATTTTTGAACAAACACAAAACAACCGGCTCATGGACACACGCACCGATACCTTATCGTTTACCTATCGTGATTTTTCACCCGTTTCATTTATGACAATTCGGCAAATTAATGGCCAGAACCTACTGTCAAATACCAATAATCGGGTGAAAACAGGGGATCAAACAGAATCGCGGTCCCACAGCCAAACGACAGATCTGTCTGGAGACGTTTTTTTTAAGTATAATCGATCGTTTTGGCGGTATTGGGATTATGGGTATACATTTGATAACCAACGAACGGATTCGGAGGCATTTACGCAGTATCAGCCCGATGGTCAGAATGCCGAGATAGCCCAAACCACCAGTGTGCGCGATTCGACGGACACCACCCATCGGGTATCGTTTTCGCCCGGCAGTGTGCATGTCGCTGGAATCCCCATGGGGCCAGTTGCAGCGACGGTGCGCTGGTCTAAGGCGATCAGTCAATACGATTCGCTTTCGGTGGATCGGGTGGGCACGGAATCCACCATTGTGGATGATTCGGATGCGTTGGAAACTCAAGCCGCTGTGAATGCATCGCCGTATAACCGGTTTCGGACTCAGATTGATTGGCGGCAAAAGACACAATTTTTTTCACGCAGTATGACAACCGAGAAACGGGGAACGTTTCTAAATATGGATCGGGATTTATCGCTCAGTGTGGCGGCCCCAATCGCTCAGCGGCTGAACCTAAAGACATCGGGCAACTGGTATGGGATTGAGCAATACAGCAAACCCGATACGGTTGTATCGCGATCGGATCTTCAATTGCCCAATACCTATCAAGAAAAATTGGCGCAATATGCTGATGCGTACAGTGCGGATTTGGATTGGCGGTGGCGATCCTGGCTATCCTTAACAGCGGGAGGGTCTCGCTTATCCAAGCAGGAAAGCACGCATCGTCCAGCGGATACCAACAGCCGGCGATCGGCGCTGTTTTCCCAAACCGTTGGACGAACAGGATTTGTATGGCGACCGTGGTCTTTTATGGATGTGGATTATGATTACAGCTACAAAACGGCTGAAACATCGGCCAATCCTGGGGCAAAAACCGGGGAGTCCCATGGGGTAAACATAAAATTATACAAAAAGAAGCCATTTATTACTGTTGATGTTACCATGGATTGGCTCTATACAACTGGCCAGGATTTTAATGCATTGGATCAAAATACATTGCGTAGCGGGGCGGGGGTTGTGACCAATATTGCCATTCGAAATCGAGAAGACTATGTTCGAAACATGAGTGTTAATGTGGATATTAATGTACCAACAAACGTCCAATTTGTGGACAAAATTACGGTCACGGGTAGCGGTTATTTTTCAAGTGTTGTGGACCAAATTAATGAAACCAATAGTTACGATGTGGGCGGTGTTATAATTACAACACGGGTGGATTTTTAATGCCAAGAGTTGTCGATTGCGTCCATTCCCCAGTACACTAGTACTATGACACAAGTACTGCGTGTGGGTGTGATTGGTTTAGGCAATATGGGTCGGCACCATGCCAAGCATTGGCATCAGTATTCGGGGGCTCAATTGGTTGCCGTGTGCGATTCAGATCGCGATCGGAGTCAGGCGTATGCTGACCAATATGGCTGCCAAGCCTATACCGATTTTTCAGCGATGCTGGCGGCTGAGGCGTTGGATGCGGTGAGTATTGCCGTGTCAACCGCTGCCCATGCATCCGTAGCCTTGGCGTGTATTGCAGCGGGTGTGTCGGTATTAATCGAAAAACCCATTGCCAAAACCGTAGCCGATGCGGAACAAATTTATGCCGCTGGCGATGCGGTGACGGTTATGATTGGCCATATTGAGCGATTTAATCCAGCCATCGTGGCCGCAAAGCAGCTGGTTGATGCGGGTACATTGGGTGCGATTATCTCAATCAATACCCAACGATTAAGCCCACTGCCACCCCAGATCACGGATTCGGATGTGTTGTTGGATTTGGGGGTTCACGATGTGGATCTGGTGACTTACTTAATGGGATCTTCCCCCGTAGGCTCGACTATTTATACCCATGATTTTCATCGGCCAGGGCAAGCCTGCCATGCCAACATTGCCTTGGAATACACAAACAACCAAAGCGCATTGGTGCAAGTGAGCTGGTCCCATCCCTTTCGACAACGAACCGTATCCATTACAGGTACACAGGGCTATGTATCGGTGGATTTATCGGGACCAACTGGGATGCATTATTCAGAGCAGCACCCAGACGGTGTGCCGGTATCCGTCACGCCAACCGATGCGTTGGGAGCTCAAATTGCCCATTTTGCCAACTGCGTCCGTACCCGGCAGGCACCCTTGGTCACGGCCGAATCGGCGATTCAAACATTAACGCTATTGGTTTAGGGGTTGGATTCAAAGTATGTCACAATGCCGTCGTGAATGGATTGGGCAATGCGAGCACGAAACTCTGGGTTTTTGAGCTTTTTAGCATCATCTCGGTTGGTCATAAAGGCCGGTTCAACTAGAGCAGCCGGCATTGTGGTGTGATTCAAAATATACAATTTGGAGCGTTTGACCCCGTTGTCTTTTAACTTGAGTTCGCGGGTCATGGCCGATTGCAACGCAGTGGCCAATCGACGATCTTTCCATTTGTAAAAATACGTTTCTGTTCCGTTGGCGTGTTCTTTGTAAAACGAATTCACATGGACGCTGACGGTAATGTCGGCGTCGTTGGCATTGGCTTCGGATGATCGACTGGATAGTGACGGGTTGCGATCCGATAATCGCAAATTAACTACACGGGCACCGGATTGGCGCAAGAGCCGCATGAGATGATCCGAGATGTCGCGATTGTAGTCTTTTTCATGCATTCCGTATAACCCCACAGCACCCGGATCACTGCCCCCATGCCCAGGGTCAATCGCAATGACCCGCCGTTTAAGGGGTTCGTTTTTGGTATTTACTGGTGCCAATGGGGGGCTGGGCATTGTTATTTTTTCCACAATCTCGCGGTCAGGATCGGGTTGAAAGCGTACGGTGAGTTGGTTGCCAAATTCTGGAAATATGAGGGGGTTTTTTGAGCGAAGGGGAATGTCAATATGGGTATTGGCTATCGAGATTGTCCCATAGTAATGAGACTCCGACTCGACGGTTTTGGGTTTCAAATGCGTGCTGGGCAATTCAATGCGTAGTGTGCTATTGCTGGAGCTAATCCGGTAATTTCGATCCACAGGACCGGTGGTTACAATATGAATTTCGGCGCCGTTATTATATAAAATCCGCTGGTGAACGGCCGATACAATGGGTTTGGCCATAACGATCAGTTGGCGACCCACAACGCGTGTTTCAACATGATGGGGTTTTGTGAAATCCAAGGTTAATTGGCTGGTGGGCGGGTCTGTTCGTGGGGATGATGATTGCCAGCTAACCCGCTTTAGGGCGTAGTCTTTGGGGTAGCGATCGTGGCCATTGCGACTAAAACGGCTGTGATTCAAGGCCAGGGTTACGGAATTTCCAGCATAGGTAATTTGGGGCTTTTCGGGTGTATGGCTGTGATCAATGCTTACCTGAATAGGGGCGGACAAGGGCATAATTTTGGGTGTTTGCATGGGATTTAGTATATGCAATGTCTGATTTTTTTTCTGCCACTCCAGGCTATAATCAAACACACTGTGTAACACAGAGAGGGGCATATACACCGTATTGGCCGTAATGAGAACCGGAGACTCGGTGTGATAGGGTATTGTTTGAAGGGTGTCGGATACGCGCGCAGTTGGGGTTTGGGTGCTTAGCACGATGCGTTTATTGTTTTGACTGTAGTGAATCTCGGTGTCGGTTTGGGTGATTTGATACCCTTGGTCCGTTAACAACGCATCTAGGGCAATCAACAGGGTTCCGTTGTGCGTGTGGGTTTTGGGGGCTGGGTAATGGGTGCCATTAAACTGCAGGGATTGAATGGGGGTGTCCGCCAGCTTTGAAAACGCAAACGCTGGTGCAAATCCAGTGGTTGTTGGGGCTGGACGCTCCCCCGATTGTTTTTGAATCTGTATCGCCGAAGGGGTCTGTGTCATGGTATAGCCCAGTGCGGGGAGAAATTGAGCCAATGGGATATAGAGCTGATTGTGGTGTTGTATGGGGGGTGTGTCGGTGTATTGGAGCCGTTGGTTTACCCAAAAGGCGCGGCTGTATGCTTTTAAATCCAATTGAATCGTATCGGACGTTTGAATGGTGTGCAGGCGTGAGCGTCGCGTATAGGTTGTTTGAGCCCCGAGGGCATCGGCCAAGGCACGCATGGGGCCGTACAGCCCCGCATCCGTTTGGATAATGGGTTCGGATAAGGTGACACGGTGATTGTCTAGGGTGATTGACTGGGTGACAACGATTGGGTTTGCGTAGATTAAAGGCGTTACAATCAGCCAAACGAGTAACTGAATGCCCAACAAGATGCTCCGTCTCATGACACACGATTTTACCATAGAATCACGCCCCGTTAAAAAATCCCAACGTTAAATCGATACGACTTTTGAATGCTGTCCAATCCAAACGACAGGCTGATGCAGTCCATAAAGTAGGTAATGTCGTGGTTGAAGCTTCGGGTTTTCCAGGCTTCTGAATTAATATTGAGCGTGGTTTTATATAAAAGTTTGGAATTTAATTGGCTGGTAAATCCAAGACCGACTTCATCGGTTTCAATAATATTGCCGGAATCAAATGCAAATACACTGCTGCCAACATTGAGTAATTTCTTTTGGTATTCAATATAGGTTGTGTATCGGGGTTGCCGCGTGGTTAATCGCAGACCGGCAAACGATCGGCGCCATGTTTTTTGATGATCGTATACAGATAAATAGTAACTCAGTGATGGGTCCAAGTCCCATCGCTCAGCAATGGGGTATGGGCGCGATAGGCGCAGGGTATTCATCCATCGGGATGATCGGATTGGGTCTCGGGAGTCATCATCGGTGTACTCAAAGGTCTCTTCGATAGCCGATAAACTGGTTGTTCCATTGAGTAATGCTCCGTAGGGAAGTTGTTGTTGCTTTAAAATCCACTGCGCTTTGGGACGAAATGTAACAAATGAATTTTGAAACAATTCACGATAACTGTAGCGAATATTAAACTGGCTGACGGGAATGAGGGGTTGGGCAATAACATGGGTGAACAAGTCATTAAAGCCGCTGCCCAATGGGTTCTGACTTTTGGTCGCAATGCGGTCCGCATCATGCGAGTACACCACATAGCCTTGGACGCCCAGAGAGTTGTACCAGTTGGCTTGAAGTTTGATTTGGTCTGCAATGGAGTTGACAATGCGGTGTTCAATACCGGTGTTAAAGCCTAATTTTTCACTAAATCCGGCTCGAATGGCCCCCGATTGAAGTCCGCTGCCCAAATACCCAAATTCGGTTCGAATAAAGTAACCCTCGAGGCTATTTTGACCCAATTCAGGTGCGGGGATTTCCGCATAATTTCTGCTTGTTTTGCCGGGGTTTTGGGTGCTGTTTAGGGCTTCTTCACCATCCAAAATAATATACGGGTGGTGTTGATACAGCATTCGAGGAAAATAAAACACGGGTATTTTCCACAAATACAGGACCGTATGGTTGGCCACAAAAGCCCCGCGTTGCGGATGAATAATCAGTTTGCTACTACGAATATGGTAAATGGGGGTGGATGTTTGATTGAAAGGACAGGTGGAATACCAGACAGAATGGGCGGTAATTTCTTTTGGGTTCAAGTCCAGGGAATGGCCTCGCAGAAACATGCGGTCACTGTTGAACAAAAATGAGTCGGAATATCCCGTTAATGCTGTTGCATTTAAATCCAAGGCCTGGGTTGTGAACTGACTATCGTCTTTTTGAATCCGGGTGTTGCCCCGAAACTGCAAGCGCTTTTCTTTGTCATAGTAGCGAAATCGATCGGTATGAATGGTATAGCCACTGTAATCCAGCTGAATGTTTTTAGAGGCCTGGAGCACCTGGCCGTCATTTAAATAGGCAATAGTATCGGCCTGCAGAACAAAGTTGTTGAGTTGATCAGGAAGCAGGTTCAAGGCCGATCCCCATAAGGGAATGCTTATCCAGAGAAGGCCGAGGCCTAACTTAAACAGGCAGGCCGGCCTTGGTTTCTGTTCCATAAAATCGGGAATAATCCTTTCGGAAGACTAAATCAATGGAGCCAACAGGGCCGTTTCGGTGTTTGGCAATAATAAGTTTAGACGGTACACTGTTGGCGGTGGTGTTGGATTCGTAGTGTTGATCATGATAAATAAACAACACGAGATCGGCTGTTTGCTCAATTTCTCCGGTTTCACGCAAATCGCTTAATTTGGGCAATTGGTCGGGTCGTTTTTCAATGTCACGGCTTAACTGGGACAAGGCAATGACTGGGACATTGAGCTCTCGCGCAAAGGCTTTCACTTCTCGTATAATTTCAGATACTTCCTGAAACCGACTTTCGGACCGCTTGCGTCCTCCACGCATGAGCTGTAAGTAGTCAATAATCACCAAATCCACATCGGTTTCCATTTGTAGTCGGCGTGTTTTGGCGCGCAATTCGAAGGGGGTTAAACTGGGCGAATCATCCAAATAGATATTGGCTTCGGATAATTTCCCCAAGGCGTGGGTTAGCTGATCGTATTCGCGGGGTTGCAAATTGGCCGTTTTTAGACGCGATGAATCAATCTTGGCTTCGCCACACAAGAGCCGAGTGGCCAGTTGTTCTTTGGGCATTTCCAAGCTAAAAACGGCAATGCTGTGTTTTTTTTGGATGGCCGCATTCACGGCAATATTTAGGGCCAGGGTTGTTTTCCCCATGCCCGGGCGAGCTGCTAAAATAATTAAGTCTGATTTTTGGAATCCAGAGGTAATCTGATCCAAATCATCAAAGCCGGTGGTGACACCTAAAATTTGCCCATCGGCACCGTACACATCGTGCATGCTGTCCATGACCGGCATTAAAACATCTTTAATGGGAACAAAATCATCGTGCACCCGCTCACGGGACAGGTCCATGATTTTTTGTTGGGCACGTTCCAAGACATCGTCCACATGCTGGGTTTTGTCAAAGCCATCGGCGACAATATCCGACCCAGTTTCAATCACTTGGCGCAACATCGCTTGATCCACCACAATGTCTGCGTACTGTTGGGCATTGCTGGTGGTGGGGACGCTGTCAATAATTTCGGCTAAGTAGGCCCGTCCGCCGACTTGATCCAGGCTATCGCCCTTTTTCAAGGCCTCCGATACAGTAATTAAATCAATGGGTTGATTGCCTTGGTACAGATCTAAAATAACCTTAAAAATGGCTTCATGGGCGTGGCTATAAAAATGATGCGGTTTTAATTTCATGCCCACAACCGCAATCATGTCTTTGGACAACATCATGGCGCCCAATACGGATTGTTCGGCTTCTAAATTTTGAGGGGGGATCCGATCATTACTCACGATGGGGGTACCCAGAATGAATCAGCATTAAATCCATCAGTGCAATTGCCGCCATGGCTTCAACCACCGGGACTACCCGGGGGCAAATGCAAGGATCGTGCCGACCCGTAACCGATAGGGTTGTGTTTTTGCCATCTCGGGTAACAGTGTCTTGGTTCTTTTGAATGGAAGAGGGGGCCTTAACGGCGGCATTTACCACAATGGCTTCCCCATTGGACAGCCCCCCCACAATCCCGCCGGCGTGATTGCTGGTGGTGTGAATGCCGGCCGAATCCGAGTGAAGGGGGTCGTTGGATTCACTGCCCAGTAATCGGGCGGTTGCAAACCCATCCCCAAACTCAACGCCCTTAATGGTTCCGATGGATAAAATGGCATGCCCCAAAACAGCATCCAGTTTATCAAAACAGGGCTCGCCAATCCCAACGGGCATGCCCGTGATGCGCAGCTGAACGATACCACCAACCGAGTCCCCCGCTGCTTTGAGGGCTTCGATATAGGCTTGAATCTCAGCCGCTTGCTGGGTATTGGGGCATCGAATAGCGTTGGTTTCTACAACAGACAAATCCATGTCGGTGACGGTGAAGGGCCCCACAGCAATGGTGTAGGCTTGGAGCTGAATGCCGTGTTGGCGGAGCCATTGTTTGGCAATGGCGCCCGCAGCGACTCGGGCAGCGGTTTCTCGGCCACTGGACCGGCCGCCACCCCGATGATCGCGGTGTTTGTATTTTTGGGTATAGGTATAATCGGCATGGCCCGGACGAAAGACCGATTCCAGATGACTGTAGTCTTTGGATTGTTGATTTTCGTTATAAATAACCAGGCCAATGGGGGCTCCGGTTGTTTTGCCATTAAAGACACCGGACAACACATGAATGGTATCCGCTTCTTTTCGAGGCGTTGTGACACTGCTCTGACCGGGTCTTCGGCGGTCTAAATCGTGTTGAATGTCGGCATCGGACAGGGGTAAGCCTGCCGGGCAACCATCCACGATAGCGCCAATGGCTTCGCCGTGACTTTCACCGAAGGTGGTAACTGAAAATAAAGACCCAAATTGATTGCCAGCCATTCTTCTATTACTGTACACTATCCACCGCTATTTTTGAAACAGAGTCCATAGCGTGTATAATAGGGTTTATGACAAACAATCCGACACAAGCCGTACTTAATCAGCTCGAACGCATTATCCAAGCGCGATTATCTGCCGGAGATTCCAATTCATATGTGCACCGATTGGTGGCATCGGGAACGGATCGCGTGTTGCAAAAAATTGGTGAAGAAGCAACCGAGTTTGTCATTGCGGGTAAAAACAACAATTATGATGAAATTTGCGAAGAGGGTGCTGATCTCATGTTTCATTTGTTGGTATTTTTGCACTCCCAAGGCATGACCTTGTCCGATATTACCCAGGTTTTAGCCCGCCGCGCGGGTCATACAGACTCCGAAAACTGATCGTGATTTAGGGCCATCAACGGGCCTTCCATATCGGGGCTGGTGTAGGCACTCAAGTCGGGGGTTTCTGTTCGCAAGCGGCTCGCAGTTTGCAACAATTGGTGTTGTTGGGTGTCATAGCCAGAGACAACCGCACGCCGATAGGCATTCACGATAGCGGGGTACATGGCCCGGTTGGCGTCGGCTTGGTATTGGTCTAGCTGGGTGTCAGAAATTGAGACTCCCAATCGATTCAAATTGCGAACGGTTGCTTTGAATTTGCGTTTGTTTTGTTCGTAATCAATCCCGCTGAGTCGGTAAAACGAGGCATGTTCTAAACAGCATTCGTGCAAAATTTTAGTCAAAATTTGAATGGCTTCCGCTTCGGTTTCTTGGGTCAGTGTGTGGAGTAAATCCTCGTTGTAAACGCCCAATTTGACCAAGCCATTTTTAATTTTTTGGATCTTAAATTGGCTGCTAATTTGATTTAAAACGCCCCCAGTTAAGGCCACGTTCATTAAAATAGCCCGCAATCGGTCCAGTAAAATATCGTGCTCATCGGATTGAGAATAGGTATAGGGTGTGGGGGTGTGGGGGTTCTGGTCCATATCCATATCAGACTCAAATAACAAGCTCCCCAAGTCATACAAGTCCAGGGTAAATTGATCGGTGAGCTTAAAGGCTTCTTTATAATCAAACGCCCCCAATTTAAATCCCAGTTGACCGAGTTCTTCATACTGTTTCTCCGTTTCAGGTGCTGCGGGGTCGCCGGCTAGTTCTTGTGTTTTAAAGTCTTTAAATGTTTCCAATCGATAGACTCGAATAGCATCCGCGACTTCGTCCATCGCTTCGTATACCGCTTCGTGGTGCCAGTCGTGAATTTGGTCCGGATCCCCCACCTTGCCATTGGCTTTGAGTTGGTCGCGCAGTTGTTTAATCCCGTGTTCCAAGGCGTGGGCATTTTGTTTATCCAATTCCCCATCGGAGCCAAATTCGGTTAGTATTTGGGTTCGGGCCATGTGTTTCATTTGGTGCTTGAGTTGGGTTTTGGCCACCGTTACGATACCGGTTTCGAGTTCCTGTAAATCCCCTTCAGATACGCCGGATGCGAGTAATTCGCTGCGTTGATCCTGCACGGTTCCCGTTGATTTGGTCTCTTTTTTTACGCCTAAGTAAGCGGCTGCATAGGCCTGAAGCTTTTTTTGAGCGGCATCTGCGGGAGTGTCCAGTTTGACAGCGCTTTCCCCGCGGTGTTGGTGGTTCATCGCCTCGGTTTGTTGTTGGGCTAATTTTTCCGGGGTGGGCTGAACGGTGGCCATGCTGGACAAGCTGACCGTTTGAGTTTCATTAAGGCTGGTAACCAGGCTGGGGGGTTCGGCACCGGTTGATGCGGTTGGCGTTCCGGCGGCGGGTTTGGCGGTTGGTTTGGCGGTTGGTTTGGCGAGGGGGTTGGCGGGTTGGGTGCTCGCCTTGGCTTTTGATTTTTTAGGTGTATGCATGGCGGCTGAATCCATTAGCCGAGCGTCGCTTAATTTGGGTTGCTTGGGCAGATCTTTTAGGCTTTGGGCGAGTGGGTCCATTGGTTTTGTGGTGGGCGCCTGGGGTTTGGGTGCTGGGGGTGCCTGTTGCTGAGTGGGTGCCTGCTGCTGAATGGGCGCCTGGGTTTTGGGCGCTGGGTCTTTGGGCGCTGGGGGTGCCTGTTGCTGAGTGGGTGCCTGCTGCTGAGTGGGTGCCTGGGTTTTGGGCGCTGGGGGTGCTTGTTGCTGAGTGGGCGCCTGCTGTTGAATGGGCGCTTGCGGTTTGGGAGCCGGGGGTGCCTGCTGCTGAGTGGGCGCCTGCTGTTGAATGGGCGCTTGCGGTTTGGGAGCCGGGGGTGCCTGCTGCTGAGTGGGCGCCT
>Ga0181566_10003176_pt1 | contig 13429 bp, 21 predicted proteins | sample 101ome_15_FD_133762 | JGI IMG/M metagenome (GOLD analysis project Ga0181566, IMG submission 133762) | Coastal salt marsh microbial communities from the Groves Creek Marsh, Skidaway Island, Georgia - 101402AT metaG (megahit assembly) | ecosystem: Environmental > Aquatic > Marine > Intertidal... | reverse complement strand
TGAACCCCCACGCTGTAAAGCACTAGAACCTAAATCTAGCGTGTCTACCAATTTCACCATACTCGCTTAATGGTGCCGCTCGAGGGACTCGAACCCCCGACCCACTGATTACAAATCAGTTGCTCTACCAGCTGAGCTAGAGCGGCTATGGCGGTCGGACTGGGACTCGAACCCAGGGTACGCTTTCACGTACTACGGATTAGCAATCCGCTGCATTACCGCTCTGCCACCCGACCTTTGGCTCCACTTGCTGGGCTCGAACCAGCGACCCAATGATTAACAGTCATTTGCTCTACCGACTGAGCTAAAGTGGAATATATTTTATTTAACCTTGATACCTAAATCCTCAAGGTCTTCACGAAGAACAAAGTCGTCTGGTAACTTCACAGCCTGTCCTTCTTGTATGGCATCGCATATTGCCTTACTTTCACTTAGACTGAATTGAGTATGCTTGTTGATAGCAATTCTTGCTTGATCAAAATTAGCACCTGCTCTGTAACCTGTAACGTACATTGTTTCTTCCTCTCTATAAGTTAATATAACATAAACAGATGCAATGTCAAGCATTTTTATAAAAATTTATCAATTTATTTTTGTATTTTACAAGAGGATTATTATATTGATATTTTGCTTCTATACCAGAAGTTAATTTTATCAGATCTTTCTTGTCTCTAACAAGATGTTTATAAGAAAGAATATAGAAATTTGGACTGTGTTGAAAACGTTGAGAACTAGTACCTATAGAATGAACAAAATTAAAAGCTTCAAAAAAGTCTGTATCTTCACTTTGCCAATAAAAGAAATTTGAGTCAATTTGATGATGCGTGAGGTAATTATTTTCCTTTACTTTATTCCAAAAATTTTCAATTTTGCTATTGCTGGTGATACGTGTATAACCATAAAATTTCTTGTTTTTTGATATTTCACTTTTTACTAAATCATTATTTTCATCATCTGTTATATCAAGTGGCCACCAATGCCATGCTTCGGTTGACCAATTATCTTTCATCCACTTCTGTGTATCATGCCAACTGCTTACGGGTTCTCCTGGTAAACCTGCAATTAGACCACAACTACCTCTATATAGTCCAAGATTATCTAAAAAATATTTACGCATATCGAGCAAACCCTGCTTTATGCGATTGCTGTTCATTCCTTTGCCTATGGCTTTACCTGCTACAGGATGAAATGTTTCTATGCCGTAAAAATGTGCCCATATACGGCACCTTTTAAGCAATTCCATTTGGTAAGGTCTAGTTACAACTAAATCCATTCTTACAAAGGCTGCAAAGTCAATCTCAAAAGGCAGTTCTTCTACAACACTTGCAAGCATTTCTAATTTTGCATCATCGTCATTTACAGTGTCGTCTGCTATAGTATAACTGGTTATGCCAAATTTTTCATAATTTTCTATAAATTCTTTTTTTAGATTATCTTTACTTCTATAGGTGCTGTGTTTGAACCCTAAAAAAGGATAACTACAAAATTTACATTTAAATCTACAACCTCTTGACAACTCAACAGTTAGCACTTCGTGGCTTTCTAAAAAATCATCCTGACTGTACTGTGTTGATAAATCATCTATGTTAGTAGCAGGATAATCCGTATTTGCATTGATATGTATTCCTTTCAGACCAAATACTTTTGTCGAAACAACAGGTTTATTATTAACCAAATAATCTAATAATTTGTCAATGAAGTTTTCTGCATATCCTGATACCATAACATCAAAACCAACTTCTTGCTGAAAGGGTTTTTGTCCGCCTGCAAAATACTTTTTATTTGGATAGCGTTCTTTAAGTGCATCAATCAGCAATCTAGTTTCTTCACTGTTCATCCAAGTGTAGCTAAATCCAAATCCTATGGTATCATTTGTAATTTTATCAAGGACTTTGAACAAATCATCGTGTGTCCAGATTGATATATAATCTATAACTTTAACAGTAAAACCACGTTGTCTAAAAAGAGTAGCAAGACGGTAAGCACCGCTTGCTCTCCTTTTGAATAAGCTACTGTCATTGAATATAATAAATTGCATCAGTGTTATTTAATGTTAACACCAATACCTCTTAGCATGTCTTGAGCTAACGCACAATCATCTACATCAATTTCCAATTCATTGAGATAATCATCATGCTCAAATTCTTTCAATTGTTTGTAAAAATCTTCTGCTGATTGTACGTGAAATGTATAATTAATGTTGTAATCTTTACTCATTGCGATCAAACTCTACTACATTACTTTCTGGAGTATCTTCTACTACAAACAATTTTGGTTTGTCTATAGATTTACCAAACACTCTGTCAAATGCTTCAGTAACATCTTCTGGAGCATCTTCATCGCTAAAGTCTACAAGCTTTTCAATTCTTTGCAAGCGCATAAGAACTTCGTCTAGCATCATTTTGATTTCATCTAATTGGTTTGTCATGGTTCACCTATTTTGCACGTAATGATACTTCAACTGGAATACGTTGTCCTACACTGTAGTTATTGTATGTGTAAGCACTACCATAGACACCGTTCCATTCAAAAGTGATGCGGTAATCTTTAATTTGATTAACTTCTTGGCGTACCATTACTTCGCTGCACTGACGCTCGGTAGTATAACCTGTAATAACTCTACGATTTTGATTACCTTTATCTGCTGCAATAACACCGCCTAATACAGCGCCCGCTGCTGCACCGTCATCTTTGCCAGTAACACCTTTACCCAACAGTCCGCCGATAATCATGCCTGCAAGTACATCGCCGCCTGATGCTCCGCCGCCTTGTACAGTACCATAAATTGGAACTTCTACATCCTGGCATTGTTGACGTGGAACATTTTGATATGACGTTTGATACCGTGGTTCAATTTTTGTAATTCTTGCATATTCAGTAGCAAATGCACTGGTTGCAGTTGCAAAAAGAACAGCAGTAGTTGCGATAATGTTTTTCATGATAGCGCCTTTCTATTATGCCTATATTTATAATATACAGCATAACAAAAGATAGGTCAACCTTTTTTTACGCCTGTTAATTGTATTGCATAACGATTTTGTGTACTCATATTATACACTGCGTGTGGGTCGTCGTTCTCCCAACTTATCCAATCACCAGCACGCCACTGTCCTAGTGTAATATCGCAGGCTTGACTGATTTGTCCAGGTACACTGTCTTCTAACATAATAACATAACGTGTTATATTTTCATCAGTTAGATTGTGATACTGTTTGTACTTTCCGTATAGGTCACTGTGCATTGGCAAATATTGTCCAGGTGTAAACATATTAATAGCAACACTGATACAGTCTAAATCAAAATGTGGCAAAATATATTCAAACATGACAGACGGAAATGGATTAGGTTGAAAATAATTCCACAGTGTCATGTACATTTTACTATGACCGACGTTGGCAAAATCATTTAGCAACGAATCGTCTTTGTGTGTATCAAATTTATAATCCAACGCTTTAAATTCGTCTATGTTCCACTTAGGATCAATGTGTCCATTGTTAAACATTTTTTGCTTCCAACTTGCTACTAATTATAAAGTTTTCAACCAGCAACTTTGTTAACGTTCCTAACATTACAGTTTCTCTATATTCTTCAGGCACTGCCATCATCTGTGTTAATACGTTTTGAGCAAACATTTCGTAGGCTTCGTCTTTGGTCATTTGAAATTGACTCCAATCAATGTTGTCTTTGATTTCAACTTCTTTTGCTAGTTCTACAATCTTTCCAATTGCTTCAGTTTTAGACAGTTCTGTCATTTTAGCTTTTCCCAACTTCTGTATTTTTCTAGTTCTGCACGGTACTTATCACCTAGTTCTTTCAGTGCTGGATACTTTGACTCCAGTTGTTCGTTGGTAATAAAAGGCAACGGTTTGCCTTCTACTGCGTCATTCCATGCCTTGCCGATATTATGTATTTGTTGTGCTGTTAAAGGTCTGTGTACTCTGGCCATTGTGATTTAAACATTTTTGCATCTTGCAAATATTCAAAATGAAAGGTGTCTTCATAAACATCAGTATAGGTGCTTATATCCCACTGTTGTTTCATCATCTGAACTTTACAATAATCTTTTCCTTGACTGCGAAGATCGCTGTGCAATCTAACAGTATATCCTGGTTTCCATGCTTGTTTATATTCAAATATTTCAACAGGCGTCATTAGTGCAGGTATCCATAGTTACTATCATCATTAGGATCAATTCCCCATTTTTCTTTAAGCAGTTCAACAATAGCGTCTGGTACATTTTCATCTTCATGTCCTTGCGGAACCCAGATGCCTTTTAAACGCCCTTCGCTGTCCAAAATAAATCCATAATCGTCTTCGTCTAATGTGCTTTCAAATCCTAAATAATCGTGACTCATAACAACTCCTTGATGCAGATTAAATCTTCTGCTTTGCCATTCCATGTGTCAATTGCATCTTGCAAATCAACTGCTTTGATGTAAAATTCAGTGTGCTCTGTTTCAATTATGTATCGTTTGATACAATGGTCCTTGAGCTGCCTGATCGTTTTATGTCTAGAGTGGCGCAATGTACGCCTCCTTCCCAATATAAGCTATGACGTGTAGGACTAACATAACTTGAAATTCCCATTTTGTCAAGCATTTTAAACAATTCTGGTAGTTCTCTTTGCCAGATAATATTATGGCTATCCAATATTAATACGTTTAGATCAAAACATACTTCCTGAGAATAACCTTTCCAGTTATCAAGATACTTGTCTATCCATTCCACATTGTATCTTCCTCCTGCGCTATAATAATCATTTTCAAATCGTTTCATATTAATCTGCGGAAGATACTCACTGATATCTATTAGCTTTTTATTACGCAAACATTCTGGAACCCATTGCATTCCTGCGTGTATCACTGTGTTGTCGTCAATTAAAATAAAGCCATGATCAATGTGTCCAAATCCTTGAAACACTGTCTTGTTATTTTTTACAAATCTTGTATCCGGCATGTTACGTTGCATCCATTTGATACCACTGTCTGTACCCGGTCCATTGTGATTGTAAATTACTGCATCGCCTGCTTGGAACATTGTAGCTGTATGCCACAACATGCTATTGGACAATTTCTTTTTATAAATGGTTTTATCAAAATACCATTTTTCGGTTTCATATAAATTTTGTAAAATAGGCAACGGTTGGCTGATCCAGTTATATCCTTGATCAAACAGTTGGTTGAAAATATCATAATATGCAAGGCTATCAAAATATCTATCAGTCATACTGGTATATGTTTGATATACCGTATTTCCTCTTACTATGTAGGTATCTCTCGGAACAATAGGACTCATAGGAATTCTTACATCAAAGCTGCTCATTTCTATATTGTCTTTGTATTTCAATACATTTGGTCTGTGTACCTTTACTCCACCTTGCTTTAAAAAATCACTTAATTTTTCAAAGTCTTCTTTTGTTTCTTCCAATATTCGATTAAAGCCTGCGACACTGCCATCTTGTAAAAAATTATCCAAGTCACCTGGAGCATAGCAGTCTCCTACTATAACCTCTTCTAACTTGTCAAATTCTGTATAAATCATACTTTACAATACCTAGAACTAATAAACATTTGTAAGCTGTGTCTTTCAACATCTTTTACACGTATCTGCGTTACACCATGATAATAATCTTTTGGATTTAGAATTAATCTATTTTTCTTTGGTGCCACAAAATAACCTGTGTCGCTTTCTTTTGTATCTTTGTATATGTAAAGTCCGCCATTATTACTATCCCAATCATTTAAGAAAAGTGTCATTCCTAAATAATCAATTTCTTCGCTGTCCCAGTCTGTGCTACGGTCACAATGCCATACACTTGCATAAGGATACTTTGTCAAATGATATCTTACCAAAGGAATTCCTTGTCTCAGTGCTAAAGATTCAAAGAAATCTCTTTTAACAAGTTCATTAATTATTATTTTATCAGTTCCTTGTAGATACCAAAAGTGACTTTGGTCGAAGTTCACATGATCCGGTTCGTCCTGATAATCTCTTCCTTTGTCTTGTATTTCTGGAGTATCTCTTGCTGCTTTTGCTATATCCAGTATAGTAGCAAAATCAGTTTCATTTAAAAAATCATCAATTATAATCATAACGTGTTTTCCAAAATTTCAAAATATTCATCTGTTGCATTCAACGGAATAATATACATCATGGCTTTTGGTTTTGCAATCATAAAACACAATCCAAAACGGCTGATAAATTTGGCGCCTTTGCTTTTAAATATGCTAGATGCACGTAGCACCAAGTCGTTGTGTCTATCCAAAAGATTTTGTTCTTCAATAATTTTAATAGTTTCCAAAGTACTTACAATACCCGGAACACTGAAGTTATAAGTGAATCCGTGATCCCATCTAAAATTACTCGGTAATGCATTTTTGACTCTATCGTTATAATATGTGATACTTAGAGGAAAAAATCCTGCTGTAATACTCTTGCCTTGGGTAAAAATATCAGGTTCTATTGGCAAGTGTTTCCAACCAACCCAATTGCCTGTCTTGCCGCCGCCCATAAAAATATCATCAATTACAATTAAAACATTTTTTTCTTGTTGTAAATATCTAAGTTTTTCCCAAAAGTCTACAGAAAATTCTCGCATTCCTTGTCCATAGGTGCATGTTTCTACAACAAAAGCACCTACTTCGTTCCAATTTACATCTTCAATTTTAAAATTCCTATTTACACGTTTTATTGCTTCGTATTTAGGTAAATTGTAAAAAGGATCAGACATTAGATTTTCACAGCCAAGAGAGCTGCTTAAAAAAGTACTGCCATGATAACTGTTATCCAACGTCACAATATATTTTTTATCAAAATTTTCATTGGCATGATGATAAGCACTGCTTAATTTTACAGCACCTTCATTTGCATCACTACCGCTCAAACAATAAAAGCTGTGATAACCGGTGAGCTCAAATAATTTATCTTGTAACTCAAATGCAACTTGGTTAAGATACAAAGGTTCATTTGGTACTAAGGTTTCTGCTATTTCTGGCTTGATGTTAGCAGTGACCTCGCAAACACGTTTTACAAGGTCAGGTTGGTTGTAACCAAGACTAAAACACCCAAAATGCATCATGGAGTCAATTTGTTTGACTCCATTTTCTATTACACCGTAATCCCAATATGGCAAAGCTAAATTTACAGGTTTTTGATATTCACTTATCAATCCTGTGTATTGCATTCTCTTTTCCAATCAACGTATTTTACCAATTCCATCGTTTCTCCCGTTCCCTTTGTTTTTATATATCCATCTTCTATTAAACTATCAATAGTCGCGGCGATTACATCCTCTAAATGGTCACGGAATGCCATATACCGTCCAAAAAATGTAAAGAGTATTGCTGTGCCTAATAACCAATAAGTCATTTCGTTGTATAAGAAGTCAAGCATATTATAAATCCTGTTTACGTAGTTTTACATAATTCATACGTGTCATTGGCAATCCGCTGTCACGCTCTTTGTCTTGGCCTTTGATGCGACCTACCATTTCATAAGTTTCGCCTACAGCATACATTTCTTTCTTGCTAAAGCAAACAAGGTCTTTTCCAATTGCACCAAAGTGCAAATATGCTGGCTCTCCAAAATCATAGTTGGTAAGCGGAATAACTTTAAGAATCTCTACATCTGTGCCTTCGACGATGTTTTCTGTGATGTACGCACTTTCAGCAAAGTCAGTTTTCATACGCTGTTTATAAATCTTGTTTTGTAGTTCACGTTCTACAAAAGCAGGTAGATAAGCTAACAACCCTACACGCCCAATAGGCATCTTTTCACTGCTGTAAGCAGCAAACAGATCTGCTTCAAAGTCAGGCAAGTCGCCCATAGCCAACATGGTGTAACGGCGCATATGCTTGTCGGCAGCACGTTTGGCTTCACGATCTTCATCAGTGATTTCCAATGGTACAAAATCTTCTGGACGCCATTCGCCGTGTGCTGTAAGTGCTACTAATTCTTTGTTTGAGAAAGTAGTAGGCTGTCCTTCACTGTAGCGTCTAGTCTGTTTTACATAACCTTTGTTGATGCGAAACGCTGCAAACGCCAGTTCGATAAGATGTTCTGTTTTGTATTCCATTTTGATCAGTGCCTTTATTGTGCCTAAATGTTGTTTATAAACTTTTATAGCACGTAGTTGATTCATTGTCAACCGCCTTCGAACAAATTATCCCATCTTTGTTCAAATTCTTGTTCTTTTCGCTCGTCGTCGTACGGATAAGATCCGTCAAATCGATAATGATAGCGTAGTCCGTCCGCGCATACAACATTCTTTTCTACAATGTGTCTTAGATCTTCACGCCCGCACAATAAACGTTCACGACACAATTCGACATTATCTTGCATTAAATCTACACCGTAGATTGTGCTAAGAGCTTGTTCGAACGTACTGCCATTTTCTATCTTGCGTATAAGCACTTCGCCAAGGAATTGACCATCACCGCAACTATTGTCTAAAAATGTTTTTTTATTATCAGCAAAAATTTTCTGATCTGCTTTATTTAGAATATCTTGTACAATGTTAGTAGGAGTAAAAACTTCTCCGGTAGCTTTAACTCTGATCTTGTCTCGATCGACTCCGCTCATATAAGATCGATTTCTTATATGATCAATAATTTGATTCAATGTACTCAATTTCGTATTCCGTTAGTCCAAGTTGTTTATAAACTTCTTGACTATCCTTTTCTTTATCAAACCCGACAAAAGGAACTTTTGCAACTAATCCTTTACTCATACGAGGAGTTTGCATATACTCCTTAAAAATAAGTTTGACTAATGGAGACTCCAAAAACTTTAAGCATCTTTCTGCTGTTTCTTTTGAGTCAGTTTCTATAAAAACCAAGGCTTCTGATATTGCAATATTAGGTTCTACTATTTGCCAGTAAGATACTTTACCTGTTGAAGGCTGTAATCTTGCAGTGACAATTTTATATGTTGAGGTAATTCCTTTGGCTTCAGATACCCATAAGATTTCATTGTTTTCAATGTTACCGCCGAGCCTTGATATCATTTTAATATGATGGTTATCAGTCTTTTTGTCATTTATATAATCATCAAATATTTTTTTACCATGATGTCTAACGGTAGGATTGTCAGCAGTTAATAGCTTTATACCTTCGAATTTTTTTAGTTTTGTTAAAATAGACTCAACTGTCTCGTTACTTGCAGGTAACAAACTATCTGTATCTCTACTAAATTCTATTATTGATTTATTTGTGCCTGTTACAAAAATTTTACCTTTGTAACCTTTTTTAAGGAAAATTTTGCAAACATCTTGATGTATACCTAGAAATTCGTCTCTTGATAGAAACTCTACGCTTTCAAGTCCATGATCAATTAAAAATTTTAGAAAATTAGTAAAGCGTGAGCTATAAGTCCATGCAATTGGGATAACAAAGGATGAACTATTAGGATTAAATTCCATTGCCTTTTTTATAAAATCAATATATTTGTGTTGCACAAGTCCAATATTATAAGGAGGATTACCTACTATAACGTCAAATTTTACATTATCCAAATTAAAATATTCCTGTTTTGTAACATAAGTGATGTCAAGAGCATCTTCATCAATGTTATTTACTCTGAAAAACAAAGACCATCTTTTTCTTGAAAGAGGATTCTCTAAGAATATACAATCACCGTTTTTAACAGAAGATACTTGATCTTTAATATGTCGATTGCTGTAAACGTGAAGAGTTGTCATTGTACGCCTGTTGCTTGCCTATTTCTATACTAATATAGCACAAAATTATTAAACTGTCAACTTACTAATGTAATTGTTTATTAGATATTCTTCGTCGTTACAAAGATTGTAGATAGAGTCAATGCGATCCTTAAACATCCAAGAACTATTGTAAACATCAAAAAACAAATCTTTGTCTACTCCTAGATCTTCCCAATATTCAAATGACTCTATTGTTGTTTCTTGCTCACGTGCAACAGCCGGAACATTCACCGAATTCTCTGCAAATGCTCTAAGTATTTTTTCTTTTTGTGTTGCAGTCATATCATCACTAGCAGACGATGACTTCTTCTTTTTCTTTCCGTCTCCGAAAGGATCAAAAGCATCTGCTTTTTCACCTTTGGACTTTTTACTTGTAGACTTTTTACCTGCAACAGAATTAAAAATATTGTCTAAAATGTCTTCATCTAGATCATTTAACACGTTCATAAATCCTGCAATTTTAGTCATTGCTTTTGCTTTTTGATCTAATACTTTATCTGCGTTCTCTTGTGTGACACGTACAGGACGCACACTGTTACCGTCTACGGTAAAATGCACCATGCTATTGTTGTTTAGCAGTTCTTTGTAGATTTCAGTCTTTTCGCCCCGAGTTGTTGCTAGTTTAGTTTCATCTTCAAAGATATCATCGAACGAATGTTCCATACTGTCATTTGTGGTAACAACAATCATATTACAATCTGTTTTACTATCGACCCACGTAGCACTGCGATGCAATGCTTGCGTGTCGTCTGCTGTAATTTCGTTGTCAGTAAAAACAACTGAATTTCCTATACTAGTAACACTAAAACTAGTTGTAGCCATACCTTGCGAAATAAACACACAAGTCTTACCTACATTTAGTGCAATGATTTTTTTGCAATAGTCCTGAGCTTGTTTTGCTGTTGTCACATCGCCGTTGATTGCTGCAAATACAAATTCCTTGTTTTCGATCGTAGAATGATTGCGATTAAGGTATCGAACGAATGCATTTGCGTTACCTTTGCCTACGGTTGCAAACTTTATAAACCAGTGTGGGAAGTTTTCATTTGTCACAATATCAAAATTATTTGTGCCTAGAAGTTTTTCAATCACACTTGCTAGACTCTTGTGGCCATGTTCTTTGTTCTTCATTGCATCAGAAATGTTAACAAGTCCGTCTACGTTTTCTGAGTAGAAGCTAATATGACGGTAATTGCGATTACATGTTGTCTCAGGCTGCAAGATCTGCATCTCATAGTATGCCAGTGACAATTCTTTAATAGGAGCATCAACACCGTGTACATCTTTGTATAGTCGTGACAATTCTTCTAAAATCTTTAAACCACGGTAAGAACGTGTACCAGTCATAGTTTTCGCATAACCAAACAACCCTTGTTCCATATAATGCTTAATTACAGGAACTATTACATCACGTGACTTTCTAGTGTGAGACGAATCGTCTACTTCATCTACATAAAACGCTAGTTTTTGATTCAATTTATTTTTAGAATCAATACTTTCAATAATCTTCTTTACTTTTGCAGAAACTTCGCCATCCTCTAACACCTCACCATCTGCACCATGCAATGATTCGGTTGTCATGTGTGTCACAACACCAAATTCTTTATTGTCTTCTTCTGCAGAATTTTGCGAAGTTAAATTCTTACCTAAGTAGACTGGCATCCAATCATTATTTTTTGCAGTTTCTAATGAAGTAAGTGTTTTCCCGCTACGCATACAATAATCGGCATTTGTAAAAACATAGCCTTCATTAATTGCTTCTTGTTCTTTTTCAAGGATGTAATTCTGTGCAGGACGGAAGTTAACAGATTTTGTAATAGGCTTGGCGATAAATTTTTCTAATTCGACAAGTAACTGTTCTACTGTAGGAATATTACCATCGGCATCTGATTCTACCCACTCTGATTCGTTGCCTTGGTCATTAAGTTCAAACTTATACCCTTGCTTACGTAGAAACGCATGAAACTCTTTGTCACGGAATGTAGTTCCATCGTACTTTTGTGCAACAACATAAAAAGGCTTTGTGCCTTTCTTACGGTGCAAAGCAGCATTAGTCATTGTTTCGCGGTTACGTTCTTCAACGTCACGATTAGTATCACCTACTTTTGGAAATGGTTTTTCTTCTACTTGAAGGAAGTAGATCTTATTCACACGATCAATTTCAGGAACTTGGAAGTTTTTAAGTTCTTTGATATGTTGTACAACGTTGTTCATTTTATGCCTCTGTACTTTGCCTATGTATTTAATATAACATCAGCCAAACAATTTGTCAAGAAAAGGTTTCAATTTTATTTTAATATTTTCATAATTTGACTTATCATTGTACAATGTTCTAGGCATACTATCACAGGCTAGTGTAGTTTTGATTTGATTACAATCTAAACATAATGTTTGACAATTTTCCGGTGAATCGCCCCCGTCATACTTTTGCGGTATAATATGATCTACAATTAACATACTCCAAGCAACACGATCACGGATTAAACTGTCACTTATTTGTTCTACTTTAGGATGCTTCCAAGGATCTTTACCACAGAAATCACAACAAGATTTCTTGTTCATAGTCCACGGACGATCATATCTTCCAGGGCCGCCATATTCACGCAACATTCCTTGATGATGTTCACAAAGATGTGAACCAATTCCTTTGTATTTTGTTTTAGTATTATTACAATATTCTAAGCTGCACGTTACATTATTAATATCGTAATGACGTTGTGTCTTTTCGCCCTTTATGCCCTTATACCCTAACTCAAGCCTTTCAAAAAAATATCTACTCATACTCTTGCCCATTTATTATGTGATAGTTTGTTACTTTCACACCAACGTATAAACAATCCTGTTTCACGTCCATGTGCTTCTACCTCACTAGGTTTATCCCAGTAATCATAGTCGGCTTCTGCGCTGTGATCTAGTTGTCCTAATTCATACTGTTTTACATGAACAAGTTCGTGTGCTAGTGTGGTTAACATATCACGCATACGCAGACTGCGCTTGAGATCTATTTCGTACTCGCCTGCATCAACTTGCACACATCCACCAAGACTGCGATCGTTTGTCAACCGACGAAAATAGATTTCTACATCTGGATCGATGTTGAATTTGCTACAAACATATTCTGCCATACTATAAGCATACTTGCGTTGCTGCTTGGTGCCGCCTTGAACATATATCATGAGAATTCCTCCAAAACATTAGATTCTACTTCATCATTTAAAGGAGGTTGAAACTCGTTAATAAGAAATCCTTCACAGGCAGATCTTTCAGTTGCATTGCACTCAAAATAAACTACATAGATGCTAGTAATAGGAGGAACAAGTTTAGCTTCATACAACTGAGAAAACTTAGTAGTCATTTTTGCACCACGTAGGTTGCCTGTTAATTTTTGTTCATGAGCATTTAAACGGCTACGTATACTGCCTTTACCTACGTACATAACTTTGTTTTTTGTGCGTACGATATAAACACCTCTGCAATTACTATCAATGTTTGGCTCTAAAAGAGTAGTGGTTTTCCAGTTAACTTGACGTTTCAATATAAATTGTTCTAGTATTCCAAAAATACGTTGTTCTTCTTTTAGAATCATAATTGCCTCGGTGATTTGCCTGTGATAAGATACATTTTCTTTATAATAGCGCCTACATCTGCTTCTGTCAAGTAACCTTTTACACTATCGCCTTCGGCAGTAACGCCGGGCATTTCAACTAGGTC
>Ga0181566_10003174_pt1 | contig 13432 bp, 7 predicted proteins | sample 101ome_15_FD_133762 | JGI IMG/M metagenome (GOLD analysis project Ga0181566, IMG submission 133762) | Coastal salt marsh microbial communities from the Groves Creek Marsh, Skidaway Island, Georgia - 101402AT metaG (megahit assembly) | ecosystem: Environmental > Aquatic > Marine > Intertidal zone... | reverse complement strand
CCAAAATTTTCTTGTCGCGTTGATTCGCACTGGTTTTGCTCGGTTTACGCGCTCCCTGGGCGTCTTGTGTATCGCGTGCACTCCGATTAGGATACTTCGGTTTGTCTGCGTCTGGGGCGAATGAAGGCGCATCGTACTCATCCTTCAACCAATCTCGAAGTGACGCGAACTCGCCTCCAAACGACAGCGCCGGCTTTTCTTGAAGTGTTCGTCTCAACAGAGCACGGTAACCTTCATCCACCAAAAACTTCTGAATCGTTTTGTTCTCTTGCGCCAGCGATAAGAGCATACCGAGAATTTTCTTGCGATATGTACCACGTGGGTCTTTGTCTTCGATATCTTTATCTGTGAGAGCCGATTTGACGAAACGCAGGTATCCGGAATTCTTCACTCGTTCTTGAGCAATCTTTCCACCGAGTGTGTTGGCAGCCCACAGAGTGTGCGCGCCTTCTGCGATGACATCTAACTCTGCAGAGTGCAAACCGGTCGCGCGAGAAACAGTGTTCGGAAGTAAGCGGAAACGCTGCTGCTTCTTGACGTGCATCATCGTACTGAGATTACTTTCAAGAGCTCTCATCAATTTGAAGCACGCGACGACAATATCTGGATTGGCTTCATAGAGTTTCAAGCAGTCAAAAGCGCAGCGATTACCGCCCAAAGAGAGAATCATGAACGAGCTGCGGTTGTGAGCCAAGCGCGCCAAGGCCTCGATACAGCGCTGCGCGATTTGTTCAGATTTTTCTCGCTCGACGCCTTGAGCGGCGCCGGGAGGTCGGACTGCCATACATATCATCGAAGACACCGCGCGTTTACGCGTATTGTACATGTTCATTTGATTTCTGACCGCGCGCTTTTGTGTGGTTTCTCCTCGTCGAGCGATTTCACGTACTTCTTCCGTGGACGTGGGATCTCTCGAGGGTGGCAGTGCGCGCGCGCGGTTCGCATCTCCTTGTCTGGGCTTGTGCATTTTCGCGCGTTCCTCGACTTCAGTCGTCGTCTTATAAGTGAGCTGCCGACGCTGACCCTCTTCATTCATCATGGCGGCTCGTCGTTCGTTGATGGAAAACTGCGTTTTCGTCGCGTGTCGACCCTCGAGCCACTCCAAAGCGAGGTGCAAGTCATTCACCTTGACGGCGTCCAACGCCATCTCTCCGTCCTCGTAAGAGTACCCCAACATCACCAACTGCGCGATCACCGTCACTCTGCTCGAAAGTTCGGGTGAAATCTTCACCGGCAACGACATCGCCACCGGCATATCGAAACCTTCCTGTTCGTACCGCACGCGGGCCACCTCGCTCTGCAATTGTCGAAACGCCCCCGACAAATCCGCCACTCTCTGCTGCGCCTGTCTCAGCTCCTCTCTCTCCCTCTCGATGATCTCATTGGTTCCCTCTGCCGGTCTCTCTTGCAATTCTCTCACCGTCGCCTTCAGATTCGCAACCTCCTGTTCACTCAGACTCAGCGCCGTGAGCGCGTTTCTCATGGCGCTCGATGCCTGGGACAACATCTGCTGACTCGATGCCGTCTTCGCCCGCAGCGCTTGTTGCGCCGCTTCGATGGCGCGATCGAACTCTGCCTTGGGTACCATCCCGTCCACCACCTGCACGTCCATGGAGAGCGTGTTCGCGCCTCCACCACCCTCGCGCGGGTCGATCGCCTCAACCCCCATCGCGCCGTTCGCTCGACGTCTTCACTCGCGTTCCGCGTTCGACGCGCGCGTTCGACGCTCGCCGAGGCACCGCGCGCGGTCGGGACGCGCTCAAACGTTCGCCTCGAGTCACCGAACCCGCCCGTTCGACGACGACGCAAAGTTCGCGCGCGTCGGCGTGTGTCGCGCGCGCCCGGGATCGTGGAGAATTTGGGAATCAATCAATTCGTGTTGAGTCACGATCACGAGTTATGAATGGTCAAACTGGGACTCGAAAATCTTCTGGACTCTCGGGAACGACGATCGGACGTCAGACGCGCGCGCGGGGCGGCGCACGCGGTCGATCGTTTCAGAACGCGAACGACGATGACGTCCGCTGACGCCCGGCGTGTTCTCCACGCGCTCATGCGGGACGAGAGCAACAAGACGTGCGCGGATTGCGCATCGTGCAACCCAGACTGGGCGAGCGTCAATCACGGCGCGTTTCTGTGTCTCAACTGCTCTGGCGTCCATCGATCGCTCGGTGTGCACGTAAGTTTCGTGCGGAGCGCGACGATGGACTCGTGGAGCGCGGATCAGTTGGCGTGCATGGAGAAGTCGGGGGGTAACTCGGCGATGAATGCGTTTTTGGAGCGATACGGGTGCGCCAAGGGAACGCCGGCGAGGAGCAAGTACGAGCACGCGGCGGCGGCGGCGTGGAGGGATAAATTGAAGTGCGCGGTGAGTGGGAAGACGTGGAAGAAGCCGAAGGGCTTGAGGAGCGGCGGAGAGGATTCGAGGGGTGGTGAGGGGTCGACGACGGGCGCGGCGAGCTCGAGCGGGTCGTGGGACTTGTTCGCGTTCGAGGAACGGGACGAACGAGAGACGGGTGGATCGACCAAGGCGAGCAAGAACGTTGGTTCTGGCGGGGGGAAGACCAAGTCTAAGTCTGGTTTCGATCTGTCCACGGGACAAGGATCGTTAGTGAGCAAACGGTACGAACACGAGGACGACGGTTGGAAACCGCCTCCACCGCCGTTGCCGAAGGGCGCAAAGGTCGGCGAGTTTCTGCACGGCTTGACGCCTTACGAGTGGGTTGCGTTCTTGAAGAATTGCCGAGATCAGAACGATCGAACGTACCATTTAAAGAACATGACGGATGAAGAGCGCGCGCAAGTCGTCGCTGCGATGTCGGGACAACCGATCCCGCCGCGGTCTGGGAAGAAGCACGTGCCAAAAGTCATCGATGACGACGCTTCCACTGCGAAATCGTCCACGGGAGACTTAAAGTCTTTGAACCCTTTCGAAGGCATGAGCAGTAGCGACGGGAGCGACTTTTTCGATAGCAACGACAACGGACGAGAAGTGAAGAAGGAGAGGAAATCCAAAAAGGACAAGAAGGAGAAAAAGGAAAAGAAGGAAAAGTCTTCTCGCGATGATGAGACGGAACTCGAGAGACGTATGCGTGAGGCTGGCGAAGCGGCAAAAGCTCTCGCGAGAGAGCGCATGCTCTCCAATCCGAATCGTGCGCAAGAAGACGCGTCTTCATCAGTGTACGCCGTCCCAGAGAAGAAGAAACCATCCTACTCGCCGAAGCAGTCGTACTTTCACGGGAGCTCCAACTTGGGCATCGGTGGCTCGACGTCGAGATACAGCGGTTTCGGTAACACATCGTCAACCCCAAAAACACATGATTGGCAAGACAAGATGAAGTCGAACGTGGAATCGGCGAAGGGCTGGTTGTCCGGCGCTCTCCGAGGCATTGCCGCGAAACTTGAAAATACGTCCGTATCCAATCAACCGGGTCCACCTCAGAACGGAGGATATCAGAACACCTATCAACAATCCTCTCGACCTCCGGAAGTCGCCACGCACCTGATACCTCAGGTGGGGCCGAGTGGCTTACCGCCCAGACCGACGATGAGAAAATCATCAAAACCGGACAGCTTCTACTCGAGTAGTTCTAGCGATTCAGACAGCGATTCAGACTAGTAGGTTTGCAATAGAAGTTACAGGATAATTCTTCAAACCCTCGAGGGGTGCTAATACGGTCTAATGGTCGCGGTGAAGACGCGTCATCGTCTCGGTCTCGTCATCACTCCGCCCTTGACGATGGCTCGGAGCAACGCGCGACTCGGGGCGTGCGCGGCGTGGTAGTGGGCGAGGCCACCGCCGAGCGCTTCGGCACCGGTGAAGTCTTGGACGAGTTTTTGTGGGATCTTCATCACCGGCCACCACCAGGAGGTGTCGAATTCGCCGTAGTGGGCGGGGAACTGGTCGAGTAAGAACTCATCCGGAATGTGACGCAGGAGGAGCATGTCCTCGACGTAGTAGAGGAGGAGCTCGCCGGCGAGGTTGAGGGCAATCCAGACGCCGACGGCGACGGCGACGCGTTTCGCCCATTTCATTCGCCAACCCGTGCCTTGCATGAGATAGGTCTCGACTCGATTCATCACTCGAAAGTAAATCACCATATCGCCTCTCTCATTCGTCCCTTGCCCGTAGAACCCTTCACCCTTGATGACTTTCTTTTCGCCCTTGCGAATGGTGTGTGAATTCGGTTTGATGGCGAGCTTAATCTCTCTTCCGCTGATGCTTCGCGTCGTCACGATGCATCCATTCAGGGCTTGTCGCGGTTCGAGAGCAATCCACTGTGCGACGTCTCGACCGTTATTGACGCGATCAAAACGGTCGTGCGGTCGTTCTCTGATGACGAACATGACGCTTTGCAAATCGTTCCCCGTCGGCGTAAACTTCAACTCGAATCCTTCCCGCCACCCCCTGTGTACGCGCACGGTAAACACTCGACTCCTCTGCGTCACCTTACGCGTGAGACTATCCACGCCGAGCACCATCACCCCCTCTCGTCGCACGCACCCACTAAATAATTCCTCTAAATCGCACCAAAGCTCTCTCACCACGCACTCGCGAACGCCCAACGCCTCGCAATACATCATCCGAGCCTGCTCCGCCTCGAAGTGATCGTACGCCCCCGGCTCCTCGAACATCCGCATACCGATCTCATCGTATTCCTTGCGCTGTTGCGGGTCCGATAACACGCTGTACGCGTGTCCAATCTCCTGAAACCTCGCCTTGGCCGCCTCCTTCTCCGCGTCGTCGCCGCGCACCTTGTCGGGATGATTCACCTTGGCCAACCGATGGTACGCCTTGCGCACGTCCGCGCTCGTCACTTTCGACGATTTCTCTAGTCCTAACACCTCATACAGCTCCCGCCTCGGCGTCGACGTCGACGTCGCATCGTCGCGCGTCCCGCGACTCATCTTGTCCCGAGCGTCGCAATCGCTCTCGACGACGTCCCTCTCGCTCCGTCACGCGCGTTCCGAATGCGCGCGAGGACGCACCGCTCCGACGCCTTTCCCTCGCCCGACTCGTCCCGCTCGCGCGCGCGCGACGACGCCCGCGACGTCCGCGACGCGCTCTCCCGCGCTTCCATTTCGTTTTCTCGAACGAGTCACCACAATTTCTCCGCACACTCGCCCTCGCCGCGTCGCCACCGCGAGCCGACGACGCCATGTCGTCCGCCGTGGCGCGCACGAAATTTGCGTTCCGTCGTCGCGCGTCTCGATTCGTCCTCGACGAGCTGTACTCGGACGACGAGAGCGACGATGAGTTCGCGGCGTACGAAGGTGGGATCCCACCGCCGAGCGCGTTCGCGGCGGCACACGCCGGGGTGGATCACGTGCGGATCTCGTTTCTCGAGGCGAGGGCGTTCGGCGATCGCGCCAAGGGTGCGGCGGGTGAGGGAGCGTACCTAGGGATGCGGAACGCGCTGCTCGAGCGGTGGGCGATCGAGGGCGGGTGCGGCGTCGAGGTGGACGAACGCGACGCGGTGGAAAAGTTGGGCGCGCGCACGGAGGAGGAGGTGGCATACGCCTCGAGATGCTTTCGATGGTTGGAGGAGAACGGTGGGATCAATTACGGGATCGTGGCGCCGGCACCGACGCGAGTGGCAAAGGTGGAAGAGACGGCGGCGAGAGAGGATGGGGACGCGCGGGACGCCGACGCGCCGACAGAGTCTCGGGTGAGGAAAGAGCTCGTAGTGGTGTTGAGAGCGGCGGATTTGACCGTGGACACGGAGAAAGCGATTCGTCAGAGACTCGAGGAGCGCATGGGAACGTCGCTGAAGGAGTTCAAGCCGGTGATTCGGGAGACAATTGAAAAGTTTTTAGCCAATCCGGCGGCGTTCGAGGACGGTGGCGACGCTGAGGTCGGCTCGGACGACTCCGCGGGCACGATGGCGGAGATTCCGCCGCGTCCGGCGTTTACCGACGTGCGACCGACCATCGTCATCGGCGCCGGACCCGCCGGTCTCGCCGCAGCGACGATGATTCGTCGTCAAGGGGGCAAAGTCGTAGTTCTCGAGGCGCGCGACCGCGTCGGCGGACGCGTGCACACAGACTGGGACACGTTCAGCGCGCCGGTAGACTTGGGCGCGTCCATCGTCACCGGTATCGCTGAAGACCCGAAACGTCGCACCGGCATGCCTTGGCTCGGCGTTCGTGCCGATCCGAGCGGTGTCATTGCGAAACAACTCGGCTTGAACCTCGTCGAGCTTCGAGAGGGATGTCCGTTGTACGACACGAAAGACGGCGGGAAAGTGTCGGCTGAGATGGACGAAAAGGTTGAGCGCATTCGCGATCTGGTGATGGACGAGGCGCGCGCCAAGGTGGACGCGAGTGGAGAGAGCGAGACGGCGCAGTCCTCTCTCGGCGACGCCATCAAGGAGGCGACGGAGAATTACTTTTTAAAACTCGTGCAAGACGACGGTAATGACAGCGATGATAGCGAAACGCACGCCGCCGTGCGCGCTGAGCAAGCTTCTCGCATGGGTAAAACGGAGCGCCGTTTACTGGATTGGCACTGGGCGAACCTCGAGTACGGATGCAGCGCCTCCTTGAACGACGTGTCGCTACCACATTGGAACCAGGATGAAGTTTTCGGTGGCTTTGGAGGAGCGCACTGCATGGTCGGCGGCGGTTACGGACAGATCACGGCGCGTCTCGCCGAAGGCCTCGACATTCGTCTCAGTACGCCGGTCGCCGACGTGCGTCACGACGCGGACGGAGTCGTCGTGGAGACGAAGGATGGAGAAAAGATTGAAGGCGCATCCGTCATCGTCACCGTTCCCTTGGGTTGCTTAAAGGCTGGTGACGTCACCTTTTCCCCGCCACTCGGAGAAATGAAATCCAGCGCCGTGCAACGTCTCGGATTCGGCAACTTGAACAAGGTTGTCCTCGAGTTTGACGAAGTATTTTGGGATCAATCCATTGATTACTTTGGTTCGGCCATCGATAGCGAAGAAAACCGCGGTCGAAGCTTCATGTTTTGGAACTTGGTGCCGGTGAGCGGGAAACCGATGCTCATCTCGCTCATCGCGGGCGAAGCGGCCAAATTTGCCGAGGCCGAGGGATCGGAATCGATCGTCGCGTCCGTGCTCGCCACGTTGGCGCGCATATGTTTCCCAGACGACCCGTCGAAGATGCCTCCTCTAAAGCAATCTTTAGTGACGCGTTGGCAATCTGACCCCTACGCGAGAGGCTCGTACTCGTTCGTCGCGGTCGGTTCAAAGGGCGCGGCGGACTACGATGATCTCGGAAAGCCCGAAGGTCGTGTCTTGTTCGCTGGCGAGCACACGTGCCGTGAACATCCCGACACCGTCGGCGGCGCCATGCTCACGGGTTGGCGCGCCGCGAGACAGGCGCTCGCCATCAGTCGCGGCCAAGAGGTCTTCGACGAAGTGTTCAATCTCGATGAGATGCGCGCCGCCATCGCAAAACGCGACACTGACGGCGAATATCGAGTCGTTGACGACGACGCCGTCGAACGAATCATCGATCCGAGCGAAATGTACCGTCGACGCATGCAAGAAGACATGCTCGCCGACACTGGTAAAGAGGAGGCGAAGATCACCTATCGCATCGTTTCCGCGGTGGAGGCAGGCGAAAAAGTCGACGTCCCGGTGGAATTCGCCACCATCATGTTAAAGTTGCGAACCGTGCCCGGTCGTCGCGCGATGATCAACGCGCTCCTGGACGACGTGAGCGCGCGCGACCGTCGCGAGTGGGCGTTGAAGAACGAAGGCTTGACGCTTCTCAACGAGTGGCTCAACGAGTCGAAAACCTACGCCAAATCCTCCGAGTCCTTACTCCTCACGACGCGCATGTTGGAGCTCTTGCTGGCCATTCCCGCGGATCTTCCCGCGCTTCGCGCGAGCGGCATTCCTCGCACGCTGAAGAATCGATTCCAAACGCACGAAAACGGACGTTTGCGTCTACTCGCTCGACAGTGCGGACACAGATGGATGCAAGCGCTCAGTCGTAAATCCGCCGGTTTACCACCGATCGACGACGACGAAGAGGAACCGATGAAAAAACCGCCGCCGCGCAAGAAAACCGCCGGTCTCGGCGTCGCCGTGTTGCTCGGCGGCGCGAGCGCGAACGCCGTCGACGACGAACCAGAGGACGTCGACGTTGAGGTTAAAAAAGACGACGTGAAGATTGAACCCGTGAAAACGGCGGAAGAGATTCGAGCGAAACGTGACGCTATCATCTCCGCGGCGCAAGATCTTCCCGAGGGTCAAGCGGCGCTCGCCGCTCGCGAGGCGGCGGATCGTGCGGCGGCACAAGTCGAAGAGGCGATGCGTCTCGCCGAGGAGGCGCAACGCGCCGCTCGCGAGGCGGAAACCGCCGCGACCTTCGGTCTTCGCATGTCCAAAAAAGACGTCATCTCATCCTTCGACGCCTTCAGTGATGCCGCCAATAAGAAACGCGAACGCGCCAAGAGTAAAAAGCGCAAGGCGTCCGCCGACGACGAAGCCGAAGAGGCCGAAGACGAAGATGACTCGCCGGGCGTCTCCCTCGACGAGTACCACGCCAGAGTGAGAAAACAGGTGCGTCACTACGTGCACGAGCAGCTCCAAGACAAACGCGATCGAGGCATCGTCACCAAGGCGGAGTGCAAAAAGCTCGAAGAGAAGGTGGTTGATAAAATCTTAGAGGGCTCCAAGGGCGTCGACGACGTGCGCAAGGCGTTCATGACGAGCAAACGCAAAGAAAAAATTAAATCTCTCGTCAGCGCGTACTGTCAGTCCACCGTCAAGGCTCGTAAAAAGAGCAAACATTAATGTCACATCCACAACGTACTAGTCGATCCGTCCCTCTGTCCTCTTCCCGCGTCGGCGCGCGCGTTCGAGTCTCGAAAAAATGTCTTCGCGGTGGAGAGACATCGTTGTGTGCGCACCATCTCGCGTCGCGCGGCGTCGCGTCGAGCGTCATGGCGGGCTTCTCCGGCGCCGTGAAGATCGATCCGGACGCGCTGAGCGATTTCATCGCCCCCTCGCAGGATTGCGTCGTCGCGCTCGACGGTGGTAAACTCACGCTCGACGTTGACGACACCGCGGCGGCGGACGGTGAAGTCGCCGTGCGTCGACGTCGGCGCGACGCGTCCGGCGCGCGCGCGCTCGAGGCCGAGACGACGCCGACGTACACGCCCATGTCGTCGGGCGCGCGCGAGGGCGAGGCGCTCAAGGTTTCGCTGAGCGATTGCTTGGCGTGCAGCGGGTGCGTGACGAGCGCCGAGAGCGTCTTGTTGGAACAGCAGTCTGTGGATGAGTTCGTCGACGCGTGCGGGCGATTCGTGACTGGGGACGGGGTGGTCGTTGCGAGCGTCAGTCCGCAGTCGGTGTTGAGTCTCGGCGCGGCGTACGGATTGGGTGTGGACGAGACGCGCGCGCGACTGGGCGGGTTGTTGAAGACGAGCTTCGGCGCGAAGAGCGTGTTTGATACGTCGTTCGGTCGAGACGTGGCGTTGGTGGAGACGTACGCCGAGTTCGTGGAAAGATTTCAGTGCGAGACGCGCGCGCCCGTGTTGGCGAGCGCGTGTCCGGGATGGGTGTGTTACGCGGAGAAGACGCACGGCGAACTCGCGACGCCGCTCATGGCGACGACGAAGAGTCCGCAACAAATCATGGGATCGTTCGTCAAAACCGCTGTCGCGCGCGAGTTTGGCGTGACGCCCGATAAAGTGTATCATGTGAGCGTGATGCCGTGCTACGATAAAAAGTTGGAAGCCACTCGCGACGATTTCCTCGTCGACGGCGTCAAAGACGTCGACGTCGTGCTCACCACCGGGGAGGTGACGCTTTTGCTAGAAAAGCGTGGATTGTGTCATCTCCGCGACGCGCCCTCGGACGCGTTCGATTCGTTTGTGTCTTTGAGCGAACCAGCGCCGGAGAGCGTACACGCCGCTCCGGTCGTATCGAGTTCCGGCGGGTACGCCGAGTACGTCTTTCGTCGCGCCGCCGCGGAAATGTTCAACGTACACATCGAGGGTGAGATCGAATGGGTCAAATTGCGGAACGCGGATATGAGAGAGGCGTCGCTCGTCGTAGATGGACGAGTCTTACTGAGCGTCGCCGTCGCTTACGGATTCCGAAACATTCAAAACCTCGTTCGAAGCGTCAAGCTCAAGAAGTCGAAGCATCATTTCGTCGAAGTGATGGCGTGTCCTTCGGGATGCTTGAACGGTGGCGGTCAGATTCCACCTCGCGAGGGAATATCAAACAAAGACTTAGTCGACGCTCTCGACGAGGAATACAGAATGACCGCTCGCGCTCGGCCCATGGCGAACGTGTCGAGGCTGTACGATGAGTGGGTTGGCGGCATTCCCGGTTCACCCAACGCGCGAAAATTACTCCGAACGCAGTTTCACGTTCGCGCGAAGACCGTCGGTGTCGTTCAACTAAACAATTGGTAGTCCATTTCACGCTAGCTCTAGCTCTATTATTTCTAGTACACGTACCGTTGATTTAGATTTTTCGCGGACGAGGCGCAACCGCGAGCTCGCACGATTCAAGGCGAAGGGTGATCAAAGCCTTCGGTTCCGGTGGATTCGCGTTCGGAGGAATTCGAAGCTCACACTCGCTGCAAATGAGAGCGAGCAAAAGAACGCTCTCCATCATCGCGAAACCCGTCCCGATGCAAACGCGCGGTCCGCCACCGAAAGGAAAGTACGCGTCGTTTGGTCCAAGATTTTTCAACGCGTCTCGCGCCAACGTTCCGTCAGAATACGGGCTTTGCACCAACCACCGTTCAGGTTTAAACGCCGTCGGATCGTTCCAATATTTCGGATCTCTCTGGACGAGGTACGGTGCGATGAGCACGGTCGTGCCTTTGGTGACGAAGACGCCCTCATGAAGCTCGACGTCTCGCGAGGCGCATCTCCCGACCATGTACGCTGGAGGGCGAATTCGCAGCGTCTCCAGAATGCACGCCTCGGTATAAGGCAAGTGACGGAAATCACCGGCATCAAGACCCACCCCTTTCGATTTCAACAGTTCGCGAACTTCTTCTGCGATTTTATCTCCCACCTCTGGTCGCTCGGCAATCAGCGCGCACGCCCACGAAAGTAAGATTGCGCTCGTCTCTTGTCCAGCAACCATGAGTGTCATGAGTTCATCGCGTAGCGCTCGATCACTCATACCGGAACCAGCCACGTCTTCGTCGTCCGTCGCACGCAACAAACGATCGAGTAAATCTAACTCTCCTTCGTCGTCTCCTCGCGCCGCGGCGTCTCGGCGTTTCGCGATGATGGCGTACACCTCTTCATCCAGTCTCTTCACGGCGTCGTTGTACCTAATGTTATCGAACGTGGGCGCCCACTCGGGAATGACCATTCCCGTCGCCGCGCGTCGTCCGAAAAACTCAAAACTATCTTTAATCGCGCCGTTAATCTTGCTCGCGCGAGCGCCCGCGACGTCCGTCCCGAACAACGCTCTCGCCACGATTTCCAACGTCGCGTCGTTAAAATCCGCGTACACGTCTCGAACACCACGTTTCGACCACTTATCGCGCACCAACCGCCCTCCCACCTCCACCATGCACCTCGCGTACGTCTCCACGGCGGCTTTTCTAAACGCCGGATTACTCAGTCGTCGCTGCCGCGCCCATGTCTCGCCGTCGCTCACGAGCAATCCATTCCCCGCCAGAGACGATCCCGGAAAGAACGCCGTGCCCTCCTTTTGAAAAGAGTCGCTCTTATCCAACAACACGTCCCGCGCCAACGCGGGCGAGCTCACGAGCACGACCCGCTCGCCCGCCAACGTCAAACCGACGGCGTCGCCGTGCGCCCGGGACGCCCTCTCTATAAACTTTAACGGATCGTACGCCAACTCCAGCGCCACGTCCTCGCGCGGTCCGCTCGGAAACCGAATCGGCGCACCTTTCGCCCCGCCCACGACCTCGCTCGCCACCCCGCCGATGGCGCGCAGCGTCGCCGCGGCGAATGAATCCAGCGCGCCTCGAAACGACTCCTCCGCGTCGTTTCTTCGCGCTCGACACCGCGTCCCCGCCCCTCGCGCGCGCGCCGAGCACGCGTCTCGCACCGACCGCGTCCGCGTCCGCACCGTCGTCACCGCGCGCGCATCCCTCGTCGCCCGCATCAACGTCCGACGTCGACGACGACTGACGCGCCCCACCGCTCGGTGGCGAACCTTCGTCATTCTTTCGCGCGCGGCGTCACGTCGCCCACGTCCCTCGCGCGACGCACGCGAACCCGACGCACGGTATATGGGTTTTCTCGGCGGCATCTTCGGCGGTAAATCGTCCAAGCAGACGTCGTCGTCCGCGCAGACGACGTCGTCCATCGGCGCGCACGCATCGTGCGCGAAATCATCATCCGCGCACGCATCGTCCGGCGCGTGCGGCACCGCGGGCGCGGCGTGTCCGTGGAAAGACTGTCGGTGCGGACCGGGGTGTAAGTGCGGCGCCAATTGCAGGTGCGGGAGCGTTCGACGGTGAGCGTGAGACGATCGATTTTGATCCGAGCTCGGCGGGCAGAGATAAGGGTTGCGACCGAAGACGGATCGCGCCATGTCGAGTCAAGAGACGACGCCGAGACGGGTCCGGGCGCGACACTTTGCGCGACGATTCGTGCAGAAATTAAATTTACCCGTCGTTCTCGTCGTCGTCGTCTACGGAGCGATGTATGAGACGACGATGAAGTGCGCGTTCGAGACGGGTCGACACGGCGCTGTCGGGGAGGCGGCGTTCGTGTGCACGGCGGCGCTGGGCGCGGTGATGTACGCGTGCACGGTGATGCGAGATCCCGGACGAGTGCCGTCGGATTACGTGCCCAAGGTGGAGGAGGGCGACGCGCTCGTGGAGGCGAAGCGTAAGGGTGGAGGGTTTAGGTATTGTCAAAAGTGCGAACGGCATAAACCGCCGCGCACGCATCACTGTCGGGTGTGTAAACGGTGCGTGTTGCGCATGGATCATCACTGCGTGTGGGTGAATAATTGCGTCGGACATTACAATTATAAGAGTTTCTTCTTATTTTTGTTGTACGCCACCGTGTCGTTGGCGCAATCGGTGTATTATCTGAGCGATTACGCGCGAGACGAAGTCTTCGCGGCGACGGGCACGGCGAGCGTCAGGGCGGCGACGGCGGCGACGGCGTGTCTCATCTTTGCGTTTGCGCTCGCAATCGCTCTCACGGGTCTCTTCTTTTGGCACGTGCGGTTGGTTTTGAACAATAAAACCACCATCGAGCACTACGAGGGCGTGCGATCGAGACACAACACCATTCCCACCGTCGTCGAGCATCCGTACTCGCTCGGCGTCGTCGCCAATTTGCGAGAAATTCTCGGCAGAAACGTCCTGTTGTGGTTCACCCCGGGGTGTAAAATCACCGGCGACGGCACGCGGTACCCGAACGTGTTAGAGATGTCTAGGCAGCGATGGGATCGCACCGTCCGAAAGAAGGAGGGCGAGCTCACCGTTCTTTAAT
>Ga0181566_10003173_pt1 | contig 13432 bp, 23 predicted proteins | sample 101ome_15_FD_133762 | JGI IMG/M metagenome (GOLD analysis project Ga0181566, IMG submission 133762) | Coastal salt marsh microbial communities from the Groves Creek Marsh, Skidaway Island, Georgia - 101402AT metaG (megahit assembly) | ecosystem: Environmental > Aquatic > Marine > Intertidal... | reverse complement strand
TTATTATAATACCTTTGTCTGGTATTTCAAATTTAAAAGGGCTTTTTGGTTTTTGGTTAGGTCTTGGTCCTAAGTAATCTTCTGGAGATCCTGTCTCAACTCTGCCTGTTATTTCTTCAATTTGTCTAGGACTATAACCTCTGGCTTTTAAATCCTCAGCTTTATATAATGCCCTGTTATCATAACTCTTAGCACCTGGGCCAGCAAGTATCTTTTGTGCAGCAATACTTTCCGCATCTGGACCTTTGAGTGCCTCTAAAGTTTTATCTATTTTTCTAGTACCACCAAACCTTTTAGCACCAGCTCTGATTGCATCAATAGCTACTTTATCTAATCCAGGAATTAGACCAATAACTTCTGCGCCACCCATTAACCCAACTTTATAATAATCTGGATTTTCTTTTTTAAGTTCTTCTCTAATGTCGTTTATTCCGAACACAGTTCCTGCAGGAGTAAACTCTATGCCAACTTCAGCTGCCTTAACACTGGATGGTTTCTGTCTTCTATATCTACCAGTAAGTGGGCTGGTAATCATATTCATAAAACTAGATAAACCGCCCTCGTTAAAAACACCATGTTGGTTAGGGCTTGTTAAATAGTCTAGGAAGTCTTTACCTTTTTCAATGTAAGGTTCTGCTCTTCTTTCTATTGGTCCTTTGGGTTCTGGTTCCTCTTGCATCGGGAACTCTTCTGGAAAACCTCTCTTTGCAGCTTCTGGATTAAACATCGTACTAGAACGCCACTTCGCATACTCAACTGCTTTCTCTTGGCTACTAAATACAGGAAGCTCTTCACCAGTAATAAAGTCAACAGGCCCACCCTTACTAAGTTTGTTCCTAACTTGAACTGTTCTTTTAAACACTTCTTCGTCAGAAAGTCTTTTACCTTGACCATCTATTGTAGGCAAAGTAGCCCAACCAGTACCCCAAGGAACAGTAGTTGTAACCTCAGAATAACTAGTGCCTTTTTTACCAGTAACCTCCCCAGTATGATCTACCCAAACTGGTCTACCTCTTACGGTAAGCCTTTTTGTTTTAGATCTTGGACGTATCTTGGGTCTAGGACTCTGCTCCATTTATTTTATCTCGCAATTTTAAAAGGCTACGAAGAGCACGTATTTCACCTTGAAGTCGGTAGACCTCATCAAGTTCTCTGGATTGCTCAAGAGCTACATGAGTAAAAGCAATCCTTGATGCTATTTCTTCTATGTAAGGTGTGTAAAACTCTGGGTTATTTACAAAAGGTTTTAATGTATTGTTCACGACTAGCTTCATTGCATTGTAGGTTCACCACCAGTATTGCCTGAGAAGCCCTGTTCTCCTGGCTGAGGTGCTGTTCCAGTTCCTATAGTACCACCCCCTGCACCACTCGTATCCTGTACTTGTGCGCCAGCAGGAGCGCCCTGTGCACCTTCTTGAGGTGGAGCACCCTCTGGACCAGGAACTCCTGGTTGTGGTTCAGGTGGATTTGCTTCTCGGAATTGTTTTAGTATTTCAGCTTGTATAGCTGCTTCTGACATATTGTTGCCAACCTTGTCTGGATCAAGATCCATAGACTTAGCAATCTCACGAACAATATAATCCATACGTGCAAACGGTGCAAGAGCTGGGTTGGATACGACCTGCATAAATTGCATCAAGCGTTGGCTACGTACTTCGTTAGCCATCAAGCTTTCTGTACCACGAGCTTTAACTTCAAGATCACCCTTAACTTCTTTATCGTAGTCAAACTGCATATTAAAGTTAAAGAATGCTTTACCTAGTGGAGCTAGTAAATAGTCGTCAATGTTTTTAACTACATTACGGATAGAGCCGTTGGCAGCAGACATGAGCATAGAAATACCAGAAGCAGTACGACCCACTCCCGATACGCCTGTCTGACCATGAGCGAAAGATGGGAAGCCAGTTGATTCATCTGCTAGTACCCTTGCCTTATCAAACATCTGCATGTTTTCATTTGATACGTTGGGGAACTTAGTGCCGAAGATGGCTTGACCAGGTGCCCCTCCCTGTCTCCGAAACACTTTGCCTGGATACACGGAGAGGTCTTGCCCTGGGACGAGGTTAGTCTCGTCTATCTCAATAAGCAAGTTGCCAGATAAGGCAGCGTTATCAACTGCCATACGCATAAAACCATTCATAAGTGTTTGGGTATCGTCCATATTTTCTGCAATACCAACACCAAAAATACTGTAAGGATTCATTTCATAAGGTGCAGCAAAGTACGGTATGTACGCTGGAGTAAACGGATTCATTACAAGTCGTAGTACTTGGCTATTACAGATCCATGCATTTACACTAACTTGCTCAGAGTCTTTTAACTCTTCTGGTATTTCTACACCTTGTTTTTCAATAATCTCTGTATCAACAAAACCCCAGAACTCTAAAACTTCAAAACGATCTGCGTGGTCTTGTTCGGTGTTGTCTTCCATGACATGTTCCCACCACTCTTTATTATAGCTTTCGCCAAGAGATAGTGCGTTGTCAATTGCATTCTCACGGAAGTACGGACGGTTCTTCAAAGAACGTAGTTGTGAGCGTGACATCTTGTGCCGTTCAACTACATACTCTGCTTCTTCCATTGTAGCTGCATCTGGGTCTGGATAAAAGTTCCAGATAGATACAGACGATGTTTGTGGAATTGTTTTGAATACTAGTGAGTATTCTCCCTCGTCATTCCAATTAGGGTATTCTTTATCTACTGCAAACGGACCCTTCATGATACCTGTACCAAACAGGGCAGACTCAAAAGCTGCAGCACGTAGGTGTTTCTTTGCGTGAGATTCTTCTAGCTGATCATGAATTTTCTTTTCCATTTTCTTTGCAGCAACTTCTGCAGGATATATGTGTACAGATGTTGGACTACCATTAATTCCAGGTTTTACATCGTCCATGACTGGAGCAAGTTTTGCTTTCATAGCACCAAGACGTTCTTGATATTCTTGGTATGTTTCGCCTGGAAGTAGTTCTTCCATTGTGTCTGGCTGTTCAGCTACAGCTTTACGTATCTCTGGGTTTGTTTCAAAGTTTACTACTTCCTCAATACCTTCGGGAAGTTTAGTAGGATCAATAGTAATTGGAAACTTATTGCCACCGAACAACACATCAGCAATTTGTCCATAAGCTGCTAGTACTTTCGTCTTAGTAACCTTAACAAATACTTGAGATCGTTCTGTAGAAGTAAATTGTACATCTGGTCCGTATATACCACGGTAGTTACGGTAAGCTTGAATCCAACGTTCTTCATCAAGTTGTCGTGCCGTTTCAGCTTTAGTATATTTTTCTTTTACAAACTGAACAATTTCACCAGCTTGTGGATCATGGTACAAATCTTTTTCTACATCTTCAATTGAAGAAGACGTTTCATCGTCCATCATCATTTCGTTTTCAAAGATTTCATCTTCTTCCATACTAGTTCCTTAATAACCAAACGTTGAATCTGACGCTTGAAAGCCAGATCTTTGTGTGCTGGCATCAAAATCAAATATGCTGCTACGTGGTCTAGTCATTATACCATAACGTAAAGCATCATACAAGTGATCTTCTGCTTTTGTGTCCACATCTTCTGGATTATTTTTATCCAGTGGTATGGACGGTAGTTGTGAGATTACATTAGTGCAGCTATTAAAAAATACTAGTCTGGGTTCTTCAGTAAATTCATCCACTTGTAATCTTCTATGTAATTCGTTTTTACCCGATACACGAGAACCTTTAGATCTGTCAGAGGGTCTCCAACGACAACCCTTCATAATCATTTGTTCAGCCAATGATGGGCCAGTATCACCACGATTATGCCATAAACTAGAATCGAGAACACCATACCGTATCTTCTCTTCACTCTCTATTTCAAGTATCATATCAGCTAAATCTGTTGCTGTAACCTTAGATACATAGAGTTCTCTATAGACTACCAGCTGTTCTGCTGGGGTTACTGCCATCCATACGACACCAGTATAAGATCCATATCCGTAGTCGCAAGCTCTAAACCTTACCCAACTTTTTGGAATGTCGTAAGGTTCTATTACGTGTATGTTACGGTTAAACTCAGGAAATGCTGCCCCCTCGTTTATATCCCAATCACCCTCTAGTAACTGTCTACGTTGATGTTCTGGAAGAGAAAGCAGGTTTGCTTCATACATCCCATCCTCAGCTAGGTAAGGATTATCGAATAGGGTAGCAGGTATGAACCTACGTTTAAATAGTGGCTCACCCTCTCTCGAATGTCCTTTCGGCCAAGAAATAATTTCACCGCTGTCTGTGTCTGTCGCCCAAAAATCTTCATTAGGTATACTAGGATCTATAAATGTTTTCTTTACCCATTGGTGGCCAGGACCACCTGGGTTACTTGTTGCCCTCATATACAAGGGTAGCCCACTAGCTTTGGTTGTACGAAGACGTGACCTCATATAGTTCCAAGGATAGGGTGTAGGCCATTGCGTTAATTCGTCAAAACCAATCCAGTTAAATGCTTGTCCTTGATAGCGCATGACATCATCATCACGATCAAGGTAAGACATCCAGAGTGTAGCTCCACTAGGGGCTACCCAAGTTTTATCTCGTTCCATAAACTTGATACCAGGAATTGCTTTGGGATATAACTGTTTAGAAACAGAGATAAGCTCTCTAAGCTCTTCAGTGCTTCTACGTACAAGCAACATTCGAGCATTTGGATTGTTCAGGTATCTAACAGGATCGGCAATCATTGCGTATGACTTACCGCCACCTGCAGATCCTCCGTATAAGACCTCCTGTTCTGTTGATGCTAGGAAATCTGTCTGTGGACCAGGGTTAGGTTCAAAGATTATTTCTCTTTGTACCTGCTCTACTTCAACTGGCTCGGGCTTCGGAGTTGCTGGTGTCAACTCTACTTCTTGCACCGAGTCTTTGGGCTTCGAGCTTTTCCGCCTTTTCTGCTGCCTCTTTGTACCTTTCGGCATAGAAACGTTGGACTGAAGCTTCTTTCTTACGCTTGTGCTCAAGTTTAACTCTCTTATATAAACCTACGTGGGAAAGGTATCTACCAGAAGTTTCACTTAACCAAGCAGCTACTTCTCTATAGCTATACTGCTTTAAATGTTTTTTAGCCTGTTCAAAAAGCTCTAGCTCTTCTGGAATTGGTTGTAGTATATCACAATCATCGGGGTCTTGTCTATAACCAAATGGCACAAACCTTCCGATTCTTACTATCGGTTTCCACTCCCATTCACCATCTTCTTTTTGAGGTTTAGGTAATTTCCAAGTCTTAGTTTTCATCTGCTTTCGGAGGCAAAATAAACAAAGGACTGTCTGCTTTAACTTCGACTTTTTCTGTTTTTACAAAGCCAGCTCTGTCAAGGAAGTCCTTAGCTGCTGCCATCTTCTCTTTATTGCCCAAGTCGGTAGGGGATCTCATTACTTGCATCATAGACCAAACAGCTTGAGGCCCACGAGTTGATATAAAATCACGAGTGCGTTCAGCTATCTCTTCTTTAAGAGGAGCCATAACAACAGTCGTAGATGTACCGTCAGCATACCCTGCCATCTTTAATGCAGCGACAGGGTTGCCTTCGGCTTCGTTAAACAATGCATCTAAAAATGCTTGTTGCTTTTCAGTGAGGTTTCTCGCCATATACTTTTTCTTTTATCTGTGACCTTCCAATACCAAGGTCGTTCAGTTCTTTATCACTTAACATCTGCAGTATTCTGTAATCTGCACGTCTTTGTTGATTTTCTTGAACAGCTTTACCTAAAGCTTTTAACCATCTTTTCATTGCACTACTCCTTTTTGTTTGTGCAGGAGTAGTTATATATATTTAGTTATAACATACTATTGTTAATATTGCAACCCCGTTATGTCCTATTTGGATTATAGAACTCCCTTACTGAGATAGTAACATCAAAAGTACCACCATCTTTTGAACAAACAATCTTATCACTTGCATGAAGATAGAAACGATTAGATGTAATTAAATGATAACTATCATTACCAGCTACAGAATGAGCTTTAGCTAGTTGGTGATAGGTGGTATCATCATTGTGATAAAACTCAATAGTAATTTTTTGACTAGATGTACCACCATTAGATGCAGCAAGATATTCAATTACTGCATCATGGTTAGCTGGACAAGTATACAAAACATCAGCGCTTGCACCTGCAGAAGTAGAGGAAACAGTAACACTTTCTGAAACTGTTTTGTATGCTATGTCTACCATTTACTTTTCGCCTTTTTCTGTAACAAACTCGTACAGTTTTTCTGCCTGAGCTTTTACTTCATCTGGTGTGTACATCTTTGGTACATAACGTTGCCAAGCCTCTAACGCTTGTTCTGCATTATCTTTATACTGTTCCATAACGCTGTAGGCTAGTTGCATTTGTGTATCATAACTTTTATCCATCATTTCTTTTGCCATAGATAAAATGTCAGTACGGATTTGATATGGATTACTCATGTGTGTGTCTCCTGTGTATTGTTACTTTTTATAAAGTTGTGTTTGGGAAAAGTCTTTAATTGCTTGCCCCATATTAAAGCCACCATTTTTTCTTTCATACTTGCTTTGATTGTTTTTAAACCAAGCATTAAATCTAGATGACTGACTTTTATTTTTAGGTGCTACTTTAGCTGGAGCTGCGTCGATAGCTTTTTTAACCATTCTGTTCAGCTCTGTAGTACTCATAGGTTTTTTGTTTGCTCTATCTACTTCTATCTTTTCGTCAAGTGTCATTACACCACGACGAGTTGGACCCTGAGCTTTGCCAGGTGTTTTCTTTGGGCGAGCTTTTGGTCTAGGTGAAGTAGTTGGTGCTTTCTTAAGATCTTCTGCATAAACAGCTGCCATTACTTTACCATCTTTATTGGTATAATAAAGTGACCCAGCTTTTTTAGCTGCAGCAATGCTTTTATATTTACCAGCATTCTTTTTAGCTTGGGTAGCAGTCATACCCTTTTCTTTTAGTTTATTGTTTAGGTATGTTCGTAATGATACAGCCATTGTATTATCCCTTACTTATACGTGTTCTTAGCAGTTTTTACGCCAGTATTCATTGTACCAGTAGATCTAACCATTCCACCTTGATTGTACATAGCTACCTTACCACCTTTAGCGTATGCTTTCTTCTTCATCATAGCACCACCTTTAGCGTAACCTTTTTTCTTAGCCATACCACCTTTATTCATAAAGCCCATTTTATTACGAACATCTTTAGGTAATGATGCAGCACCTTTGTTTGGAGCTGGTTTTAATCCACCTTTGGCGTAACCTTTTTTCATCATGCCGCCTTTAGCATAACCTTTCTTTTTCATTTTCATTGTTCTTCCTCACTGTATAAATTATTGAAAACTCTTTGTGTATTCCACACGTAGTCTACATCTTCTTTTGAATTGTACATATGCTGGTTTGGTTTAAAGTCTGGAGCACCTTCTCCTGTTTCAAACCAAGCTGGGTGAGTTACCCTCACTCTGTTATTGGGTAATGCAACAATGTTACCTGTGTATTCTCCAGCGTCTAGCAACTCCAGTACGTGAGACTGTTTGTGTTGTGCTGGGTCGTCTGCAACTTCACTGTCTGTATAATCTACAGTAAAGTAATACTTAGCTGGGTAAAACTCTCCATCTACCTTTGCAATCCAAGGCGCTGGGCTTGCACGTTCTAGTTTGTAAACACTGTGGTGGTGCGACATACAATCCCAAGGTTGTGCTAAATACGGTGGTAACTCTTCTGGCCAATCTTCTAGGGGGGTATCTGCCACCAAAGCTACAAGAGGTAATCTAGCCCACATCGCACCGCCATGTATATTGGGACCATCATCAAAGTCAGACTCGCAGCCTGTAAAAATAACTTGAAAGCTGAGAGTCCTGTTTGGCATAGTAGTGACGCCAATGACCATACAATGTAGGAACTCTCCATGATACTCTTCTAAGTTTTTTGTGTATTCTCTACGAACCCACGCTTTGAAATGCGGAATGCTACTTGTTAAATAGGGCATTAACTACCTCTTATTATGCTACGACAAAATCCACTATCTGACCGTCTGGCATCCTAAGCTTGTTAGGATCTGGGTGGTATGCGTATTTTTGATTTACGAGTTTTAAGTCTTCTACAGGAGTATCGGGAGTAATCCTTGTAGGCTCTCTTTTTTCTTCTACGTTATTTTTATTTGACCTGTCTTTATCTGCAGATTCAAATACAGTATTAACATGCGTATTAAACGGCATACTTGGTAAAGGCATGTGATCTAGTAGACCAAGACTGTGACTCACTTTTTACCTCGTGCAAGTCCACCCTTAGCGGCTCTAAAAGATTTCGTCTTTTTTGCAACTTGTTTAGGTTGAGCCACATGCTGCTTACCTGCCTTCGTGCCTTTTCGTTTAGCTCTGGTTGTAGCGGCATACTCACTGCTGCTAAGAGACTTAATAGCCTTAGAAGGAAGGTAACGTTCACCAGTAGCATTTGGACCTTGAGTAGACGGCTTGCCACTTTTAGTACGCCACTTTTGTTTTCCCCATTTCTTTAGGGACTTTTGAGGAGCCTTCATTACTTGTAGCCTCCCCCTTTTGCTTTGTACTGTTTGGCAACCATCTGCGCTTTTCTCGCTGACCATTGTCCAGGCTTGCCACCTTTTCCACCCGCCTTAACTTTTGCGACCAAGTTCTTACGCATAGTTGGTTTGGTGTAATTCCCAGCAGCATTTACTGTACTCTTCTTCTTAGGCATTAGGAACTCCTAATTAAAACTTGATCTTCGCACCAACAGTGATGTCACCAAACTCAAAGTCTGCATCCGAAGATACTTCTGTGTAAGTAGTCATGTTATTCCAAACGTATTCTGCCGTAAGGTCTACACCTTTGAATACGTCATCTTCATTAATCTTCAACACGTCTACAGTTGTTTCTGCTTTAAGAGTAACGCCATATTGTGAGATAGCTGCATAGGGTGTTGCTTCCAATGCCCATGTATCTGCACCAGTTACGTAGCTCATGTCTACTTCTGATCCGATTGACAGGCCATTACCTAAGTCCATAGCCGATACTGATGTTGCTGCAACTGCTAACGCAGATGCGAATACTAAAGTCTTCATAATTTTAATCCTATATACTTGTTCCTACTTTAATGCAGGAGGGTCTTGCTAAAGCACCTAGTTGATTCATACGAGCTGCCATCGCTTTTGTTTCTACTTCACATTCTTGTTTAGTTATAAAAATTTCGTCTTCTTTTGCGTAGACTACACAAGATAATGCAGAGGGATTAGTACAAGCTAGTACTATCGCCAACCACATCACCAAGCCTTACACGACCAATACCTTGCTGTAAATTTGTCAGTTGCCGTATCGCAATTGTGTCTTGCACGAAAACTTTTACGTCTTGCTGGTTGATCTTTTTTAATAGACATCTTAGGATCACCAAAACGGACAATCTTTACCTGGTCGCCTTTTTTAGCCAACACCGCAGACTTCTTATTCTCGCCTGGGGTTTTCTTAGGTTTATTATATCCTGGAAAGGTTTCGCCACGATATTTTTTTCTACCGTTGCTTAAGTTCTCCACGTCCTTAGTTGTTGCCATTTTGTATCCTAATCTGTTAGGGGAACAAGGACGGTTCTCTATTTACCCCAACTTTATTGCAAATATATTATATCAGAAAATATTTACACCGTCAAATCAATTCGAAGTGTGGTCCGTCAATAAACGGCCTACGGCCTTGGCTACGACGAAGATCTACGTATGCATTCATCGCATCCTCTGCAGTACCTTCATACGAGCGAATATCTCCTTCGCTCCACGCTGCACCCCACTTAATTGCAGCGCCAACCTCTTTGGCAGCTTCTGCCATCGCATCGCATATATCATCATAGACATTCAATTCCCATACTACGTTAGGTCCATCGTAAGCTACTAGGTCTACTGCATGAGAATATCCTGAGTCCTGAATAAGGTGTTTAGATTTCATAGTTTGAGAACGTCCAGCCTTGTACAGCTTCTCCTGCTCTTCCAAAGTTCTTACGCCATATGTAACTCCGAAGTCTACCTTCGTAAGTTCAATAGCACGTTTAACTGTATTTACCATATCTGGGTGTACACCTTCTAGTTTACCCAGCGATCTACTTGATAATTTAAATGCCATGTTTACTTTCCAAAAAACTTAGTAGCTGACCTTACGCCAAAGCTTGCAGCTACGATTACTCCAAGTGTGTATTGATACCACTGCGGCATGGTTTCCAATGCGGTAAAACCATTCGCAACTATTTCTCTACCCCAGTCACCTGTAAATACAAGTACTAGTGGGATACTAAACAAGATTGTTAGCCATTCGTCTTTCCACGAAGACTGCGAACCTTGTGCCATAATCTTTTCCCAGTCTGCCTCACTGGTTGCACGAGACAACATAATCTGCGCCTCAGCTTCAGCTTTGGCAACTTTTGCTTTAGTCTCTGCAGCTTTTGTTTCAACTTTTCCATTTAACCATGTACCTGCTAAACTTGTTATTGGTCCTATTAAGGCCTGTATCATTTCTTTTCACTTCCTAACCAAACTGCAAATGCACCTGTCATTGCACCACTTACTACTGAAATCATAGCGCTTTGTTGTGTAGATAGATCAGGCAGTGACATTCCCCATTCAATAACTCGGATATACATGCCAGTCATCACCAACATCATTAGACGTGGCATGATCTTCCACTGTAAAATTCTTTCCATAGCTATAGTCATTCTTCCCACTTTCTTTTTCTGTCAGGATCTAAGACATCATATCTGCTAAGATGTCCTTCGAGATACATAGCTCGTTCTACTCTGTCGAGTGAATATCGTATGCCAGTATCTTGGTGAATTTTTTCTCGTATATAGAATACATCTGAACGTGGTATGTGTACCCTACGTACCTTTGATTCGTTTTTGTCGGCTAAAGCTTTGTAGAACTCTTCTATCACTTTGTCCGAAGAGTACAGTTTTGATTTGGACATCCTTAGTTATACCTTTTTGTTCACTAAGGTCAACACTTTTTCTTGATACGACAGAAAAAAGTTAGATCGAGTGTACGTACTAGAAGTATTACTTTAAGTATTACTATAAGTATTAATATTACTATATATTAAAGTAATAATAAAGTTAGAGTTAAGCGTAATGTAATACATTAAGTATATTATATATCACATTATGCCCCGCTGTCAAGGGGTACGACAAAATATTTTTTAAAAATATCGGTAAAGTCTGGCTGTTTTGTCGTATATTTGGGGTAACACCACGAAATACGCCCAGGAACCCCAGAGATGCCCCCAGAATAACGCAATGGATGCCCCCAGTACCCTACGTCCAGAACAAAGATAACGTAATTCCTGGGGCTTCCTACAAGATTTACATAATATAGGTCATAATGTCTTACCTATTACTGCTATTATATAATAAAATAGGGGTGTTATAGTATAACATACAGATATGTCAGCATGTATGACCTAATATAGCATGTGGTTAACAGACTTAAAAAACCCCATCTCTGTCATTGAGCATATATACGCAACGTACACCCCCCGTATGGCCCATGCCTACCCCAAGCAACACATTCAAGTATTCGAATATGTGAATATGACAGGGTTTTCTAGGGTTAAGCTATTGTTTTTATTATGTATTTTATACAATATAACATTATCTAACACGTTATATCCTACAAAAAGAGTAAGGTATTATTGATATTGCGAATCATTCGCAACTAGGATGCACAACATATTCAAATATTCATATTCTAGAATATACCCCCTAATTTTGATACACATTATATATAATAAGAGAACGAATCAGGAACGAATCACTAACATAGAACAGAATGAGAACATTGCCAGAACTTGGTGGTCATATTCATTTTGTTGAATATAAACTATTTTATAACCTATTGATTTTAAACAATTCTTTTTTGTTTATTTCTCCATTCCCTTTGATATTCTAGGTTCATCAAATCGAGGTTGGTTAAGCCCTGAATTTGACCATAGTTGGACTATAGATTGTATCCCGTCTGTGATGGATTGGGGGAGTACGTCTAGACCATCCAACGCCTATAGTACACTCTTTCGAGAGTGGCTCAATGCCTTATCGGTGGTGGTGTGGTGCTGCCCAATAAGATAGTGCTGTAAGTCCTAGCGTGTGCCTAATTCTTGGTGCGTTCTAGGGGTGACGGTAAGGCTTGCGAGTTTTGGTTATTGTGGTGCGTTTGCATCAATGCTAGTGCGTCAGCTGAAAATTGCCAGCGATGCTATGCGATGCCTGTCAACCCACATGCCGCCAATTCTCTGAGTTTCATAAATGCAATGGGATAAAAGCTGAGACCTGCACCCATTGCGTGTGAGTAAACCCATAGGCCGCATACACTGTGGTTTGTGTGTGGCCTACGGTATAGCTCGCACTGTGCATTCATGGTGAGTGCATGGTGTTAGGCTATATCGTTGGAGGTTTACATGGCTAATATTTCTCTTATCAAAACTGATGCAAAGATTGATGACATGATTGTTTCAATCGGTAAGCGTGGTAAGTCTATTCAGAATGACATACACCGCACCGCTTGTTCTATCGTTCGTCGTTGGCATGAGAGCAGTGACGTGTCTGTTGCTGTTCGCCAGATGAACGCATTGCTTGAAGCTATACCTAGTATGGCTCGTGCTAATGCTTTCAAAGCATGGGTTGAGGCTTTCGCTACATTCGTGTGGGACGCTGACAACTCGTGTTTCGCTTATCATGCCAAGCGTACCAAGATTGCTCTTGATGATGCTAAGGCTGCGTGTGCTACGCCGTTTTGGGAGTTCAAGAAAGAACCTGAGTACAAACCCATGAACCTTGACGACATGATTGCTGCACTGGTTGCACGTGCAGACAAACGGCGTCAAGATGGTTTGCAAGATGGTGATGTTGTCGATGCTGACAAGATCAAAGCACTCAAAGCTATCATTGCGTGAGTATTGCGTAAGCACCCTGTGATTACATGGGGTGCTTTCCTATGCCCAAATAATGAGGAGGTGTAAGATGACCAGAAAACAAAAACGTAAGCATGACAAGGTTGTGTTTGGTGGGTATTTACTTTCGTGTGTACTTATGTTTACATGGGGTTACATGCTAGGAGGTGTAATAACGTGATCAGAGAAATTTACTACAACATTAATAAACGGATATACTCTATCCGTGCAAAGAGTGTGCCTGTATCATATGCAAAAGCTGTGAAAGTTGATAGACCAATTTTTGTGGTACGAGCAGGTGGTAGGGCAGCTGTGCTTAGAGATAAGCAAAAGAATGTCCATGCCTTTTTAAAAGGTGAGATGAAAACTCTGGATGCAAAACCAGATATTGACGGATTAAAAAGAGTTAAGTATGATCCGTACAAGTACGGTTATTTTTACGATGTGGATACTCATGAACCAATACATGAGGCAAAGTATGCCATCTTAGTATTGGATGAAAACAACAGGCCACACGTTTATGTA
>Ga0181566_10003170_pt1 | contig 13441 bp, 18 predicted proteins | sample 101ome_15_FD_133762 | JGI IMG/M metagenome (GOLD analysis project Ga0181566, IMG submission 133762) | Coastal salt marsh microbial communities from the Groves Creek Marsh, Skidaway Island, Georgia - 101402AT metaG (megahit assembly) | ecosystem: Environmental > Aquatic > Marine > Intertidal... | reverse complement strand
GAACGAAAAATCACAAAGTCACCTTCTTTACAATACGGTCCGCTTGGGAATTTATCTGTATCCCCGTATGCATCAGGCCCTGCCTTAACAACAAAACCAATAACTGACGCGGTTTGTTCCGCTTGTTTCAAAGCATCTGGCATATAAATGCCGGAATCTGTCTTCTCTTTAACCTCAAGTGGTTTTATCAAGAGTTTATACCCAGAAGGTTCTGGGATTTTGTTTGCAACCGATTGGTTGACTTCTTTTTCAGCAGAATACATCTGTTTTCCTTGCAGTGATTTAGGTTCACAGTACCTTGCAGGGTTGCCCCTGAAAGTCTCCACAAAAACAATATATCGCATATAAGGCGACTGCGGAAGCCCTACGCCTCTTCTAAACGTTTTTCCAAATCAAGTATGTCGCGCTCCACTAAAGCCAATGCCTCAACTTTGCCGACAAGACGAACATATTCTTCATGATTTTGACAGCCGCCGCCAGCCATATGGTCAGCAATGTCATTCATATATGCTCGTATCTTATCCCTTATCACTTCCAGCATTATCTATCTCCTCTGTGATTTTTTTGCCTAACTCTAAGCCATACTTCAAGTCTTCTCGTTGGCCAGCGTAACGGGTTTTAGATAGGTCGGCACCAATCCTAGCCCCTTCTCTGCGCTCTTCAGACTCAATTCTTTCTTCTTGGACAGCCACATTGGCGGCGGTTTTTTCCATATCAGCTTGCAATTTAGCCAAATCAAGCTGTTGTTTATGCTGGAACTCAGCCTCTTTGAGCGCAATCTCACGCTGTTGAATCTGAGTAAGTGGGTCTTGTTGTTGTTGCATTGCCTGTTGCTGTGCAACTTCGGCTTGGTCTTTGCGAAGTAGCTTTTCAGCGGCTTGAGATGCCAAGCGGGATATTTCCAACTCAATATCTTCTGGCAATGGCTTATCTTCATTTGGCATCGCAACGCCAAGGTTTTTCTCAATTTCTTTACGGTACTGAAACGCCACATGCTCAGTAATATGCGCTGACATGGCGGCCTGTATTGCCCCTGCAAAAGGAGATTGACCAATAATTTCCTGTAGTTTGGGGTCTTGAGCGGCGGCCATATGCACCTGAATATGCGCCTCATGGTCCTGATATTTAAACGCCTTTACAGGCTCCTGCTTCAAGATTGCCATGTTCTCTGTGACTGGGTCTGATGCCTTTACGTCATCTGGCAGTTTTACAATCTGGTCAGCGTCTTTTATTCCCAGCACCTCGAGCATCTGACGATGGAGCTTGCCCATGTCATAGAGATTGGGAGCTTGTTGAGCCAACTGCATAGCCGCTTGGTATTGCACAACTCTTTGCGACATGGTTGCGGCGTTGGGGTCTGACACAGGGATAATATCAACCCTATCATCGAAGTCCTCCTGTCTGTTGAAATCACCCTCTAAATCATAGGCGTAGTTAGGCCCCATATAATCTTTGATAATCTTGCCGAGAATACGAAGTTCTTTTTTTAGAGCGGCGTGAAGGCGAGCCTGAACACCAGACATAACCTTCATACTACGTTCCATCAGCGCGAGCGTAGTTCCGACTGGAGCTTGCGGGTTGAGGTTTCCAACTTGTACATCAGCAACGGAGCCAATCCGTCTCCCCTCTTCCACGATATTTCCGAGAAGTTGGTATAATACCGATGATGGCTCCTTGTAAGGAAGGAATGCAATCGAATCCCTAATTGCACCCCCCGGCACGTCAACGTCACGGAACTCGCCCGGCATGAGAGGCGAATCATCACCCTTAATACGAAGCCCGCGAGCTTTGAGGCCAGCAGGTAGATTGGATAACGTGCCAGCGTCAATAAGTTGACGAAGAATGCTTGTGGCACTTTTAGCAAGACCACCAATAAGGTGAATAAGACCCGTCCCATAAAACCCGAGTCCCGGTAGGTATCGGTAGTGAACAAAGTGCTGTCTTTTACGCTTTTTACTATCGTCTTCATACCAATTTCTCCTAATTGATAGGATTGTTAGGCTGGACTTATCAATTGTTACAACATATGGCCGCGCAATGCCGTCTGGGTCATCAAAAGGCTCTGGCATGTTTAGGTCAACGTGCATCTCAAGAATTGTGTGCCTGTCATCGTCTTCGATAACGGCAGTCTCGCCATCAATTTCGTCATATTTTTCTTGGATATCAGAGTAATCTGGCTCTGGGTCAGGCAGGTCTACATCAATATAAAAACCATTTACCTGAAGCTCAACAATCTCGTTGGCCGTCTTCTTCATGATATGTGTGTAGCGTGGCGCTGTAGCTAGGTCAGAAGCTCCGTAGGAAACCACAAAGTCTTCAGCCGGAACAAACATGGCGCATGGGCGTTCCATGATTGGGTCGTAATAAACTTTTTTGAAAGAAGAGCCAGCAAGAGGAAGCCGAAACAGCATTTGCTCTGTTTCATCACGATATTCTGTCATTTCCTCAGTTAAGAGGTAATTCATTTCAGTTTCTACTCGGGTTGCTTGCTCCATCTTTTCTGGCTCACGCTTACCCATGACCTTTGTTCTTACAGGTCCAGAGGCTGGGAATATTTCTCCCATTGCTTGAGCTTGGAATCTAACAACCGCTTCTGTTAAAACTGGGTGAAAAACGCCAGCGGCGCCAGCCCAAGGCTGTGTCCGCTCTTCGATTTTCATGCCGAGAAGGTCCAAACCTTTAACGTATGAACGCGCCCATTCTTTGCGGGATTCACGGTCAGCGACAAAATCATCAACCAATTCAGATGCTAAGGCCTGTAGCTCTTGGTCTTCCATGTACTCGGCAAGGTTTGCGTCATGTTCTGGACCGAAAATCTCTTCTTCCATTTCCCCAGTAAAATCAATGACCACAGATTCGCCATCGACCTCTACGCCCACCATTTCTGGATTTACAACCTCAACTTCTACTTCGGATGTACCCTCAATGTCCATTTCACCGGGAATCATTTGTTTTTCTACGGCCATTTTAAATTCCTATTGTTTGTTAGGTTTTTCCATAATAACAGAATACCTAGCGTGATGGGAGCCGTACATATAACTTGCCACACTCCACCCATTTTTCTCATACTCATCAACTGAATCATGAGGAACATATCTGTATGTTTTAGTAATATTCAACTGGTCTTTTGTATGTTGGCTCATCGTCCCAATCATCCATACTGCTTCTAATCCAACCACCTTGACGGAATCGAAGTAATGCTTGGGTAGTTGAGTCAACCAAGTCATCATTTTCTCCCGCAGGGAATGCCGCACACTCTTCTATTACTTCTTCCGCCCATCTTGTAGGCGGCGCCCATACAACGCCGGAGGCGAACAAATCAGTGACGGCATTCACCCTAGCTATCTTATCCTGTCCGCGTGACGGTGTAAACTCCGTAACAGGTATTCCCATAGCTCTTAACTCAAAAATAAGCGGAGAACCAGCCGCTTTCGCCTCAACAATCATTTGGTCGGGTTCATATTCCCAATATTTGTCATAAGCGGCGCGTTTAAGTTCCGGAAACTCTAGCTTTTCTTTATACGCATCCAACAGTATTAAATTGGGTACACTTTTACCCTCTTCATTCGGGTGATAAAACACGCCCCAAGTCGTGCAGGCGCTATAGTCGGCTCTTTGGGTTTTTAGAAAGGCCGTATCCCAGCTTTGAATTATGGCCTCGCACGGTGGCGGGTTGCCATAATCCCACTCTTGCCACCATTCCCTCTTTATAAGCGCTCCCTCTTCCGATGTCGGGTCCTGTTGATACTGCGCTGACCACTTGGAAATCGGGAGTTCGGCCTTTAGTGCCTCAAGCTGGTCTACTGGCCAAAACTCAGGCCACAGCGGGTCTCCAGAGGGCATGATTGCCGGAAGCTCAATTATTTCCCATTCATCGGCGCCCTCTCTTTGTGTAGCTGACTTAACAATTTGCCCGGTCAAATCACGGACAGACCATCTTGTCATAACAATAATTATCGCTCCCCCCGGCTGGAGTCTCTGACGAGGTCCTGAAGTGTACCATTCATATACTTTGTCGTAGACCTCCGGGCTGTAAGCCCCCAATGCCGCTTCCTGTTCCGAATGCGGGTCGTCAATAATGAGAACATCAGCACCTTTACCAGTAACGGCACCGCCAACACCAATCGCAAAATAATCACCTCGCTTATTTGTATTCCAACGGCCAGCGGCCTTTGAATCAGAAGATAAAGTTATACCGGGAAATATTTCCTGAAAATCAGACTGGTTTATCAGATTTCTTACCTTACGGCCAAATCCAACCGCCAGCTCCGCTGTGTGAGCTGTTTGTATTATCTTTTTTTCTGGGTACTTCCCAAGGAACCAAGCCGGGAAAAGATATGAAGCAAACTCGGATTTGGTGTGTCGCGGCGGCATATTGATAATAAGTCGCTTTAGGTCGCCATTTGCCACCCTCTCAAAGGCGTCCGCCATGATTGCATGGTGTCTTCCACTGATAAATGCAGGCCATACCCTGTTAACAAACTTCATAAAGTCTGTTCTTGCCCCTTCCCTAGACCGGGCTTCCTCAAGTTCCCCCAGTAAACCCAGTATTTCTTTCTTCTGGTCAGGAGGTAATTGAGAAATCTTTTGATTTATTGCCGATAGAGAACTCATATCTGGCCGAATCTCCACTTTTCTTGCAAATCCAGTGCGTAGGTTTGTGAAAAGGAAGTTTCCTTACTTGAGAAACCATTTCTTCTGCGCGGGCTTTGCATTGTTCAAATGTAGGGTATGGGCCATACCTGTCTTCCGCAATAAGACAGGCCTGCATATTGGCAATTAAGCATATAATTACGGTTGCTGAGTACATCAAGCATCACTTACACACCGATTCAGTAAAACGGATTTTGCAAGCTCCAGCAAAAACACCATGTCTGGCGCTTTGCCATGTGACGTAGCCATAAATAAATTACCGTCTTCTGTCCAACCAACAACAATGGCTTCCGTCATGGTTACTTCCTCTTGCAGAACCCCAAGCATTTCCTTTGGGTCCAGCTCGGCGTCTTCATCAAGACCAACTCCGCGAGGAAATTGTATGATATTGTCAGTCAATTTTAGCTCCCAGTCAACTCCCTAAGAAAATGACGGTGGGGGAGCCGAAAAAGCTCAACCCCACCGGAGGCGCCGGGAGACAATGCGCCTCTAGTCCAATATACCCCACAGTTCCTCTTGACACTAGGCCAAGAAAATGTGTATCCATGTATATATATATAATATATATAATAATATTATATATAATATTATATAATATATAATATATAATATATACTATGGGAGATATTCATGGAAATCGAGATAGACGAAATCATTGAAATGGACGATGGCGGGGCCAGAATTGTCTTCACGGCAGATTCTGAAGTCATGAATTTACTGGCGGCGGAAGGTTTTCTTGCAATTTTGAAACGGGAGATTAAAAATGCGAGACGATATCACGGAGAATATACCGTGCAAAAAGACCTCGAAGAATGTATTGCCGAGGCAGGGGCATTGCGATAAGTGCCAAAATACAGCGGTTATTAGTAGTTACGGCAAACTCTTATGCGCTATCCACGGATTGGAGCATTTGAAAGAGCTAGACAGAACGAAAAAGCACGGCATCCCGTTCTAAATGGTGTATATATTATACCCCGGGGGTCAGGATTCCTGCCTTATTTTATTTAAAAACAACGATGTACCCATAAAAATAGGTACTATGGTACAAATTAAAGGGGGGCGGGGGTGCCTGAATGGTGGGAATGGTGGCTACTAGCCATGCTAACAATCAACACGGCAGTCAATGTGACCGTGTTTTTTGTCGGCAGAAAGTTTAAAAGGGACAAATAACCCCTACTGCAAGGTAGGCTCGGTCATATATTCCCACATATTCCACATTTCCTCACGGCGAGTCTCGACTATCTTAGACAATACATCGCGCTCTAAGGCGTCCAGAGAAGCCCATTCGGTCTTTTCCTCTGGTGTCATACTACAGACAAGACAAAGGCTATCAGTGACGCTTATATCGCCAGTAAAGCGGCATTCACCTTTGCACGGCTCCATAGATTTTGGTTTGAAATTGGTTGTGTGAAACATCATGTATAGCGCGTGGACTGGCGCCCCCTCAGTTCGGGTGGGTGGGGGTGGGTGGGGTTTCCCTATCCCCCAAAAACATCATGGGGTGTGCTACTCGCCCATCAACACCGCGAGACGCCTCTGCAAATCCGCCTCGATATCGGAAGCAGTCCTGTCAGATTTATCATCCTGCTCAACCTTGTCAGTGAACATACCGACAGACCGCCCCAGCTGAGTTAGTGCCGCAACCCTTGCGCTATCGCTATCAGCTTGCATGGCTTCTTCTTTTAATCTGTCAGTCACCCAGATTTTTAGCTTGTCTTCGTCTGTCCGCTTTCGTGCGGTGATTTCCTCAGTTATCGCCTTAATCCTACTTGAAACCTTAGTATTCTTAGTTGCTAGGTTTGAGGCGTTAACCCATACAGTGCTTGGCTTAGTGCCTTCCTTTACATCATATGCCTTCTTATAGGCGTCTGTTAGTGTTTCGCCTTGTGCGACTAGCTGACAGAAGTGTTCCTGTTTGGCTGTTAGTTTATCCCCTGTATCTGTCACTATGGATAAATGTGGATGCTTGTCTTTGTCCTTGGTCATGTCTCTTTACCTATGAAGTGCCGCAATGCGCTATCGCTTGGTCGGGCTTTTAGATTTGTCCTATGGTCTAAATAATATCACAACAGACACTGACAAGACCACCTGTTCCTGTTTCGTTCTCACTTAACCATATATCGGTTAACTAGGCAATGTTCTTGTTTTGTTCATGCCGTTTAATGGCGATTTGAAGCCCCCTGAGAGCTTTCCGGCTTTTTTGCTCATAATCATACACGGCTATATCGAGAAACGCACCAGAGAGCATTTTAGGATTTGTCAACAAAAAAGAGCAAATAATTAATTTTTATTTTTTTAAGGCAAATAACAATAATTTTAGCCCTTAAATCGTCTGCTATATGAAGGCAAATAAGGCACTATTTGTACGATAGAACAAATAATGCTTTTTATGCTTTACAAGGCAAATGGGGTTATGGTAACAAGGGGAAAGATTTTGTTTTTTCAAATTTTAGGAGGCCAACGCTACTGATTATCTGACGCCCATAGGGGCAGGGGTTAGCACCCCCGACACGCTGGAACATCACCTATTTACCGCTTTGATGCTCAGTCAGGGGCTACGCGCAAAATGGGGATGGAGACTGAGGCCAGACACGTTTTGGCTATAATGCAACGGCTTAGATTGTACACTGCTTATATCCTGTCGCTGGGCATTGGTAGCCCAGCCTGACGAGTAACCAACAACAACGAAACAGGAGACTGAACATGACTGCATATCGTCACGCTAAAATCGCTGAATTACTTTGCATCTTTTGGGCTTGCAATGATGCTGACGCTGAAAACGCCCCAAACTGGACGCAACCCAATATGTCAGACACAGTTTGCAACCCATTATCAAAGGCAATTCGGGCATTACTGCAAGCCGACTTCTATATCTATGACAACGCCAACGAATTGGTCGAGCAGACTATGGCAATGCTTCATGATGGATTTGCTCACTTTGATTACCAAGTGACTGGCGCGGTTGAATTTGTATTATCGGACAACAATTGCTCATAGGAGACTGAACATGAAAATGATTTGCGAAAACCCATACTGCGAGGCAGAGGCTACTCATGAAGCACCCCATAATGAACGCTACTGTTCAGAATGCATTCATGAACACGTTTACGATGAACGTGACCCTGACCCTGCAAACGAAATTGTGCGTTGTCAAAACGGTGTAGGCGAATGGGAAATCTACCCTACTGGCGAAACCTTTGACACTAGAGAGGAGGCTGAAACACGCCTCGCTGAATTAAAAGCTACCTGATGATGGGCGCGTAGGACACGCCCGAAACACTGCTCCGGCAGTGTCGTAGCGTCCGCTACTTAACAACATAAAATCGGAGACTAAAAAAATGCCTAATGCACATTACTCAATTTCAGACGATAACCTTAACGCCATTGCTTCTAATGAAAAGCGCATCAATTCCCTAAAGGGTGATGCAAAAGAAGCGCAAGCAGAAGCCAAGATGCTCAAGATGAACAGCTACTCTATGCTGATATCCGGCATCTGCGGTGTTGAATTGACCGCAAAATCTAACCTTCCTTCATCTGTTTCGGCATCTGTTAAAGGTGACTTGATGGATATCGGGGGGCTTACCGAAAGTATGGCACAAAAGATGCTGAAAAATGCAGTCGGTGCGCGGAACGTGTTTGACCTACATTCTGCCAATACTACCCCGGAACTGGTTGCCGATACCTTAGAGGCGCAGGGCATCGACAGTGAAGCCAAGCTAATCAAGGCAGTGTCTGGCGATATCCAGAAGAGCAAGGTTCAACTGCTTGTCGAAAAGGTAGCCGGAAGACGTTCAACCAAAAAGAACGATAAGGGTGAACGTGTCGAGGGTGATGCATGGCTTGGCGGCCTAAGCTATGAGGAACTTGAAGAGTTTAACAACTTGCTGGCTGACCAATTGAGGGTTCGGGCTGAAATGGAAAAGGCCGCACAAGAAGCCGCAGACAAACAGCAAGCAGAAAATGAAGCCATTAACGAAATGACCAGTCAGATGGATGCAGTCGCATAGCTACCTGATGAGCCAGCTTAGGACACTGGCGAAACTGCCCTTCGGGGCAGTCGTAGCGTCCTGCTACTTTCAACACGCAAAAACAGGAGACTAAAAATGCGTATCAATCAAGCAAAAGCCATTGTCGAGGCTTCAATTGACAGTCAAATCAAGTTTGCCAATGGGCGTGACGCCCAGCGTCCTATCCCTTACCTTGTCGGTGGGGCAGGGCTTGGTAAAACTACCATTGTTCAAACTATCGCAGAACAGCGTGAAGTTGAACTCAATATTTTATCGCTTGCCCAGTATGATGCTGGCGAGTTGGCTGGCTGGCTTGTCGCTGACGGTGACAACATGAAGCGGTTGCGTCCTGACTGGATGCCGGAAGACGGTGAAGGCATTCTGTTTCTGGATGAACTGCCGCAAGCACCTGTCGCTAATCAGAACATTGCCGCACAACTGGTCAACGAAAGGCGTATCGGTCAGCACCGTCTGCCGGACGGTTGGTCAATTGTATGCGCTGGCAACCGTACCAGCGACAGGGCTGGAACAAACAATATGCCTAGTCACCTTAAAGACAGGCTTTTGTTTCTGGAAGTTGAGGCAGAATTAGAGGACACAATAGCCTATATGAACAGCGTTGGCGCATCACCTCTTATCACTGGCTTCCTGCGCTTCCGGCCTGAACTGCTTCACAAGTTTGACCGCGATGCAAACTCATGTCCTTCGCCTCGCTCTTGGGAACGTGTAGACAGTATGATGGGCTGGGATTTGGATGAAGTTTCCCAACAGGAAGCTGTTTCCGGTCAGGTTGGTCGCGGTGCTTGCGCTGAGTTTTTCGGATACAAGGCGGTTTACGATACAGTGCCGGATATTGACGCTGTAATAGCCAGCCCCGATACAGCGCAAATTGTGGAAGACCCAGCTGTTAGCTATGCAGTTTGTGCGGCTATCGCGTACAAGATGAACGATAAGAATATCGGGAATTGCATAAAGTACCTGACACGCCTACCGCATAAGGAAATGGCAGTCTTTGCTGTTAAAGATGCTTACAACAGAAACAACGCCCTCAAGCAGACAGACGCCTTCCGGCAGTTTCTGCTTACACATGGCAAGGAACTGATGCTGTAAGCAAAACCATATAGGGGGTGTGCATAATGCACACCTTCCTAAATTTTATACCATCGTACAAATTGGAGACTGATAAGATGGACGCAGAAACAAAAATCGCTAGAGCGAAAACAAGACTGGTTTTAGACCACCCCTTCTGGGGTAGCCTTGTGCTTGGTACACCGTTCTATAAGGATGATATCCCTACAATGTGTACAGACGGCCAGTGTATTAAATGGGGTGCGGAATTTGTGGACAAATGCACCGATAAGGAAACACCTTTCGTTATCGCGCATGAGATATGCCACATCTTCCTCAAGCATTGCACCCCGATAAAGGAAATAGACGGCAAGCCAGCAGACGCAGAACTAATGAACATAGCAATGGATTATGTCATTAATGCCATGCTGATAGAGGCCAGTGTCGGTGATATGCCGGAAGGCGGTTTATACGCCCCTGAGCATAGCGGAAAGACATGGCTTCAGGTTTACCGCGAACTGCTCAAGATGGACACTGACAAGCGCCCCAAGCCCCAGCAATGGGGTGGCAATGTCGGTACGCCAAAAGACGATAGCGGCAATGAACTGCAAGGCTCTGAACTTGACCAGTTTAACGCCAAGCTAGACCAGCGAATTTTCTTAGCCGCCAACGGTGCTAAGTCGGTTGGCAAACTGCCAGCTAAGATTGCTGAACTGGTAAATAAAATGAGGCGTTCAAAAGTTGATTGGCGCGATGTATTCCATCGGTTTATCGGTGGAGACCAGCCGGACGATTACACCTTCCGCAAGCCCAATAAAAAGGTTTGGTATCAGCAGGGCGTATATATGCCCAGCATAGATAAAATCGGGGTAGGCGATATTGTCGTTGCTGTAGATACATCTGGGTCAGTCAACAGCACAGAACTATCACAGTTTTTGGGTGAACTGAACGCTGTATCTGAAGACCATAAGCCTCGCTCTGTTACGGTTATTACTTGCGATGCTGAAGTACAATCTGTCACACGCTACGAACAAGGCGATGTAATAGACAAGATTGAGTGCAAGGGTAGAGGCGGCACAAGAGTTGAGCCAGTCTTCAACTACATCCGCGAAAATGAATTGCCTGTAGACAACATGGTTTACTTTACCGATATGGGCATATTCGATTTTCCAGACAACACGCCTGATTACCCAGTGCTATGGGTATCAACCGACCCCAATTGCAATGATGCGCCTTTTGGGGAAACAACACGCATCGAGGTGGCGGCATAGTGCCGCTACCTACCTTCAATAACAGGAGACTAAAAAAATGGAATATTCAAAAGATGTTCATAAGCAACTAAACTTCCTTCGCAGACAGTTGGTCAAATTCATTGATGATTATAAAGAGTTTGCGCCAAAAGAGGTTTTTGCCGACATAATGGTGGGCGGCAAATATTCTTTTAATGCTGGGAAAAGAACTTCCCTTGAAGAACGCATGAAGGCAAGGGATAACTTCGACAAGAACTGCATTTATTCCTGCTGGGATGATACGGTTGTTCATTACATTGCCGAAATGAGTGAGGCAATACAGCGCATCCGCAGGGTTAGACAAGAAGTGAAAAATTTTAATCCAGTACAAAAAGTAAAAAAGGCCTCAAGCAGGGGTTCATCTCAATGGCTGGGCAATGCCTTTCCCAGAACTAACACTGAAACTTTCATACGCGATAATCCAAGCACCCCAACGCTTGAGGTTGAGCATAAGGAAGATAAGTGGCGCAGAAGGGGTGTTATTTGCATACCTGTCCACTGGTCGCAGTCTGTTTACGAAAAGGGGTTGGCACTTGTAAACGCCCCAAAAGGCACACTGTTTATTGTCCGCGCTCAGAAGCGTGACGTTCAACACGTTAATGAAGAGGGCATGACGGCTTGGAAGGTATCGGCTATCGGCTCTGAAAAGGGCTGTTGTTATTTGGTTGATGGGTGGGTTGTCACCCATAATTCAAATGAGATTAACAAACACAGCCCACTGGTAAATGACCAAAGGGAAACGCTAGTGCCTCACGCCTTCGGTGTTAACCTGCCAAAGGCAGTTAGTCTTATGAAGTCTCGCACTGTAAGGCACTTAACTAAGATGCTGGACGTTTAATGCGTCCAGCTATTCAATCTGTAACTTTTATAAAGGGAGATTTGTACTATGGTACAAAAAAAGTATGAAGTCACTGTCGAGGCAGTCGTTCAGCGCACTGTCTTTGTTGATGCTAAGGATATTAGTGAGGCTGAGACAAAGGCCAGTGAAGAGGTGACTAACTTAGTTGGTGCTATATCAACAGAAGTAATTCAAGCGCATAAGAAGGAGATATGAATGGCTAAAAAGAAAAAAGTTTCTCTTTTCTCTGACGCTGAGTTTCGGCTTTTGGTCAGGGCGTTAAATCACTTTCATGACAGTGAAGAAACAGGTGATTACAATCCTGCCGTGCTTACTGAAATTTTCTTCAAAATCAGAAAGTATAAAAGTGGCTTACCTAATGAAGGGGGTAAAAGATGATTAGTTGGAACACCGCACCAAAATATGAATACAAGCGATATGTGTATCGCCCAGAAATAATAGAATATGATGACGGTGTAAGGAAGGCAATGCACGATGTATATGTGAAGGGCAATGAGTATAAAATGCGCTTGCCTATACACACCATTGACGCATCACCGTATAAGTTCTTATCATATGATGAGTTTACTTATCACGTTGATGTAATGTTTCTAAATGTTTACGGGAGTTAAAAATGTTTTATTGCATGGCTTTTTGGGTGGGCTTCTTGTGTTCTGTATCAGGTATGTCCTATATCGAAAACCCCGACAACAGCGTCCTTATGGGCATGGTCATTATATACTCTGGGATAACTGGGGTTATTTGGTCTACTGTTAAAATGGTGCAGAAATATGACTGAACTTAATTTAGCAAAAGCAAAACAGGCTTACATAGATGAGTGTCATAAGGTCGGGCTTGTTCCTCAGCACGTTACATATATGACCTATGACCACTACACAGAAAAATATACATTGGGCAACGATAAAAATGGTGACTTCGTTGATATGTATCCCAATGGCTCAATAACTGCTATGCACTGGAATACCAAGCGATGACGGTTACACGATAGGGTGTTGTTGACAGTGCTTGGGGAGTGCTGGAAAAAGCGTCCATCGTCCTTATCGTGTTTACTCTCTTGCGGTGGACGCATCCTCAAAAAAATAAATTAAAGGCGGGCTTCGGCTCGCCTTTTTTTTTGACAAAAAAGAGGGGGCTGAGAAAAACCCAGCCCCCAGTCGGGAGGAAACAACTATTGTGACAGTTGCATTTGTGAATTTATACTAGGATACAAATCTAGTCAACATCAAAACATTCTACAGCTACCGCCGCATACCCGCATTTATCTAAAAAACTATCCCAGTGCTGGGGCGTTTCCATAAGCCTCGCAGTTTTCACCAAATCCATCATGAGTGCATGGTCGAGCGGTGTAATTGCCTCGCCATCTTTCAGCTTACCTTTTAGATACACAGACCAAAAATCAGCTATTCTTTGAAAATTTTCTTTTGGCGGGCCGTAGTGTTCGCCTCTTTCGTCAATAACATTAACCGCCTCTTCCAAAAGCTGTTTTCCTCTTTGTGTATTTTTGTTCCCGGATTGTTCTTTCATTTTTTTCTTACCATCGTACAAATCTATAACTATCATGGTTC
>Ga0181566_10003166_pt1 | contig 13447 bp, 15 predicted proteins | sample 101ome_15_FD_133762 | JGI IMG/M metagenome (GOLD analysis project Ga0181566, IMG submission 133762) | Coastal salt marsh microbial communities from the Groves Creek Marsh, Skidaway Island, Georgia - 101402AT metaG (megahit assembly) | ecosystem: Environmental > Aquatic > Marine > Intertidal... | reverse complement strand
GCATGTAATAAATACTCCGATAATTGAATTAAGCGTTTTTCAGTTAATTCATCTAGGGAAATTTCTTTTAATGCAACAGCACCAAAAAAACCAGGAAATAAAATTTCTTTAATTAACTCAAGACAATCACTTAAAGTTTGTTTTGATGGATAATGAACACCATCTGAAATATTAATAATTCCAGTTTCACGATAAGAGCGTAAAATATTTTCTTTAAACTGATTATTCATTAAACCACAAAACCCCTAAAAATTTTCGTTTTACATTTTTTAATACAGATGAGTTTTCTCGGTAAGCAATCCCTGCACCATAAAAGTAGTTTAAGCTAAGAGAAAGAATAAATGAAGGCTTATGATTAATCGTTAATAAGGGAATTCCTGTATGAACGCGAACACTAAATCGAGATGATAGCCGCTTTACAATACCAATTGATGAATATAAACGAATAAAAAATCGCGATGAAAAATCAAAAGCTGGCTCGCAAATTAAATCCGTAGTCAATTTATATTGTGAAGATAAAGAAAAATACTTTCCAGAACCAAAACTTAACGTTAAAAATTCACCAGAATCACGAGATTGATAACTACCTAGAAAAAATGATTTATAAGACCAATTACTATAAACATTATGAACGCCAATTTTTTGAGATGAAAAATACATATTTTGATTCCCACTCAATGTATCTAATCGCGCATCATAAATCGTAGCATATCCACCATAAATAAACGTAGCCCACATGCTAAATAATAAAAACAAAATTTTAAAAGTTGGCATATTCATATCATAAACAAAAGACAATGAGTATCTCATATAAAAAATTATTAAGGAATTTATTAATAAGTACAATACTTAGTTGGTGTACATTAGCTTTTGCAACATCATCAACAAATGTTCAATCTGGCTATTTTTATTCCAAAGACTATGAAGGAATGGCTGGTTATTGTGCTGTAATTACACCAGAATTAGAAGATGTGAGCGATACCATGGGAAAAGTTTTAAAAATTAATAAATTTAAAAATAAAAAGAAAGTAATTCATTATTCTTCACAAACAAAGAGAGCTATTCAAAAAAGCAATAATTATACGTTTTCACAATTTTCTAACCAGCAACAAACAAACACAAATGAACCAAAAGAAAATCCAAAAAATGCATTTGAAACCGTCATTTCTTATATCAACCTCCCATCAGATAATTAATTTTTAACAAAAATGAAAAAAACGACTCTAAAAATTAACACTTTTGTAAATAAAATAAAATTCACATCTATTATTTTATCTCTATTAATACCATTAATTTTCACCTCATCTAAACTATCAGCAACAAATTCCGTAAATATAAAAACGATGAATGCTTCTCGCGCTGGATCACAAGGCAGTGTTTTTTATTCATCGGAACGCCATCAGAATGTAAGTAAAAAAATGCATCCATCGATACAATCTCCAGAAAAAAAAGTAAATGCATCTTGGGATTCTGTTACATACAGCCCTGAAGAAGCCTATATTAAATTAGAAAAAAAAATATATAAAAATCAAAAACCTTCAAACGTTAAAAAATTAACATTTGCAGACATTGCAAATCAATTTTAAGATCATTCTATTTTAAGATCATAAAACTCTGTGATATTGTAATACTCTTATGACAAAACAAATAAAAAATATCATTTTTGACGTAGGAAATGTATTATTTAACTATAATCCAGCTCAAATTATTGATAACTTAATTCCCAATTCAGCACATAAACAATTTTATTTAGACAATGTCTTTAATTCCGAACACTGGCAGTTAATGGATAGAGGGGATCTTTCATTATCAAAACTTCAAGAAATTTTACAAAAAGAACACAACACATCGTCTCAACAACAAAAAGATATAGCCACATTAGTAAATAATTTCACAAAACATCTAACACTTAATGAAGAAATGAAAGAACTTTTTAACAGAATGAGCTCCTATTATAACGTGTATATATTATCAAATTTTCAATCATCACCATTTAAACAGCTTTTAAAAGATAACCCTTTTTTAGATAAAGCAAAAGGCATTGTTGTTTCTGCAGATGTAATGATGAAAAAGCCCGAAGTTGGTATTTTTCATTTTTTATTAAGTCAATATAGAATTATTCCTCAACAATCACTTTTTATTGATGATCTAGAAGACAATATTAAAACGGCAAAAAAATTACTTATAAACACAATTCACTTTAAATCTTACAGTCAAACAATGAAACAAATTCAATCATTAAAACTTCTAGAACAACAATGACATTAAAAAATAAAATTAATTCACGACGTACGTTTGGAATCATCAGTCACCCTGATGCAGGAAAAACAACATTAACTGAGAAATTACTATTATTTGGTGGCGCTATTCATGCTGCAGGTGCCATTAAAGCAAAAAAGTCATCCCGCTATGCAACATCTGATTTTATGGAAATAGAAAAACAGAGAGGTATTTCCGTTGCTACTTCCGTCATGGGGTTTACTTACAAAAATGTAAAAATCAACCTACTTGATACTCCTGGACACAAAGATTTTTCTGAAGATACCTACCGAACACTTACGGCAGTCGATAGCACAATCATGGTTATAGATCGAGTTAAAGGCGTAGAAACTCAGACTCATAAATTAATGGAAGTCTGTCGCATGAGAAACACACCAATTATAACTTTTATAAATAAATGTGACAGACTTGGAAAAGATCCTATCGAATTAATTGATGAAATTGAAGATAAACTCCAACTTGCAGTTTGTCCCATTACTTGGCCTATAGGAATGGGCAACAGCTTTAAGGGTGTTTATAACTTCAAAACAAAATCAATTCTGTTATTTTCTGCACAATCATCAAAAAATGAAACACGATCAATTCCAAAAATTATTAATGATATTAATTCTAACGAGGCTCTAGAAATAATTGGAGAATTAGATTTAACAAAATTAAAAGAAGATATTGAGTTAATAACAGGAATTTATCCAGAACTTGATAAAAATGATTACTTATCTGCAACATTATCACCTGTATTTTTTGGAAGTGCCTTAAATAATTTTGGTGTTGAAGAATTATTAAACGAGTTTATTCAATTATCCCCACCACCTCAATCTAGAGAAACCCAAGAAAGACAAATCAAGCCTGAGGAAGAAAAATTTTCAGGGTTTATATTTAAAATTCATGCCAATATGGATCCTAAGCATCGCGATCGAATTGCATTTTTAAGAATTTGCTCTGGAAAATTTGAACGAAATAAAAAATATTTTCATGTAAGATTAGCTAAAGAATTAAAGTTTAGTGCGCCAACAGCCTTTATGGCACATGAAAAATCCGTTATTGATGAAGCCTACCCTGGCGATATCATTGGTTTGCATGATACAGGAAATCTTAAAATTGGAGATTCTTTATCAGAAGGAGAAATTTTAAAATTTAAAGGAATACCTAACTTTTCTCCAGAAATTTTTAAAGTTGTTATTAATGAAGATCCTTTAAAGGCTAAGCAACTCAACAAAGGCGTAGAGCATTTATGTGAAGAAGGTGTAGCACAATTATTTACAGGTGCTACTGATAATAAAAAAATCATCGGCGTTGTTGGACTTCTTCAATTTGAAGTTATCGAATATCGATTAAAAAATGAGTATAATGCTAGTTGTCGATTTAATAACGTTAATTACATTAAAGCTGTTTGGATTTCTGCTGATAACCCCCAAGATTTGAACTTATTTATTCAAAACAATAAATCTCAAATAGCCTACGATAGTGATAAAAATCCCGTTTATTTATCTGAAACTAAATGGAGCCTAGATCGAGAAATAAAAGAAAACCCTACGATTTCTTTTCGCTTTTCCTCTGACATATAAACATAATTTTAATTTATTTATAAACTATGCTATGATTTGCCAAAAAAATATCGACCATGAGTTTAAATAGTACACAAGCATTGCCAGATATTACAACCGAATCATCTTCAAACATTATCAAAACAATTGATAATATAGGGATGTCTAATATTACATGCCCAATTACCCTAGAAATTAATAATCAAAAGCAAACAATCCCTGCTAAAATTAATGTATTTATAAATTTAAATGACCCAACATTGAAAGGGATTCATATGTCTCGACTTTATACAACTATAATGAATCATTTTGAAACAACTACATTAAATGAAAAATCATTAATCTTATGCTTAAATCAACTTATAGAAACTCATAGCAACACATGTACTCAAGCAACTCTTGAATTGGAATACACCCTATTTCTAAAACAACAGTCCCTATCCTCGGAAAATATAGGGTACCGATCCTATCCAATAAAATTTAAAGCTCAATTAAATGATAATAAAATTACATTTACTCAAGAATTTAAAATTACTTACTCAAGTACCTGTCCATGTTCCGCAGCGTTATCCAGACAAGCAATTCAAGAACAATTCGATAAAGATCATCCTCTAACTCAAACATTTTCTAAAGAAGCAATTTTAGAATGGTTATCAAAAGAATCTAGTATTAATGCAACCCCTCATGCACAGCGAAGTTATGCAGATATAAAAATAACGTATTCTCCTCAAACAGCGCTAGATTTAACTTTCTTAATATCACAAGCTGAATCAATTCTTGGCACAGCCGTTCAATCTGTTGTTAAGCGAAATGATGAAAAGCTTTTTGCAGTAAAAAACGCTCAAAACTTAATGTTTTGCGAAGATGCAATTCGAAAATTAGATCAGTGGCTAGAAACAAATGACGTTTTTGATGATTATGAAATCACTGTTAATCATCACGAAAGCCTCCACCCTCACAATGCTACTGCAAAAACTAGAAAAAAACTAAACAAAAACTAAGGCAACAAGGGTCCAACATACCCCTGCAAGAGCCGCTGCAACAGTAGCTTGAGGAAGCTGTGTTTTCACGTGATCCATTAAATCACATCCAGTACACATTGATGTTAAGACTGTTGTATCAGAAATAGGAGAACATTGATCTCCATAAACAGCACCATCCATCACAGCTGCAAAACAAATAGTCATAAATAATTCAGGATGGGCAATTCCAGACAACTGAGCAACACCCCAAGCCAAGGGCATAGCAATTGGAAAAACTATAGCATAGGTACCCCAACTAGTGCCCGTTGAAAATGCCATACAAACACAAATAATTTGCAATAATACAGGCATCATCCAATAAATAATAGAATTACCTAATAAACTTGTTAGATATAATCCCGCACCTGTTTCAATTGTAATTTGCCCAATCATCATTGCACACAATAAAATAACTAATCCCAATATCAAGCTCTTCATTCCATCAATAACACCATTAATTACTTCTAGTAACCGCATACCTTTAATTAATGCTGTTATGAAAGATAAAATCAATGTTAAGCCAAACGCTAAACTTATATTCGGTGAGTCATAAATTACAAAGGTACCAATGGCAATTCCGATTAAAAAAATTAATGGAAATAAAAATTCTAAAAAATGGGCTTTATATCTTTCTGGTACTTTTGTTGATTGCAACTCAAATGAGCTTAAAGGAATTGCATCGGGCCCATCTAATTGACCTGTTGCTCGAGAACGCTTAATCGCAGCCTCAAGCTTTGATCCAAGAAAAAAAGGCTTCTCAATAGCGACAAGAAACGTTCCTAAAACGGCAAAGATTGCGTAAAAACAAAACGGCACACTTTTAAAAAAGAATGCTACACGATCTGACTGAGTAACTAAAAAACTAACTCCCGACACATAAATAAAAGACTGCACATAGGCAGGCCAAGAATTAAAAGCAATTTGAGATGCAATTGGCGATGCTGTTGAATCTACAATATAGGCTAATTCTTCATGACTAACTTTCTCTTTATCTGATAAAGGTCTTACCGTACTTCCAACAAGCACAACACTCATAGTTCCACCTTGAAAAAACAAAATCCCCAGTAACCATGTAACTAACTTAGCCGATCTAGGTCCTCGTACAAAATGAAATGTCATCCAATCAGCAAATGCTTTTGCAGCACCCGTCTTTGACCATAACCCTAACAATCCACCCAACAAAAACAAGTAAATCAAAATCATCGTTGCCGAACTTTCTCTCATTAAACTAGCAATTAACACATCTTCGATAACATTGTATTTAGATAAAATTAATGCGCCAGAACCAACCCCAACTAAAAGTGCAGTTACTGGCTCCTGTGTTAACCAACATAAAATCAAGGTTAAAAATGCAGGTAAAAGAGACCAATACGACCAGTGTTTTTTTAATGTTAATAATTTAAAAACAACAGTATCAGAATCTTCGTATGAACGAATTAATTCTGAATCAACAAGCGGAGATAAATTCCAACCACTTTCTTTAAAAAGCAAAAGCTGAGATTCATCTGCATCAATAATTTGATCAACATAGGTTGGCTTATCTTTATAGACATAAAAAAATCCATTGTTATCTTCCATAACATCTAAGGTTATTGATTCAATGCTATATGTAGGCTCTATGGTTTTACCTACCCAAAAGGAGATAGCAAACCCTAGTAAAACAAATATCCATAATGCCTTTTTAATATTAGAAAAAAATTCCATAACACAATCTAAATTGAATAATATAAAGATAATACACTATATTCCAAACAATACTAGTAATTAAATCTTACCCTTTTCACATAAGCCTAAATTATGTAAAGTAATCTCATGAAAAAAACAGCGTTACTGATTATTGATCATGGTTCAAAAAAGAAGGCAGCAAACGATATGATTGAAGATATTGTTGCGTTAATTCAAGAAAGCAGACCGGATTTAATTGTTGAGGGTGCTCATATGGAGCTTGCCGAACCAACGATTGATGATGGTATCAAAGCCTGCATAAATAAGGGCGCAGAAAAAATAATTGCTCAACCATTTATGCTTTCTCCCGGAAGACATACAACAGAAGATATCCCAGAATTAGTATTAGAATCTGCAAAAAATCACCCTAACATAGATATATCAACAAGCACTCACCTAGGCACACATCCGTTATTGGTAAATATTATTTTAGAAAGAGCTGGAATTTCTAATTAATAAGATTCCAATTGCTTAGATTCATCACCCATTAATTCAACCAAAGAATTCACCCAATCCTCACGCTCATTTAAGCAAGGAATTAATGTAAAGGACTCTCCCCCATGTTCTATAAAAGACTCCTTGGCTTCTTCACCAATTTCTTCTAAAGTTTCTAAACAATCCGAAACAAAGGCCGGACAAACAACTGCTAAGCGCTTTATTCCTTTTTTTGCTAGAGAATCAATAACATCATCTGTTGCAGGCAATAACCAAGGGTCATTACCCAAACGAGATTGAAATGATACAGAATACGCCTCAGGCTTAAGGTCTAATTTCTTAACCACAAGCTCCGTTGTCTTATAGACATGGTGACTATAACAAAAGCGATGCGCTTCAGAGTTCACATGACAACAATTAGGAACTTTTTTGCAATGAGCTTTTGTAGGATCTGTTTTTTTTACATGTCTTTCTGGAATACCATGATAACTAAATAAAATATAATCAAATTGAGCTGGATCAAACTCTAAAATTGAATTAGTCAACGCATCAATATACGATGGATAATCATAAAAAGATTCAATATATTTTAACTGAATTTGAGGAAAATCACGTCGAACAACATCTGCTGTTTTTTCTATAACAGTTTTAGTTGAAGCCATAGCATAGTGAGGATATAAAGGAACAAGAACAATTTCTTTTAAATCAGGGTTATTTGATACTAACTCCTCTATTGCATAACGAATTGATGGATTACCGTAACGCATTCCTAAAGCAACTGGAAGTGAAACTTTCTTTTTAACTAGAGCTAATAACCGCTTACTCAAAACCATTAGTGGCGAGCCCTCTTCCCACCAAATAGACTGATACGCATGCGCTGTTTTTTTAGGTCGAAAAGGTAAAATAATACAATAAACAATTAACCACCTTAAAACTACAGGTACATCTATAACAAATTTATCCATTAAAAATTCAGCTAAATAACGTCGGATATCAGGTAATGATGTTGAATCCGGTGAACCTAAATTAACTATTAAATAGCCTTTGGTTATATTCTCACTCATCGATTAATCACCCTATCCGTGCTAAGAAATAATGAAGATAAGCCTTCTTTAGTTGCCTTTTTTTCTCCTTGCCAAATAATAACACCATCAGAATTAACAAGTAAAAAATAGCCTCGTTTTTTATCTGACAAACCATAATACTCACGATAAACATCACTATCACCAGTATAAATCATGTGATGATTATGCAACTCTGAGTCGATACCCTTTTTCATACCTTTTTTCATTTGCTTTACTATCCAGTTTGGTAGTTTCCCTATAATTGGAAGCGATAAAAAAAACACATCTTTACGATCAGAATACTTTTGTCTAAATGGGTTAATCCAGGAATCAAAATCATCACCCGCCTTACGAGATAAGCCAATAGCCACAAATGTTACCGAATGCTTATTAAAATCTTTAGGCAAAGATAACTGCGAACCAGCAAGCGTCTCTCCTTTCTGCTCATAAAAAGGCTTGCCAATCATAGACTTCATAACAGTTTCACTAGCTAACAATAAAGAGCTTTGATTTAAAACAATAAAAACACAAAAAAGAACCAATTTAATCATTATTTTTTCCTAAATTTTTTGATCGGTATGCCCCCGGAGACACGCCGGCAACAAGTTTAAAACACCTGCCAAAAGAAGAATGAGAATTAAACCCACATTCATTTCCAATGGACATTGTAGTACGCCACTCATATTTAATCAAAAGCTTCTTTGCTTCTTCAACTCGAAAGTCCATTAAATATTGGCTAAAGCTTTTTTGTTTTACTTTATTTAAATATTCAGAAAGTTGATGAGACGTTACGTTTAACATGTCCGCCAATAATTTTAATGATAATAATGGATCTTTAAATATTTTCTTTTCATTCATTAATTGATCTAGCTCTAGATTAATTGTATTTAAATCCAAATTAGCAATATGTGTTTTTTGATACGGCTTACTATGAGAATCAATCTTTGCAGTAGAAAATTCATGAAAATAATTAAGAATTAAATCAAATATTAAAAAAGAAACTAAAGCAAAAATAACACATGAATAAAAAGCAAAATAGAAACGAGCATTATCTGAAGTTAAATAAGTAAAAATTGCTATATAAAAAGGAATTGTTAGATGAAGACTTATTATAAAAAAATTAAAAAATGAACGATGTGTTATTCTAGACCCATCTAACAAGGCTAAAAACCCCGATTGTTTTAAATAAATCAAAAAAACAAAAAATGAAATTAATAAAAATATAATTTTAAGATTATTGAGTATAAAAATTGGCGATACCAAGCCATCATTAAATATATTTATTCCAAAAACTATTCCACCAATAACACTAAAAATGATTAATACAAATACATTCCTCCACTTACTAAAGCCTACATTATATTCATCACATACACCCAAAAACAAAACACTGAGCAAACTAATAAGTGTACAATCAAAAACTGTTGTATAAAAAAACGACCCAAAACTTAAATTCAAATTGATCAAATCACTAGAGAAAAAATAACTAAAACAAAATTTAACTAACAAAATTGTATATGTTAAAAAATAATACCCCAAAAAACGTCTCGATTTATTTTGATATGAATTTGAAAACAACACCAAAAAGAAAAAAATAAAAGATATAGTAACAATAAAGATTAATGAAAGAAAAAAATAATCTAAAATCATAAATTTAATCCTTAACTGACTTTAATTTTTCTAAAAACTCACTTAAATCAAAATTATCAGAAATATATTCAGGCATAAAACTCTTTAAAACACGTGAATCTTTTATTAAAAAAACCCCAGACATTTGATAGGCATCTCCAATAGTTTTCCTAAACCCATACCCTTGCAATACCCCAAGAACAAATGTTTTCCACCATACTTTCAGCCCAAATATCTGATAAAACTTACCTCGAGTTACTCCAAAAGATCGATATAATTTACGATCAGAATCAGAAATAAAATCACATTGATCAATATTATAAGAATTTAGATATAATTGTGCAGTTTTCGAATTTGACATAGTTACCAAAATTGGTTCTATTTTTTTTTCATCTAAATAAGCTTTTTGATCCTTTAACGTTTGAAGCAATTTCCTACAAAAAACACACCCAAAATGACGCAAAAAAACTACTAAAACCGTTTTATCCTTACTAAGCTGTGCAATAGATTTATTATTATTAGATTTGAAATTCAATAAAGCTTCTTCAAAACTTAATAAATCAAAATGTTCGTTAGCTAAATTTAACATATATACAAAGCGCAAAATAGCACCATAACCAAATATAACTAACAAACAATAAAATGTTCCAAGAAACTCCCCTACCTGAAATACAAAATTGTTTTGATACGCATTATAAACAATCAAAAACAGAACTTGGACATAAAAAATAACCGCTAAAAAAATTAACGGCCAAAACCTCACCGGATTAAATGCTGAAAAAATTAGAGATATCCCAGAATTAAAAAAAATAAAAACAAAAATAAAACCAACAATATGATTTTTAACAGCACTAAAGTTTATAAAAAAGAAAAGTAGTTGCGGAAATATAAAATTGGCTACACTAAATAAGCAGATAAAAAACCCAGAAATTAAAAGCATCCAAAAAGGCCAATTAGCATAATCAGAAATCGTTGATTTTTTTTTCACAGAAGTCATATTTTCATTTTAACTTAACAGAAATTTATGAATACGATAGTAATTTGAATCAAAAATTAATTCAATAAAAAAAATTTGCAATTAAAAATTTAAATGATATCTTATTTATATGAAATCAATTAAATCACTTATTTTAGTTTTACTTTTTTTTAGCTTAACAGGCTGTGGGCAAAATATATTTAGTCCATTTGTAGATAATGGAGATGATGACTTAACCAATAAAATAGAAAATGCCTCAACAGTTGATGATTTTAATGCATTAATTTCAGATGCAGAAGCAATAATAAATGATCCAAACGCAACAAATGAACAAAAAATTGAAGCTAATTACATAAAAGCAGAAGCAATTTTAGGAAAATACGAAACTACACCTCTAGATGTAATGACAAAAATTGCAACATCTACAGACGAACAAAAAAATCCAATTAATATTATTTCAACGTCGGCTCCAAAAGAAGCTTTATTAGATGCGTCATCAGCACTTGCAGCCGCAGAAAGTCTTGGAGGTACACTAAATAGTGATCAAAATTTAATGAAAGGTATTATTAATACAATGGTAGTAATAAATACACTTAACAGCACCTTTAATATTAATGAAAATGGCGATGTCGAAAATAATATTACTAATTATTCACAAGCATTAGACGATATTATATATCCAGATCCAAATAATACATCCAAAACAATTTTAACGTACTCTACAAGTGCACTCGATGGATTTCAAAACTCAGGAGCACTTACAACAGAACAAGTGGATGAAGCAGAAAATATAAAAACTAAAGTGAATGCCATCGATACATTATTTCAAAATAAAAACTCAAAAACAAATGATCAAATAGAATCTGAGTTAAAAAATATATTTAAGGGATTTTAAATGAAAACAACAAAAATAGTATCGTTACTAATTATTTGTTTATCAACACTTTCATATGGATACCAAGAAGTATATGATTATCATAATATTCGACAAAAAGCGATGGGAGGTACTACCGTTGCTACCTTTGGAAGAATTACTGATTTTTATCAGAATCCAGCAATTCTAGCTTTAGATAAAAACGTAAAATTAGGTTTTCCTAAATTTGGTTATGGAGTAAACAAAGATTTCTTTAATGATTTACAACGAATCAATGATGTAGCCAATGGAACAAATGAAACAGAGCAAATTAATATGCTCAAAGATCTTGTTCCGTTAAAAACTAATTTTTCGCTAGATTTTTTACCCCAAGTTGCATTTACAGGATCACGTTTTGGTGCAATTAGTTATGCAAAAGGTGTATTTACTGGAAATTTAAAAAGAAAAACATCCCCTACATTATATCTCGAAGGTAGTTTTGATACAAATTTACAAATTGGATACGGCCATACTTTTAACTATAATAATAGAAATATTCACTTAGGTATTGCTCCTAGATTTACCCGAAAATTCATTCCTTATGATCAGCAAACAGGAAATGAAACATACACATTAACTCAATCTGATCTAATAAAAATTACAAACGGAATTACAGAATTAGATCCAAACCTATATGAACTTGCAGGAATTGGAATTGATGCAGGCGGACTTTATTCATATGAATTAAAATCAGGAGCTAAAGGAAATGTAGGCTTCTCTATCAAAAACTTACTTTCTTTTATGTCTGGAAATAAAGATATAGTCGAAAATGGCCTATTAGTAAATAAAAAAGTAAACCATAATGATAGTCTCGTACTTAGTATTGGAAATTCTATAGAAGTAAATTTACCTATTATTACTAAAGTTCAGCTTGCAACAGATTACAACGTGATTGCGCCAACACAAAGTTTTGTAAAGCGTATACATATTGGTGCTGAAAAAAACATTCTCAAGTTTCTTGATCTTCGTGGTGGAATTAACCAAGGATTTATTGTTGGTGGGTTTGGAATAAATCTATTTTTACTTCAACTAGATTATGCCTATTTTACAGAAGAGTTTTCTGGTTACATTGGAAAAAATACAGTTGAAACACATAATTTGCAATTTTCACTTTTATTTTAATTTATAAACTAACCACTATTAGTTAATTAAATTCATTTTATAAACTAAAATAAATTACTATAATTTACAAAAAACAAGGAGATTTGTATGAAAAGAAAATTTATATTATTAGCATTACTTATTGGGCTAGTTTCCCTAAGTATTTCATGTGGAGGTCCAAAGGAAGTAAGTGTAACATTATCTACACTTGGAAATGAAATGAAATTTGATCAAGAAGTTCTTGAAGTACCTGCTGGAAGCAAGGTTACATTAACATTTGTTAATAAAGCTACAATGGAAGCTATGAAGCATAATGTAGTGGTTTTAAAACCAAAAACAAATGTAAAGCAATTTGCATCTGAAGCATTAGCACATGGCCCATCTTACGTGCCAGCAAATTCTAATGCCATCGTTGCACATACAGCTATGTCTAATCCTGGAGAAACAGTCTCTGTGACCTTTACTATGCCAGAAAAAAAAGGGTATTACCCTTATGTATGTACATTCCCTGGCCATGCTTCATCAATGAAGGGAACCATCAGAGCTAAGTAAACATATTAATGAAAGAAACTCAGGTCGCAATTATAGGTGCTGGTTTAGCAGGTTTAAGTGTTGCAAAGAAATTAATTTCACAAAATATCAATGTATTATTAATTGAAAAAAGTAATGGCATCGGTGGAAAACAAAAAACATCGTTAATCAATGGCTATCAATGCGATCATGGGTTTCAAATATTACTTTCTGCATACCCTGAAGTT
>Ga0181566_10003157_pt1 | contig 13462 bp, 14 predicted proteins | sample 101ome_15_FD_133762 | JGI IMG/M metagenome (GOLD analysis project Ga0181566, IMG submission 133762) | Coastal salt marsh microbial communities from the Groves Creek Marsh, Skidaway Island, Georgia - 101402AT metaG (megahit assembly) | ecosystem: Environmental > Aquatic > Marine > Intertidal... | reverse complement strand
GGACGAGTGAATTCAAAGATCGCGACAACTGAGAAACTTCCTGCAGCGTCGTAGTTGCCTCTTTGGAGGCAGTTGTCAACTCTGGGCCAAGGTCACTGTAATTTTTCAGCGACTCGTCTAAAAATAAACGAATAACTTCATTTGTTTGGCTCCATTCGGACTGTAATTTCAAGAAATCAATTTCATCCAATCTTTCAATTGAAACATCGAGCACTTTACTCACTTGCTTACTTAATTTGTCGAAATTAATTTTTTCACTTAATTCAGCGAAAATCGATCCCTTAGTCCGCAAGGCTTTGTACCCGTAGAGAGTACCATTTGTTTCAGATAATCCGTTAGTAACCGAGGTCTCAGTTGTGAGGTTTATGTATAGAATCCCAGTAACAAAACTTTCCTGAATTAATTGGCCAACTAATGTGGGAATAATATCTTTCTTAAATTTCCCATCATCGTCGAAAATCTTATTGCCAGTATTAAGCATGTGTCGCTGTACGAGTTTGCGATTGATTTCCACTAGTACTGGAACAGGGGCATCCTCTAGTGCATCTCCGAGGAAAAACCTTTCTACTCGGCCAATCCTCACCCCGTTGAGCGTGACTTTACCGCCTTCATAAAGACCATACATGTTCTCATGAAACACGAGAACGAATCTTTCATTTTGATTCCTAAAGGATGAGAAGCCTCCGGTAAATATTGTAAAACCTATCAAAATAATGATAGCTCCCACGGTAAAGGAACCGACCAACAATCTGTTACCTAAATGCATCAAGATTAAAGGCTAATATTTCAAATGCTAGCTGTTCTTGCAATGCTCAACTACGAATTATTTACAGTCTTTCGTTCAAGGAAACTCCTGACTTTTGTCAGGTTATTTTCCTTTAAGAGATCTTTAGGGTTTCCGTGTGCAAGAATCTCTTTTGATTCTGAGTCCAGGAAAATGGAATCATCTGCTATATCGAAAATACTGGCCAGTTCATGAGTAACAACAACGAAGCTTATACCCAAACTTTCCTTAAGTTCATTAATGAGGTCATCCAATCTCTTGGATGTAATTGGATCAAGACCAGCAGAGGGTTCGTCCAAAAAAAGTATCTCAGGATCCATCGCCATAGCTCTTGCAAGACCAGCTCTTTTCCTCATTCCGCCACTTAACTCAGATGGATAGAAATTCCCGGCCCCAGCTAATCCGACCAAGGCAAGTTTGTAATCAACCAGATTCTCTACTTCTTTCACGCCTAAATCCGTAAAGATCTCCAAGGGCATTGCTACATTTTCAAAAACTGTCATTGAACTCCATAGTGCACCATTTTGAAATAATACTCCCAATTTCTTTAAAGTTTCTTTTCTTTTCTTATCACCATTGAGCCACAACTCATCACGATCAATTATAATTTTACCTCTCAAGGGAGCCAGTAAGCCGACCATAGATTTCAATAAGGTACTTTTCCCACATCCACTACCACCCATAACAACCAAACAATCCCCCCTCCTAACCTCAAAGCTAATATTCTTGAGCACCAGATGATTCCCGTACGCCAAATCGAGTGACTCAACCCTTATTACAATATCGTCTCTGCCGCTTACATTCATCAACGTAACTCAAGTAAGCTGAAAGCGGTTTCGAAAAATGCATCAGCAATGATTATGAGTGTTACCGAAATGACTACGGCAGATGTAACCGATTTGCCTAAAGATGCAGAATCCCTGCCAGAAAAAACACCCTTATAGCATCCAACAAAACCTATAATTAGTCCAAAAAATAAACTCTTCGAAACGCCTGAGTATACTTCCCACATATCAGTTAACGCGGACTGAGTTTGCTCAAGATAATGCAATGCGGAAAACCCCATTACCAAAGTCCCAACAAGTAATCCTCCTAAAATCCCGACTATGTCTGCATAAATGGTGAGCAATGGCGTCATCACAAAAAGAGCAAGAGTACGAGGAAGCACTAGAAATGAAACCGAGCAAATCCCGAATGTTTCAAGCGAATCAATCTCTTCATTAAGATTCATATTCCCAAGCTCAGCGGCAAAGGCAGCTCCAGTCCTGCCAGCCATAATTATAGCTACCATTAGTGCTCCCATTTCCCGAACCATAGCAAGACTGACAAGGTCAGCCACATAGATTGTTGCATTAAATTTCTCTAACTGCACGCTTCCGACGAATGCCATAGTCACTCCGGTCAGAAAACTTATTAAAGTTACTATCGGAAGTGCGGACGCACTACAATTCCTCGCACTCGCAAAAAAATCTCGCCACCTCATTACGGATCTTCCCCGTACAAGGTTCAAAAAGGAAATGACTAAAGCACCCAAAAAATCCAATGGTTTCAGAAGAGCTTCCATTGAAAGAAACCCATCGGAAGGCGGGCCTTGCTTTTGCTCTTTATTTCTTTTCTGGCCTTCATCCGCCAGATTCAGCAACTTGTTTAACCCAGCAGGAAGATCGAGAAAAACTACTTGGCCCCCATTTACACTGAGATCCCTGTTTGCATTTCTCAGAAAAACAACCAGTGAGGAGTCCCAAACAAGCGACTCATCACATTTGATTTCAAAGCTCAAAACATCTTTCCATTGTAATACTAAAGACTCCCATCTTCGGAGAAGACGTAGTCTTTCTCGACTATTTAAACTCCAGTATCCGCAAATCGTAATCGAGACATCAGAATTATTCTGATGATGTTCAATTCTTGGGATTTTCTCGTCGCAAGATGAGGGCATGGTGAATAATGATAATAGAATTTGTTTCTAATGATGAAATATTTATAGAATGACTCCTCGTGCAATACTCTTTGATCTCGATGGAACACTTATTGATCAGTTTCAGGCAATACATCGAGCTTTTTCTTTAACCATGGAAAAAATGGGCTTCCCTCGACCATCTTTTGAAACTGTTAAAAAAGCAGTTGGGGGTGCATCCATATCAACAATGACAAAACTCATCGGGCCAGAGAGGGCAGACGAGGCCGTTAACATTCTAAGACCTATTTTCGAAGAAGAGATGCTTAATGGTCTCGTAATGCTTCCAGGTGCAAAGGAAATATTACTTGAACTCAAGAAATGCGGAATCAAAACAGCCGTATTAACAAACAAGTACGGTCCTCACGCACGTGAAGTTTGCCAACATCTAGGACTGGACGAATTTTTAGAATTTACACTTGGAGCAAACGATACCGAATGGAAGAAACCAAATCCAAAACTCACTCAATTTGCACTTGATAAAATTAAGTCCACCGCTGAAGACACGATTTATATTGGAGATTCTCCCTATGATTACCAAACGGCCCAAAATGCGTCCATGGACTATTTCTTAGCAACTACGGGCACACACTCCGAAGAAGAGCTCTCAAGCTTGGGCGATAATATAAAAATTTACCCAAATTTACTTTCAATTTTACCCCACCTAATTGCCTAGATGTCGATCTTCAAAGGTAATTTTCCTTCATTGACTTACAAAAGCATTGGTCAATAGAATAAACTTTAACCCTACTACCCAAAATGACCATTCTTCCCCATTCAACCAGTCAACAGAAAAACAAAGTCAGATCCCAAAAGGTTTCAACACAAACCTTTCCCCATAGAAGAGAAGTTTCAAAATTGTCTAATCGGGTCTTAATCATTGATTCAGATGACCAAGGGAAATGGAGAAAACTTGAGGTATTCAAAGGTATGCAAATTTTTTTTGCTGAATCTGTTCATGAAATTATAAGAAATGGTTTTTACCAAAACTTTATGTTTTTTGGTGTTACGGAAGAAAACCCTCATGTTTCCAAAAAAAACCTTGTAAACCTTCTTAAGAATAGAAGTGAAACTTCAAGCTATGTCTTTGACTACGCTGAAGCATCCAACGTTGGAAAGGATTTTCTCGAAAATCAATTATCTAAATTGGAAGTAGAATTGAAACACCAATTAGACAAATCATTGTCAACACCCGAGGAAACTCTGAGCAAAGCCATCAATTTTATCCGTTCCAAGTAAAGAGATCTGCCTTATCATGAAGGAAATCGGGGCGATTATCTAAGGATTTTGTTTTTTAAATCCAAATTCTTATCCTTTAGATTAAAGCTTCTGCTTTCAGTTTTTGGGGTAAATTTGATTGTAGGCTCAATCATTATCTTCATCGCCTACAATTTTATTGTAAATTCTCAGAGAGACTTAATTGAACAACATATTTCAAATCTTGGCAAAAGGTTAGCTGAGCAATTTAAACCAGCATTAGACTTTGATGATAAAGAAACCGTTGCCGAAATAACTGACGGAATTCTGAGTAACCCTGATACCGAATCTGTGTTCATTTGGAAGGTGGATCCATTTAGACATTTATTTGAAGAAGATAAGCAACTTCCACCTCGAGATACTTCAGTTTCAATGGAATTGTTTTTTGGTAAGGAAAAGAGTCCTTCACTACAAATTAATGAAGTTAGTCAAAATAAATTTCTTGAGGATTATATTTCATGGGAACAAACGCATCTTGAATTAGGGCGAATCATATATTCTGGTGAAGTCATCTTTGGCTACTTAAGGCTTACAGAAAACCTTAATCGCTTCAATAGTTTTGAAAATGACCTAAAAAGCCTTTTGTTCGCAAGCCTCCTTATCTACCTCGTACTCACTATTCTTATCTCATTATGGGTAGAATCTGCCTTAACTAAACCTCTTTCAGAGTTGGTTAATGTTGCAGAAAGAGTATCACTCAAAAACGATCTGTTGGTACGAGCACGTAAAATAAGTAATGATGAATTTGGTCAACTAACCACCGTGTTCAATAAAATGCTGGACTCTATTCGAGACACCAATGAAGCACTTCTGGATAGTAATAAAGAAATGGAAAATCGGGTAATCGAAAGAACCAAAGACCTTGATTCTGCAAACCAAAAGTTACAGTCGGAAATTATAAAGGGGATAAAAAACAGCAAACAACTCCTTAGCCTTCAAAACAAAATGAGCAAACAACAAACTTTTGCCAGTATTGGTCAGGTATCATCAAATATTGCTCATGAACTGCGTAACCCTATGGCTGCCATAAGAAACTCAGTCTACTTCCTGCAAAACAACTTAAATTCGAGCGAAAAAATCAAAGAACACCTTGCTATCATCGATGAGGAACTCACTTCAAGCAATGAGGTTATAAGTCGATTACTCGAGATGACGAAGGAAGAAAGAATTCATTTAGAAACTGTAAATTTAAAAAAACTCTGCGAAGAAGCTTTAGCTATTCTTGGACTTAAAGAACAAATTTTATTTCGCTACTCTGAAGGAAAAAAAGAAAGTAAAAAAATCATTATAGATAAGCTTCTATTTCGACAGTTAGTCATGAATTTATTCTTAAACTCTTACCAAGCAAAAAAAGCTAATCAAACTCTAGAAATCTCAGTCCATGTAGAGGAAAAAAACAACTTTTCTGAGATTCAAATTATGGATAATGCAAAAGGGATTCCTGAACAAATTAAGAGTCAGGTTTTTGAACCATTATTTTCAACAAAAAAAAATGGATTCGGTTTAGGCCTATCTTTTTGCTCTGATGTTATCTCAAAACACGATGGTACAATCGAAATAACGAGATCTTCTAACGAAGGGACAATTTTTTTAATAAGAATTCCAAATGCAAAACATTAATCAAGTATGAGTATAAGAGTTTTAATAGTAGATGACCACCCTGCTATCCGTTCGACCATGATGGATATTTTAAAAAGCGAGGGCTTAGAAGTTGAAATTGCAGAAAATGGTACAACTGCATTAAAAATCTACAGCGAGAAAGAATTTGCTTTTGTATTAATGGATATGCAAATGCCTGACATCAAAGGGTTTGACACTTATAGGCAGATGTTGGCCATTCCCAAAAAGCATGCTGAATTTATTTTCATCAGTGCATTTGCAACCCCAGAATTAGAAAAGAAAACTAAGGAACTAGGTTGTCTTGCATTCCTGCACAAACCCATACGAGCGGAAGAAGTGATCAAGCTAATAAGGTCAAAATCGTTACTTTCTGTGTTAGTTTATATTTCAAATGAAAGATTTAGAAATAAGATAGTCAAAAATTTTCAAAACGAAAACTGTAACCTAGAAATAGCTTCGGATTTTGATGAAACCCTCATTCTAATAAGGCAAATCGATTACAATTACTTAATTATTGATGAGGACTCCTTTTCGTCCGAGCAAGATCGAATAAAAAGTTCCCTCCATCTATCGGGATCCCATACTGAACTTATTTTGATCAATGAGGATGAGTCTACAGACTTACTGAAAGAACAAATCTTGCAGATCTAAATAATAAAACCTTCAAACCCTAGCATTCTTTATCAAGCCAAAGGTGGGAGTTTTCTCCCACTACACTAAACAATTCCAAAACATCTAAGTTTGATAACTGAAGGCAACCCGAGCTTGCCGGTGTTCCGATGTGTTCCTCATGATTAGTGCCGTGAATATAAATATATCTTGCAAAACTGTCGATTCCTTCTCCTGCATTCAAGCCTTTCTCCATACCTCGTAGCCTCAAGATTCTAGTTGTGATTAAATTTTTTTTACGCTTTTCATCATCGCACTGCCAATAAGTTAATCCGATTGGCTTTCTTCCCTCAAAAACCATTCCTAAACTCTCTTGATTGCCGATTTTCTCAACAACCTCATGCAATCCCCAAGGTGTACCAAGAGAATCTTCTTGGCATGAAGGGGGGCGTTTCGAAGTTGACATTGCATACTTTTTCAAACTTTTCGCATTTTGTGCCACATATAATCTTTGCATCTTGATCGAAGCCAAGATTACATGTTTGGTTTCTTTTAAACCCAAAGACATAATGGTCTTTTTGTAATTATTGTATAAACATTCTAAATTCATTGAAAAAATATCGTGTTGGCATCGTAGGGGCAACTGGAGCAGTTGGCCAAGAAATTATTAACCTCATGGAAAAGCGTGATCTTCCTGTTTCGGAGATCAAATTACTCGCTTCAGCAAAATCTGCCGGAAGGGAAATGAAGGCACTTGGTAACATGGAAGAAATCCAGGAAACCACTCCGGAATCGTTCAAAAACCTCGATTTTGCCATATTCAGTGCTGGATCACAACAATCTCTCGATTTTGCGGAGCATGCCCGTCGAAACGGTTGCGTGGTGATTGATAATAGTTCGGCCTTTCGCATGGAAAAAAGTATTCCTTTGGTTATTCCAGAAATTAATGAAGATGCCCTTGATAACCACCCAGGCATAGTCGCAAACCCAAATTGCTCAACAGCTATTACCTTAATGGGATTATACCCGTTACATAAGCGATTTGGTTTAAAAAGATTCTTTGCTTCCACTTACCAAGCTGTTTCGGGAGCAGGAACACAGGGATTTGATTCACTCGAAAATGAATTAAGAGCATCTTTGGGTGAAAGTATCGAACCATCATCCTTATCGCAAAGCCCGTTCCCCCACCCCATTGCACACAACCTTATACCTCACATCGATTCTTTCAGGGAAGATGGCTACACCAAAGAGGAGATGAAAATGAAAAATGAATCAAAAAAGATTCTTTCCTTACCGGAACTCAAAGTGTCCTGCACTTGTGTCAGAGTTCCAGTCCTTCGTTCCCATTCAATCAGTATAAACGCCGAATTTGAGTCTAGTGTCAATATTCCGGATGCCAGAGAGGCAATTGAATCTTTTAACGGAACCCAGCTAATGGACAATCCTTCAGAAAATGTTTACCCTACTCCAATACAGCTTACAGAAAACGAATCATGTGCCGTTGGTAGATTAAGGATAGACCAAGCTTTAGGTAATGGTCTCTCCTTTTGGGTAGTTGGCGATCAACTATGGAAAGGTGCTGCTCAAAATGCTATTCAAATTGCTGAGTCGATGATTGCTAAGAAATCCTTTGCTTTCACTTTCTAGATAGATTGGCAATGAACCTGCTTTATAGTTGGTATGAACCCAATATTTGCCACAGGAATAGTTTCAGCCGGTAAGGATTTAATCCAAAATCTTTCTGCTCCCTCATCCAAACCTAATTTGATCCCTGCAGGCAAATTTAGTGCAGAGCTCAGCAAAGCTGAATCGTCAAAAGAATTATCTGCCAGCACTCTTAGAGATGATTTTCTTAAAATCGATCAAGTTAAGGAGTTTTTGGCTGCTGATTACGGATCTGAAGTCCACCTCGAAGGTAGAGCTGATGGCTCCATTCAATTAGTTTCTTCATCCGGGCGAAGACTTATTTTTGATGCTGGAACACAAACCTGTGATATCGGACAAAATTTGCTAAAAGTTAGTATCGCTAACCAAGCTAACATCTCCACCACAAGACCAAACGCGATACTTCTCCGTGACTGACCGATGAAGTTCATTGCGAATAAGTTCTTCTTTTTCGCTTTCTACTTCTTTTAAATTCAATGAGCCCGATATCAGACTTTGTTCTCATTGATAGAATCAATCAGTGCCCAAAACTAGCATCACTGAGCAGTATCAGCAAAACACTCAACTCACTGCTTGTTGCAGAAGATAGCCTCATGAGCCAGATTGCTGAAGTAATAAGACTAGATCCGTCTTTAACCACACGTGTATTGGATCTCGTTAATTCAGTATTTTTTGGTTCCAATTCAGAGGAAAGCATTTCTGGTGTCGAAGAAGCCTCTATTTTCCTCGGACTAAATCGCATAAAAGAGTTATTATCCACAACTCCTGTAATCGAAGAAATATCGAACCTTGGATTAAAAGGTCCTAAAAACTTTTCGTGGGACAATTTTTGGAGGCATAGTATAGGCACAGCCATATTAACTAGGGAAATCCTTGCCATAGCAAAGCATCGAGTGGAAATGGAAGCAGACTACATCGCCGGATTACTTCACAACTTGGGTATAATTATTCAGGCAATCACTTTTCCCGATGAACTTGAGCAAATCCATTCTAAAACCTATGAGGATTTGAATGCACTTATTGGGACCGAAGAAGATATCATTGGTTGGAATCATGCGAAAACTGGCGCCTATTATTTATGGAATCATCACATCTCGGAAGATATTGTGGAGGCAGTAAATTTCCACAATGAACCAGAGAAATCAACGATTGATCCCAAGTTGTGCAGTGCCGTTTATTTGGCCAATATTCTTACCCGTCAGTTAGGCCTAAAAGGAATTGAAAAAATGAAGGATGAGCAGGATACAAATGTAGTGAGAACTACTGCATGGGCAGTCCTCTTCCCTAAAGAAAGTGAAGAACAACGAAACGAAAACAAACTCCTCATTGATGCATCAATGCACCGGCTAAAGGAAATCTCCAAACACATTCTGTAACTCCCCAATTATCGGGAAGAACAAAGCAGAACTTTGGGCTTAAACTTGGATCCATTGATCCTCTCGGGCAGCTTTCGCAACCTTCAAGGCACCAATTGCCACGAAAGGCATATTTTCTCGAGATGAAATGGTAACATCGGGGTCTTCGTAGCCGTCATCGACCAAAAGCCTTTGTAATTCCTGATCAATATTACGAATGCGACTGCCTCCTCCAGTAAGAATTATATTTTGCAAAAGCTCAAAAACTGATTGAGGAGATGCCTTGCCAATTACCACCTTTAAGGATTCGAAGATTTCGGAGAGAAGGCTATTACAAGCTTCTCCTATCTGCTTACCAATCTCAATCTTTCTGGGTTTACCGTCAATTGGTACTTTCACGCGCACACCTGACTCACTCTCACCTACATAGGAGTAAGATTCTTTAAATGACCTGGACATGGATAATGGAATATCTACTTCAGGATAGGCTTCCCGTATACCCTTATCCAGAAGCACATCTACCTCATTTCCAGCAAAAGGAATACTCAAGAGGTCTTCCTGCTTAGGGAAGTAGCCCTGTACAATGCAAAAATCAGTGGTACCCGCACCGATATCAACAAAAAGAGAATTGCTTACCGGGTCGGTATATTCTGGGTCCTGCAATCGATTTTCATCTCGCATGCCCAAAGCTGCAAGAAATGGTTCAGGAATAAAAAGAATACCTTCAAACGCTCCTTTGGCGGCTTCTTGTAAACGGGACTTCGCTTCAGTATCAGCCACTGCAGGAATACCGATCACGCAATAGACTTCTCTCTTGCGCTCGGGATCGATTTTTTCACGAATGTAGGCGAGAAAAGATTTCGCAGCATCGCCATCTGAAACTACACCATCACTTAGTGGATTCACCAACCTCAGGTGTAAAGAATTGGCAAGCGCTTCTTCCCCGTGAAGCATTCTCGAATTACCAGGTAAAATTCCAGCCAAAATACCGTCCTCCGGGTAACCCACAATCGAGGGAATCCAAGTACCCTGATGCTCACCGCTCCCCGGTTTACTTAATTTGGTAATCACGCATGACTCAAGCGTTCCCAAATCAAGCCCAACAAACAATTTTCTCTTTTTGTCGGAGGATGAATCGTCAGAAACATCGGTTTCTTTGGTGTTAGGTTCTTGGGGTGGTTCGGAATTTTCAGTCATAATATTATATTATCTTCTTCGAAATTTGGAAAAATAGGGCTTAAGTCAAATCTAGAATCGTATCATTTGCCAAATGAATTAATTTTCCATCGATAAAACTTCATCAATCATCTCTTCGATTTCATCAAATTTGAGCCCCATCCCAATTGGTTCGTCTAACTTTTCGATTTCATCATCGATAATTGGCTCATCATCGCCTGTAAGGTCCTCCTGTACATCGGGGTTCTTATTAGTTTGTACCTTTTCTGGCTCAAGTAATTGATTATTTTCCTCGATTGCTACCTGCTCAGTTACTTCTTCAATTTCCAGCTCTGGCTTCTCTTCCGCGATGGGTTCAGGTATATTTTCAACAATTTCTCTTTCGGGCAAAGCAACCGGGATTTGAGCGACTTCATCTTTAAGTTTTTCCAAGGAGTCTGCTACATTCTCAACCCTTCGGCATGCTTTTTTTATTTCTTCGGTTACTAAATCCGCAACCCGCCTTTCAAACCTCCCAGCGAACAGATCGAAAGCAGTGGCCAGTTCATCGGCTCTCGAAGATTCATCATCAAACAGTTCTTTTAACTTAGCTTTTTTCTCACTGGCGTCCAGGTTAGTCGTCTTAGCCCAACCGACCACTAATTTGGGAATCTCGTCTTTTAAAACAGTGATTGCACCCTCTTCGTCGCCAACTAGCCTACGAACACAAGCCCTTCGAAATCCACCCTTCAAGGCTTCAAGAGGAGATAATGCCTTACTATTGTCCGTCATTAGGCAATATGCTTACCTATTCTTCTGATTCCCGACAACTTAATTTCGTAAGAGTTTCATTTATCTTTGTCTCGATTTTCTCTAAACCCCAATCTGCTTTTTTATCTAGGTACTCCTTCATATCAATCGGAACCGGTGCCATGAAACTGGTTCCCAGATCATGATGCTCTATAGTTAAACCATGCAAAGCTTGGCGACTCATTCCTAAATCTTCCACCCACTCTTTTCTCCAGCCTTCTTCAATAAACCGAAGATAAAAAGATTCGTCAGGACCATACAGTTTATCACCTACAATGGGATTACCTAGATGATTGGCATGTACCCTTATTTGATGCTTCCTTCCCGTTTGAGTTTTGACAAGACATAGAGTGTGCTGGTTTTGTGCATGAAGAGGAATGAAATGGGTTAATGCTCGTTGCGACTTCCTCGATTCCTGCGTCACTCTTTGCTTTACGAAGACTTCACTTTCCGGATCATTACCAATAAAGCTTTCCACATTTTTTTCTTCGGTCATTTCACCCCGAAGAATGGTCAGGTAGGTTCGCTTTACTTTTCGATGCTCCACTCCCTTCTGCCAAATACTCGCTGCCTTTTTATGCTTTGCTAGTATCACCACACCACTAGTTTCTCGATCCAACCTGCTCACCAGGTGAATCGAATCCACGCCTAGATATTCTTTGGTAGCACCCACTAGACTGGACCAGGGACCATTCTTTGAAGGATGGCAGACCAACCAACCAGGTTTATCTAAAGCCAATAGATCATTGTTTTCACAAAGTATCCATTGTGGAAACAATTTTGGGTCAACTATCGGTGCATCCGCACCTTCCTTCATATTATTAAATCCCTCATATTCAACGACCTGCATTTATTCATAAAAAAAATCAAACTTTATTGGATTTACTCCCCTTTTGGTGCGAGATTGATTATAGCGTCTTCAATCGATTACGCACAAACTCAAACCTAACAACAAATACATAACGCATATGAAGAACAATCTGATTCTCTCCGGCCTTCATCTTAATCTAACTGATTCCCTTAAAGGTATAGTTTTCGAAAAGATGGAAAAAATTTATAAACATGAGGAAAGAATCATTCGTGCAAGAATCGAGCTTGAGCATGACTCCAAGTCTTCTTCTCACGAAAAAGAATATGTGGCGAAGGGACATCTCGAGCTCAAAGGAAAAACGATAACTATATCTGTTCTAAGCGAAAATATTTACAAGGCAGTGGACGAATTGGTTGAGAAACTTGATCGGGGTTTACGCCGCCGCTCCAGGCTTCGCAGAGTCAAAAGGAAACAAATCAGCTTACAGGATCTTCCATATGCTGCCTAAATAATTTTAAATTAATCAACCCTAAAAGCCTAGTTTCGCACTAGGCTTTTTTTGTGAAAAGAAAAAACAATACTTGCATATTTACTTATTTAGTGTATATACTTATGAGTATGAAAAATTTCAGTAAAATCCTAGTTTTCACATTCCTTTTTATTTCGGTACTTAAATTTAATGCAAAAGCTGAAGTTCACCCGGAAATACAAAAACTGATCCCTGGCAATCTCATCGATCAGAATTTCAACCAAGTTGATTCGGCGAAATTGGAAGGGAAAATAATCGGACTCTATTTCTCAGCGGGTTGGTGTCCTCCATGCAGGACTTTCAGCCCTACCCTCAAGGAATTCAGAGAACAAAACAAAGGGGATTTTGAAGTGGTCATGGTCAGTGCAGATCGGAATATCGATGAACAACTACAATATATGCAAAGTACTAAGATGCCATGGCCCGCCCTCTCAGCCGGTTCTTATGAAGCAAATAATCTTTACAGTATTTTTGAAGTACTGGGGATACCCACCCTTATTATCATATCACCTAACGGCCAGGTTATCTCCACAAATGGTAGAAACGAAGTAATTCAGAGAAAAAATTCAGCCCTGAATGAATGGCAAGACTCTGATGCTTATGCGGAATTCAAAAAAGAAAACAAAAACACCGACGATACAAAAGATCCAACAGATCAAGATGAAGAAAATGTTAATTACCAGGCGGAGATAAAACGCTTAAAGGAAGAAAATGCAAAAAAGGATGCGCAAATCACTGCCCTCACAAAGCGTGCAGAAGAATGTGAAAAACTAGCTAATGGTGTAAATCAAGATTGTGCGGTGATTCAAGACGAGCTCAATCAGACCATCGAAGATTTAAAGGTTACTCTTGCTGAAAATCAATCCCTCAAAGATCAACTCTCAGTAGCCCTCCAGAGTAGTGAAGCTTG
>Ga0181566_10003155_pt1 | contig 13470 bp, 10 predicted proteins | sample 101ome_15_FD_133762 | JGI IMG/M metagenome (GOLD analysis project Ga0181566, IMG submission 133762) | Coastal salt marsh microbial communities from the Groves Creek Marsh, Skidaway Island, Georgia - 101402AT metaG (megahit assembly) | ecosystem: Environmental > Aquatic > Marine > Intertidal... | reverse complement strand
TTACATTGCCATGTTGTCACCATGGTGGGCTCATCAATATTCTAAGTATGGAGAGTTTATCCGTTTAAACCTAGCAGATGGAATTGTTTTATATTCAGGTAATAATTACTTGAATCATTCCGGCGGGGGAATTGTTGGGGCTGATGTTGATATGAGAAGATTTAATGATATTGAGAATCCTGTTTTAAAAAATCGTGCAATGATTGATGAAGCATTAAGCTTTATTGTGAACAATCCAAGTAATTTTATAGTTATGGGATTTAAAAAATTTTTTAGATTTTGGAGATTATGGCCTTATGCTAAGGAATATTCAGGGGTAAGTCATGTTTTAATTTCAATGTTAAGTTTTGGACTAATTTTATTTACATCCATTTTGTATTTAATAGAGTTTGGAAAAAAACATTTTCGATTATTATCTCCCTTTCTAATAACAATAATCTACCTTAGTTTAATTCATTCAATTACTATTGGCTCAATAAGATATAGATTCCCAATAGAGCCATTTCTGATACTTTTTTCTTCTTTTTTCCTTACACATTCAGACAAAATAATAAGAATCGTTGATCTTAATTATTTTTTCAATAAAAAATGGTAAGAGTATTAGTTATTTTTTCATCTTCCGAAATTGGAGGTGCAGAGAAATCAATTACAAGGTTTGTTGCAGAAAATAGGAATAAAGAAATTACATACACCTGTGCATCTTTTTCAAGAAGGGGTCCTTGGTCAAATTGGGCGGAGCAATTAAAAATTTATCCAAAACACTTTGATAATAGTTTGTTTAAACTAGCGCATGCAATTTTAACAGAGGACTATAAAATTGTTTATGTGATGGGATTTAGACTTTCAATATTTCTTAGATTTTTCAAGATTTTTAAGAATTCATTGAAAATAATTCAAGGTGTTAGGTGGAACCCCTCCTCAAATTCTTCCCTAGATTTTGTATTTCGAAAATTTGAAACTGTATTTGGCTGGTTAATAGATGGTTATATTGTAAATTCTTTAGCTACAAAAAATTCATTACAGAGACTGAAGTGTAAAAACATAAAGTTAATTTACAATGGTATTGATAATATTCCTAAAAATAGAAAACCTTCAGATTATAAAAAAATTATTACCATAGCAAATTTAAGCAAAAGAAAAGGTTATGAAAATTATATTAAGGTGATTAAGAATATTCTTTCAGTTAATAAAGATTTAGAATTTGTTTTTATAGGGAAGGATTTTTTAAATGGAAAAATACAAAACTTAATAAAAAAAGAGTCTCTTGAGAAGAACATTATTTATTTGGGTTTTCAGGAAGATGTTTCAAAGTATTTATCAGAAAGTGCTCTTTTTGTTCTTCCTTCTCTTTATGGCGAAGGATGCCCTACCTCGATTTTAGAAGCGGGAAGTTATTCTATCCCTGTCATTTCATACAAAATTGATGGCTTGCCTGAGGTAATTAAAAATTATGAAAATGGAATTTTAATAGAGCCTTATGATGAGCCTGGTTTTAAAACTGCTATTCTTGAGCTTATGGAGAATATGGAGCTACTTGATTATATGGGGGCTAGGGGTAGGGAGATTGTCATCGACCGTTTCACATTGAGACAAACCCTTTCGAAGCATAATCATTTTTTCTTAAATTTATAGTATGTGTGGTATAGCAGCACAATTCAACTTTACAGAAGATTATAGTTTAATTCTTACTCGCAATTTAATGCATAGAGGACCAGATAACCAGTCTTTGTTGAAAATTGGTGATATCACTTTAATACATACCAGATTGGCAATTCAAGATATTGAAAATGGATCACAGCCGATGGTAATTGGAAATCATGCAATCGTATTTAATGGTGAAATTTATAATCATAATGAATTAAGAAAGAGGGTTAAAAATCATATATTCAGAACTAATTCTGACACGGAAACTTTTCTAGCACTTTTTGTTGAATATGGAATTCGTTGTTTAAATTTTTGTGATGGTATGTTTGCTTTTATTATTATTGACAAGAAAAATAATACTTGTTATTTTGGAAGAGATAGGGTTGGAAAAAAACCACTATATTATTTTCATTACGACAATAAGTTATTAATAGCTAGCGAACTTAATTCCATCATTAGCTCCATTTCAAATTTAAATTTAAATAAAACTGCATTAGAAGCATATTTTAGATTGGGCTTCTTTTTTAATGAAAATACACCTTATAAAAATATACTATCAGTCAAACCAGGGCATGTCTACGAAACAAATACTAAGAATATTAAAATAAGTAAGAAAAGATTCTTTAATTTAGCTAATTATTACAGTGATAACAAAGGGCTCAATTATTTTGAAACAGTTGAAAAAACAGATAGCATTCTTAGAAAAAGCATTTCAAATAGACTCTTGTCTTCTGATCTTGAAGTAGGTGTTTTTTTAAGTGGTGGGGTTGATAGTTCTTTAATTGCTAAGGTATCTAAAGATATTAGAAATAATGTAAAAACGTTTACAGTAGGTTTCGATTATGGAATTGATGAATCCGATACCGCAAGAAGGACATCAGAGATAATTGGAACTGATCATCATGATATTAAAATTTCAGTAAATATTGAAAGAGATATTGAAAGAATTCTAGGATTGTATGGAGAACCTTTCATAGATAGTAGCGCTATTCCATCATATTATGTAAGTAAAGAAGCTAAGAAGTTTGTTAGTGTTGTAATGAATGGTGATGGGGCAGATGAATTATTCGGTGGCTATAGAAGATATATTGCCTCACAAAATTTTTTAAGAAACTTTTCAAAATATTTGGCATATTTCGACAAGTTTTTACCAAAAAATAAAAATAGCTATTTGAATTACATTCACAGATTAGCCAAAGGGAGGAATAAGACAAATTTAGATTTTTATTTGTCATATACTAACGACATTCTTGAGGATGTTTATAAGATTAATAATCAAAACAAGGTTATCCGGGAGGTTGGAGATTTTATCTCCAAATCAACTGAGACTATTAAAAATCCAGTTAAGAATCTTATGTATTTAGATTCAACACTTTTGCTACCATTCGACCTACTTAAGAAGATGGATATTGCAACAATGTCTAATTCATTAGAAGCAAGAAGCCCTTTCCTAAGTAAAGATTTTCTTGAATTTACGCCACAAATCAATCCTTCATACCTTGTGAAAGGTTTTAAAAATAAAATTATATTAAAAGATCTTCTAAAAAAATATAAATTAACACATCTAAATAACAAACCCAAGAGAGGATTTGAGGTCCCTCTAGTAGATTGGGTAAATAATGATCTTAAATCTATAATTGTTGATTCAATAAAAGAGACAAATTCTTTACATAACTACTTTGATAAATCTTTTGTAAATAATTTAATTGACTCTAAAATAAACACTTCAGAGTTCAAGAGGTCAAAGATACTATGGAGTATGTTTACTTATTCTGTTTGGCATAAAAACTTTAAAGCAAGACAGGGTATATCACATAAGGAAAATTAGTATCATTCCTAAAATCTTAAAACTTAACAAAAATATATCTATCCTATCTATTGGAGTTGGTTTTTCACAGATTCTTTCAATATTAACCGCCCCAATAATATCAAGGATTTTCGATGTTTCAGACATTGGAGTTTATGCAGCGTTAATCTCTCTTGTAGGAATTGTCTCTTCTTTTACTTCTTTGAAGTATGAAATTCCGATGGTATTCGAGAAGGTAGAGAAATATGCAAACCATATAGAATTACTATCATATTCTTTGATTATTGCAACCTCATTTATTTTTTATTATTTATTTTTAAATTTTGATGAGTACTTCTTAAATTTTAATAAAGAAAAAATTGACAATAGTGCCTACTTCTTCTTGTTAATTTTATTCTTTACGTCAATATCATCTGTTCAGATTCATAGGCTAAATAGAGACGAGAAATTTTTCTTAATCTCCCTCAATGGCGTTTTGCAAAAAATTAGCACTTTAGTTACACAAATTCTTTTAGGCTTTATTGGCCTCGGCATTTATGCTTTAGTTTATGGATCATTAACTGGTTTAATTTTATCTGTATCTTATATATTTTTTTCATATACAAGAAAACTAAAAATATTCACAAAGTTATCATTTGAAAATTTGGTTTTAGTTTCAAAAAAATATAGCAATTATCCAAAGTTCACTGTAATGCAGAATTTTTTTAATTCACTATCAAACCAATCTCCAATAATATTAATTGGTTATTTTTATGGAATAGAATACGCGGGCTTTTATTGGATGGCAATGCGAGTAATTCAAATCCCTGCAGTTTTGTTTAGTGACTCTGTAAAAAAAGTTTTTTATACAAAAGCATCAAACGTAAAAGAAGATTTAAGAAGAACATTTGAAGTTTATAACAGATTTATTTACGGACTCGCCGTAGCTATTCTGCCTGTAGTAGTTCTATTTTGGTTGATAGGCGATGACCTTATTATGTATATTCTTGGAACTAAGTGGTTTTTTAGCTCGGAAATTGCCCAATGGCTTATTATTTGGATTGGTGCTGGGTTTATTTCCCCTCCAGCCACGGCTATTTTGCTAATTCATGATAAACAGAAATTAGGAATGTATTATGATTTCTCCTTATTAATTGCAAGAATAATTGCTTTGTCTTTAGGAGGTATTTATTTAGAAGCTATTCAAACAATTTCAGTATTGGCAATTATTGGCGTTGTTTTTAATCTTTCTCTTGTTTTGTACGTCAGAGGCTCATTAAGCAGAAAAATATGAAGAAGGAGATAAGTTTTTTTCTTGAATACTCATACTTTGCTAACTTTGTCCCAAAGATCAAAAGTCCTAAAGTTTTTTCTAAATTTGATTTTTCACTAAAAGGACTTGATGAAATAAAGTCGGAATTCTATTTTAACTTAATGGAAGTTATTGAAAAATCTATCTCAAAATATCCCAAGGAAAAGAAAATAGTTGTTCCATTGAGCGGGGGACTTGATAGTAGAGCTATTTTATGCGCTTTACTAAGTTTTCTAGAAAAAGATAGAATTATTACATACACTTTTGGTGTTCCGGGTTCATATGATTTCGAAATTGGAAAAGAGATTGCTAGAGTTGCCGGTGTTATCAATCATCCAATCAATTTAAAAGAAGAGAAATATACTATTTCGGGACTAAAAAAAATGGCTAAGTTAAGTGATTACCAAACTTTCTTATTTCACAACCCTCCAGTGGAAAGTCTCCAAAGAATTATTGAAGATAATGTCGTTTTCTCAGGATATCTCGGAGACTTAATTTTTGGTTCATATTCTCAATATAGCAACATAAAAGATTCAGAGTCAATAAATTGGTATTTAGAAAAGGAGAGATCTAGAATAGGCACACCCATAAATGGAGATTATTTAAAGAAATTTATCGAACCCATTGACAGTAAGTCAATAATTTCTCCAGTTGAGCAACTTATTCTTTATGAAAGGGCTCCAAAACTTACTGCGCCGCATATTTTATTGAATGGAATCAATTATGAACTGCCATTAATAGATTATAAGATTGCTAAATTCATGTTCTCTTTGCCTCGAAGTCTGAGGTTAAAGCAAAAACTTTTTATAGAGGCCATGATGCAGTTTTTTCCAAAATTATTCTCTATGAGGTCCAAAACAACCTATGGTAAACCTTTAAAAACATACAATAAATCACACCTTTTAGTCCGATCAAAAAATAAATTAATCAATTCAATCAATAGAAATCTAAAAATAGACTTGCCATATCCTCCCAGAAATTATATGAACTTTGATAGTGATATTATTCATAGGACGGACTTTTCAGAAATATTTCATTCGTCTTTATCAAGTCTTCAAAAGAGAGATATTCTTGGAGGAATTAAGCCTTTAGAGATTTATTCCCAACATGAAATAACAAGAAGTTTAAGTATGCAATTAATAAATCTTGTTTCACTTGAAATAATTTTACAAGCTAGAGATGATGAAAATAGTATATCAATCTGATGTGATCCTCCCTTCTGAAGGAGCAGACTCAGTGCATGTAATGAATATTTGTAATTCGTTATCAATTCTAGGTGTTGAAGTTATTCTAATAGCAAAAGAAGGCTCAATACCTGAAGATATATTTTCATATTATGGTCTTAAAAAAACCTTCAAGATATTAACTATCAAGTCATGCAATATTAGATTCTTTGGGGGGTTAATATATGGATTCAAAGCTCTATCAAAGATTAAGAAAGTCAATAAGATTAACTATATATATTCAAGATCAATGCATTCCCTTATTTGGTCAAAAAATCTTAAGATTCCATTTTTATTCGAGAGTCACTGGAAACCCCATAAAAAGATTTATTATTTTTTCCAGAAATTATTTTTTAATAGTAAGAATTTTAAAGAATTAATTGTTATTTCAAATCATCTTAGATTAATCTATGAAAAATTATTTCCCGAAATTAAAGGCAAAATACATGTGCTTCATGATGCGTCAAACATGCATATTTTGAAAAGAAAAAGAACCAATGTTGAAAAATTAAATATTGGGTATGTTGGATCTTTATCTTTAGGTCAGGGATACGAATTAATTCCTGAGCTTGCAAAAAATAACTCGAAACACAACTTCCATATCTATGGAGGAGATCAAAAAAAAGTTGATTTTTTAAGAGATAAATACAAACTAGAGAATCTATTTATATATGGACATATTCCACACAGAGACATAGGGCATGAGATATTAAAGATGGATGTGATGCTGGCACCATTTCAAAAAGATCTCAAGAGTTTAGGTTGGGCTTCACCAATGAAAATATTTGAATACATGTCATACTTCAAACCAATTATTTGCTCCGATTTTAGAGTTTTTAGGGAGATTCTTAGCGAAAAAAACTCTATACTTGTCGAAAGTAATAATATTGTATCTTGGTCAAATGCCATTAAGTTACTAGAAAGTAAAGAATTACGGTATCAGATTGCATCCAATGCTTATCATGATTTTAAAAATCACTATACATGGAAGAAGAGAGCACAAAAATTATATCTAATAATAAAAAATCCAAAATAATTCTTCTTGGAAAAAGAAGTAATTTATCAACAAACCTGCATAAGAGAATACCTCATTCCATAGTCTGTTCTTCTGGCGAATTTTCTAATATGCAGGGAAATTTTTATAAACATCTTATAAATTCTGAGTTAAGAATAATAATTAATAGTTTTTTTCCTGCTTGTCACATAACGAATAAAGAATACTCATTGGAGGAAAAAAAGTCATTAGCATTGAACCCAATAAAGGAAATTTTTCAAATCATAGAAGAAAAAGGACTCAATGTTAAAAAAATTATTTATACAAGCTCTTCATCAGTTTATGGGGGCTTAAATGCAAATGAAAATACTAAAATAAAAAAGCTCGAAGCACCTTACCCCTCCATGAAATTTATGGCGGAGAAATTGGTTTCTCAGTATGCAAGAGATAAGGACATTGATTTGACTATTGCAAGAATTTTCAACATGTATGGGGATAAGGATAATTTTTCAATTGTTTCTAAAATTTTAGATGCCTATTTAAATAATTCAGAAATTACAATTAATAATTTTGGGAGTTCAGTTAGAGACTTTATCCATGTTGAAGATGTATGTAAGGTATATAAAAAACTTCTTTTTGAGCAGGATATTCCTATTTTAAATATTGGAACTGGAATAGGAGTTCAAGTTTCCTCTCTTTTAGGAATTTTCCAGCCATTTATAAATCCTCAAAATATAGCTTATAAAGAAGTAGAAGAAGTTAATTCAGTAATCGCTGATATTGAGAAATTAAATAAGATAATTGTGACATCAAATTTTATTTCAATTCTTGATTATATGAGAGATAAGCAAAATGAAAGAAATAATCTTAATCACTAATTCTTTGAAATTTGGAGGTGCAGAGAGAATTCTCTTAAACATTGGAGAAATATTATCAAGTAACTATAAGATCATAATTTTCCAATCTGCTAAAGGAAAAGATTTTAAATGTTCAGATAAATTTGAAATTATTAACTTAGATCATTTCTTCTCAAATAATAGCTTTTTAGGTAAGATTTTTTCGGGTTTAATAAGCACAATTAAATTAGTCTATTTAAAGAGAAAGCACCCTAATGCAATATCAATATCTCTAACTTTGAGGCCAAATATTATTAATATTTTTTCCAAGATGCTTACGCATAACAAATCATTTATTTATGAAGTAACTACCCCCTCAGAAATCTATAAAAGTAAAAGTCTCACAGCCTTATTATCTAAATTTTTTATTAGATTTTTTTATAAATATGCAGATAAGATTATTGCAAACTCATATGGAGTTAGGAGAGATTTATTGGAAAATTTCTTTATTTCTAAAAAAATAGAAATGATTTATTCGCCAATAGATATTAAAAAAAATAAATTGAATGTATCGGACATTGATAAACTTCCTAAATCCAAATACCGTTTGGTTACTGTGAGTAGGTTGGATATCTCCAAAAATATTTCCCTTTGCATCCGATCTTTAGCAAAACTTGGCAATGATTTTTCTCTTATCGTAATAGGTGATGGGCCAGAATTAAAAAATCTAAAGATGCTAGCTAAGGATTTAAAAATATCGAATAAGGTGGTATTTACGGGTTTTAAAACAGCTCCTTTTACGTTGTTTGACAAGAGAGACATTTTCCTATTTTCTTCAAATATTGAGGGCTTGCCAACAGTTTTGGTTGAGGCGCTTATTAGTGGATTGAGTGTTATAAGCACTGATTGCAGATCTGGACCAAGAGAGATTTTAGATAAGAAATTTACTAATAATATGTTAACTTGTGGTTACGAGGTAGTTAGTTGTGGAATTTTAATCCCTGTAGATCATATTGACTCAATGGTGGAAGCAATTATGCACTTAGTAGATAATCCTAATTTAATAGAAAGATTTAGAATTAACGCCCCCTATTCATATGACAGGTTCTCTTTTGAATCATTTAAAAGAGAATTTGTTAAGTTAATAGATTGAATTATGACTTTATTTGTTAATCTTTTAATTGTTTTTCTGGTTAGTGCAATATATTTGAAAAAAGCTAATATTAGTGTTTGGATTAAAATTTTAATTCTTATTGAGTTAACCACCCCTTATTTTCTCAATGGTGTTTTATTCTCTCCAGATTATATGAGTGATCAGATAAGATACCTTGAGCATGTAATAAATTTACGAGAAAATTTTTTTGTTTACTCCCCTGATTTTCCGGTGAGTAAATCCTCATTTTCAATCTCTTTTCCCGCATTCTTAATGTCGCTAATACCAGTTCCATTCATCGAAGATTATCAATCTTTGGGATTGGCAAATAGGTTTCTATTCACTATGGTTATGATTTTTCTGATAAGAAAAAAAATCCTTCCAACCTATGTAATTCTCTTCTTAATTTTCTATCCAAGTCTACTTCTTTACACCTCACTTGCCCTAAGAGAATCCCTCATAATTTCTATAATGCTTTTAAGTATTAATTTTTTCTATGAAAGAAAGATAATTTTCTGCTTAGCAGGCTTAATTACACTTTATGTAATAAAAATGCAAAATTTTGCAATATTAATTCTATTTTGGATAAGTGATAAGCTTTATCAAATTAGGAACCAATTTAAGTTTGAAGATTTAATGTCTCTATTTTTGGTATCGATAATTGTCTTTTCTCTTTTTATAATGCCAAAGTTAGATGATTACAGACGTTATTTTTATTGGCATGATGGAGGAGATCTTACAAGTTATATTTCAATAAACAATTTTTCAAACCTTCTTAGAGAATTTTTATATGGGATTTACTTTATTCTTGTAAAACCTATAAACTCAGACTTTTCGAAAAAATTTCATCTAATCCAATTTATTGAAAATATTGTTTTGATCTTTTTCTTGATTTATGCATACCTTCAAACCTATATCAAGAACCACCTCATTGCAAATAAGTGGTTGTTGTTTTTCGTATTTTCAATTGGACTATATGGGTTGATTGTGTTTAATTTCGGAACAGCATCAAGATATAAATTTGTTTTCCCTATAGTTTTTATAGTAGGGCCTTATCTCGAACTAAACTCCTTAAAGAGATGTAAATAATGTCTTTAAATAAACTAAAAATAATCTTTGTAGTTAATTCTTCATGGGGGGCATATAACTTTAGATTAAGCTTGGCAAAATTTCTCAAGAAAAATAATTTTGAAATTATATTTTGCATCCCTTTTGATAGGAAATATTCAGAGAAACTTTTATCCCTTTTTAAATGTTACGATATTAGTTTAAATGCAAACTCAATTAACCCTTTGCTTGATATCAAACTCATTTTTAATTTGAAAAAAATATACGATATAGAGAGACCAGAAATAGTATGCACCTTTACCTCTAAAGCAAATATATATGGAGCCTTAGCAGCCAAATATAGTAATGCAAAAATAATCAGTAATATTACAGGCCTTGGTTCTGAATTTATTAAACAAAGTTTTGTCAGTTCAATTATGCTTCAACTTTACAGGATTTCTATGAAATATAGCTCATTAATTTTTTTTCAAAATCAGTTCGATAAAAGATTATTTTTGGATAAAAAAATAGCTGATAAATCTCAAGCAAAATTGATTCCTGGGTCAGGAGTTGATATAAAAAAATTTAAATTATCCAATAAGAAAGAATCAAAAAAAATAGTCTTTCTTTTTATAGGAAGGGTGCTAAAAGACAAAGGCGTTAATGAGCTAATAAATGCAATTAAAATTGTTAATAATGAAATTAATAAGGAATTTGTTGAATTTCAAGTACTTGGTTCTGTCACATCTCAAAATTCATCAAGTATTAATTTGAGCACTGTTAAAAAATGGTCAAGTATGGGGCTGATTAACTACCTGGGTGAATCAGATGAAGTCATTAGTTATATACGTAAATGTGATTGTATTGTTTTGCCCTCATACAGAGAGGGTATGCCAAGAACAATACTAGAAGGTTTTGCAATGGGAAGACCTGCAATTGTTTCGGATGTCCCTGGTTGTAATGAAATCGTTGATCATGGAATAAATGGACTAATATGTAAACCTTTCTCAGCAGTTGATCTGGCGGAGAAAATTAAAACTATGTTTTACTTGAGTGAAAAGGAAAGAATAACTCTAGGAAATAATGCAAGAAAAAAAATAGAAAAATCTTATAATGAAGTTATTGTGTTCAAGAAATATTTATCTTCTATTGAGCGACTAGTCAATGAAAAGGCTCTTTGACTTTACCCTGGCATTTATTATGCTAGCTTGTTTCTTTCCAATGATGTTAATAATCTCGGTGTTAATTAAGTTGAGCTCTAGAGGTCAAATAATTTTTTGGTCTAAAAGAGTAGGCAAAAACGAGAAATTTTTTATGATGCCAAAATTTAGATCTATGAAAATTGGAACGCCTCAATTAGCAACCCACCTACTTGGTAATAATGAGTCAAATTATTTAACAGCTTTAGGGTCAGTCTTAAGAAGATATAGTGTTGACGAGTTACCCCAACTTTTTTCAGTGATTAAAGGTGATATGAGCATAGTGGGTCCGCGTCCGGCATTATTTAATCAATATGACCTTATCAAATTAAGAAGAAAATTTGGTGTAAATGATATTAAGCCAGGCATTACTGGCTGGGCCCAAATAAACGGCAGGGATAGTATTTCAATCCACAAAAAAGTTATACTTGATGTAGAGTATATTAAACGTAGATCTATTTTTTTTGATATAAAAATTATCTTAAAAACGATTTCTAAAGTCTTTTCTAAGAAAGATATATCCCACTAATTTTTTTGAGTTGTCATCTTAATGCGATCAATATTCAAAACCTCTAAGACTTATAAATTACTAATAATGGTCTTTATAGATATTTCGATACTTATTTTTTCTGTAAATGCATCATTACTTCTGAGACTTGGGGAGGGCTACTCCATTGATAGTAACGTTATTACTTTATCTTTCCTGTCACCAATGATTGGACTACTTGTTTTTTTATTTTTTGGGCTATATAGAGAAATTGTTAGATTTATTGGTATAAATTCAATATGGCTTTTCTTTAGATCATCAACTTTGCATACTCTATTTTTCTCAATGGCACTCCTTTTATATGGCCTTGAAGAATTTCCAAGATCGGTTGTCTTAATTAATTGGCTGTTAGTTTTCTTCTCACTTTTAATTTCTAGGACATTAATAAAAGTTCTTTCCGGCTTTGATTTTTTTGATGCAAGAAATTCCTCTCCTGTAGAGAATATTGCACTATATGGTGCTGGAACGGCCGGAGCAGCCTTGGCTTCCTCTTTGATGCATGGCAATCATTTTAAAAATTTGTTGTTTATTGATGATGATAAAAATATACAGGGTCGATACATACAAGGTATTAGGGTAGTAAGTTTTGATAAATTTAAGAAAATCAAAGAAAAATACAAAATTCAAGAAGTGCTTTTATCAATGCCGTCGATTACCAGAAAAAGAAGAAATGCAATTATTGAAAATTTATCTGATTTAAATATTTCTGTGAAAACAATTCCAAGTCTTAGGCAACTATCTGAGTCCAAAATCAGTTCTGAAATGATCCAAAACCTTAGTCTTGATGATTTGCTGGATAGAAATGTACTAGATCCGGATATAAAACTTCTAGAGCAAAATGTCTATAATAAATCTGTCATGGTTACTGGAGCTGGAGGCTCAATAGGTTCGGAACTTTGCCGTCAAATTGTTAAATTAAAGCCAAAGAAATTAATTATGTTTGATCATAGTGAATATGCTCTTTATCAAATATCTCAAGAAATCGGTGAAAAAGATTTTGTTGTAAATGTCATTGGAACGATACTAAGTCCTGATCAAATTAGTAATGCTATCCGAAGATACGAAGTTCAAACTATATACCATGCTGCTGCTTATAAACATGTGCCAATGATAGAAAAAAATATTCTTTCAGGTGTAGAAAATAATGTTATTGGCACGTTTAATTGTGCGCAGTCGGCAATAAATAATGGTGTTAATTCTTTTATTTTAATCTCAACAGATAAGGCGGTAAGGCCAACAAACTATATGGGAGCCACTAAAAGGTTTGCAGAAATCATCATTCAATCAATTGCTAGTGAGTTTGAAAATAGGACATTATTTACTATTGTAAGGTTTGGAAATGTTATAGGTTCTAGTGGATCAGTTATTCCATTGTTTTATAAACAAATTGATAGAGGAGGCCCGGTAACTGTCACTCATAAGGATATTACAAGGTATTTTATGACCATTTCCGAGGCTGCAGAATTGGTTATTCAGTCAGGGGCGATCTCTAGAGGAGGAGATATATTTGTTCTAAATATGGGAGAACCTGTAAAGATATTAAATTTAGCGAAAAAAATGATCAAGCTAAGCGGCTATGGAAATATTGAGATTCAATATACTGGGTTAAGACCAGGAGAAAAACTCTATGAAGAACTTATGATTGGAAAAAATTTCGAGGTGACCCAGAATGCTAATATTTTAAGAATAGGAGATAAGACTAAGACTAATTTTAATACCGTTCAAAGAC
>Ga0181566_10003149_pt1 | contig 13491 bp, 11 predicted proteins | sample 101ome_15_FD_133762 | JGI IMG/M metagenome (GOLD analysis project Ga0181566, IMG submission 133762) | Coastal salt marsh microbial communities from the Groves Creek Marsh, Skidaway Island, Georgia - 101402AT metaG (megahit assembly) | ecosystem: Environmental > Aquatic > Marine > Intertidal... | reverse complement strand
TAGCTTGGAGCCATCACGATAAAGCGCATTAGCCTTAAGCCCAAGTTTCCAAGACAGCATATAAGCCGCGCCGCAATCTTCAACTGTGGCTTCGTTTGGCATATTGATGGTTTTGGAAATTGCACCAGAGATAAACGGCTGAGCGGCGGCCATCATGGTGATGTGGCTATCCACGCTCAAGAAACGCTTGCCAATACGGCCACAAGGGTTGGCGCAATCAAAGACAGGCAAATGCTCATCTTTGAGGTGTGGAGCACCTTCAAGGGTCATAGAACCACAAACATGGGTGTTGGCGTGTTCAATCTCATCCTTGCTAAAGCCAAGATGGGCAAGCATATCAAAGCTGAAATCATTAAGCTGTGCGTCTGTTAACCCAAGGGTGTTCTTGCAGAAATCATCACCAAGGCTGAAGCGGTTGATAGCAAACTTAATATCAAACGCAGATTTCAGAGCCTTATTAAGATCAGCAATGATCTGGTCGGTAAAGCCTTTTGCTTTCAGCGCAGAAAGGCTAATAGACTGGCACTGATCAAGCGACCCATGACCAACGGCATAACGAATGATGTCGTCAATTTGGCTCTGCTCATAACCAAGATTTTCCAACGCTTCTGGCACAACGCGGTTGATGATTTTGAAATAGCCGCCGCCAGCCAGTTTTTTGAACTTAACGATAGCAAAATCAGGCTCAATCCCTGTGGTGTCACAATCCATGACCAATCCAATCGTGCCTGTTGGTGCGATCACAGTGGTCTGGGCATTACGATAACCATGAGTTTCCCCAAGGCTAAGCGCGTCATCCCATGCTTTTTTGGCAGCGGTGATGAGGTTGGCATCAGGGCAGTCATCCGCCTTGATCGGAACGGGCATGATCGAAAGCCCTTCATATCCGTCTGACTTGCCATGGGCGGCGTTGCGATGATTGCGGATCACGCGAAGCATGTCTTTGGCATTTTCATCATAGCGTGGGAATGCCCCAAGCTCTTTGGCCATGCGTGCCGAGGTTGCGTAGGAAACGCCAGTCATGATCGCACTTAGGGCCGCGCAGATGGCGCGGGCTTCATCACTGTCATAGGAATAACCCGATGCCATAAGCAGGCCGCCAATATTGGCATAACCAAGACCAAGGGTGCGGTATTCATAGGACAGTTGAGCAATTTCCTTGGATGGGAATTGCGCCATCAGTACCGAGATTTCCAACGTAATGGTCCAGAGCTGAACCGCATATTCATAGGCGGTGATATCAAAGCGCTTATCCGCGTGGCGGAATTGCATCAGGTTAAGTGATGCGAGATTACAAGCGGTATCATCGAGGAACATATATTCAGAACACGGATTGGATGCATTAATCCGTCCACCTTGCGGGCAAGTATGCCATTCATTAATGGTGGTGTCATATTGCAGTCCTGGATCAGCACAGGCCCAAGCGGCATGGGCAATCTTTTCCCATAATTCTTTAGCGTTGATCCGGTCGCTGACCTTGCCGTCCGTCCGTCTGATCAATTCCCACTCACCATCATCGAGAACCTTTTGCAGAAAGTCATTGGTCACCCGAACTGAGTTGTTTGAGTTTTGGCCAGCCACCGTCAGATAAGCTTCGGAATCCCAGTCAGTGTCGTAAGTCTTAAAAGAGATTTCTGAGTAACCCTGTTGGGCAAACTGGATGACACGCTGAATGTAATTTTCAGGGATCATTACCTTACGCGCGGCAATAATAGCCTTTTTCAGCGTCAGATTGATCTTAGGGTCAAAACGGTTTTCGCTCTCCCCTTCTGTGCAGGCTTTCATCACCGCATTCATGTGAATGCTAGCAAGCTTTGATCCTGTCACCAGGGCGGCAACTTTTTGTTCTTCCACCACTTTCCAGTCAACGTAATCAACAATATCAGGGTGGTCGATATCAACAGTCACCATTTTTGCGGCACGGCGTGTGGTGCCGCCTGATTTAATAGCACCAGCCGCCCGATCACCAATGCGCAAAAAGCTCATCAGACCAGAAGATTTGCCGCCACCTGCCAAAGGTTCACTTGACCCACGCAAAGAAGAAAAGTTGGTGCCAGTGCCTGAGCCATATTTGAACAATCTGGCCTCACGCACCCATAGGTCCATAATGCCACCATCATTGACCAGATCGTCCTTAATGGATTGGATAAAGCAGGCATGAGGCTGAGGGTGTTCATAAGCGGATTTTGACCGTGTCAGTTTGCTAGTTTCAAAATCGACATAATGATGGCCTTGCCCAGCACCATCAATACCATAGGCCCAATGCAGGCCAGTGTTGAACCACTGAGGGCTGTTCGGTGCCGCCATTTGGCGCGCTAACATATAACGCATTTCATCAAAATAGATGCGCGCATCATCCTCGGAAGAAAAATATCCCCCCTTCCATCCCCAATATGTCCATGTGCCAGCAAGACGGTCATAAACCTGCTTGGCCGACACCTCGCCAGTGTAGCGCTGATCTTCAGGGAGGGCTTTGAGCGCGGCTTCATCAGCGGTAGAACGCCACAACCATGACGGCACATTATTCTCTTCAATACGCTTCAGTTCTGCGGGAACGCCAGCTTTCCGAAAATATTTTTGAGCCAGAATATCACTCGCCACTTGTGAAAACTCAGTAGGCACCTCAACATTTTCTGCACGGAATACGATTGTTCCGTCAGGATTCTTAATTTCACTTGTAACGTGTGTCCACGCAATGCTGTCGTAGGGGGATTGATTTGCTGTGGTAAAGTGGCGAGTCAATTTCATAATGTATACCTTTGTTTATCAATTATAAGATCCGCACGGAGCATGAAATGTTCGGCGATTCGTTACTTAAGATCTATATGTTGTAGTTAAGATATAAATATGTACATGATGTTGGTGGTGGATAGCAATATCAAAATTTAACCATAATGTAAAAAAAGTTCTTGAAGAGAACGAATCACCAGAAATCTGCGCCTCTTTTACTGGCATTTAATCTGATGGTTGCGAAGAAAAAAAACACACAACCATAGCGCGAAAAAACATGATGCTTTTGGTCAGGGTAAGGGATGCTTTCATTGTCTAAATCTAGAACGTATGATCGGTGGTGGTGACTTCAATCGTTGCGAGACAGAACAATATCCGCTATGGATATAGTTGAATTATGATTTACGAGAAACTGGGTTTTTATCATGCATTTGCTTTCACGGTTAAACATCAGACTTCGCTCAAAACGAGTTGGTAAGGATGAGTTTGGGAATTGCTATTACGAATCTCGGAAAACCCGCAATAATGGTCGTCCGCGCCGTTATGTCATTTATAAAGGCATGCCAGAGGCGAGTAAGGTGCCAGCAGATTGGCATGGCTGGCTACACTATACTGAAAAAGATTTGCCCCCCGAAGGTGGTTACACCAAGCAGGCTTGGCAATTGCCGCATCAACCCAATTTGACTGGTACGATCCACGCTTATCGCCCAGCAGGGCATCTTTTGCGCTTGGGGCGTCGGCGCCAAGCGACAGGGGATTATCAGCCGTGGAAGCCGGAGTAATCAGCCATGCGTAACACCATAGAAATGGTAATGGGCGCAGTGGTTTTGATCATTGCTGGTGCCTTTCTGTGGCTTGCCCTATCGATCACCAATTTTAAGCCTAATGACACCATCATGGTTGAGGCAGTATTCGGCAAGATTGGCGATCTTAAGGTTGGGGATGATGTTCGTATTTCAGGCATAGCCATTGGCAGTGTATCTTCCACCCGGCTTGATCCCGAAATCTTTGATGCCTATGTCGAAATGGCTATTGATCCGTCTTATGCCATTCCGGATGATAGCGTTGTGCGCATCTCGTCAACGTCGCTTCTTGGTGGCAGTCATGTTGATGTCGTGCCGGGAAACTCTATGGATACGATTGCCGAAGGGCATGTGTTTTATAATACCCTTGACCCGATCAATCTGGCAGATTTGATTGGTAAAGCGGTGTTTTCCAGTGACCAGACAGGTGAGTAGCGTGCGCGGATCGGGCATCTCTGTTTCCTTTCTGGCTTTATTCATGTTCTTATCTGCCCTCGTCTTTGCTGCTGGTGAGGCGTCTGCCAATCAAGGGGATTGGCGCAATGGCGAACGCGCAAGGCTTCAAACCCTAGATAAAATCACCGCGCGGATTTCTACCATTGATGTCCCAATAGGGGTCACTACCCGATTTGGCACGCTGGAACTTTATGTCCATGCTTGTAATTTTCGTCCTCCGGATCAACCGCCGGATCACGCCGCTTTGATTGAAATCCGATCAGTAGATTACGGCGGCAAGGTGACTGAAATGCCTATTTTTATGGGTTGGATGTTTGCCTCATCCCCGGCGATCAGTGGGCTTGAACATCCGGTTTATGATATCACTGTGTTGTCCTGTAACAACTGATCAAGCATTGCCGTAGGGTCATCATCTTGTGGAAAGTGCGCTGATGCCTGAAGGGCAGACCGAAGGCGTTCATGAAAATCTTGCCGTGGAATTTCCACACACCCAAATTGCACCAGATGTGGGTTGATGAACTGCGTGTCAAATAAGGTAAAACCCCCATAGCGGAGACGCGCCATCAGATGAAGCAAGGCCAGTTTAGACGCATTGCTGACACGGCTAAACATAGATTCGCCAAAAAACGCTCCTGCTAACGCAACCCCATATATGCCACCAACAAGTTGTGGTGAGGTCTCCGTATCATCTTGCCAGACCTCAAGGGAATGTGCAAAACCAAGCTTATGCAAAGCACAGTAAAGCTGACGGATTTGGGGATTGATCCAAGTATCGGTGCGCTGATCTGTAATTTCGCGACACCCGTCAATAACCTCAGCAAAGGCTTGATTAGCGGTTACACGCAAAGGGGAACGGCGAATTAATCGGCGTGCAGAACGGCTGAGATGAGGGGGATGAAGAGGGATAATGCCGCGCTGTTCTGGATCAACAAAAAAGATGCGCTCATCATCATGGCTTTCTGCCATCGGGAAAACCCCTAGCGCATAGGATTTGATCAGGGTTTCTGGCGAAAAGTGATACATATGCCTATTTTGCCGATGATGCAAAACACTGGCAAGGGCTGTTATGCTTTGCTGTTATCAGCGTCTTTGCTTGCTTCTAGGTTTGGCAGGAATTTTTCTTCTAGCCAACGGATTGAATAATTCCCTAAGGCGATATCCGTATCTTTAGCTAGCAAGCGATGCAGATCAAGCGAAGTGGGCATAGGTGAAATAATGGTTTCATCAAGCGCACGTTGCAATCGCGCCAAACAATGTGCCCGGTCATCCCCATGAACAATGATCTTGGCAATCAGGCTGTCATAATCGGATGGGATGCGGTAGCCAGAATAAAGAAAACTGTCGACCCGAACGCCGGGGCCACCAGGGGCGTGAAAATCACTTACTTTGCCCGGAGTTGGCATAAAGGTGGTGGGATGTTCGGCATTGATGCGGCATTCAATAGCATGACCATTGAACTGCACATCCTCTTGCTGGAAGGATAAGGGCAGCCCAGCGGCAATACGAATTTGTTCTACTACCAGATCAATACCGGTGATTGCCTCCGTAATCGGGTGTTCAACCTGCAATCTTGTGTTCATTTCAATGAAAAAGAATTCTCCATTTTCATAGAGAAACTCCATTGTTCCAAGCCCAAGGTAACCCATGGCACAAGTGGCATCCGCAGCGATACGGCCAATATGATCACGTTCATCAGGTGTCAAAGCAGGTGAGGGGGCCTCTTCGAGTAATTTTTGATGGCGACGCTGGACGGAACATTCGCGTTCACCCAGATGAGCAACATTTCCATGAGCATCGGCAATCACCTGTATCTCAATATGCCTTGGATTGCCGAGATAACGTTCTAAATACACGGTGTCATCACCAAAGGCGGCTTTTGCCTCGCTTCGTGCAGATGAAAATGCTTCAGACAAATTATCTTCGGTATTCGCCACTTTCATGCCGCGACCACCGCCACCAGAGGCGGCCTTGATCAACACAGGATATCCAGTGCCTTTGGCGGCGCTTTGAGCTTCGCTCAGATTAGCAACGGCCCCGTCTGATCCTGGTACTAAGGGAAGGCCGGCTGCTGCTGCGGTTCGCTTTGCTTCTACCTTGTCACCCATGGCAACGATATGTTCAATTCTAGGGCCGATAAAGGTCATGTTATGAGCTTCAACGACACCGGCAAAATCAGCATTTTCAGAAAGAAACCCTACGCCGGGATGAATAGCTTCAGCCCCGGTGATTGTAGCGGCAGAGATTAATGCCGGAATATTAAGATAAGACTGGGCCGATGGTGCTTCGCCGATACAAACAGATTCGTCAGCCAACCGAACATGCATGGCATCAGTATCCGCAGTAGAATGCACCGCAACCGTGGCGATGCCCATATCCTGACACGCTCTTAGCACACGCAACGCCACATCACCGCGATTGGCAATCAGGATTTTCTTAAACATTGGCATATCCCTAATTTGATATTTCTTGGCAGATTACAAAATGACGATCAGGGGTTCACCAAACTCAACTGGTTGGCCATCCTCAATCAATATTCGGCTTACCACACCGGCCTTTGGGGCAGTGATGGGGTTCATGACTTTCATCGCTTCGATGATCAGCAAGGTTTGTCCAGCTTTGACATTATCACCTTCTTTAACGAACATTGCCGCCCCTGGCTCAGGTGCAAGATAAGCACGCCCTACCATGGGGGAGTTCACCGCATGATCAAGATCACTATCAACCGGGGCTTCTGGCGCTGGTGCCGAAGCTGTTGCCGCAGGAGCAGGCGCCGCTACGGGGGCAGGGGCAGCCATCATAGGGGCATGGCTTAAGGATCCTGTTTTAGACAGATGAACAGAAACATTTTCATCTTCAAAGTCGATTTCAACTAAACCAGTATCTTCCATGATCTGCGCCAATTCACGCACAAGTTTGGTTTTTTGAGCAATCTCATCAGAGGATTTGCGTGGTGTCTGGGCCATTTTTGTCGGGCTCCCTTTAGTTTGACAGGTCGTTACGTTACGCTGATGATTGTAATTTGGATGCTGCGGCTTCTACCGCTAAGCGATAACTATCCGCCCCAAAGCCACAGATCACTCCAGTGGCGATATCAGACAGATAGGAATGGTGTCTAAAAGTTTCACGCGAAAAGGTGTTGCTAAGGTGGATTTCTATCTTAATCCCCTTAAACATTTGCAACGCATCGCGAATAGCAACAGAAGTATGGGTAAAGGCAGCAGCATTAATAATAATGGCATCAATCTGCCGGTGAACAGCATCTTGGATCACTTCAATGATTTTATCTTCGGCATTTGACTGCATAAACTCAACTGTCATTCCGTGCGGCTTGGCAGTGCTATGGCAAAGCGCCTCAATATCAGCAAGTGTCGTGCTACCGTAGATTTCAGGCTCACGCACGCCAAGCTGATTTAAGTTCGGGCCATTAATGACAAGCGCAATATGTTGAGCCATGATTAACCTTAACGAAGCTTATCTTAAAACTCTTTCACCTATAACAGGATCATGTCCTTCTGTCACCTGATGACTGACCAGAGTTATGAGGCGTTAGCAGCAGCACGAGCTTTTTCAACCGCCTTTGTGATGGCGTCTTTTCCAATAGCGCCGGGATAAATATCACCACCAATGATAAATGCCGGTGTGCCGTCAATCTTTAACTGCTGACCCAGATCATAATTGCGGTTCACCAAAGCCATTACCGGATCACTGTTGCGGTTATTGATAGAAAAGCTGGTGATACCATGTGTTGTGGCAAGGTCTTCTAGCATCGCATTGGTAATGCTTCCACGCCATTGCATAAGCTTTTGATGCACATTTTCAAATTGCCCTGCTTCAGCGGCATGAAGCGCTAAACGCGCGGCATCGACGGAACTTTCTGCCAGAATAGGATATTCTTTGATGACCAAGCGGATATTACCATCGGTTTTTAAGATATCCATCACATCACCAAAGGCACGTTTGCAATAGCCACAATTATAATCGCTAAACTCATAAATCGTGATATCCCCATCTGGATTGCCAAGAATGGTTTTATCATCCCCTGCCATGAGCAAATTAACAGCTTGTAAGCGTGCGTTTTGATTACGCTCCACATTAAGGGCGATAAGGGCGGTTTCAATTGCTTCGGGATTAGCGCTGATATAGGACGCTATGCGTGCGTTGAGCTGATCGTTTTGGTTTGTTCCAATTGGCAATACCCGATCAACCAAAAACCCAAGGACAATGCCGATGATTAAGGCTAGGGCTAGGGGAAGATGCGATTGCCGCCCAACGTCAGGGGTTTGTTTTTTTGTGGTTGTCATCTCAAGTCTTTCATTTGTGTTCTTATATTGAAACAGGGGTGCAGTTGCGTGTGTTATCTTTATCACTCTTTTTCCCGTGCTTCACCTGTTCTTATGATTATTGTTCAGCCTCAATAATCAAATCAAGGGCCAGTTGCCGCTGAATGGAATTAGCGTCTTTACGGTCTCTTGCCCGCTGTGCCAGTTGTTTAGCAAGAGCAGTGTTGCCTATCATCAGAGCTCTTTCTGCCAGTATCAAATCAGCATCTGTAAGGCGTCCTGCACGGCCATAAGTGATGCCAAGCTGATGCTTAACAAATGCCCATTCTGGTTCAAGACGATTGGCTTCTTCTAAAAAGGGGATAGCACGGTCTAAACTATCCTGATCGCCTATTGTCATCAGGGCACGCCCAAGAGAAAGCAAAATCTGCCCTTTTTTGGTGTCATGATCTAACCGTTCCAATGCAGCTTCAAAGGCTTGTGCGGCTTCTTCAGCACGGCCTGCCGAAAGCAAAATCTCTCCTTTGAACTCCTGATAAAATGGTTGATCAGGATAAGTGGTAATCAGCTGGTCGATAAGACTTAAGGCCTTATTCAAATCGCTTAACCGAAAGGATGCAATAGCAAGCTTAAAGCGATCCGAGGGCGCATCAGAAGTGCTGTTGATAAGCGTTTGTTCAGGGGGGTCTGTCCAAGCCTGAAGCTTTGCCTTGATATGATGAAACTGGGCATTTAAATCCGCAGACGGCTGTTGATCTGATGCCGGATCGGATAGTGCAAAGTTAAGGAAAACCACACTGCGTTCCCTTGCCCCGGGATGCGTCTGATAATATTTGGATTGTCGGGATTGAGGCAGCAGCCTTTGTTTTGAAAGTCTGGCCATCAGATTTGCCATGGGACGTAAAGAATAGCCTTGCTCTTGCATTAGCCGAATGGCCCATTCATCAGCTTCGGATTCGTCTTGCCGAGATTGCTTGAGAATTATGCGTTGGGTCTGATCAGTGCTGCCAAGAACTGCCCCAACGGCGGCATCACCATGACCAGAGGCGCTAAGGGCTAGGGCAGCAACCGCCCCAAAAACACTGGCTATCATGGCATTGTCTACCACTTCACCTCTGCCTTGGACATGCCCAGAGGCCAGATGACCAATTTCATGCGCCAATACGCCTGCGACTTCATAAACGGATTCGGCTTCAATCACCAAACCACTATGCACAAAGATCGTATTCTCACCAGTCACAAAGGCATTATATGTGGGACTGATGATCATTCTGATTTGCAGATTATCAGCATCTAATCCTGCCGCGGTGGCCATAGGACGCGCCAAGTCGAGCAGATGATCTTCAATTTCGGTATCACGAATCATACTTGCACTAGAGGTCGCCGTAGCCGCCGCAATAATCATCATGATCATTAAACATGCGCGGCTAAGCCTGATTATTTGAAATAAGGCTGATAGGCCAGTGGATGAGACTTTACAAAACGTCATGCTTACTATCTATATGGTTTAGCCATGGATGGCGATCTTAATTCTTTAGATTAATGGGCAAAACAACTGTCCTAATTCTAAGGATGAAGCAAAAGAAAGGTAAAATTATGGCACTCCGCGTCTCAACTCGGTCCGAACTTCCATCTTTTATGGTCATGGATGTTTTGGAAAAGGCTGAGCGTATGAAGGTAACCCCTCAACCGTTGTTGCGGTTAGAAATGGGACAACCTTCTTCACCACCACCCAAAGCAGCCTTAGACGCAATGATGCGTCATATGCATGATACGAGCGCGCATGGTTATACCCTGTCTCGTGGCACAATTGAATTAACTGAGGCCATCGCACGGCATTATGGCCGGTGGTATGGTGTGGATGTTAAGCCTGAACAGGTTTTGGTCACGGTGGGATCATCGCTGGGGTTTATGATGGTCTTTTTGACTTGTTTTGAGGCAGGCGATAAAATCGCTATGACAGCGCCGGGATATTCAGCTTACCGGAATTTGATGATTTCAGCATCACTAGAACCTATGCTGGTGGATTGCGGGGCGGAACAGAATTGGCGCTTAACGGTTGAAACCCTAGAAGCTCTTGATACTGTGCCTGATGGGTTGATTATTGCCAGTCCTTCTAATCCCACGGGTGTGGTGATGACAGGTGATGAGCTGGCAGAGATTTGCCGTTGGTGTGAGAAAAATGGCGTCAGACTGATCTCGGATGAGATTTATCACGGCATCGGTTTTAGCGGTTCTGATCACTCGGCGTTGCAATATTCGTCTTCTGCCATGGTGATGAACTCTTTCTCTAAATACTTTGCTATGACTGGCCACCGTCTGGGCTGGATTATTGCCCCGGATAACCTTGTTGATCCCCTTGATCGTCTGGCGCAGAATTGTTTCATTTCTGCTAATACATTGTCCCAGATTGCAGGTGCGGCGGCGATGGATAATCCGGATAGCTATCGGGAAATGGATAGCCATGTGGCACGCTATCGGGTCAATCGGGATCTGTTGTTAGACCGTTTACCAGAAAAGTTTCTGGGGCGTTTCCCCTATCCTGAGGGTGGGTTTTATATTTATGCGGATATCAGCCAAGTCAGTAATGACAGTGTTGCGCTAACGGATGAGTTCTTGAATAATCTCTATATTGCGACCACCCCAGGGGTGGATTTTGACGAAAAGAGAGGGCATCAGGCGATGCGCCTATCATTTGCGGGTTCGACCGAAGATATGGCCGAAGCGGCAACACGGATCACGAATTGGGTAAATAAAAACACCTGAAGCCTTTTAGGCTAAAGCTGTCATCTGGTGAGATCAACCAGATGACAGATATGAGGTGTTATGATCGGGTTACGCTATGTGGTCTGGCATCAGTGCCGATTAGCGTGACCACCAGCCTTTCTTTTTGGTTTCTGTGCTAACGGTGCTGACATCAACCACATTGATATCGGCAGAAACCGTTGCGTCACGGGTGGTGTCCGCAGGGCTAGCATCTTGCTTTTTACGACCACGTTTTGGCTTAGTGGCCGCGTCAGCAGTTTCGGTGCTGGTGTCTGGCGTATTATTTTCTGCCTTAGGTTTTCTGCTCCGGGGTTTTTTAGCTGGTGCTGATGGAACCCCAGTGTCAGCAGAACTAGCCTCGTCAGCAGAACTAGCCTCGGCAGCTTCAGCAGGTTTAGCGTCTTTTGCCGCATCGGGTTTTGGGCTTGCTGCTTTGCGCCGGCGGGTTGGCTTAGGCTTTTCCTCTGTGCTTTCAGAGGCGATGGCTTCAGATGCGGTAGCTTCAGGTGCTTCAGCATTATCCACACTGCCTTCACCATCAGATACCTTAGCTGCAGGCTTTCTGCCGCGTCGCCGTGCTGGCTTTTTGGCAGGTTTGCTTTCACCCTCTGCGGCTTTGGCGGCATCGGAATGATCACCAGAAATCTCACTGGTCTGATCTGCTGGGCTAGTGGCCTTATCATCAGATGACGGGGCGGTGTCTTCGCCTTCAGCGCCAGAAAGAACAGAGTTTGCTTCAGCGTTGTTTTCACCGTTTTGCTGGTCGCGGCGATTACGGTTTCTGCCGCCGCGCTTGCCGCGCCGCCGCCGCCGCTTTGGCTTATTCTCATCATCGTCATCATCATCGGATGATGCGGCCTGTTCAACGGGATTAGAGGCTGCAGTATCTGGGATATCTTTCGGCTCTGGTTTGGCTTTCTTGCGATCTGGTTGAGCTTGCTTTTCTGGCATCCCCTCAAACCGAATATGTGGGGCCAAAAGGCTATTATCCTGTTCAAGAATAATGCTCATCTGAAAGCGGGTTTCTAGCTCACTAATGGCGTCACGCTTATGGTTGAGAATATAAAGCGCGACTTCGGATGCCATCGCAACAGTCAGTTTCGCTCTTGGCTTGCGGGCCACTTCGCCTTCAATCTGATGGATAACGGCAAGAGCCGCGCTTTCTACAGACCGGATGCGTCCCGTGCCGTGGCAATGAGGGCAAAGATCAGAAACCGCTTCGCTAAGGCTAGGGCGGAGTCTTTGGCGAGACATTTCTAATAAGCCAAATTGACTGATACTGCCGACCTGAACGCGAGCGCGATCATGCTTCATGGCCTCTTTTAATTTGCGTTCTACCGCGTTTTTATTACGCGAATAATCCATATCAATGAAATCAATGACAACCAGCCCCGACAAATCGCGCAGTTTGAGTTGTCGTGCAATTTCAACCGCTGCCTCAAGGTTTGTTCTGAGGGCTGTTTCTTCAATGTTTCGCTCGCGGGTAGCCTTACCAGAGTTTACATCAATCGCGACCAAGGCTTCGGTCTGGTTAATGACAATATAGCCACCGGATTTCAGTGTAACTTCGGGGTTATGCATTTCAGTCAGCATATTTTCGACTTTATATGCTTGGAACAAATGGCTAACGGCGTCGGTGTGTTCAGTGACTTTTTTGACATGTGTCGGCATGAGATTTTTCATATGAGCGCGAGCTGATTTATAGCCCTCTGCGCCTTCAACGATAATTTCTTCCACATCTGAGGTATAATAGTCGCGGACGGCCCGTTTGATCAGATTGCCTTCTTCATAAATAATTGAAGGCGCAGAAGACGCCATAGTTGTTTCACGAATTTCGTTCCACTGCCGCATCAAGTAATTGTAATCACGGGTGATTTCAGCCTTAGTGCGTTTTGATCCAGCGGTTCGAACAATCACCGCCATGCCCGTTGGGACATCAAGCCCACTAACAATGGTCTTGAGCTTTTTCCGATCGGCAGCATCAGTGATTTTGCGGCTAACTCCGCCACTGTGATAGGTGTTTGGCATCAACACGCAATAGCGCCCAGCAAGTGACAAATAGGTGGTTAATGCTGCGCCTTTGTTGCCGCGTTCCTCTTTGACAACCTGTATGAGCATGATCTGACGGCGTGAGATTACCTCTTGGATGGTATAGTGCCGGCGAAAACGCTCAAAGCGGCGGCGGCGCATCCGTTCATCATCGGGGTCAAGCCCGTTGCCGTTATCGCCATCGTCACTGTCACCGTTATCCTCACCTTGATCATCTTTAGGCTCGGTGTCCGTATCAGGTTCGGCTTCGGCATGCTCGCGCTCTTCAGCCAGCAGTTTTTCGCGGTCTTCAACAGGAATACGATAATAATCAGGATGGATTTCGCTGAACGCCAAAAAGCCTTGGCGATTACCACCATATTCTACAAACGCTGCTTGAAGAGAAGGCTAAACTCAGGTCACTTTGG
>Ga0181566_10003146_pt1 | contig 13499 bp, 9 predicted proteins | sample 101ome_15_FD_133762 | JGI IMG/M metagenome (GOLD analysis project Ga0181566, IMG submission 133762) | Coastal salt marsh microbial communities from the Groves Creek Marsh, Skidaway Island, Georgia - 101402AT metaG (megahit assembly) | ecosystem: Environmental > Aquatic > Marine > Intertidal zone... | reverse complement strand
CAATGCCTTCGATAGCTCGTATATAAATATGCCTTGGCCGCCCCCAAATGGAGCACTGCGATAGCTTGAGATAGCAATATTTAATTTTGGATTCAATTTAAATTAATGTTTAGATTGCTGAAAGCCACTCCGAGTAGCTGGTATCTTGGCCACAGACAATTTCGGAATATTTATTTTGTAAAATCTCTGTAACAGGACCAATTACACCCGAACCAATTGTAGTGCCATCAACGCTTCTAATTGGAGTTATCTCAACAGCTGTACCGGAATAAAAAGCTTCATCAGCAGCTAATAATTCATCAAAAGTTAGATTCCTTTCTTCAACTGAATAATTAAGATTTTTAGCAATAGACATTACGCTTTGACGAGTAATCCCGTTTAGACAATAATCTGTGGTAGGAGTAATTAAAATAGAATTTTTAACAATAAAAAGATTTTCTCCACTCCCCTCTGAGATGTAGCCATTTTTATCTAAAAGTATTGCCTCCTCAGCGCCCTTAGAAATAGCATCATTCACCGCCATAATTGAATTAACATAAGTACCGATAATTTTATTGTTTGAATACAATGGATTGTCGTACTGCTGGAAGGGAGATTTAATAACAGAAATGCCGTTTTTCTTAGCTTCTGGATCCATATATGAGGGCCATTCCCAGCATGCAATAGCAACATTAACAGACAGCGCGTCATGGGATCTTAAGCCCATAGACTCATTGCCAAGAAAAACAATTGGTCTGATATAGCCCTCCCTAAGGTTATTCTTGGACATTGTATCTATTTGAGCTTGACACAATTCATTCACAGAATAAGGAATGCTTATGTTAATTTTTGAAGCTGAAGAAAATAATCTTTCGGTGTGATCAATCAACCTAAATATAGCCCCTCCATCATTTGTTTCATATGCTCTCACGCCCTCAAAAACACCCATTCCGTAATGCAAAGTATTAGATAAAAGATGAATATTGGTATCATTAAATGGCTGAAAATTTCCATTCAACCAAATAAATTTTGAGTCTGTGTTAAGAAACATGTTGTCTATGGTTTTAAGTCTCAGCTATTATGACAAAACAACTCATATAATGAAATTAAAATTAATATGATCGATGAATCAATTTTCCGAGAATATGATATTCGCGGAATAGTACCTGAGCAAATCAATGAATTTTCAATAAAAGCTATAGCATCCGCTATAGCAAGAAAATGCTCTGATGAGAAAGTGAATGAGTTGGCTCTTGGCAGAGACGGGCGACTATCCGGAGAAAAAATATTGAAACTACTTTCAAGAGAGTTGCAATCTCTTGGTATCAATATTGTGAATGTAGGCCTAGTAACAAGCCCGCTTCTTTATTTTGCTGCAAAAAAACTGCCCTCTAAATCAGGCGTTATGATAACTGGAAGCCATAATCCCAAAAATTATAATGGCTTTAAAATTGTAATTAATGACTTACCAGTCTCTGGGATTGAAATCCTTAATTTAATTTCAAATAGACTTGATTCCACAGACCTTGGATTTGAAGTCATTAAAAAAGATCTAATGGATGAATACATTGAAGAAGTAATATCTCAAGCATCCAAGAGCTCAAAAAAAATCAAGGTTGTTGTTGATTGTGGCAACGGTTCAGCTGGAGAAATTGCACCCAAATTAATGCGTGCGCTGGGGTATGAGGTAGTGGAGTTATTTTGCGAAATCGATGGAAATTTTCCTAATCATCATCCTGATCCAGGCAAGTTAGAGAATCTTCAAGATCTAATAAAAGTTGTAAAAGAACAGGGAGCAGATCTTGGAATTGCATTTGATGGGGATGGGGACAGACTTGGAGTGGTCACCAATTTAGGTGAAATTATCTATCCGGATCAGCTTATGATGATATTTAGTAGAGCAGTTTTACAAAATAGCAAAAGCAAAGAAATAGTATTTGATGTGAAGTGCACGAATTTACTTATTGAAATCATTACAGAGGCTGGTGGCATACCAATAATGTCTCCTACGGGGCATTTTCATATTAAAAATACCATTAAAAAAACTAAGGCTCCGCTTGCTGGAGAAATGAGTGGCCATATCTTTTTTAATGATGCATGGTATGGTTTTGATGACGGGCATTATTCAGCTTTCAGGCTAATAGAAATAATTAAAAATTCTGCATCCTCTCTTTCAACAATGTTTGGTCAATTGCCAAAAGCCTTTTCGACCCCTGAATTAAATATAAATATAAATGAAGAAAAAAAATTCAAAATAGTTGAAGATTTTGTTTCTCAAGCTGACTTTGGAGAGGGCAAAAAAGTCACAATAGATGGCTTAAGGGTAGACTTTGATGATGGCTGGGGTTTACTTCGAGCCTCAAATACAACGCCAAAGCTTGTTTTAAGATTTGAGGCAAATTCTCCAGAGAGGCTAAATGAAATTCAAAATATATTTCTCAATCAACTAAAAAAAATTGATGAAACAATTAACATTAAGATAAGCTAAACCTATGTCAAAAGACAGAAAACAAATTATCCTTCAAAGCTTAGCCAAACTTTTGGAAGAAAGAGATGCTACTAAAATTACAACAGCTGTTCTTGCAGCAGAAAGTGGTGTAACTGAGGCTGCTCTTTACAGACATTTTCCGAGCAAAAGATCAATTTTTTTGGAGTTATTCACATTCTGTGATCAGACGATCTTCCAAAAAGTTGGCGAAATAAAAAAGGATTCTGATATTGGAGCTGAAGAAAAAGTAAGATTAATATTCTTTTTTTATGCAATATTTCTTGAAAAAAACAAAGGCTTTGCTCGAATTTTATCTCGTGAAGCATTGGGACCAAGTGAACAAAATGTTATCGACTCTGTGAATCAATTCTATGAAAGATTAGAGCTTTCAATTAAACAATTACTATCTTCAAAAAAAGATTCACTGCAGCTAACCGCAGGTCAAAGCGCCCATCTGATTACCACAATAATGGAAGGTATGATTTCTAGATTTATTAGAAATAAGTTTAAGGAAATACCAAGTGGCTATATTGAAAATTATTGGTCGCTCGTTTCTAATAGCATTTTTAAAAGTTAGGTCTATTCATCTAAAAAAAGCTCAAAGTAGGAATTTTTACTACTCTCATCAACTGGCCTACCTGTCTCACGGTCAACTCTTACATAAGATAAGCCCTTTGGAATTTTCCACTCTTCTTCCGGCAGATTAACCAGTGCTGTTTTCATAAAATCAACCCAAGCAGGCAAAGCTATGCTTGAGCCAAATTCGCTATCTCCCAATGAAGAAAAATCATCAGTTCCAACCCAAACAGTCGTTACCAAATCATTATGAAAACCAGAAAACCAAGTACTTATTGCATCATTTGTAGTGCCGGTTTTTCCTGCGATATCACTTCTATTCAAAATTTGAGTTTTTCTTCCATTGCTGCCTCTTGAAAGAGCCTCTCGTAATATATCTTTTGTGATAAAAGTTACCCTAGGATCAATTGATGTGATAGATTCTCCTTGGATGGGTGGCAATAAATAAAAAGGTTTAATTTCCTCTATTAACTGAGTTTGAAACCATGGAAAAGCATCAATATTTTTTGTCTTATTTTTTACTTGAGGATTTTGAAAAATAGTTTTTCCATTTCTGTCCACCACCCTTTCAATAAAAAATAAATCTTTGGGATCATCAGAATTAACCAGGATACTATATGCCCTAACCATCTCAGCAGGAGAAAAGCTTGATGATCCGAGCGCTAGTGATAGATCTGGAGCTAGTCTTGATTTAGAAAAGCCAAACCTTGATAAGTAATTTTGAGTCAATGGAATTCCCATTTCTCTCAATAATTTAATAGAAACTAAGTTAACAGACTGAATTAGAGCCTCTCTGAGTCTAATAGGTCCATAAAATTTACCAGTATAATTTTCAGGTCTCCAGCTGCTCTCCAAATTTGCGTCTTCAAAAATAATAGGAGCATCATTTATTTTGTCAGATGCACTGTAACTATTTGCAAAAGCAGAGGCATAAATAAATGGCTTGAAGCTTGAGCCAGCTTGAGGATAAGACTGTTTCACCCTATCGAAATTACTTTTTGAGAAATTTAATCCGCCGATATAAGTCTTTACAGCACCATTAGAAGGATTCGTAGAAATAAATGCCACCTCAGCATCAGGCACCTGATCAAGATAATAATTTCCATCCATCTCAGATAGATATATCAAATCTCCCAAACGCAGAATGTCATAGAAATTATCAGGGCGCGGACCTAATTTATTAATAGTGATTCTTGGTCTAGCCCACTCATAAGAATCATTCCAAAATAAACTCTCTAATTGAAAAGAGTTGTTAAGATATATAATTCTTTCAGGCTTTACATCTATGATGATTCCGGCTGAATGCCTATCTGAGTTTATGACCTCTTTAAATAAATCTCTAATTACTGAGATATTTAGCTGTCTCATACCAAGCTCATCAGGGGTGATTGAATCTTGATATAAAATATCTAAATTTCCATCTTTCAATTCTTTGAATATAGAGTCAGGTATTCTTGATAGAAGGTTTACAGGTTCCCTCCAACCATGACGTTTATCATATTCATATAAATTTTTTGCAACACTTTCAAGAGCTGCCTTCTGAAGTGAAGAATCTATTGTTGTGAAAACTGATAAGCCATCTTTGTATACTGATAATCCATATCTATTGATCATAGCTTGCCTAGTGATTTCAGCAATGTATCGTCCGTCCAAAGAAAAGTTTGAATCTAATTGGGTTAAGTTAATTGGCTCAGACTTCGCGAGTAAGAACTGCGCTCTACCAATATACCCAAGCTTATACATTCTTCCTAAAATCCAGTTACGTCTTATGATTGATCTGTCAGGAGAGCGTATAGGATTAATTCTGGAGGGAAGCTGAGCTGATGATGCAATTAATGCAGATTCAGCTAAGGTTAACTCATTAATAGATTTAGAAAAATACTTATTTGCCGCAGCCTCAACTCCATATGATCGATTGCCTAAAAAAATTGTATTGAGATATAAAGAAAAAATTTCTTCTTTGCTTGCGGAGCTTTCTAGTTCAAAGGCAAGATAGATCTCTTTAATTTTTCGGATGATCTTTTGATCTCGAGATAGCAGGTATCCTCGAACAACCTGCATTGTAATTGTGCCCCCGCCACTCACAATTTCACCAGATTGAACCATTTGGAAGACAGCCCTAATAAGAGAAGCTAACCTTACACCACTATGCTCGAAAAATTGATCATCTTCAGCAGCTAAAAATGCATTTTTAAGGTTTTGTGGGATCTCCTTATATTCAATAGTTCTTCTTTTCTGATCCCCGAACTCACCAATTAAAACTCCATCAGATGTTAAAACCTTTAAAGGTATTTGCAATACATCTTCATCAACTAAATTAATTTCTGGAAGATTGGGTTTAATCAATAGATATCCACCTAAAATAGTAAATATTGATACAAGGGTACCTATTAATGCAGCTGATAATGCCCAATTTATTAATCTAACAAACATACAAATTAAATAATTATGTTTTAACTGTTAACTATCAAATATTTTGATACATGAATTAGAATTATTTTACTCCTATAAATGATAGAATCAGCAACTTAAAAAACGAAGTATGAATATTTTTATTGTTGGTCCTATGGGCTCAGGAAAAACCACTGTTGGGAAGATCGTGGCTGGAGAGCTTTTTTTAGACTTCCATGATACCGATGCAAAGATTGAAGAGACTACTGGCGTTACAATAGATTGGATTTTTGATATTGAGGGCGAGGCTGGTTTTAGAAAGCGAGAAACCGCCATATTAAAACAAATGGTTGCATTGAATTCAATTGTCCTTGCAACTGGCGGCGGTATTGTGATCGAAGAAGAAAATAGAGAGCTGCTTGCATCAAGAGGAACCGTTTTCTACCTTCATACCCCTTTAAATATTCAAGTTGAAAGAACTGCCAAAGATAAAGATAGGCCATTGTTAAAAGATCAAAACCCTGAAAAGGTTCTTGCAGATCTCCAGAAATCAAGACAGTCTTTGTATGAAGAAGTTTCTGATCATATAATTGATACTGAGAATAAAAGCGGCTCAGAGGTTGCAAACGAAATAGTTAAACTCGTTAAAAATTATGGCTAAAGAGCTCTTTGCAGGTCAAAGAAAAAAAAAGTACAAAATCGTAATAAGCAAAGAAGCTATCTCTGAGAAGCATATTGCTCCGCTGGTTAAAATGCATAAAAAAATACTCATCATTTCAGATGATGGGGTGCCTCAGAAGATAGTTAAAAAAGTTATAGCAGTTTGTAGACCATCTTCTAAGATTTTTAAGATTATTCTTCAGCATGGAGAAAAAGCCAAATCTATTCAGAACTTTCAAAAAATATTAAATTTTTTGGCAGATAATAATTTTGATAGAACGGATTTAATCATTGCCGTTGGTGGTGGCGTAGTTGGAGACATATCTGGCTATGTTGCTAGCTCATACTTAAGGGGCATTCAATTTATACAAATACCTACTACGCTTCTTGCTCAGGTAGATTCTTCCGTGGGTGGCAAGACTGCAATCAATATATCAGCAGGTAAAAATCTTGTTGGAGCCTTTTACAATCCCAAAGGAGTAATCATAGATACGTCAGTGCTGAGAACACTTCCAAATAGAGAGTTTAAGGCGGGATTAGCAGAGGTAATTAAATATGCTTTGATTAAAAATAAGTCTCTTTTTTCATTGTTAGAAAAACATGCAAAGGAGATTTTGTTAATGAATCATAAGATTATTGAGGAGATAATTTTTGCATCGATTCAAACCAAGGCCCAAATTGTGACTAAGGATGAGAAGGAAGATGGTATTCGTGCAATTTTAAATTTTGGTCATACTTTTGGTCATGCTATTGAAGCGCATGGGATGTATAAAAAAATCCTGCATGGAGAGGCTGTTGCAAAGGGAATGAGAATTGCTTCTAAGATTTCTTATTTAGAAAATCTAATGTCAGAAAAAGACTATAGAAAAGTTATTGCATTATTAGAGATGTTTGGTTTTGATCTATCCCTTGATCAATACAAATATAAAGAGTTAAAACCATATATTTATAGAGATAAAAAAATTAAATCAGGTAGGTTGAATCTTGTTCTGCTAAATCGATTATCGAATGCAATAATCACGAGCTCATTTGATACAAGAAATCTTAAAAAGGGGATGCAGAATTAAATTAAGCAGCGTTAGCTGTGGTGGCTTTTAATAGATCTTGAATATTCAAAGCTGCAGGTGAGACCAGCCAGAATGATGGCTCATATCTATCAAATTCATCTAATATTACTCTCGCTCTTTCACTTTTGGTTTCTTTAATATGGCGCGCAAGGATTTGTTTTAAAAACTTTCTGTGAGATTCCATTTCTTCACTCACAATTCTATCTAAGTTAATAAGACTACGATTGCATTGATCAAAAAATCTTCTGTTAGTGTCTAAAACATATGCAAAGCCGCCTGTCATGCCTGCTCCAAAATTTGAGCCCACATTACCCAAGACAGTCACATGTCCACCCGTCATGTATTCACAACAATGGTCTCCTGCACCCTCAATTACAGCAGATGCTCCAGAATTCCTTACAGCAAATCTTTCACCTACAGATCCTCCGACATAAAGCTCGCCTCCTGTTGCGCCATATAGAGCTGTGTTACCTACTAAAACAGTTGGAGAATCTTGAGAGGCATATTCAGCGGAGCTTGATATTACTATCTTGCCTCCATTCATGCCCTTGCCAACATAATCATTTGCATCACCATTTAATTTTAAATTTAAACCTGCTGCGTTCCACACACCAAAACTTTGGCCCGCTGAACCCTTAAAATTCAAAGTTTGCTTTTGCTTCAATCCCTTTTCACCATATAAAGATGCAACAAAGCCTGAAGCTTGAGCACCAACAGACCTATCACGATTTGAGATGTCATAATAAAAATCTGATGAATGATTATTAGAAATTGAAGATTGTAAATCTTGAAGAATCTTTGAGTTTAAATTTCCCTTATCCCAGGGATCATTTGATGGAGTATTGCAATAATGAGGCGCAGTCGATTTTTTGTCAGAAAATAAAATTGGAGATAAATCAATATTTTCTGTAGCAGGATTCTCTTGAGTAATATCTTTTAAATACTGAGTTTGGCCGATAATGGATTCAAGGTTAGGAACTCCCAACCTGTCTAAAATTTCTTGTACTTCATTAGCAATAAATGTGAAGTAATTTATCACTCTCTCTTTTTCACCAATGTAGTGATGATCAATGATATCTCTTCTTTGGGTTGCGACGCCTGTAGCACAATTATTTAAATGGCAAATTCTTAAATATTTACAGCCCATGGCAATCATCGGACCCGTCCCAAAGCCGAATGATTCAGCGCCAAGAATTGCTGCTTTAACTACATCTAGACCAGTCTTCAAACCACCATCAGCTTGCAATCTAACTTTATGTCGAAGATTGCTTGCTCTCAAAGCTTGATGAGCCTCAGATAAACCAAGCTCCCATGGAGAGCCTGCATAGCGAATAGAGGACAGTGGACTTGCTCCTGTCCCACCGTCATGACCGGAAATAGTGATCAAGTCTGCATATGCCTTCGCAACACCAGCAGCAATTGTACCTACCCCAGGCTCGGACACTAATTTGACTGAAACCAATGCTTTTGAATTTACTTGCTTGAGATCAAAGATCAATTGAGCTAAATCCTCAATTGAATAAATATCATGATGAGGTGGCGGTGAAATCAAAGTAATTCCAGGAGTTGAGTATCTTAGTTTTGCTATTAATGCATTGACTTTGCCACCAGGCAGTTGACCGCCTTCGCCTGGTTTTGCACCTTGAGCTATTTTTATCTGCAAAACCTCTGCGTTTACTAAGTACTCAGGCGTTACACCAAAGCGACCGGATGCAACTTGTTTGATTTTTGACATCTTTGAGGTGCCATATCTCTCTTTTGCTTCGCCACCCTCTCCAGAATTAGATCTTGCACCCATGCTATTCATTGCTTCAGCTAATGTTTCATGAGCATCTGGAGATAGGGCGCCAAGACTCATCCCTGCTGAATCAAACTTTTTTAATAAATGTTTTGTATCTTCAAGTTCAACCCTTTTCGGTTTTGCTGGATAGTTAATCTTCATCAAATCTCTAAGCATTGCAGGTTCTCTCAGATTAACAAGATCAGCATACTCTTGATATGCTTTGCTGCATCCTGTCTTTACTGCTTCTTGAAGTTTTTTAACAACCTCAGGGTTATAGGTGTGATATTCACCGCCATGAACAAATTTTAATAACCCTCCAAGACCAATTTCACTTACATTCGAATTTGCATATTTATTTAAAGATCTCATTTCTGCATCTAAATCTTCGAAAGTTTTTCCCCCCACCCTGCTTACAGTATTCGTAAAAGATAAATCGACAATATCCGAGCTTAAACCAACAATCTCATGTAGTTGAGATCCCCTGTAACTTGAAATTGTTGAGATGCCAATTTTTGAAATGATTTTTAGGAGTCCTTTATTAATACCTTTACGATATTTTGCACAATTAGCAGTTGGGCTGCCTTTAAGCTCCTTCCGATGGGTTAAATCTAGGATGGTTTGAAAAGCTAGCCAAGGAAAAACAGCAGTAGCTCCAAAACTAAGTAGACATGCAATCTGATGAGTGTCTCTTGCGGTAGCAGAACTTACTATCAAATTAGCATCTGATCTGAGGCCCAGCCTAACCAACTCTTGATGTATGCAACCAACTGCAAGCAAAGCATTGATTGAAAGCTTGTTGCTCTCAGGCAATCTCTCATTCAAATGAATAATTACCTCTCCCTTTTTCACAGCAGCAACCACTTTTTTAGTTAATGCATTTAAAGCTTCCTTGAGATTTGATTTCAGTGAATACTGCAGATCAAAATTTTTGGAGGAAAAATAAGGATTGTTTAATAGTGCTGCAAGCTTTTTATGGGAAAGGACAGGAGATGTACTGACAATTCTTTTAGCATGATCTTTTGATTCTTCAAAAATATTCAACTCAGGGCCAAAGCATGCCTCTAAAGACATAACGCTAGATTCTCTTAATGAATCAATTGGCGGATTTGTTACCTGAGCAAATTGTTGCCTAAAGTAATCATAGATAGACCTTGGCATTGAACTTAACATTGCCAAAGCAGTATCATCACCCATCGAGCCAGTACCCTCAAGCCCATTAAGCGCAAGTGGTTTAATTACTGATACCCTCTCTTCATTGAACAAAGAAAAGAGTTTTGAAGATTTTATAAATTCTGAATGGGGAATTTTTTTTATGCCTGGGCCTTCAAATGCATCCAAAGTGGATTCAAGATAAATCGCAGATTTTTTCAACCAATCTCTATAAGGCTTACTTTGTTTAAGCTGATCATCAATAATCTTTTGATCAAGAATTTCTCCGGATTCTGTGTTTACTGCAAAAATTCCACCAGGGCTAAGCCGACCTTTTTGAAGAATCTCTTCATCAGCTACTGGGTATATACCAGTTTCAGAAGCTACGGTGATCATTCCATTGGCTAATACTTGGTATCTTGCTGGACGCAATCCATTTCTGTCTAAAACACAGATTGCCCACTCACCATCTGACATAACAATTCCAGCAGGACCATCCCAAGCCTCCATATGCATTGAATTATATTCATGAAAAGCTCTTACCTCAGGATCCATGGTATGAATATTTTGCCAAGCTGGCGGTAAGACCATTCGTATAGATCTGAAGAAATTTATACCTCCCTTTACCAGCAATTCAATCATATTATCTAATGCTGATGAGTCAGAGCCTGTTTCATTCACAAGTGATTTAAATTGACTGATACCTGGAATTAAAGGTGTTGAAAATTTTGATGCTCTTGCTTTAACCCAATTTCTATTTCCTCTAATTGCATTGATCTCACCATTATGTGCAAGAAGCCTAAAAGGTTGAGCTAAATGCCATCTTGGCTGAGTATTTGTAGAGAATCTTTGATGAAATAAACAAACCTTTGCAGTGAATGATTTTTTTGCAATATCTGTATAAAAATTACTAATTGCATCGGGTAGCATTAGGCCTTTGTATACAATTGTTTGGCTCGACATACTGCAGATATAAAGCTTTTCTTCATTGCTATGCAGTTCTTCTATCTTCTTTCTAGCCTGCAGAAGACAAGATTCAAATCTTTCTTTATTAAAATCTTTTGAAATTGGTGTTATGAATATCTGATTAATTTTAGGCAATGATTCAAGCGCTATTTCACCAAGAACAGATGCATTAATAGGCACCTCTCTGATACATTCAAAAATTAGATTTTCAGATTGAAGGATTCTTTTAATTGCTGATAAATCTTATTTTAATGATGCAGAAGAAAAAATTTGTGCAATGCCAAATAATTCAGGTAATTTAATATTTAACTCTTTTTTAATTTGTTTTTTGAAGAAAGATTGATTTAAATCAAACAAAAGACCACAACCATCGCCGGTTTTACCATCAGCTCCAATTGCCCCTCTGTGTGTCATGCTGGTTAGGCCTGCAATAGAACGCTTTACAACTTCTCTATTTTGAGTTCCATGTCGGTTAACAATTAGCCCAAAACCACAATTGTCCTTGGCTTGAGATTCTTGATATAACGATGTGTGTGTATTTTGTAGTGGCATTTAGTTATACATATTAGCACAATAATGTCATACTATGTCATACATACCACGAAGAACTAAAAACAATTTAATGGGCGCAAAAAATAAACAATATAAAATTGAAAAAGGTTTGTTGCTTTTTACTCAACCGCGATCCCCATACTTTTATGGAAAAATTCGATTGAATAGAAAATATATAACAAAATCCTTTGCCCCAATTACAGATCTGGAAGAAGCAAAGGTTATGTTATTTAAATGGCGCAAAGAGCTCTTAAGTCAAAGCACTATCCCGACTGCATCAATTTCCTCCCCAGAGAACTTTAAATCTAGATCAGAGTATGTCGAACATGTTCCGCTTGAAAATGATTTTCAATTTCTAGAAGTTGGCCGATACGATCCTAATAAAAAAAACATAGAAGAAAGAAAAATTAATTTTGTAGAAATTTATGGTGATTACAATCAGTCTGAAGCATCTAATCAATCTCATCGATGCTTGGATTGTGGAAATCCATATTGTGAATGGAAATGTCCAGTTCACAACTATATTCCGGATTGGTTGAAACTTGTTAATGATGGAAACATTATGGAAGCAGCTGATTTATGCCATCAAACAAACTCTCTGCCTGAAATGTGTGGGAGAGTTTGCCCTCAAGATCGTTTATGCGAAGGAGCATGTACACTTAACGACGGTTTCGGCGCTGTTAGCATTGGTAACATTGAAAAATATATTACAGACAAGGCAATAGAAATGGGGTGGAAGCCAGATCTAAGCAATAGAACTTGGACTGATAAAAAAGTTGCGATCATTGGAGCCGGTCCTGCTGGAATCGGGTGTGCAGATATCTTAATTAGAGCTGGGATTAATTGTGATGTCTTTGATAAACAACCAGAAATTGGTGGTTTACTCACATTTGGAATTCCAGAATTTAAGTTAGAAAAAAAGGTTGTAAGACGACGACGAAAAATTCTTGAAGAAATGGGTATTAAATTCCATCTTAATCAAGAAATTGGCAAAGACATTTCTTTTAAAGAATTGCACAAAAAATATGATGCAATATTTTTAGGCATGGGAACCTATACTTCGCTTGAAGGTGGTTTTAAAGGTGAAGATCTCCCCCAGGCACATAAGGCAATTGATTACCTCATTGGAAACACAAATCACCTTTTAAAATTTCAACAAGAAGAATCTGATTATATTAATTTTAAGGGAAAGGATGTTGTGGTTTTAGGCGGAGGAGATACTGCAATGGATTGCAATAGAACTGCTATCAGGCAAGAAGCCAAATCCGTTACATGCTTATACAGAAGAGACGAAAAAAATATGCCTGGTTCTAGAAGAGAAGTTATTAATGCTAAAGAGGAAGGTGTGCAGTTTGAATTCAATATTCAGCCTATCGAAATCATCGGAAGTGATAGCGTTCAGGGTATAAAAACAATTCAAACAAAGTTAGGTGAGCCAGATCAAAATGGAAGAAGAGTTCCCGTCCCAATTCAAGGAAGTGAGAAAGTATATCCTGCCGATGAAGTGGTAATTGCTTTTGGCTTCAGGGCTAATCCAGCAGATTGGTTTAAAGATTTTAAAATTAAAACTGATCAAGCAGGTCTAGTGGTTGCTCCAGAAAAACAGGAATTAAAATTTCAAACTTCTAATCCAAAGATCTTTTCTGGAGGAGATATGGTTAGAGGATCTGATTTAGTGGTGACAGCTATATGGGAAGGAAGAGAAGCCGCCAAAAGTATCATACAATTCGTTTCATAAATGAAAGATTCTAAATTTTTAAGGGCGCTTAAGCGTCATCCCTGTGCAACTCCTCCCGTATGGTTTATGCGTCAGGCAGGCAGGTATCTACCTGAATATCAAAAAATCAGAAAAAATTATTCTAATTTTTTAGATATGTGTAAACAGCCT
>Ga0181566_10003136_pt1 | contig 13522 bp, 12 predicted proteins | sample 101ome_15_FD_133762 | JGI IMG/M metagenome (GOLD analysis project Ga0181566, IMG submission 133762) | Coastal salt marsh microbial communities from the Groves Creek Marsh, Skidaway Island, Georgia - 101402AT metaG (megahit assembly) | ecosystem: Environmental > Aquatic > Marine > Intertidal... | reverse complement strand
CAAGGCAGACTCGATGAGACAATCTTTTAATCGGTCTGTTGAGAAACTAGAGATATATTGCTCTAAAAATCTATTAATTTTTGACTCTTCATCAAGCTCTACACCATAGATTATTTCATCATCATTAACACTATTGGTGAATGCCCTTACAACCTTTCCGGTGAGTTCTAATTGAGATCGCTTAAATTGCAAACTGATATTTAAACTTGTTCCCACACTTATTCGCTCTGTTGTTTTAAAACCTAACCCGCTAATAGATATATCAACAAGTACGGCATCATCGATATAATCATCATTGCCAACAAGATTATCCTTACTAAGTAAAAACCTAAGGTTGTCTGATTGCTCGACTGGGATTCTGAAAGATTGATAAAATTTAAATTCAGCAAAACTTGTTAGCATCGCTTCTCCATGAGAAAGGTCTATTAACATCCCTATCGGACAGCTGATAAAAACAGTTTAGTTTTTTGCCAATTTTAAATGGCAAATAAATAGATTTTATTTTTCTACCACATTTGAAACTTTAAAATGATGAGTGATTGCGTAGAGAATGGCGGGGCGAAATTTATCCCAATATTTTTTATGTAATCTATTATCACTGGTGGGTAATTCAAGAGTATAAGTAGGGATCCCTCTTTCATTTCCGGCCCAATTTCCAAGTGACCCAGGAAAGAATGGATAGTTTTTAACTCGGTAGCCGTCGGCTTTTTTACTCATTTGCACAAGCAAACTTTTTCCCACATGCTCTTTATCATCGTGAGTACTTTCCGGCCCGTCATAATCAATTATTGTTAAAGGTGCATGGACTGAAATTATTTTTTGAGGCTTATAACGATTAATTAAATTCATTTGAAAATATACTTCTTGTTCACTTTTGCTTTTAACTCCTGGAAACCTTCTCGAGGCTGAGCCATATCTTGTTTTCCATAGTCGAATTGCATCTTTGTCCCAGTCTTTAGTAGGAAAGTTTCTATTAGCATCAACTCCCCTCGCATTGGTTCTTGTAGGATATTTTTTTAAAAAACTATCTGGCGTGACAAGAGGAGCGATAACAACTCTGTGCCCTTTTAGTTTATCTCCAAGTCCATTAACAAATTCCATGATGTCATAGCAAAACTTGATAGGAGTTATTTCATCTCCATGAACGCCACAAAAAATTATTGTTGTGCTTGCATCGACCTCTTCTTTCTCCCCTGCAACCACCCAAGGAATAATATTTCCCCAGTAAGAACGCCTAACCCAAATCCACTTGAAACGATCACAATCACTATTGCCCCATCCATATTGAAAAAACTTTTGATTAACCTTTTCGCAATATTTTTTCTCTTGCTCACCCAACAATTTGGGAGGAGTAGAGAACTTAATTGATAAAACTTCATGGCCATCATTTTTGGATTGCTTTTTTGATAAATTAGCATCTAATAAGACAGAAGCTTTATTTAATTGAGCATCTGAAATGCGCCCCTCGCAGGCAAGGAAAAATAGTAAAGATACGAGATTCAATATTCTAATCATATATAACCATCATTAAGGAGTGATACAGAGTAATTAAACTTACTCTTGTTGACAAAAGGAAAAGTAATGACAAATAAAAATTTGGTAATAATGACACGTACCTCAAATATTTATTTTATTGAAAAAGCAAGAGAAGTCTCTAAGTCCATGGGAATTAATTTAACTGTCCTGGAGCCACATCAACTTGATCTTCCCCTAGAAAATTTCATGCAATTAAACCCCGGAAAATTACCGGATCCATCTCAAACAATTTTTTGGAATCGAGTGGCAGGAACAAGCTACAATGATTATGATCAATTGATCGCTAAAAACTGGCAAGCCTTAGGCGCAACCTTGTTAAACGAACTAAGCGTACATCATTGCTACAGAGACAAATACCATCAATTTCTACACCTTAGATCGATCAATGCTCCATTGATACCAACCTATTATTTACCAAATCAAAATGTTGATATGATTGAAAGTGATGGCCCCTATGTTGCCAAAACTCTTCGCGGAGCGAAAGGTAAAGGGGTCGTCAAGTTAGAAAACAAGTCTGCACTCAATGATTTTCTAACTCTAACTAGCTCAATGGGTGATTCGAGATTTATCATTCAGCCATTTATTGATTATCAAAATGAGCATCGACTCCTCATTCTTCAAGGAGAAGTTATTGGGCATTTTATCAAGCGAAACTCCACGGCCCATTGGAAACATAACCTAAGTAATGCGAAATGGGAGCTCTGCACCGATACCACTCCTGAAATGTTAAACATTGTTGAGAAGGTCAACGCACTAGAAAAAAAATTCTTTTATGCTATAGACTTTATTAGTAAAAACGATAACTTAACGATACTCGAAGTTAATATATGCCCGGGAATTGAAGGACCAGATGCAATTTTAAAGGACTCTATTTTGACCAAGGTGCTAAGCGTTATTTAATAACAATAACTTAAGTTTACAGCTAATAATTTTTATCCATTGTGCCGAACTGTTGTTTGACCAATCAAACATTAGGTGATAATATTAATCAAGAATATTAAAAAGAGGCATTATGTACATCTGTATTTGCAAAGGAATCACCGAGGAAAAAGTAAAAATGGCGATGAAAGGTGCAGCGAATTCTCATGATGTTCTTAAAAAACTAGGTGTTGGTGACGATTGTGGAGTTTGCCTAGTTAGCGCAATCGAGCGAATTCAATCAGGTAACAAGCCCCAAAAAAAGTAGCCATTATCAAATAATCAAATGACTTCCCTACTCAAACAAAATACTTGATCCTATGGATGTAGGCTTTTAATCTATTGTCAAAATTTATAACTGGAGAAAGTAAATGAAAGGCGATCAAAAAATTATCGATGCACTCAACCGAGTTCTAGGACAAGAGCTCGTAGCTATTAACCAATATTTTCTTCATGCAAGAATGCTTCAAGATCAAGGGGTAGCAAAACTTGGAAAGCTTGAATACGAAGCAAGTATTGATGAAATGAAACACGCGGATGAACTTATTAAAAGAATCTTATTTTTAGAAGGACTTCCAAATCTACAAAAACTAGGCCCTCTTTTTGTCGGCACAGATACAAAGAGTATCCTTGAATGTGACTTAAAGCTTGAGCACCAAAATCACCAAGCAATCAAAGATGGAATCAAGGCCTCTGAGGACTCAGGTGATTATGTTTCAAGAGATTTATTTGCAAGCATTTTAGCTTCAGAAGAGGATCATATTGATTGGCTAGAAACAAATCTGACATTGATAAATAATATTGGGATTGAGCGATTTATCCAATCTCAAATGGAGCCGGATCAAGGTAGTCACTAAAAATTGATTATAAAAAAGGAGGGTTAATCCCTCCTTTTTTTATTTTACAAAAGTTTGTACTTCTCTTTCTTGAATTAGTTCATCATCGTACCAAACAGACACTTTAAATTTTAATGTGGATTTTCTCACTTTTTTTGTAAATTCATATCCAATTGAACCACTACTTGTCCGGCCCATCCTAGGTGAATGAATTTCAACCGCGCTGTCAAGCTTCACAACCTTTGGGCCTCCTACCTGATCTATTTTTATCATGTATTTTCCCGGAACATCTTCATTTATTCCTGTTAAATTAACACTAATGCTTTCGCGATTAAACTCCCACTTAAACGGCCACAGCTTCCATTTTCTCCACCGCGTTTTATCATTTCCATTAGCGTTAACACGAACTTCAGGATTAACGTGAACTCTTTTTGAAACATTAATGCTTTCTTTGTACTCAAGATCCACTTCATCACCAGAACTTTTAAGTTCCAGGTCAACAAAAATTTTCTCTCCTGGGCTTGCGTCTTCTTTTATTCTAAATGTCAGTAAATCACTCACTTCAATTTCGCCACGAGCAGGGATTGATGCAAGACTTACCCAATCACGAGATATTTGAATATTAGAAGAAGAATTTATTAACCTTACCTTTGCGTCTCCTGACTTTAAAAGTGCTCCCCCTACATTTCGAACAGTAAAACGTAGAGCAACCTTGGCTCCACTTCGAAGCTCATTTTTTGGAGCGTCACTAAATAACTCCACATCACTCTCGCTTCCCATCGTTGGTAATGCGTTTACTGTATAAAAGTTTCGGGCGTCTCTTTCAGCCTTAGCCTTGGCAATCCTGGAGAATTCTCCAATATTTTCCTCATATCCTTTTATTAAACCTATAGAGTGACCTTCCTGGTAAATTTCATTTGCGCCTTTTGCAAAGTATTCATCATAGGCAATTTTATATCCCTCTGATTTGCCAGTAGAGAATTTTTCAGCTTTGTTAGAGTTAAAGGCTTGATCAAACTCAGGTGCATAATAACTTTCGTAGTCATTTAAAAATGCCCGTTCATAACTAGAAACGTAAGACGATTGATAACTATTTTCAAATTCACTCCGACATGCTTGAACAAATTCTTCATAGTTCTTATAAACATCATCACAAGCTCGCCCTACACTTGGAACTCGAACTTCTGGAACTGAGTAAGCAAACCGGCCTTGAGAATATTTATTTTGTGGCCGATTTTGATCGACATAAAGTGATTCTTTTTCAGCAATCAAATCATCAATTCCGCGAGCATTCACCCCCTCTGCCCGATTAGGCATTTCAGTATTTTCAATGCCAGATGAGCGCCCAACAATGCTTTTCTCAAGTAAGCTACTTCGATAAGAACGATAAGCATTTGGATAGACAATTTCACTCGCTTCTCTTTGTGCCTTTGATTTACCTAGTGCATATCCATCATCATGGCCTTGATCAAAAGATGCATCGTCCGCTCTACCATTTCGAAGACCTTCTACTTTTCCTGTTGCGGCGCCGGCAATTAGGCCATCGACATATCCACGTAACAGTCCTAATTTTTCGCCGTAAAATTTTCCATTTCTTGTTCCCCAATTAGCTGCGATGTCTGCTCCAGCACGCTCGCCTGGTCTGCTTGCATTTCTAATCGCAGCATCACGGCCAAGCTCTCTTGCTTCAGCGAGGTAGGTTTGAAATAGTCCATAGCGTGCATTACGCTCACCTTCTGAATAAGCAATATCTTGGGAGACCTGAGAAATTTCAGAATCTTTATAACTGATTGCAGACTCAAGACTCCTCATTTCTCTTTGCTGATAATTTTGTTCATCATCTAGTTCCACCAGTCTGCGCTGAACTTGTGAAATCATTCGCGCATTTCTTGTGAGTTCTTTTTCAAGCTCGCGGATTTCCCTTCGAGCGATATCAATTTCACGATCCAACTCTGGAATTCTTCTCGTGAGAAAATTTATTCTATTTACATTCTCACCAATTCTTCTCTCTAAACCTTGGATCGATTCTAAAATTGATTGCATCGACCTGTGCATAGAAGATAGTTCTCTTTCTTCACGTTGAAGAAGAATATTTTTAGATTCTAATTCACGTTTTTTATCCGAAAGTGATCTGGCCAATGCTCTTAGATCACGTTTTTTAGATGTGAGTTCACTCTCTTTTGTCGTTTTTTCTCGTGTTTTTTGAACGATAGAACCTTCAAGTGAAGAAATCTCTCTCTCTATAGTTGAGATGATTCCGGGTAATTTACCCTGAAGATCCGTTAATTTTTTGAATTTAGCTTGATTAGTTGCTAGAGATTTTTGTTTCAACGTTTGTTGTTGCTCTAATTTATCAAGTTCTCTAGCGAGAGATTTAACTCGACTCCGAAGACTAGAGCTATCTCTATTTAATTTTTTGAGACCTAATTTTTGTTTTTCAATTTCTTTTTTAATTTGCTTAATTCGCGCCTGATCCCTTGAGGGCATGCGTTGTAACCTGGCAAGCTCTCTTTCAAGCTCACTAATTTTACGTTTAACGTGAGAAATTTTTTGATCATAACCAGATAAATCTCTTCGTACTTTTTCTAATTCAACTTTTTTAGATGCAACTTGACGCTCTAAATTCTTCACCTCACCGTCAAGAGTATTTATTACTGCTTGTAGTCTTCGCAAGTCACTTCTTAATGTTCTTTGTTGCGCTTTATAGCCGTTTAGCTCTCTTTCTTTATCTGTAATAGATAAGCTCGCACTTCTGATTTCACTTTCAAGTCTCGTAATTGTTTGCTCAAGAGAATTTATTTGGGACTGCGCGCTGGCAACACTCGATTCAAGAGACTGAACAATTCTTAATAATTGATCATAATCACTTTTAATCGCAGCAACTTTCACCGTTTGTCGCTCAAGGGTTGTTCTAAAAGACCGCTCCTCTCTTCTTGCTTCATTTAATTCGCGCTCAAGTCCTGATTGACTTCGTCTTCTTGAATCCAGCTCTTCATCCATTAAACGAAGCTCACGAGACTTTCCCTCAATGACGGCAATTAATCTATTTTGATCTTGTTGAATTTCTCGATCTCTTGAAATGAATCGGTCAAGTTCCCGTTGTTCACGAAAAGCTTCATCCATAATTTCTCGAAGCTTAGCTTCTGCAAAGCTTAAATCACGAACTAACTCAGATCTCTCTGATTCAAGGATATTTCTTCTTTCTTGTAGTTCTTGAAGTTGTCGATCAAATTGTCGGTAATTAATTTCATCAGGAATTGATCGCGACCTGGCAATGACAGGTGATGCAGTTGATAACGTTAATGCTCCTAAAACAATTAAGTTTTTCATTTTCTCTCCTTAAGAAAAATTACCTCATATCCTTTTACCGGAACGGACTAAAAATTAAAGTTAGATATTTCAACTGGTTAGGTATTTACATGGTTGTGATGAAAAATTAGAAATTCAGGGCCAAAATGTCCCTAAAATTAGTTTATTTTTCCTGCCTTGATCAATAATTGAATATTAGAGACAATAGACTTATGAAAAATATACTAATGATTAGAGGCTTATCACGAGAAAAACGACACTGGGGCGAGTTCCCAGAATTAGTTGAAAACGCCATGGATATCAAGGTTCACACATTAGACAACCTTGGGTGTGGTGAGTTTTTTGATAAAACAACACCAATGACAATTCGTGAAAACGTGGATTTTCTTCAAGAGCAATTTGAAAAACTCTACACCGATAATCCCGGTGAGTGGTACCTTCTTGGAATTAGCCTCGGCGGCATGTTCGTGACAGAATGGGCCCAAAGAATTAATCCGTTTAAAAAAATTTTTGTGATTAATAGTTCATTTAAAAATTTATCTCCATTATTTGATAGGCTTACTCCCTACGCGCTTCAAATGATGACAAAATCATTTGTTTTAAGCGGGCAAAAGCAAGAAGAAATCATTTATGATCTCACGAGCTACAGAGGGCCTACAAGTGAGCACGGATATTTTAAAACCAATGAGTGGCTAGGCTACCGAAATCAATATCCCATGAGCCGAGAAAACTTTTTTCGCCAGCTTGCTTGCGCGGCGACTTATAAATTAGAAAAGAAACCAAAAAATGCCATGGTTTTTATGAGCGCTAAAGGTGACGAGCTTTGCAAATGGACATGCGGAAAAGCGATCGCGGATTTTTGTAACTCCCCATTTTATCTTTGCGAAGAACCTGCGGGACATGATCTTCCCATGGATTGCCCTGAATTTATTATTGATGTGCTAAAAAAAGAAATCGACTTCCCTGTTCAGTACCCTCGAGTTGCTGAATCGATTAGTGAAAACTTAAGCGCGCTATAAGGTCCCGCGTCCCTATAGAAAAACCTCAGCTCGCTTTAGGTACGCGGTAACATATGGCAAATTAGGTCATTTTCCCCAAATGGTACCGCGAACCTAATGGGAAGGATTTTTTAATCGCGAGATCATGATAATAGGAATCAGTAAAAATGCGCTACCATAAATATAGGGAGCTTCACCACCTACGCGCCAGTAAATCACGGCCGCCAAAAGAGGCCCCACAACACGAGCGAGTGCACCAAGGCTTCTAAAAATTCCGATACTTCTTCCCTGCTCTGCAGCTGGAGTATACAAAGACACAAGACTCGTCAGAGTAGGAATCGCCATGGATGATCCGGTTGCTAAAAAGAAAAGCCCCGCATATAGCATCACTGAGCTCTTAGCATAAGCAATTAACATAAGTCCTGGAAGCGTTGTCACTAAACCATTCATGGCCATGCGTTTTTCGCCAACAATAGCGGCTTTTCTTCTGACATACCCACCTTGAACGAGTGCGATGATCACACCAATAAAAATAAACATATAAGCGTTTTGAAGACTCGTGTAGCCTAATCTTTCCATCGCAAGAAACGTTAGCGTAAATTCCATTCCACTAAAAGCAAACAGAAATAAAAAGTGCCCAACGTTCACAATATTTACTCCCGGATAAGGAAGCGGTTTAAACAGTTTAATCGGGTTCACCGTTCGGTTTAACTCTCCCTGGCCTCTTTTTTCCGGCGGTAGCGTTTCGTTAAACTTTCTTGCAATCCACACAAGATTAAACGCACTTAAAACAAAGGCAATCAACGCTGGAACGCTAAAAGGATTTACGCCATAAGCAGTCAGCGATGGATACATTTCATCCAGTCTAATAAGACTAAAAATTCCACCCATGGCAGGGCCAATAATAAAACCAAAAGCAAATGCGATTCCAATCGTCGCCATTCCTTTGGATCTATTTTTGGCGGTAGTCACGTCAGCAACAACAGCTGTCGCCGTAGAAATATTTCCACCCATGATGCCGCCAATGAGTCTGGCGAAAATAAGAAGCGTAAAGCTTCCCGAAAAAAACCATAAAAGATAGCTAAGCGCTAAACCAAAGACAGAGATCAGAAGTACTGGTTTTCGCCCGATGCGATCACTGACGGCACCCCAAAGAGGTGCAGCAATAAATTGTAAAAATGAGTAAAGTGCGCCAAGAGCACCACCAAATAAAACGATGCCGGAGACTTTATCACTCACACCACCAGCGGCCGTAATGTTGGCAACAGAATTAAAAATAAGATTCAGCCAGTAGTTATCAGCGTCCACTGTTAGGTAGTGTTTTGCGAGAGCAGGAAATAATGGAAAAATAATAGAGAATCCAACTAAATCTAAAAACAATGTTAAAAACACAATTCCTAATGTGCTCTTTGCTTCTTTTGTTAATGGTGGATTTTCATAAGTTTGCTCTGGCATTGACATGTAGATATCCTCAGGTACGTCATAAAATTGTTTTGCCCGATCCGCTCTTGAATCATAAGCAAGTGAGTGTAGAAAATCACTAAACGCTTTTGCCCACATAGGTTCTGCGTTTAAACATGTCACTTGTGTGGCATGTCCGCCAGCTTCTTCAACAGCTTCACCTAATTCGGTTCCAATTTCATCAGTGGTTTCAAGGCAATCAACTAAAAATGCTGGACAATAAACCGCAATATTTTTTGTCCCCTTTTCGGCAAGATCAACTGCGTATTCTTCTGTGTCGGGAGTGAGCCACTCATCGTTTCCAAAACGGGATTGAAAGGTGAAATGAATATTAGACTTGCTAATTTCTTTTACTCGGTCAGCAATGAGTGTGAACGTTTCAAAACAATGGGTATAGTACTGATCTTTCTTTTCAATCACGCGGCGTTTAGGCAATCCGTGAAAAGAGAGAATAAGCTCTTCAACTTTTTTACCTGCATCCGCTTGAGCCTTTAAATGTTCATCAATAAGTCTAACCGAATGATCAATAAAACATTTTGCCCGGTGGTGATTGGCGATAAATTCAAAGCTTGGCATATTCACGCGATTTCCAAGCTCGCCGCCTAGAGCATCAATGACACTCATGGTGGTGGATTCACTGAACTGTGGAAATAGTGGGATAAAAAGCCAACGGCCTTCATCATTTGGGCCAAACTCTTTAACCATTTCTTCCCATTCATCAACAAGTTCATGGGCCCTTGGGCTTGATAGCAAGTAGGCTGTTTTGACAAATAAATCATCACTTCCAATATTTTTTTCCACCTCGTCTCGCAGGTCTTCAGTTATATCGACCAGTGGAAAACCTTTACCATTCCAGATTCTGGAATACGCTGCTGCTGATTTCTTTGGACGAAATGGCAGCACGAAACAATTTAAGATAATTTTCCAAAGAAGTGGATTGATATCAACGACTCTTGGGTCGCCTAGGAACTCTTTGAGGTAGGCTCTAACATCAGGAATACTCGGGGTTTTTGGTGAACCAAGTTGAAGAAGAACGACGTTTACTTTATCTGCCATGGAGAAGTCCCTTAAATGTCTAAGTTTTGGCCTTGTAGTTTATATAGAGGCCACTTGAATTGCTTGAATACTTTGTTTATAACAAGTCAAACATATACCTTGTATATTTCAGGGCATCAACATACCAAAAACTATACAAATATAGGACTGAAAAATGGCCAAAGCAACGAAGAAGACAAAAAAATCCTCCAGCAAGAAAATCTCCAGCTCTAGAAGCAAAACTGAGCTCAAAGACTTCAAATTAGGCGAAGTAACAAATGAATATCCAAGCACTTACTCCCCTAATGTACTCGAGGCTTTTGATAATAAGAACCCGGGTAAAGATGCTTGGACAACCTTTGTGTGCACGGAATTCACTAGTCTTTGTCCAAAAACCAATCAACCTGATTTCGCGCGAATTTTTATCAACTATATAGCTGATAAGAAGATGGTTGAAAGTAAATCTCTAAAACTCTACTTATTTAGCTTTAGAAATCACGGAGATTTTCACGAAGATTGCGTACAAAAAATCTGTGATGACCTGACAAAACTGATGAAACCAAAATTTATTGAGGTCATTGGGGAATTCACTCCACGTGGTGGAATTTCTATTTTTCCTTATGCCAGTGCATCAAGTTCGGCGAAAAAATATCAAAAAATCAAAGATGATCGATTTACCGCGTATGCACCGGGTAAATTTAGTTGTGGCTTATCCCGAGTATATGGACAATAGTCGGCTTTTGAGCGAAACTAAATAAGTAAAGCTTACCTAAAGGAAATCGTCATGTTTGGTCTAGGAATGGGTGAAATTGTAATAGTGCTAGTAGTTGTTCTCCTTTTGTTTGGCGGCAAAAAACTTCCGCAACTGGGAAGCGCATTAGGCCAGGCCATGACAAACTTCAAAAAAGGATTAAGCGACGGCCAAAAAGAGATCGATGAAAAAAAAAAGTCTGACGTAGAGTCAGATAAATCAAAAGACGCTTAGTTATCTTTATCTAAAAGTTTTTCAACAAGTTTTACAACCACAGACTCCTTCTCGCTCGTTTGCATTTTAATTTCAAATAACACACGCGCCATTTCCTCATAAGTGTAGGATTTTCTTTTTTCTTCTAAAAGCATCGAAGCATAACGAATGGTGCGATCAATGAGTTTATAATTATTAGGTCTCACCCAAGTCATCACATTACTTTCAAAACGCCCCATAATCCCCATGACGAGAGTTGAGTGGGTGTTTAAAAGCATTTTAAAATCGATTAAATCTAAAAGCGAATCTGGGTTAAAATCAGAATTAATTGAAACCATCTTTTGATTAAAACTTATTTCATATCGATCTTGAAGTCGTGAAATAGATACACCTAGATGGTTATCTAGCTGAGCAGATCGTCGAGAAAAATTTTTTTCAGACAAATCAAAACCAAGCAATCTTTTCTTACCGGCGCGTCCATTAAAATCATCCCATTCAAGAGGGTGCGCACTTCTACCTAAAATCATCTCAAAACTTTCGGTGGCATTTTGCGCATCGACGATACTTACATTTGCCAAACTAAATGGTGTTTTTTCAAAAATATTTTCAAGGCCATTAACACCAAAGGTTGGAGCACGCTCCGTTGTGTCAGTTAGAATCGTCATTCCTAAATCACCACTACATTGATAAGTAATAAATCCAGCAGATTTATAGTGTTCACTTTCAAGACATATTAGTTTATTTAGGGCGTCACTTCGAGAGCTGTCTTGTAATCTAAGTATTAATTGGTCACAACTTTTGGCAATATTATTTCCAAGTAAGGCCTCTCCAATAACGAGTTGGAGAACAGTCGAGGCTTGCATTCGCGTGCTACCTGATAACGTCATCGGGCCGACTGGAAGGGAGATATTTTTGATTTTTTTATTCGATATAAACGCGGCACTTCTTGATGCCAGCATTTCTAAAATCGGATCTTCATTACAGTACAAAATAAAAGGTTTCTTGTCACAAAACTCACTGGCAAAGTTCACGGCCCCGATAACATAACTAGTTTCACCTCCCTCGGTGATACCAACAACTAGGTCATTAGGTTTTAAATTTGCTTCAATAAGATGACGTTTACCAAACTCGGGAAAATCTTCTGCTTTTTCCAGTGAGTGGATAAGGGCCAAATCACCTCCGGCCAGAAGACCTCTTACTTGATCATTGCCAGGATTTCTTCGACGCCACCAAGACTCAAGGCAAAGACTCAATCTTCCCGTCGCGCCACAGCCCACCAGGTAAACGCGATGGCCTGATTTAAGGGTGTCTTGAATCTCTTTTGCTAGTTCACTAAATTTATCTTGATAGGTTTTAAGTTTTTGAAGAGCACCTCGATCAACTTCATGACAAAGTTCGATTGCTCCAGGGAGATTCGTTTTTGCTACTAGGCTAAGATCATTTGTCAGCGGGTGCTGCATTTCGGTCATTAACATGCCTAATTTAAATTGATCCGCGACTGCTAAAAATGCATCACTCTCATTCATTTAAAACCATCCTTGATTTTTAAAAATTCTTCTACCTAAAACTTTAAGCAAAAAAAAAGGGGAACACAATGTGTTCCCCTTTTCTTATTTTATCGTGGTCGAAATCTTACTCAATAATTTCAAGCACGCTTCTTTTCTTTAGTTTTGTACTAGCAGCATTTAAGATAGTTCTTAAAGCTCTTGCTGTTCTACCTTGCTTACCGATAACTTTACCTAAATCAGTTTTATCGACTTTAAGTTCGATAACTGTTGTTTGCTCACCTTGGATCTCGTTTACTTCAACGTTATCCGGCATATCTACTAGTGATTTGCTTACGTAGCTAATCAGTTCTTGTAATTCACTCATTATTGTCTCGCTTTAATTTTTGGGTTTGAAAATTAGTACTGAACTTTTGCTTTTTTAAGAAGAGTTCGAACTGTATCACTCATTACAGCACCTTTATTCATCCATGCTGTGATAGCCTCAGCTTTTACACCACTAAGTACTTCTTCTCTTTTTGGATCGTACTGTCCAAGCTTTTCAAGAAATCTACCATCTCTTGGATTTCTAGCGTCTGTTGCAACAATTGTATAAACTGGACGATGAACTCTACCACCACGTGCTAATCGAATCTTAATCATATCAGTAACTCCTACAGCGCCTTTGGTGCGCCTTTTCAACTAAAATAACAGGGTAAATATTTAAATGATGTCATTAGAAGTGTCAACCACAAGGGGTAGGGTTTTTCACTACTTTTCCTTGCGTCATTTACCTAAAAACAAGGACTTAGAACTATTTAGCGAAAAAATCCGCCACCCCAAGGCCCACCGCCCTTCTTTTTCTTTTTACCGCCACCAAATGGATTTCCTCCTGGTTGCTGACGAAAGCCATTACCACCCATGCCAGGCATCCCCGGCATTCCGCCGCCTTTCATCATTTGGGCCATTCCACCCATCATT
>Ga0181566_10003090_pt1 | contig 13613 bp, 10 predicted proteins | sample 101ome_15_FD_133762 | JGI IMG/M metagenome (GOLD analysis project Ga0181566, IMG submission 133762) | Coastal salt marsh microbial communities from the Groves Creek Marsh, Skidaway Island, Georgia - 101402AT metaG (megahit assembly) | ecosystem: Environmental > Aquatic > Marine > Intertidal... | reverse complement strand
TCACCCGATCCGAGGCGCTCATCACAACATGCAATTCATGACTGATCATCAAAACAGCACAGCCAGTCTGATTTCTGACTTCTTCAATTTGCTGATAAAATGCCGCTGAACCTGGTTGATCAAGGCCTTGTGTCGCCTCATCAAGAAGCAGGATTTCAGGATCATTAAGGAGAGCGCGGGCAAGCAAAACCCGTTGCAACTGGCCACCTGATAATTCAGACAGCTGGACATTCATTTGTTTTGCGATCAGCTGTTCGGTTAAATCAGGCATGGCAGCACGGGATTTAATGCCGCCAGTCAGGCGCAAAAACCGCTCAACCGTGATGGGTAAGGTGGGGTCAATATGCAGTTTTTGGGGAATATAGCCAACCCGAAGCCCGCGTTTGCGTGTTATCATTCCTTTACTTGGCGGTATGGCGCCAATCAAAGCGCGCAGCAATGTAGTCTTGCCAGACCCGTTTGGGCCAACAATAGTAATAATCTCACCGGCATCGATGGCTAAAGACACATGATTAAGAACGGTGTTTGCGCCATAACCAACACTGATATTGTTAGCAGAAATTAAACTCATTTCTTAGCCTCATGGGTGCAGGCAGGACAGACCCCCTCAGCCTCAATGGCAGTTTGTTCAATATGAAAACCAACCGCATCGGCGGCATCAATAAATGATCCGCCAATATGGGTAGATTGGGCTTCGGCGACGGACTGGCAAAGCCGACAAATCATAAACGCTGGCGAATGGTTAGCACCAGGATGGGTGCAGGCTATGAAAGCGTTGAGCCGTTCAATTTTATGAGCTAATCCGTTAGCCACAAGAAACTCAAGCGCCCGATAGGCTACAGGAGGCTGTGAACCAAAGCCAGCCTCACGCAGATGGTCAAGCATCTCATACGCCCCAATTGCTCGGTGTTCTTGCAACAAAATTTCAAGGGTTTTGCGCCGAACAGGGGTAAGCCGCAGGGCTTTTTTCTCGCATAAAGCATCTGCCGCGGAAATTGCCGTGCCAATGCAAAGGGCGTGATCGTGATGTTCAAACCCTATTGGGTTGTCGTCGCGCTTGGCTTTGGGACGGTGACTTATCATATGGAATAATGACTCTTTATTTATAGCTGGTCTTTAATCAAGGTTCATTAGACCTTGATTAATGTTATGTTATCACATATACAATCATTATGTCTAGTGTTGCCTCTTTGCTATATCGTGGCCCCAAAACAATGAGCCATATAAAATCCATCATCGGTCAAACACGTCTCATCGCGTCTTTTATTGTTATGGTTCTGTCTGCCAGTGTTTCCGTTGCAGATACGCCTCGTGTGGCTGTGGATATTGCCCCTGTGCATTCGCTTGTCGCCCGGGTAATGGATGGGGTTGATACGCCAGCGCTCATCATTGCGGCTGGGGCAAGTCCGCATGAATACAGTTTGCGCCCATCAGAGGCGGCGGTATTACAAAAGGCTGATGTCATATTCTGGATAGGGCCAGAGCTAACCCCTTGGCTAGATAAGGCTTTATCGACCCTAGCTCACGATGCTGTTCAGGTTTCCTTTATCAATGCAGAAGGCACAATATTATTACCCTATCGTGAGAGCGCCCTATTTGAACGTCATGATCATGATGATGACCATGCTGACCATGCTGACCATGACGACCATGATGACCACGCGGACCATGACGACGATGATGATCATGCGTACCATGATGATCATACGAACCATGATCAGCATCCTATGGATCCTCACCTATGGCTTTCCCCTGAAAATGGTATTGTTTGGATGAATATGATTGCAGAGGTTCTGGCGGAAGCTGATCCGACAAACGCTGCCACTTACCGTGCGAATGCCGTCGCAGGTCAGAAAGAGTTGATAAATCTTCAGACGAATATCAACACCATTCTCGCTCCGCATCGCGGCAAAAACTTCATCACTTTTCATGATGGGTTTCAATATTTTGAGGATCATTTTAATTTTCCGGCAATGGGCGCCATTGCGCTATCTGATGCTTCTCAACCTGGGCCTGCACGTCTAGCGTCAATTCGGGAACGCATAGCGAACGAATCCATAAGCTGTGTGCTATCCGAACCTCAATATCAGTCAGGGATTATTACTGCGGTCACGGGTGAAATAGAGGTGAACATAGGCGTGGTTGATGCCGTTGGTTATCGCCTAGAGCTAGGCCGTGATCTTTATCCTCAATTGTTGCGCGATCTGGCAGAAGCTTTGGCAGAGTGCCTCGCCTAGCAGTATCGGCAAGACAAAGAATAATTATCAGCTTTCTTCGGTTTACGAATTCGGATAATTGACCTTTATGCAGAAATATCCTACAAACGACCTAAAGTCGAATTTTGAACATTATATAGAAGGAAATTTTATTATGCCAATTCGGAAATTACCAAACAATGTTTTATCTTCAGGTAATGAAGAAATGACTTTGGGTGGGCGAATTCAACAGTCAAGAACACAGGCTGGAATGAGTCTTCAAATGTTGGCTAATTTGTCAGGGGTCAAAGCCTCTACAGTAAAGGCTTGGGAAAACGACAGAAGTGAACCTAGGGTCAATAAATTGGTGGCCATGTCGGGCATTCTAGGGGTCAGCCCTACTTATTTTATCGCCGAGGAAGGTAACGCCGGTAAAGGTGTGTCATCGACCAGAGGGCGGCAAGACAAAATTATCAGTCTTCTCATGGAAGAAGTCAGCCAGTTGAGCGAAGAGCAAAAAGCTGTAAATCAGCGTATCCGAAAAATAGAGGCTTTGATGAAAAGCCTTAAGTGATTTGATCATAGGTTTAAGGGTGGTTTGCCTCATTCCAAAGTTTTAACGAGGCTATATCCTATGCCATATCCCGCCGATTTAGTGATCAACCTAGAAAACCCAATTGATAGGCCAACCATGGCTAAGCGGTTATAAAGATGACTAAAAAAATTTAATTTTTTTCTTTAATCTGAACTTTTACTGTGTAAGGGTAATGATAACGATAGTGATGTTTCGTGCAAAACTAACAATGATAAAAAGTATTTATGGAGGGTAATATGAAAAAGTTAATTTCAGCAGCAACGCTAGGTCTTGGCCTTGTAGCGGTGCAAACGGGACCAGTTTTGGCCGCGGATGTGGTCATTGGTGTTCCAAACTGGCCATCAGTTTTGGTTACAGGCCATGTGCTTAAAGTAGCCTTAGAAGACAATCTTGGCCTTGAGGTGGAATTGCAGAACGGCACCAATCCTGTTGTTTTTGAAGGAATGGATGCAGGATCAATGCATGTTCATCCTGAAGTATGGTTGCCTAATCAAACGAACCTGCACAACACCTTCGTTAAAGATAAGAAAACCGTTAAGATGAACCCTAACGGCGTTGCTGGTGATCAGGCAATGTGCGTTACCAAAGGCACTGCTGAGAGAACAGGCATTGTGAACTTGTCTGAGCTATCTGATCCGGATATGGCAAAGAACTTTGACAGTGATGGTGATGGCAGAGGCGAGATTTGGATTGGCGCCGCTGGCTGGGCTTCAACTAATGTGGAAAAGATCCGGGCGAAGTCCTATGGCTATAGCGAAACCATGAAGTTAAAGGAAATGGACGAATCTCTGGCGCTTGCCGAAGTAGATGCGGCTGTGACTGGAAATGATAACATTGTGTTCTTCTGCTATACCCCACACCATATGTTTGCATTGCATGAGTTGGTAATTCTGAAAGAGCCAGCACATGATCCGTCTAAGTGGAATGTAAAGCAGCCTACGGAAGGTGCTGATTGGCTTGAAGTATCAGAAGCACCAGTGGCTTGGGACACAGCTTATTTGCATATTCATTATGCAACAGAACTCGAAGCTAGCCACCCTCAAGCGGCAAGATTGCTTGGTAGTGCAAAGTTCGATACGGACACGATTTCCCAGATGACCTATGCGGTTGTTGTTGAGAAGCGTGATCCAGCGGAATTTGCCAAAGAATGGGTTGCTAATAATGGCGACACAGTTGACAGCTGGTTGAATTAAACTCTGTCACTAAAACATTAGGGCAGCGCCAATTTTAACTGTGGCGCTGCTCATTTTAAGCGGCATGAATATAATAACAAACATCGGCTAATTATGAAAAAATCAAACGAAAACGATGTCATTATTCTGGAGCATGTCTGGAAAATTTTCGGTGAAGATTCCCAGCTTGCCATGCAGGCGATCAAAGACCGTGGCATTTCAAAAAATGATGTGCTGAAAGAGTTTAACTGTGTGGTCGGGATCGCAGATTGTTCATTTTCGGTAAAACGAGGTGAAGTGTTCTGTATTATGGGGCTATCGGGTTCTGGTAAGTCAACATTAGTGCGACATTTGAACCGCCTGATTGAGCCAACAGCAGGGCAAATAAACGTTCTTGGCCGTGATATCCTAAGCTTAAATGACGCAGAATTACGCGCGATTCGTGCCAAAGAAATTGGCATGGTTTTTCAGCATATGGCCTTGCTTCCGCATCGTACCGTCAGGGATAACGTGGCCTTTCCGCTTCAAATCCGTGGCGCATCGAAAGCAACCCGTTGGGAGACCTCACAAAAATGTTTGCAAATGGTGGATCTAGAAGGATACGAAGATCGCCTTCCTAATGAATTGTCAGGCGGCATGCAGCAACGTGTAGGGCTAGCCCGTGCGCTGGCGTCTGATCCCGAAGTCTTGCTGATGGATGAACCCTTTTCAGCCCTTGATCCATTAATCCGAAGACAACTACAAGATCAGTTTATGCAGCTCTCACAGCAGTTGCAAAAGACCACAGTCTTTATTACCCATGATTTGGATGAGGCCATTCGCATTGGTGATCGCATCGCCATTATGAAAGATGGGCGCATCGTACAAATTGGGACGCCTGAAGAAATTGTGACCAAACCGGTTGATGATTATGTGCGTGATTTTGTAGACGGAATCTCAAAACTTAAATTGGTTTATGCACATTCAATTATGGTGCCTCTTGATAAGTTTAAGCCACCACGCGGGCAAAAATTAGATAAAGCTCCGCGCGCTAACCATGGTGCTAGTCTTGATGAATTGATCGACATCTCTGTTAGCTCTGATAGGCCTGTCATCATTCAAGATGACAAGGGCAAAGACATCGGGGTCGTTGATAAGCCAACCTTGCTGAAAGGGATTCAGGGAGGAAAAGCATGAAGAACGATATTGAAAAAAATGAATTAGCAGCCTCAATTGATAGGTTTGCCGTTTCCAATATTAGCTATTATCGGCGTGAGTTTGAAAAAATTCAGAAATCAGAAAAACTGGCGCTGACGTGGAATAGCATGGCCGCTATCTTTGGCCCGTTATGGGGTGCTATTCGTGGGTTATGGGGCTTTTTCTGGATTTTTCTAGTTCTAGAAATGTTTGCCTTTGTTCAGATTGGACGCGGCTTATGGGGCGAGTTAGGGGCAGATAAGATTGAACGCTATGAACGGCTTTTGGCAAATATTGCTAAGCGAGAACTGCAAGCGGCAGATTTGATCGCTGCAGGTGATACCGCCGCTGCTGCTGATAAACTTAATATTGCTAACAATCTCAAAAAAGCCGCCGAATCCACATTGATCGAAGCCAACGCCGCCGCACAACAGGCGTTGAGTGTCCTTGTTTTTGGGCTAGTATTTTTTGCTGTGATCAAATTGCTCGAAGGTTTCTACGCCAACTATGCTTATGAAAAGCAATATCTACGTTGGCGGTCTAACCCAAAAATCCAAGAAGGTTTAAGCAAGGCCAATGCCCTATGGGGTGTTCTTTTAATTATTTGTATTCTTCCCCTGACCCTGCTTCGTTACACGGTCACCAAGGCGGATGATTTGCTGTCATCCCTGACAGGCGGGGTTGTAGGAAAGACAATAACGATTAGTGAGTTTCCTGTTAATCGCGAATATTTTTCAATCTTAGCGGCGTGGGGTGATCAGGGGTTTGACTGGTTAGCGTCGCGTTTTGGTAATGTGTTTGATGGGATTACTTATGCTATCCGCATGGTGTTGGATTGGATAGAAGTCTTGCTCATTGGAACGCCATGGCCTGTTGTGATGATAGTCATTGTTGTTGCCGCGTTACGGCTTGCCGGCATTCGCGTTGCTATATTTACTGCCGCTTCACTTGCGTATTTATCCATGATGGGGCTGTGGGAAATATCGATGATAACGGTTGCTTTGATCGGAACAGGCGCATTTCTTTGTGTGCTCTTTGGAATACCTTTGGGTATTTGGTTTGGGAAAAGCGAGCGTGCTTATCGCACGGCTGAACCTGTCCTTGATTTTATGCAAACCATGCCGGCATTTGTATATTTGATCCCGATTATTGCGTTCTTTGGAACAGGCAAACCGCCAGGGGTTCTGGCAACATTGATCTTTGCAATGCCGCCAGTGATCCGCTTAACTGCGCTGGGCATTCGCGGTGTTCCAGAAGCCACAAAAGAAGCTGCCGTTGCTTTTGGATGTTCGCGCAGACAGTTGATGACGAATGTTGAGATTCCCCTTGCCATGCCATCCATCATGACAGGCATCAATCAGACCATTTTGATGAGCCTGTCAATGGTTGTGATCGCGTCATTGATTGGTGCAGATGGGTTGGGGGCTTTAATTTTAGAATCCCTTCAATACGCCGCAAAAGGACAAGGTTTGCTGGGTGGTTTGGCGATACTGGTTTGTGCTATGGTGATCGACAGGATTGCGCAAGGGGCTTATCGAAAAAAATAGCCCCATAAAGAAATGGTTTAGGTGAAATGGCAGGTGAAGACCCGAAACCTAATGGCAACAGTTTTGCGAGCAGATGGAATCATGCTCCGGAAGTGCCTATTAAGGTCTCACCTATATTTTTATGGCCGCTTGATCCTGTCGGCATATGCCGCTGGATGTTATCACAGTGGCTGATTGTCACCGAACGTTCTGTTCTGATTCTGGTGGCGTTAATCTCATGGTATATGTTTCAGCCCTCATTAGAGGTGATGGCAACGCTATCCTTTGATTGGGTAGTGTGGCTTTACCTTCGCAACATGGTGTTGATGATATTGGTTGCTGGATGTTTGCATCTATTTTTTTATTCTTTGCAAAAACAGGATCAGACACTACGCTATGACAATCGTGAGCTAAAAGCCTTACAAAAGAACTTCCTGTTTAAAAATCAGGTGCATGACAATATGTTCTGGTCACTTGCCAGTGGGGTAACGATCTGGACACTTTATGAAGTGCTAATGTTTTGGGCGATGGCAAACGGTTATGCGCCTGTGCTGTTATGGGCTGATCATCCCATTTGGTTTGTGGTGATGATATTGCTAACACCGATCTGGATTTCCTTTCATTTTTATTGGGTGCACCGGTGGTTGCATTGGCCGCCGCTTTATCGTCTCGCCCATGCCCTGCATCATAAAAATACCAATGTTGGGCCATGGTCGGGTCTATCCATGCATCCGGTTGAACACATCCTTTTCTTTTCTTCCATTCTTGTTCATTTCATTATCCCATCTAGCCCGTTTCATATTTTGTTTCATATGCAGCATCAGTCGCTGACGGCAGCGACATCACATACCGGATATGAGGCTATGCTGATCAAAGACAAAAAATATCTTGCCTTGGGGACATTTCACCACCAAATGCATCATCGTTATTTTGATTGCAATTATGGCAATTTGGAAATGCCATGGGATAAATGGTTTGGGTCGTTTCATGATGGTACTGATGCATCACATGACGCCTTTCGGGAACGCAAGAAAACATTGCTTAAGAGGGGGTAAGCCATGGCAAAAAAACACGATGAAAGCATGATGAATAACTTATATTGGTGGGGCATCCCGACCATGTTTCGCTGCCCTCATGTTGAGGTAGAAAACGCGGATATCGCTTTGGTTGGTGTGCCACATTCCACAGGGAACGGAACCACGGAACGCGACCAGCATCTTGGTCCACGGGCTATCAGAAATGTGTCAGCCCTGCAACGCCGTGTTCATGGTGAGTTTCGCATTGATCCATGGGAAAAAGCGCGTGTTGTTGATGTTGGTGATGTGCCGTTTCCGCGTGCTAATGATAATGAGGACTGTATTGAGCAAATTACCGCCTTCTATCAGAATATTGATTCTGCTGGAGCTAAACCTGTTTCTATTGGCGGTGATCATTCCATCACTGGTGGTATTATTCAGGCCCTGGGCAAGGGCAATTTGGCCAAAGGTGAAAAGATCTGTTTTCTGCATCTTGATGCGCATACTGATGTGTTCACAACGGTTGATCATTTTCTAGGGGCAAAAAAATCTGCTGCTCATTGGGGGGCCTATCTTGTGGATCAAGGGCTAGTTGACCCGACACATTCCATGCAAATTGGATTGCGCGGCCATCCACGAACACTCGATTGGCTTCAGCCGTCTTATGATTATGGGTATAATGTTGTTACCATGGCAGAATACCGAAGCCGAGGGGCGGCAGAGGTTATTGCCCAAATTAAAGAAACACTTGATGGACGGCCAGTTTATATCACCTTTGATCTGGATTGCCTGGATCCCACGGTTGCGCCAGCTGTATCAAATATTGAACCGGGCGTAACAGGGTTTTCTATGGATGAGGCGGTTGCGCTAATCCGATCCGTTCGGGGCATGAATATCATTGGCGGTGATGTTGTCTGTATCATGCCTACCAAAGATCATCCTAATCAGATTACGGCAATGTCTGCGACGGCTATCATGTTTGAAATGATCAGCATGATTGCAGAAACCATAGGTTGATTATTTCAGGTTAAGATGGATGGGAAATAAATCCCTAATCTTTTGGTCGATCTCAGGCAAAATGTATGTGGGATGATAATTTTCCAAAATCGTTTTTGCCTGTTGATTGGCCCGTTGCCAGATATCAGGTCTTCCTTGCTCTGACCATGTAATTGGCGGATTCCGATCAGATAATTTCGGATAGATGTAATCGCGTTCCATCGCGGCGAGGGTGGTATCATGCCCCAGAAAATGTCCATCTTCGGTGATGGCGTCTTCAATGGCTTTGAGGCTCATGGTCTCATCGTTAATTTCAATGCCACGCATCATTCTGTAAATCGCGCTGTGCATATCATTATCAATCAAAAAAGCCTCAAAGGACGCCCCAAGCAAAGAGGCCATCATCCCTGAACTCTCATAAATCAGATTGCCTCCTGCTAGCCCTGCGGCTAACGCGGTCAGTGCCTTTTCTTCACCAGCTTGCGCATCGATAGCCTTGGCGTCAGTCATGGACGAGGCTACACCCGATGGCAGACCTAATGCATTGCTAATCTGGGCAGAGGCGGCGTTTAGCAAGGCGGTTTCGCCGCCGCCACCACTAAAAGCGCCAGTTCGCAAATCAATAACAAGTGGCCAGTTTGAAAAGACCATGGGATATCCAGGTTTAATCACATTGACCATTATCAGGCTGGCTAGGGTTTCGGCGAGAGATTGGACAAGAAAGCCGGCCAATGTCGCAGGTGCCGTAGCCCCAGATTGCGCAGCGGTGATACATGAAAGCGGAAAGTTATGCGCCATACAAGCAAAGGTAACATCCACAGCATCTTCACCAAACCGCAGTGGCGAAATTACTGGACTAATATGGGTTTTGACAAATGGCCGCTTAGCAAACTGACCATCACCGCCAGCGGCAAGATCAAGCATAGCAACAATAGGTTCAACATGTTCAGCCAACGTAAAGGCCGTTGCCACCGGTTTAGTGGTTCCCCTTAGCAAGGCATAAACAGTGTTCACATCCAGATCAAAAGGGTTTTCTATATCGGTTGCAATACAGCAACGTGTGAACCAGCTCACATTTGGTAATTGATCTTGAAGGCGAGTGAAATCATATAAATCCTCTAAGGTAGAGGGTCGATAATCGCCGCTATTAATGTCAAGGGTTTGAACGGCAGCACCACCAGTTCCAAAATGAACCGCTTTACCGCCAACTTCAATTGACCTCTCTGGGTCACGGCCATGAAGGGTAAATTGTTTTGCTGCTATGCTGATACAATGCTCAACCAATTGCCGTGGAAATACCATTCGGCCATCATCTCGCCAAGTTGCCCCATGGGCTAAAAATAATTCTGCCAGTGGCTTGGGCACTTCAGACATTCCAAACTGACCAAGCAGCCGGATAGCGGCGTCAATGATTTGCGCGACTTCATTATCCTTTAGTGGTTTATACATTCCGCCAGCAACACCCGACGGGGCCGGATTAGGAATAGCATCCGATGCGGCTCTATGCTGATGACGCCCATGGCGGCCACCACTGCGTTGTTTTGGTATACTCATGCGATTATCCTAGTAATGCAAAAGAGTCTTGTTAATGATCAAAACACAGCTTCATGGAAATTAATCTATCATTTTAATTTTGTTGAATGTGATGGGTATTTGGAAACAGATGATCGGTTTTGACGGGCATAGCCTCTGGCAAAGACAGAGTTGCGATTTTCTGACGGATGACCGTTTCAGCAATGCTTCGAATATGGCTAACCGTTGTTGCGAACTCACCTTCGCGATGCCAGATGGAAATGGTGCGGGTGATCAAGGGAAATGGCGTTGGGATAATGGCCAAATCGTCAATGGCGGTTGGTGTATCCAGTATTGATAATGGGGTAGTTATGCCCCATGCCTTCAGGTCTTTGCATAAGCTAACCAGACTTTGGGTCGTATCAACCGAGGCCAAAATGCGTGGTGACAACCGACAGCGTTTCATCTGGGCATCAATCATCCGCCCAAGGGGAAAATCGATGTTAAACTTGATCATTGGGATTAGGGAAAGATCAGGGCGCCGCCCCTCTTCGGCCATATCGCGCGGCAGGACGGCAATCAACGGCTCACTAATCAATTCATGATGATTAATACCGTCAATCAGCTCTGTGCTGTGTCCAGAAATAGAAATATCAAGCCTTTGCTCTTTGAGATCTTCAAGCAAATGATCGCTACGCCCTGTTCGGGTCAAAAGTGAGCGATCTGGCCACATTTGATTTAGCTTTCCAACAATCGCTGGCATGACAAATCTCTCTAGTCCATCTATCATGCCAATACGAATTTCCCCTTTTACCGCGATATCTTGATCGATGATTTCATTTTGCAGATCATGAATGATATCAAAGATCGCCTCAGTTTTCTGACTTAGCAAAAGACCTGCCCTCGTTAACCGAATAGGGCGCGTTGACCGATCAACTAACAGGACACCTAATTCAGCTTCTAGGCGTGCCAGAGCCTGGGATACGGTGGAGGTTTTGATGTGATGCTGTTGCGCGGTTTGCACCATGGAGAAGGTAGAAGATAATGTGCGGAAAATTCGCAAATGATTGATATTCATATCTTCACCGTGACCGTGTCCTATCACTTTAAGAGTTTCAATAATATTGAACATCAAATTTGAAAAAAGACAAATTGATTATTTCTGATTGCTTGCCCCTTATGGCTCTTGCCAGAATAAAACGAGATCAGAGGAGAGGGAAGATGCGGAAATCGGCGCGTGTTGTTGTTATTGGTGGGGGTATTGCTGGTTGTTCGACCCTTTATCACTTAACGGAGGAAGGCTGGACGGATGTTATGTTGATTGAGCGAGATGAACTCACCTCTGGCACAACTTGGCATTCTGCCGCGCAAGTAACAAATTTTGGCATGAATCAGACTATGGTAGGGCTAAAATCCCATTCCATTGCGCTTTATAAAAAGCTGTCTGAAGACATGGACTATCCTATTAATTACCATTATGCCGATGGCGGTATTCGGTTGGCAAATTCCGAAGAAGTGATGGAAGGTTACCGCCACTTTGCCTCCATGGCGAAGGGTATGGGCGTGAATTTTGAGGTCATTGATGCCGAAGAATGCAAACGGCGTCACCCTTTGATATCAACGGATCAGTTGCTTGGGGGATTATGGGACCCTCTTGATGGGGATATCGATCCAGCGCAGTTATGTCAGGCTCTGGTCAGGGTTGCGCGCAAAAATGGGGCAGAGGTCATCCGCCATAATCCGGTCATAGCCCTCACCCAACATAAAGATCATAGTTGGACTGTGCATTCGGAAAATGGTGATATTGATGCTGAGATTGTCGTTAATGCTGGTGGCTATCGGGTAAACGAAATTGGGGCGATGATGGGGGTTTGTCATCCTGTTATTTCGATGGAGCATCAGTACTTCTTAACAGAACCTATTGACCAGATTATCCAAGCTGGTCATCGGATGCCGTTAATCCGTTGCCCTATTAGTGATTTCTATTGTCGACAGGAAAAACAAGGCTTGCTGATTGGGTTTTATGAACAAGATTGCCGAACTTGGGGCATGAATGGAATTGATCCCAATTTTACTAATGCGCTTTGCCCTGATGATCCCGATCGGGTTATCGATGTTCTTGAAGGGGCGTTTATGCGAATGCCGGCGATCGCAGATACGGGTATTCATACAATTATCAACGGCCCGATTACCTATTCTTACGATGGTGCTCCTCTGGTTGGCCCTATTCCGGGGAAACGAAACGCTTTCTGCATAATTGGGTTGCGTGCAGGTTTGGGAGAAGGTGGCGGCCATGGCTGGCTGCTGGCCCAGCAGATTGTTCATGGCGAAGCCTGTTATGACACATGGCCACTTGATCCACGCCGATTTGGAGACTATGCCACGGTTGAAGCTACGGCCCTCAAATCCATTGAAGAGTATCAAAATGAGTTTCGTTTTCATTTTCCTCATGAACACAGGCCTGCCGCGCGGTTTGCGCGCACCACCCCTTTAACTTCTATATTGGAAAAAGAAGGGGCGGTCTTTGCCCCGGTTGATGGCTGGGAAAGAATAGATTTTGTTAAACCTGCGCCAGATTTTACCGAAACCCATAGTTACCGATTTAATGAGAGTTTTTCAGTGATCGGGGATGAGGTCAAAGCTATTGCGTCAGGGGTTGGATTGACAGAGGTTAATGGGTTCTGCCGATATGAAATCACAGGCCAAAATGTGCATGATTGGCTAGATCAATTAAGTTGCACGCGGATTAAAAACCATCCCGGCAGGGTGCGGTTAGCGTATTTTCTCAACCATCATGGCAATGTAAAATCAGAGGCAACGATTGCCACATTGGCTGATGGGCGTGTTTGGTATGGCGCTGCTGCTGCCGCTGATAGGCATGATTGGGACTGGCTGACCCAGCATCTGCCAACAGATAGAGAGATCACGATCAAAAGACTTACCGATGATTGGTGCATTTTGGTGCTAGCAGGCCCGCAAGCGCGAGATGTTCTGATGGCGGTATCCCGTGATGATTGGTCGGATGATGCCTTTCCTTGGTTATCCATTCGTCAAACCCATATCGGTATCGCAGAGGCGATCGTGATGCGTGTCAGTTATTCAGGCGAACTTGCCTATGAATTGCATATCCCCATGCCTCAATTAATGGCAGCTTATCAGGCTTTGACAAAGGCAGGCACGACTTTTGGGATGTGTTTGTTTGGGATGCGTGCGGTCGAATCTATGCGTCTTGAAAAAGGCTATCTGCATTGGAAATCTGATCTGATCACAGAGTTTAACCCCTTTGAAACGGGGCTGCATCGTTTCGTTCACGATAAGCCAGCATTTGTTGGTAAGGAAGCCCTTATGGCTATGCAGAAAAAGGGGCTACGGAAAACCTTGGTTTGTTTGGATATCCATGCCACAGATGCGCCTAGCCATGGCGG
>Ga0181566_10003087_pt1 | contig 13626 bp, 13 predicted proteins | sample 101ome_15_FD_133762 | JGI IMG/M metagenome (GOLD analysis project Ga0181566, IMG submission 133762) | Coastal salt marsh microbial communities from the Groves Creek Marsh, Skidaway Island, Georgia - 101402AT metaG (megahit assembly) | ecosystem: Environmental > Aquatic > Marine > Intertidal... | reverse complement strand
CCCCTGCTTCACCTCGATCATCTCCGTCGGTTCGAGCATCTCAAACCCATGGCCGCCAAAGGCAAGCAAGATTACATCGCCCTGTTCAAGGATTCGGCTTTCAAGATAATTTTGATCATCGTCGTAGAAATCGACCCGCACCCTGCCTGACTTAATAAACAACACTTCTTTCGTGAACTGTACTTCACGCGGAACTGGATTGTGCACATGCGGTGGAATGACATAGCCCTGTGGACGATTCATGTAACCGAGCTGCTGGGAGAAATCACTCGGTGTATAGAATTCGATATTATCTGCACGATGATTTGACGATAATATAATCGCTAGAATTCGGCTTTCTTTCACAATTTCTTCGATCATCACGTTAATGTCCAATATTTTTTATGATTTTTTTTAGGATTCGGTAGGGCCGTCTGAGAAACATTATAATGACAGACCGCGGCCATCTTAAATTTCTTCCACCAAACTGCCAATCAAAATCAAATCGATCTGCCGCAATGTCCCGGTGAACTTCGGACGGATGCAGAATCTCTCCCAGCGAGTGGATGGTCATTCGAGCAAAAGGACTATCTTGATCCACAGTATGCGTGGAGTCAGCACCAAAACCGATGTTACTGATCAAATTTACGTTTGGTGTTGCAGTAAGGCCGCCGCGAAACCAAACAGATGCAACGACTTGATAATCCCATGTATCAATTTCTTGTGCATGTGCCCTGTCAAAAAGATTTTCCCAATACCTCCTTTCTACCTTGTCAGGAAGTTTTATGCGCCAATCCGCGGAAAGCTTCCATTTGGGCCAGAAAGCCAGATTCACATCGTAGTTTTGCCAAACTCTTCGCCATGAAGCCCAACCCCATATGTGCGGATAATAGGAAAAGTAATAGCTACCCTCGCCACGCTGCTTGCCATTCTGAAAATTATCGCCAGTGATCACTGACACTCGCTCATCATCGGCATATCGGTCCAACAAGGTTTCACAAAAAGTGAAAAAGTCGGGATGCGGGAAACAATCATCCTCAAGAATGATTCCTTGCTCTTCCTGTTCGAAGAACCAAGTGATTCCGCCGCTGACAGCGTGCTTACAGCCTAGATTTTTCTCCCGAAACAGCGTCTTTACCTCACACGGCCAATCAACGGCGGTCGCAATTTTACGCACTCGCGCGACGCGCTCTGCTTCATCTTCCCGCCCCTCGCGCGGGCCATCAGCGGCGACATACAAACGCGGCGGTTTTGCCTGCCGGATGGCTTCGAACACCTGCGCAGTGGCGTCGGGACGGTTGAAGACCAAAAATAGCAAGGCCGTTTGCAGCGGTGCTGGGGGAGTATAGGCAGATGTCATTGATGAACCAGTGTCTTTTGATTACTCTGGGCGAATTCGCAATATCAAACTACTTTTCAGCATTAATGCCCACCCGACATCACAGGCGCTCACAGAGATGTGAGCCAAGAAAGCCAGCGCCACCAGTGATAAGGATGCGGGAGCGGTAGGAGTAGTTTTTCATTGGAGAAGTTATCGAGTAAAAATAGGGAAGATATTATGTCTGGATGATAGTTTGATCTAATATTTTTTTACATAAAAAACTCGCTTTAAAAATCTAAGATAATAAAAAAAAATATAAATCGGATAAATTACAACGGAGAATTTAAAAGCAAATCTCTGACGTGTTCGCTGCGACACAGCATTGATACGGCTAGATATTGTTCTTATTCCGTTGGAGCTGAGTTCTCTGAGATAATTCACCGACTCAAACCAAATCACTGAAATCTTGGTCGCCAAAGGAATATCCACAGACATAAAACTAGAAGCCAGAATACCAACTGCATCCATATAGTCCTGATGGAGTCGCACACCCTGGCTTACCTCGTCTTCTCCCCAAGACTCCCAATGACACACATTAAGAACGGTATGGTGAAACCAATTACGATCAACGAATAATAAAGAGTAACGGGATAATATCATCCCAAAATTAATGACAGGGAAATAACTATTCTCGATATTGTTATACCATTCATGTCTAGCAAAATACTGAGGGCGAAAAATAAACCCAGTCAAAATAAAACCATTATGGCAATGCTTCATGGCTTGGATAGGCCCATTCTCAATCAGGCGATCCTGTGAAAAAGGCTTACAAGCAACACAATGAAGTTCACCAGTCTCTATATACGAATAGCGCGGAGTAAATAAACCACCTATCTTTTCGTTATTCACAATCGATTGTAAATATTCAACAAGCTCAGGAAGTTTATCGTCAACCAACCAATCATCATCTGTCAAAACAGTGCAAAACTTGGCTTTTGAATCAGATACCATGTCAAAAATATTTTGACTCATGCCTTTATTAAATTCGTTTGATTCGATGCTTACAAGACTCGCCATACTTCCAAGCAAATTAACTAGGCTATCTTTATCAAATCCAGCGCTAGAATCATCAACAACTGTCACTCGAACAACATTTTCATAGCAATTTGCAGCGATCTGTTTTGCAACCGAAAGAGCAGCTGTAGCTACTCCATCAAATCTTTTATAAGCAGGAATGAGGAATTCAATTAAATGTTGCACGCGAAAATATTATTGGCATTGTTAAGTGATAGCAAATTAATTTATAGCAATACTACAATTGTCAGCCCACCCGAATGTTAAATACATTAAGAGGCCAGATTTACAGATTCATATTTTTTCTTCATCTTTCAATATATTTATTTTTGGCATCGAATTTAGTGAGCGCATACGAAGCAGAGATTGCAATATCACGATGAATATAAAATACAAAAGAAGGGAGACAGCAAAATAGTAATTCACTGGAATTAAAAAAAATATTAACAATGTATGACCATTAATTTGCAAAATACTAAGAAAAGAAAGTGCTATTTTTTTAATTCGCCTTCGGGATTTAATATAACTTTTTAGCCCTTCTAAAAGAGGCCTCTCACAGGCCACCGATTCGGATTTAGGAATTTGAGCATCAACATGACTTGACAATTGAGAAACCCAATCTAATTCGTGATTTAGGGTGGTATAAAATAGATAGCCTGTCGCAGAAACAAAGCTCAAAACCTTAATCAAAGTATCCTCATAGAACAACGAAAAACCCAAGAAAATTGCTGAAATTTTAATTAAATCAGTAATATGATCTACACGGAGTGCGGACTTTCCGACCTGACCTGTCATTCTGGCCAAAGTACCGTCAACAAAATCTAACAAGTAGGCCAAAAACCAAAAAAATAAAAACCACAATAAATTTTCAAGTGCCAATGCCCCAAGAGCGCACAATGAAAAAACAAGGGAAAGTAAAGTGACATAATTTGGGCTGAGCCCAATCTTCTTAAAGCTTACAGCAATAGGAACCGCTGCCAAGTAGAGCATCACTGCAATCGGATTATTTTGAATTGCATTCTTGTTAGCAAATTTTAATAGCCTGCTCATAAGCGCGATCTAGCCTGTAGTTGAATCAAACACTCAGCATGAAGATCGTCATTGCGACAAATCAGCGATGGAATCATATTCCATCCACTGATTGAAATAGGGTTGCGCCTTGATGTCAACCTCTCCATTTTTAATCAAATATTGTAATAAACTAGTCATATGCACTGAAGATCCTTCATCTTCTCCCAGTTGTAAATATATGTTTCTAAATTTTTTCCAACCAGCAGGCTTAAAACGTAATAAACCCATATACTGTCCCTGAATTTCACTTACCGATTTAGCTCTCCCACCTATCTCTATCAACAAACTCTCGCTATCAATACGAAAAGTCTCTGCATCTGACAAGGGATCTTCGAAGCGCTGTTTCCATAGTGTTTCCCAATTTGGATCATATGTAATGCAAACTTCCGAACCACACTCAATCAATAAGCGAATTGCTTGCGACTCATAAAAGATGTCAGAATAACTTACAACACACTCATCCTGCTCAAGCCACTCAGAAGCACACATTAGCGATGAAACCATTTGCGTCTCAGCCCATTTTGGATTGTGAAACTCGTATAACCCATAGGAATTAAGCATCTCACTCTTGTACCCAGTCACAATAGCGATTTCACTAATACCTGCCTCTCTAAGTGCTGATATCTGCCACTCTATGAGAGGCTTGTCTTTGACATTAATAAGGCACTTGGGTTTATTTTCTGTCAGAGTTTTCATGCGGCTGCCACGGCCTGCGGCCAATATGATTGCCTTCATTAATTTTCCCCTAAGCTTAGCCCACTACGTGCGCGTTCGATGTCTACCACATTGAAGGGGATTTCTCTTTCCGGATGCCACATCCACCCCTCCCACGGTCTAGTTTTATGACGCATTGCCTCTATCGTTCCATCCTGTGATTTAGCCATCACCTCAAAATCAACTGGACAGGTTTCTAACCTCCATTCATGAAAACTGTTTACTTCCAATGGCAAAGAATCCTTGTAAAGTGGATCGCAGCAAAGGGTGTGGCGGCTGCCAGCATGACATTCAACCCTTTCAAGGTTTACCCCTGCAGAAACTGCCATCATTTGCATACCGCGGCAGATGCCGAGCAGAGGCAGGTTATGGTCACCGGCATAATCGAGCAGGGCCATTTCAGTGGCATCACGCTCCGGACAACTACCGATGTCATTGCCACCACTGAGCACCACGGCCTGCGGCGCGATGTTGGTAAGCCACTCGACCAGAGCACCTTGACCCTGAAGTACATTCGGTACGGGCACGGCAAGTACGCCAACCTGCAGCAGCCAATCGACCAGACGCTGGTCGAGCGCATCCCGCTTCTCACCCCGCGCCTCGACCCAATCCACTCGCTGACTAACTACCACCTTCAACACAATCCTTCCCCTTGGCAGCTCACGGCTTGTGCGCGATCAAGACGTAGATGTTGCAGAACTGGTCGGGCAAGAACCGCATCAAAAAGTTTTGCAAAAACTGGCCAAAGAGTGAGAGCCGATAACCCTCCGCACGCGCCTTGTTCTCGTCGAAGCGCTTATGGCTCGATGCCCGAAACAGGTAAAATTTATAGAGGATCGGCATGTTCTCAACCGGCGCGATCGACTCAACGACAAATCCAGCCTTTTCGAAGAGCGCAGTGAACTCCTTGCGAGTCAGATTACGCTTGTGAAAGGCCTTGCCCAAGTTCTTTCCACTCTTACGCGCCTTGCGGTCAGCCAGCCAGTCGGTGAGGCGGGTTTGCAGATTGTCGGCGCGGAAGGAGGCGCAGATGCGCCCCCCTCCGCAGAGCACGCGCCAGCTCTCGGCAACTGCCTCATCCAACCCTTGCTCGAGGTTGTGATAGAGACCAAAGGCGAGCAGATAGCGATACGCGCCGTCGGCGAAACGCAGCGCTGTGATATCGCCGACCTCGACCTGCAGCGTTGGGTCAACCTCGCGCAGCTTGTCGATTGCCACCTCGATGAAATCAAAACCAGTAATGTCGTAGCCACGCTCATGGTAGTAACGCAGGATGCGCCCGGCACCGCAACCGGCCTCGAGTATAAGGCCGTCGTTGGCAGTCACCGTCTGCAGGGCATACTTCAGGGGATAGACCTCACTATTGGTCATCGCACTATCGGCCGGGATATCGACCCAACGATCCGTCCAGTAATCCTTGACGCCTTGGGTTCTGAAGGTGGTTCGCATGAAATTAGTCGCTCTTCTCAGTGGTCAGCTCGCCGAGGCTATCATCAAGGATGGCCAGGTGTTTAAGTACCGGATGGATAATGTAGTAGGTCGTGCCACCACGGTTGTCGGGCAACTCGAAACGCCACTCCCCTTGCTCCATGTATGCGCTCAGGGTATCGACTAGGACATGAGCGCGTACAGCCGCGTCATAAATATGGTCGATCTCCGTGCGCTTGGCGGGCGCTGGAAAGCGGCGCCGGGCGAGCACCGGGCCACTGTCGATCTCGGCTGTGAGAAAAAGCGCCGAAGCGCCAAGCATACCCTCCGAGAGCAAACTGTAATAGTTAGTCGTACTGCCCTTGTAGTCGGGCAGGTAGCCTCCGTGAACATGCAGAAACTGCTTGCCGGTCCCCAGCACATCACGTCGCAACAGAGCTCCACCATAACCGGAGTAGATCAATACCGAGGGCGCACTATGTGCAATCACATCGACGACGTCAGCTGCGTTGATGTCGCGGGAGCCTGCCACCACATAATCGAGGCCGAGGCGCTGTAGCCATGGCTCCAGCGGCGCATTAGGATCGAAATCGACCTCACTCCAGCACTTCGCCTGATGGTCTGCTGACGACGAACGCATCACCTCTGAGCCCGCCTGTCCCGGCATCGCCGCTGGCGACTTATCATCAAGCAGGAGAGTCCAGCTCGGCAGCAGATCATGCCGCTCCAGTGCGGCTAGGTAGGCACGGGCACGCGAAGTATTGGCTGCTACAAACCCAACATCAGTCAACACTAAGACTCACCCCTTGTTTTTGTGCCAACCGCCGCACCGAATGTACCTCAACAGCAATCGCTAACACTAAAGCATGGTCACCACTGCATCCCGCATGCGCCTCGATCGGCAATGATAGTAGCAAATCGTTCACCTTGAGTAGCGTACTGAGATACTGCAACTCCTGCTGATGTGCATATGCAACCGCAAGAACAAGAGCAAACTGCCGGTAGAGAGTAACATCATCATCCGCACCCTCTCCCTTGCGAAAACCGGGCAGATAGCTTGCACGCAGCTTTTTGCTGACCTCGAAGCGTTGTAACAGACGATCGAGCCACTGCAACGCGATGCTTCTATCACCGCTCTCTGGGGAGAAGTCCAGAAAGCTGTTCAACAATGCATCGAGTAGAGCGAGAGTATTTACTGGCTCAACATTCGGAAAGGTCGCAGGGAATACAACTTGACCCACAAACTCCGCCGACACATCAAGCTTAGAGAGCAACACGTCAAGCCTGGAGATAGGAAAATCGCCCTCGGCACCCAGCAGCCCGTGCAACACAGCATGGGCTCGTGCCCCAGATGGACTACAGTCTGTGCGTGTCGATGCACTTAGAAGTAGCAAGCGCTCAATGCGATCCGCAACATAACTCTGCAGAAAGGCTTTACCCCCATAAGGGGAATACATATAGGCATGTGGCTCATCAAGGCGATTGTTTGCAGTGTACGAATAGTTCACAAGCTACCCACAAAGCCTGTCAGCAATTGCTTCAGCATGTTCGAGCAGCGCCTGTCGGCTTCCATCGTTAGGGATCAGTAGATCCGGGTTCGCCGGACGTGGAAAGGGCAAATCAAGACCTGCAACATCGTTGATCTCACCACACTGAAAACGTCTGTAAATCCCTTTCACATCGCGCTCCATAAGTTGCTCGAGTGGCGCATCAATGAAGACTTCATAATATGCTGAGAGATTTTCACGACACCAAGCACGTGAATCAGGAAAAAGCGAGAGGATTGCACATACTACGTCGACACCCTGCTCGTCGAGAAAGCCGCATAGTCGGCAGATGCGCTCTGCGTTGGCTCGCCTGTCGGCTAGATCGTGCCCAAGATCATTGCCGAAGAGCTCACGTACTCTGTCACCGTCGAGCTGAACCACCTTTCTGCCTCGAAGCCGCACCTGATCAACAATCTCGTCGGAGAGTGTCGTCTTGCCCGAACCGGAAAGACCAATAATCCATATAACCATGAATTCAGAATTCCCTAATGAACCGGCATGACTGTACCTACGGCACAATCAAGACTGAGTCGAATCGCCTTAATAAGAGCTTCAAAGCGCTGCTCACCACAACCAATGGCGGCCGGGATGCCGAACTCGGCGCACCGAATCGCCATATGCGAATTGGCACCACCGTACTTGGTAACCAGCCCGGCAATCGATTGCGCAAAGATCCAGTCGTAGCCGGGATCAGCATTTTCGATCAGGACGATGCGGCCTTTGAGGTTAGGGATCGGATGGTGCTGACTGAGATAGATGGCATCGGCGTTGATCTTGAGTGAGGTAATAAAGTTGGGCTGGCTGACCTGAAACGGCACAATATGCACGCCAGCCTCATCGAAGAGCACCTGTGGCAGGCGGATCGCCGTTGTCAAGGCATGCCGCTCCGCATTCTCTTCGGCAATCTGGCGCAGGCGCACCTCTACCGAACGCCCACCCCCGCTCTCCACGCCAATCTCCAAAATCGCCTGCAATGGCACATGCGACATCTCTTCACGGCTCAGGCCATGGCCCTCACCAAAGGAGGCAATTAGCTCGAGCATGGCACTGACCGAACGAGTAAAGACGAACTTGCCGTATTCACGACCAGCAATTGCGGCTGAGAGGTAGGATATCAACACGTCGCTAGCGACGCCCGGCAAGGGCGCTTCCCGCAACAGTGTATCTATGTCCTTACGCTGTTGTGCCGACAACTGGAAAGGTTGCGGCTCATCGTAGGCCATCTTCGATGCCGTCGATGCCGATCCGAATGAATCCATTTGGTCGTATCGCGGAGAACAAATGTCGTAAGTCCCCGGTCTCAGGTGGCCGTAGCGCTTCATGAAATCAGCTCGTGAGAGTTCGCCACACTGCAGTGCATGAATCTGTTGTAGAAATTCACCGGCAACAGTGCGCACTCCGCCCTGCAGGCAGGCCACTGCATTTTCATCAAGTGCCCCACGGCGCATGAGCGAGAGTAGTAATGTGCGTGCAATGAAGCCATGACGAGCAAGAATGGAAAAAGGCACCGTGCCATACCGAACACATTGTTCGATGAGAGTTTGGAGTCCCATCGGTCCGCTGGAAGAGGCCGGCAAGTCGAGTGCAGCAAGCCGGTCGATCCTAGCTAGGGCGGCCGTAATAGAACCCTCTCCTTGGCCCTGCAGAAGAGGCTGTGTCAAGCCCAACAGAGCCTCGCGAAAAGAGCTACGCTCAGTGACATCGAGACAGCTGGCTAGTCTATCCATGCGCTCATCGAGATCAAAACTAAAGGTGGTGATGGCGACATCAAATTCGATCTTATCATGCAACTCCGGTTTATCGCGCAAGCGCTCGATCCATTCATCGACTAGTTTGCAAGATATTGCAGGCGACAAGCTCGCCGGAAGGTAGGAATGAAAACTCAGACGAGTATCGATGAAGGGCTGCCCCGCTAAAGAAACCATCAGTGGCTGGCCGCTAGGAACGGCGTATCCCATGGTTTCACGCGCCATGCGCCAGGCATCATCGGTAATCAGGCGACGATAGAGAGAGAAAGACAGGGCGCGTGGTGCCCGACCGATCATCTCAGCAGGATTCCAATCTGGCATCTGCCCAAGCACGGTGCTACTACCGTAGACGCCTTGCAGCGGGCGAAACCGCTCACTTACGAAAGACCGGATTCCAAGCAGCTCGGAATCAATGCGCCGGACAACCGCACGATTCCAGTTTGGCCGGGTGGTGATGGAACGCACTTGAAGTAAGTAGGGCTGTAAGGCTTTATCGAGTGCAAACTCAATATCTAGGTAATGATTTCCTAACAACTTCTCGAGCTCTTGTACTGCAACAATTAGCCGGTGAAAACGTTCAGAGCGAAGGTCTCCGGCAGAAGATCTGTGGATATACAAAGTCCGGTTCGCATGCTCGCCATCACCAGATGTAACTGTATTAGTTAGACCAGAGACATCGTCGTAGTTGATTACATAATAAGGAGCTCCAGTGTTTAGCTCATGAGTAAAAATAACACCACTCAAAGCTATGTCGTTTACCATCTCTTGGACTATAAATTTTTGACTAGAGGATCCTGCACCAAGCTGCTCATAGCTATTAATGACAGCAAAGATCGCAGCTTTAAGTTCAGCACGATCATCGGCTTTGATATTGAGCACAGATTCATATTCACCAGCACGACTTTTAAATATTCCGTCTTCATCTGCTGCTGAAGAACGAATAGCAAGGCTTCTATTTCCAAAAACATTTTCAATTATATTCAGTTGCGAGTTAGGGTTCTCATTCCACTCGCAAGATGAAATCAAAATAAATTCCGGTATCACGAATTTAACTAACTTGTCACTAATGTATTGAAGCGTAGCCCCTTTACTATTGGAAAACATATTTAAAATTTATTTAAAGTGGTTATAAATTTTGAAGTTAAAAATCTTTGAAGCACTACTTTTTTATTAAATTCCAACGATTACTTAATTTTTAAGGTGCGAACAGCAGAGCCAATAAGAGATTTTGACAACTTAAGATAAAGACCGCTAACAGGGCGTATATTTTCCTTTAACGACTGCCATAAAGCACTGCACAAAAGTTCAGGTGTGGTGCCTGCATCTGCGCCCATGTAATAACTCACCGCCTCTATTTGTTGATTAGTAACTTCATCACATGGATCGGAGAATAATCTACGAAGCTCCATCAGCCTCTGTATATCTTCTTCATCTCCGTAGTCAAGCAGATTTAACTCACCATCTGGTACTGCTGACGAGCCTTTCAAAATATAGGTTGGTTCCGTGCCGTATAGAAAAAAAGGTATACCCGCTTCAGCAAGATAAAAACTGTGAGACCCTATATTTGGAGAGGTTGTGTATCGAAAATTTCTGGCCAAACTATAAAAACGATCAACAAAGAATCTCGACTGTGTACAGCCTGCCGTCACCAAGGGAAACCCGTAGGGTCGCAAAATATCACAGAGGCCTTTACGAACATCATGGAACGATACACAAATTACCAATGGATGGAACTCAGCCGGAAGCTGACGCAAACTCAATATATAAGCATCAAGCGAATCAAAAGTTGGCGTAGAGAGATCATTCGAATGGGGGAAATATACTAGGGTCCCAAAACGCTCTGATTTAGAAGGAACGTAATGCTTTTTTCTGTAGGATATCCAAGGATGGGGGATATGCAAAACATGTTTATCATGAAGCCGCATTTTATCAGCTTTCTTAGAATTCCATGTCAAATATAAATCAAAAGCAGAATCAACTTCATTTGGCCAGCATCTACTTTCCCAGTGAACAGCATGATCAGAAACAGCACAGATAGGGAAAAATGCTGGATAACTTGCCCACTCGCGGATAGTACGCCCAAAACTTGAATTTTCAGCCTCCCATGATGCCCAAGGTGCATAACCCGAATCCGGCCATTTCTGATTACTGGATAGATACAACATGTCAGCATCAGAATATCCATTATAAGGAGACCCAGGCAAAAGATTCTTAGAAAATGACATTATAGAGCAAAAAAATTATTGAATACACACTGTAACTAGAGCGTCTATTAAGAAACAAAACCGCATTAGAGACGCGAAGCCATTAGGTAAGCGAGGGAGGTTACGTCAAGCATATTAACCTCAGACCTCCTCATAAGAGATTAATTCATAATCAACTAAACGTTCAGTAATTTCTCTAAGCTGATTAATCGGAACATCAATCAAATCTGCAATCTCAAGCAAGTCTTTTTTACCATCAGCATACGTTAGCAAATCCATCATCACCTTCGTATTAATGGTTGATCCGCGTTTGGAAATTGATGGGTAGAGGCCTCTTTTCCCCAACTGCGGCTCACCGAGCACAGTCGCCTTGGGCAAACAATTAAGCTCGATTGCCTCAATTGCTGTCTTTAGTGCGTTATACCCCCCCTCAAGTCCACTTGGAGTTACAAAATTTAGGTTATCCAAAGAAGTATGATATTCGGGATATGCGCCGTATTTACTTCTCATGATAGTTGCAATCGGCAAATCAATACTTGGAGAGCAATACTGTCGCTCATCACTTCCTCTGTCTAACCATGTATAGCGAATAAAATTAGGATCGATATGATGCAATGCGTGTTGTGCCGCTCGATCTGCCATGGTATTCCCAGATCGAGATGGTAAGTATGAATAGCAGCGATCATCGCCTATACAAGTCACATTAAATCCTGCAATGACATATTTTTTTAAATGGTCTAAATTTTTACTGAGGTAGACAAGTGAACCAATTGTCTCAGGAATGTATATAATTCGATATGTATAACGTCTCGATGAGAGCGATATTAGCCATCTAGCGATCGCTGTAATGACAACAGGCCCAGAAAGCTCATTGTTAGCCATTGATGGATGACAAATATAGGTTGACAAAAAAACCTCTTGTTCAGTGTCACCTTTAATCACCAGCTCACCGTAATTTAATACACCAGGATTTAAATCAGCGTCGATTACAGCTCGATATTGACCATTCCTAAGAAGCTGGCGCTGATTATGCGCAAGACAAAAACCCCAACGACGTTCATAGTACGATGTAACATACGGAATCGCGTCAGGCTGGTCTGGCAAAGAGTACAAATGCTCATCTAATGAATCAAAATCTAGCCACACATCAACACGCTCAGAATATCCAACGACATGAAGGTTATTTTTTTTAAAATCAACTAGACGATGTCCATTTTCATCTTCAATCCAACCGTCTCTAATGTTCCACTCATCAGGCACAACCCAATCAAAAGCTTTATACCCAGACGGCACGGCATGCATAACAATAAGATCATTAAGCTCAGCATTTATAAGAGATAAGCTCTCTCGGAAACCAGCGCCTGTTATGCTTCTACATATAGGCCACAATGAGCATGCAAGGTCATAGAGATAGCCTCCAATGACTAAATTATTCCTCCTCTCAGCCATATATGTCTTTCTAGTCCTTTAATAAAAGCCAATTTTAATAATACGGAGGAGCCACACGCATCCAACCGACATCATTTCAAAGCGGCAAGCGACATTGAGCTACGCCAAAAGGCATGCCGATAAAAACGTCTTGAAACCAAGTTCATTAAAAAAGAAAAAATATCATGCGGAAAAAGCCTGTAGGGTGTATTCCAATATGGAAATTCACACCCAAGAACTTTAAATCCATAATTCTCAAGCGCATTCGACAAACTCTTATAACCAGGGATATAAAAATTAATAGCAGGATCCAAAAAAGGAAGATCGAGTTTTAGACGATAGAGAATTGAATCTGAATTTGGAGTTGCAAGAAAAATTATCACACCCCCTTTCTTTAAAGAGTTATATGCGGCTTTAATCATTCTGAACGGCTCATCTACCTGCTGGATTGTGCCCCGAAAAACAACTGCATCGAAAAAATCTACTTGATTGAATATATTTTTTTCAAACCTAATTCCATTTTTCTATGCTTCTCGCTGAGCTTTTATGTTGATCTCCATTCCATAAACCTCACCTCGCCATGAAGTGGATTTAATGAACTCTTCTGTAGAGCATACAACATCACAAATCCTACCATTTGACTTGAATTTCTTTAAAAAATCACCATCTATCTTGAGCTGCTGCTGTCTAGCTTCACAATTCCCATAGCGCGATTTAAAATAATCATCACTGTATCGATCGGCTAGGATTGGTTGATATTTTTTATCCAGTTTGGCTCACTTGTAGACGCAATCTAAATTAGAAAATTTTAAAAATGCAATTTAATAATTCATCATATAACGCTGAAAACCGCCTTCTTTTATGTCCCCAATAGTCTGAGGCTTCTTGTAGTCCGAATTTATGTCAATCAGACCATCAATACTGGTAACAACATTACATAGTTCTTCAACGCTAAATATATTTTTATCCGCGATAGCAGAACAAAGGATACGAGAAAAATCGAGATCGGCTTGATAATCAATTGTAAACCTATAGTCACTTAAGTTAATTCTGCTTTGACAACAGACCAACCTAAAAATGCTAGGATTATTATATATATAAGGAGTGACATG
>Ga0181566_10003077_pt1 | contig 13647 bp, 12 predicted proteins | sample 101ome_15_FD_133762 | JGI IMG/M metagenome (GOLD analysis project Ga0181566, IMG submission 133762) | Coastal salt marsh microbial communities from the Groves Creek Marsh, Skidaway Island, Georgia - 101402AT metaG (megahit assembly) | ecosystem: Environmental > Aquatic > Marine > Intertidal... | reverse complement strand
TTTGAGCAGGGTACCGTCTCGATCCACAAACAAGGCCTTTTGCTGGCCCATGACTAGGACAAGAGGTCGACAATTTCATCCGGGGATACACTCGCTGTACCCACCTTGCCAACCACCACACCTGCAGCAAGATTGGCAAATTCGGCTGCCTGTTCAAAGGACTGGCCAGCGGCAAGAGCAAGGGAAAGCGATGCAATCACCGTATCTCCCGCTCCGGAGACATCAAACACTTCCCTGGCTGCGGTGGGTATGGTTTGCAGAATTTTTCCGTCTTTGGCCAGCAGCATTCCTTGTGCTCCCAAAGTAATTGCAAGCAAGCGGGGAGAAAATTTTGCGAAGATTTTCCGGACTACTTCCTCGTGAGGAAATGAACAGCGTATCTCTCTGGATAAACCGGCCATCTCCAAGGCTTCCAGACGGTTGGGAGTAAGCAGATCTGGCTGAGCATAGGCAATAGGACGACTCGGTTTGGGGTCGACAGAAAGGAATTGTGAGCAGGGACGAACCAAGGAAAGCAGTTCTTCTGAAACAAAGCCCTTACCATAATCAGACACAATTACGGCATCCACTGAACTTGCTTTTTCCGTAATCAAATTACCCAGTTTCTCTAGATCGGGCTGATAATACTGAGGTGAAGATTCACGGTCCACCCGGCAAATTTGTTGGTTCGAAGCGGTAACTCTGGACTTACTAATCGTTGGGGCGGAAGAAAAACGAAAGCGGGTATCCACTGCGACATCACTTTGGGAAAGCAGGTCAATCAATTCAGCCCCCCTCTCATCCTCTCCAAACCAACCGATCAACTCAACTTCAGCCCCCAGAGAGTGAAGATTCAGGGCGACATTAGCGGCTCCTCCCGCCACCGATCTCTCATCCGTCACGGCAATAACGGGCACTGGAGCTTCAGGGGAAATTCGGCTCACTTCTCCGATCACATAGCGGTCCAGCATCACATCACCAATGACCAGAACACGAAGGCTTTTGATCTGTTCAAGAAGTTCTTTCATCTAATATACTCATTTACTATGCGATTTATTTCCGTTCTGCCAATTGTCTTCCTCTGCACATTTTTGTATTCCTGCAAGGAACAGCAAATCGTTACCCAACAGGAAACGGAGCAGGCAAAGTATGCGATTCAAATCGGAGAACAGACCCTGCAACTTGAACTGGCGATAACCCCAGTTACTAGAAAAACCGGTCTTATGCACCGAGATAATTTGCCCGCTGGGGAAGGTATGCTTTTTGTGTTTGAGAATCCTCAACCGCAAAGATTTTGGATGAAAAACACCCGAATCCCATTGGATGTCGGGTATTTTTCGGCCGATGGAAGATTGAAGGAACTCCATCGTGGTCGGCCCTATGATTTGTCAGGTATGCCATCGAGGGCCAAAGATTTACAGTTTGTAGTGGAGTTGTATGAGGGGGAATTTAAGAGGCTGGGAATTGGCCTGGGTAACTTCTTGAACCTTGACTCGGTCAAACAGGCGATTGCAAAAAGTGGCCGTCAACCGAAAGACTACAATTTAGCCGATTAAGCCCTGTACCCGTTGGGGTTTTGGCTCTGCCAGTTCCAGGCATCGGCCAACATTTCCTTTAACCCACGGGTCGTCTTCCATCCAAGAATTTCTTCCGCATAGGATGGAGCGGCCCAGGCCTCGGTGACATCTCCTTCCCGTCTCGTGGCAAATTCATAGGGAATTTTTTTACCAGTGGCCTCCTCAAACGAAGCGATCACCTCAAGCACACTCGATCCCCTACCCGTCCCCAGATTACAGGTAAATCCCTGCCCCCTTTGTTCGATTGCCTGCAGGGCCCTTAAATGAGCCTCCGCCAAATCAACCACATGCAGGTAGTCACGCACGGCAGTGCCATCGCAAGTAGGGTAATCGTCTCCAAAAACTTTTAATTTCTTGAGTTTTCCTGTCGCTACCTGACAAACGAAGGGGACAAGGTTATCAGGAATTCCCTGAGGATCTTCTCCAATTTCTCCGCTGGGATGAGCTCCAACCGGATTAAAGTACCGTAGTATTGCCGCCCTGAGCCCTGATTGGGAAGCAACATGATCACGGATGATTTCCTCCATCTGATACTTAGTTCGTCCGTAAGGACTGGAAACACGCCCAGTTGGGTGAGATTCATCCAAGGGAACATAAGCGGGTTCGCCGTACACCGTACATGAGGAACTAAAGACCAGGTCATGTACACCCGCAGTCTGCATTGTTTCAAGCAGGGAAATGGAACCAGAAACATTATTGCGATAATATTTCAGGGGGTACTCCGTAGACTCCCCGACCGCCTTAAGGGCGGCAAAATGAATCACCGAACCAATGTCTTTATGTTCAGAAAAGATTTTTTCAAGGAGCCTTCCATCATTCAAATCACCTTCCACAAGAATCGGTTTTTTACCTGCAAGTTTACCCACACGGATCAAGGACTCTGGAAACGAATTCGAAAAATTATCTAACACCACCACTTTGTAACCCGCTTCCAATAAAACCAGGGTGGTATGGCTACCGATATATCCTGCACCACCTGTAACTAAGACTTTCATCAACGACTCCCTTTGTTTATTGACCGGAGAGTGGAAAGTATAATTTCCATATCAAGAAAAAAGGAGGCATTTTTGATATAATATAAATCATAGGCCAGCTTTTCCTCCGAGCTCTCAATGTTCGATGCGTAATCAAAGCGAATCTGTGCCCAGCCAGTCAGTCCCGGTTTTACTAGGGTACGAAAATTCCAGTATGGGATATCGAGATTCAAGGATAGATCAAATTCAGGCCGTTCTGGACGAGGGCCGACCAACGACATTTCTCCTTTGAGGACATTCCATAACTGAGGGATTTCATCGATCCGCCATTTCCTGAGAAAACTTCCTATTTTTGTAATTCTTTGATCTCCTTTTTTTGCCCATTTAGGCCCGGTGCCTTCCGATTGCTGCCTCATTGTCCTGAGTTTAAACAATGTGTAAGGATTCCCCATGTAACCCGAACGGGTTTGGGTATAAAAAATAGGGAGACCAGATTCAAAAAGAATGAGTAAGGAAGCACAAGCAATCAAAGGGGCAGCCATCAATAAGCCCAAGAGAGAAAGTACAATATCTAACAATCGTTTGACTCTTTTGCCTACAGGATTACGCAAATGCAGATCAAGATCAACGAACCAGTTTTGGTCAATATAACAAGGAGGGGAAGACCGAAAAAATTCAGACCAAAATTGATTTAAAGATAATATTTTCGAACCCATAGAGAGGTAGTTGACAATTTCAGATTTTTGTAGAGTTTCCGATGAATCAATAACCACGATGTCCAGTCGGTCCGAAGATAAACCATTTTCATGGGCTCCCTGTGCTTGGTTAGGTACCCATATAAATTTAACTTTAGACTGCTCGGCTTTTTCTTTTACTTTCTTGGTCTTTTCTTCCGAAACACGCAGATAAACTCGAGGTATACTTAAGGATGCTAATTTGGAAATCACCAAGGCAGTAAAGTAAGAAAACAAGCCAGAACCTGCTGACACATATAAGAAAACATATCTGCCAACAAACTCATATTCAACTAACCAAACCGACAAAACTAACAAAACACCACCGACAAAACCGGAACAAATACTAAAAAATAAATGCCGAATGCGGGAAGAAGAGACCTCATCGTAACAACCGAAAACTTCCAGTGTGGAGGCAAAAACTAATCCATAGAATAGGGAATATCCGAACAACCATAAATCATTCAATAAAAAAAGTGTTTCGGTGAAGTGCGCAAACTTTTGCGGGAGAACCCAACAGATCAAAAATCCGATGATTAGATTTAGAAAATACTTTTTTCTTTTTCCGATGTTCCAGTCATCGTAAATGGTTTTGGAATGGACTGAAAAACTCAAGGTGCTAAGGGGCTTTAATCGATTGTTTTAAAAATTCGACCATTCTCAATTTGATAAATATCAGAACATAATTCCAGGGCCGAATCACGATGAGCAATGATTAGGATCGTTTTATTTCCCAACATAGGCTTTAGGCTTAAGAGAACTTGCTTTTCTGTCTCAGGATCTAGGGCACTCGTTGCCTCGTCTAAAATCAGTACCTCTGGGTCATGATAGAGAGCTCTCGCAATTCCAATCCGCTGCTTCTGCCCACCACTTAATTTGGAACCGTTTTCGCCGACTGTAAATTCCTCACCCGATGGAGAATGATTCAGTAAAGCTTCGAGTTGGGCCAGTTTAAGAACACTCAAGACCCGATCCTTATTTACTTCTTGGTCATTTAGGCCAAATGCGATGTTTCTTTTCAATGTATCATCGAGCAAGTAGATGTCTTGAGGGACATAACCAATCTTAGCTTGCCACTGTAAAAGATTCGAAGAATTCAGTTTTACAGAATCAACTAAAATTTCTCCTTCTGTCGGTTCAACCAAACCTAGAATCAGGTTGACGAGGGTGCTCTTCCCAGCACCGCTTTCACCTTTTACCCCAATACATTTTCCTTTCTCGATCGCCATATTTATTGATGAGAGTACAGGATTTTTTTGCGAGCCATAAGAGAAGCTAACCTTGGAGAAAGCAAGATGTTGTTCAAAGACACAAGGAACCGTTGAATCCTCTAACGGATTCTGCAGGGAGGTGTCGATGTAGGTTCCATCAGACGAATTCATCGTATCGGTTTGTAAGGCAGTTACACTTGCCCAACCATAGTGGATTGACTGCAAATTATTGAGCACTCGGCTGAAACTTGGAATCAACCTGAAGCCAGCAGTGGCCATGAGACCAAGCATATTAGTAACCTGCTGATGAGAATTTCCTTGAAGAATTAAAAAAAGACACATCCCCACTAAGCTAGAAATTGCGATCACCTCTACCCCAAGTTTAGGTACATATTGAAAAATATACTCTTTTTTATTCATTAAACCGGAAAGTTTATTATGAATCTGAAAGCGGCTCAGAAAATATTCCTTTTTTTGGGATAACAGGATTTCCTTAATACCTCGAAATCCTTGCTGTAAATGCCTTAATTTACCTTCCTCAGCCGCTAACCTATTGGCCCCCCAAGATGTAACCGTCTTCCTCGAGGCTTTGACGAAGAAATAAACTAAAAACCCAAGTGCAAAAATAAGAATCAATGTGCCTTGCGGTTCTATAAACAAGATCAATCCGAGGATTGCAGTGATAACTAAAATTTCTGTAACCAGATTAATTACTGGCATAAGAAAAAAATTACAATAAGACAAAACCTCCGTGGTTAGGTTGCGTATGAGTTGAGCACTGCTGGTATTTAAATGAAAAGAAAATGACTGGTTCAAATATTTGCAGAATAATTGATAGGTAATTTCACGTTGTGCCCCGTAAACAAAGGTACCTTGCATTTGAATTTGAAAGAAAAGATAGAGGTTTTTAACCAGATAAGAACCCGCTAGAGCAACAAGTCCAAAAATAATGAGTGAATCATGAGACGGGTTTCCAAATTTTTCAAGAACTTGAGATACATGAGGAATGCTTTCTAGGTAATTTTCGCTCATCAAAACTCCGAGGGCAGGAATCACCATCCCGACACTTAAGGTTTCTAGAAATACTCCAACAAGAACAACAGGTATAAGTACAAACAACCTGAGTTTTGCTTTTGGACTAAGTACTTTAAAACCACCGAAAAATTGTCTCATTGTATATTACAATCGGACCATTTTTTCGGTCATAATTAATTTGCAAGATCTAAGCGTAAATAAAAACTTCAGCCTTTTTATAGCAGTCTTAATCACGAATGAGAGCGATACTTGATTTACCACCAAGACACCCTCCTTTTTCATCTCATCTATGGCGTGAATTAAGTCATTAAAATAAGGAAGATAAATTTGATCGAAAACGATCTTAGGCAGTTGATAAACACCTAAGTGAATTTTAATATCACTCAATAATCGGACGCTATGAAAATGAAAGAATAACGACTTTTTGAAGTTATAATGTGAGGCATTCCAGGGAGCTAATGTATACTCCTTAGCTTGCAGGATGTGCACCTTATCTGGAAACAAATCTTCAAAGTCATTAAGATACATCTGATCGCCAAACTTACCGTTTTCCAATCGATTATAACACCATTCTAAACATTTCTCTTCCCACCACTTTGTTACCTCTTGAGACCCATCTTTCTCAAAAATTATGAACTGTACACAAAACTTACCAAACTTTTTAGACATGTCATACTCTGGGGCATAAGCGTGCTCTGTTATCATAACGCTTTTGCCAGAATTGTGAAACTCTTGAAATATAGGTGTGGGATCCTGAAGAAACCAAAGGTCAGAATCGATGTATGTAACCCGGGAAATGGATCGATCCTGATGAAAGACAAACCTTGGTACAAATGGCGTAACCGTCCAACAATACTCCCCTTTGGAACGAGTCTTTTTGACGGCCTTAAGCTCTTCTGTTTCTAATTCAGAAATCCTCAAACATTCAATGAACGGTAGTGCCTTTGGGGATAAGAACAAAAAACTGTCTTCATCCATGCAAATAATCCATAGTTTATAATGTTTGACCCTTCGTTTCAGAGAATACATGAGAGCAAGCCCCTGAGGGAGAAAAGTCCGATCAAACAGAGTGGCAAAATGCTCTATTTTATTCGCTGAGGGACTCATGTGGAGGGTAACGAAAGATAAGGCCTTGCCAAGTGGCCTCGGGGGACAGATCGTCCAGTGAATCAAATTCCTCGACCAGAGCATATCCATTCTCATATAGAGACGCTGTAAGTTCGTCCTTAGAAAATAACCAGCACGGATAGCTAGCACGATAAATTCTCTTAGGTACTTTTTGAATTCTCACATACGACAAATCTGGTTTTTTAAGGAATGGGGTCCGATCAAGTATGATGAGGGGTACTTTATATTTTGAGAGTTGGGCAAGAAAGTGAACTGGCTTTTTCAGATATTGCAGAACGCTTGAGAGCAATACCACATTAGGCAGGTTATCTTGTAGGCATTGATGCAAGTCTGAGTGAAAGGATATTTCTTGACTAGCGAAATTCTTTGAACCTGCCTCCACCACACTTTTTTGCTCCACTACTCTCCACTGAACCGATTGTAGAGAATCTAGAAATTTCTTATTTTGGAAGTAAGAACTGGCAAAAGAACCCCCAAAGTCTACAACATTTAAATTTCCTTTATTTTGGGCGGCAGCAAACATCAAGGCAGAAGTTACTGGCCAAGAGTATATAATTTGCTCAAATAACTCTCCATCCCGCTGGTAAACCGCCTGTCCTTGTTTTACTTTTTGAGTCGCAGTAAGAGTTCTCTCAAGTATCTCATCAGAATCATAACCCTCACATCTAGCCAAAGCCTCCTGCCAATTCGAGTATCTACCACAAAGACTTATGTTTGACCGTGCAATGTTTTTTAGGTTGGAAACCAATATCGGTGGCAACCACTTTTTTAATGTTTTCGATGAAATTAAAGTCATGTGAATTGGATCAGAAAACTTTTCTCATGATTTTTCGAAAAATTGACTCTTCTGATTTCTTAAAAAAACCCTCAAAAGCGTCATACCCAACTTTCGAAACCTCAACCTCGATTTCATTTACTACTACTTGTTGTTCGTACAATTTGATTAGGTGAGAATTATAATTACCGCAATGGGTTCCGCTACCGTCATTTCCAATATTTTGTACTAGGCTATGTCCGGGATATAAAGTTAACTTACCAGCTAAATAGGCTGAAGCATGCCATCGGATGGCCCATGAATCGACTTTACCTTTAACCTGCTGTTGCAAAAGCTTGCTATGATTCGAATGTCCATTGAAACAAAATTTTTTGATTTTATCTGACTCTTTTAATTTTTTGTAAAGTTGCTCAGCGTCAGGATTAAAAAAAGACCATGCTCTTCTCCATGTGGCCCACCCCCAACAATCAGCCCCTGGCATAAAAAAAGTTTCGGGGAAGGCACAATCTGTAGGGTATGTGTAGCCATGGATACTAGCTACCCTATCATCATCTTGGTAGCGATTTAATGCATCGTTCATGTACATCAAAAAAAAAGAAGAAACAACTAAATCGTCTTCAAGTACAATGATTTTGTCATGTTTTTGTAAAGACTCGGATACGCCATGGATAATGGAGCCAGAGAGACCTAAGTTCTTCTCACTAAGATTAATGGTAAGGGACTTAAATCCGTTAATCTCGGTTAAGAATTGTCGCACATTTTCAACTTGATTAAGGTCTGATTCGTTACGAGGACCGTCTGAATAAATGATTAAATCGGTGCTTGAAGCTAATGGGTTCCCTAACAGTGAAGAGATCGTCCTTTGAGTATGGATAATTCTATTGTAAACAAATAAAACAACTGGACTTACAACCATCGTTTTTTATTTAAGGAATTGAATAATTTCTGAGACCTTAGGCTTAGAGAAATAACTATGCTTTTTTGTGTATGGAACTTTGGGCAATTGAAAAAATTGTTTTAATAACTCAGAAGTTGAAATATCATGAATCAACCCCGCCATGATATCCTTTTCATATATCTGAAGCCCCTCTTTTCGCCATACACCACTCGGTACACCATAATATAGAGATTCGTGTACAACGGAAGAATATCCCGTGATATGAAAGTCAACCCAATGCAATACCTCATATAAACTTGAAGATTCATACTTACGAAAATTCAAACAATTTTCATGATCATCTATGAACTTATGAATGGGTAACTTTGATTGAGGATAATTTGGATGGGGAATTAAAACCCATAGGTAGTTCTTATTTAAATTGATTTGATCTACTAAGTAATTAGGCAGGACATTATTTACACATGTAATGTGGTCTTGTAATGTTACTAAAATTACTTTTTCAAATCCTAAAATAAATGAAGGTTTTTCATTGCTGTAATGATTAAAAGCAAAGTCTATCCAAAGATTGCCAACATCGACGGGTTTATGATTATGATACTCATTCCGATGAGACAAGATGTCCACAACCGAACGTTTACCCCAATTCCAAAAGTAATCTGGAACTAAGCTATACCCACCCTTCGGTATACAAGACATAGATGAGTAAAGGGGCTGAAAAGGACCCTGTTTGCCGTGTTGAAGATCGATTGTAGGTATTGACAGGTTTTTACATGCCCAAACCATTCCCATTTGCTCAGAACCATAATAACAAGCAGTAACCCCAAATTTGTGTCGCGAATTTAAAAGCAACTTAGTAAATAAGTTTTTGTAGGAGATTACTTTAATATAAAAGATACACAATTCTATCAAAAGTAATGACTTGTTTATATGAAACTTGGTAGCGTATTTTTGGACATAATAAAACGTTTTCCTAAAATACCTAAAATCAGTTAGATTTAAAAATGGTCTAATCGATATATTTTTATTTTTATAATAATAATCAGTACGTTTAGAAAGAGAATATTTAATATATGTGTAATGATTATTGATTATTGTGATCAAAGGATCGACAATACGAGAAAACATTTTCCCATCGATACTCTCAGTGTAGTAAGTCTTGGGTGAATAAATAAATATGTCTTGATCCTGTTTTTCAAGAAAGATAAAAAGGTTCAAAAATTTATTTAGGAAAAGGAAATTAGAGATAAAAAATAAAAATTTAAAAATACTTGTAAAAATTAAAAAAAAACTAGATGAAGGAACGCAATCATTATGATATTTCCATACCAGTAATCTTAAGAGAACGGCATAATCTGATTCATTATCAGATAAATTCATACTTCTTTTAGAAGTTTGTAATTCGAATTCATTTAAAACTTCACATAAATTTTTGTGACTCATCTAGTAAGCATCCTTGTTGTTTTAATAAAAGTATTTATTAAATCATTGAGAACATCTTTGTATATACCCAACTTGAAAAGATTTGATTTAAAGTATTGGGAGGAGTAGAAAAACACAATAATCGACAATGTAAATTGATATAATAGTAGATATTTAATCACCGTAATTAAACTTAATTTTGAATTTATTTGTAGTAAATAAATATAAATTACACCAATTGGTAAATTAATGTATAACAGCTTCTGCAAAACCTCGTGATATGTAAATATACGTGCAAAACTATAATAAAATAATTTCAAAAGCGGAATACATAAGAAAACAGGCAAATAGTTTATAACATGCAAATAATTTTCATTAAATATAAAGGGAGATAATAAGTTTATAAAGAATAAATATAAAACCGTAATAAAAATGAATAATATTATATTCTTAATATTCATTTTTTCGTAAGAAATATATTGTGAACTTTTTAAATATTCAAATGAGTAAGGTAAAGTAGCTTTATTCAATGCCTCACAAAAGTATACAATTGGACTTGCAACACCCGTTAAGAAAGTAAGTTCGCCCAAAAGACTTGTTGATTTATTTCCAATAATGATTTTATCTACTACAAGAATAGATGCTACTAAAATGGTATTGGGTAATGCTTTTCCTATGAATGAAGATGTTTCTTTTAGTTCTTTTTTAAATTGAAAGTCTGTGAAATATTCCCTCCTTAAATAAATCAAACTTATTGAACAAACAATTACATTAGTAACAACAAGTGAAAATAATCTTGTTTCAAAATTTATTGTTAAAAAACTTAAAAGTAAGAGTAGAATAAATAAATCTAATGTTATTTTTAATATGACAATTGAGAAATATCTTAAAACTTTTTTCTTTCCTTGATTTATACACAAGAATAAAGAGATTATAGTGGATGTAAATGAGTATAGAAAAAGAAAGTAATAATGGCTTTTTGGAAAAAAATCATAAACGCCAATTTTATCGTTTAATACCATTAGCAAAAAAAAGAAAATGGAAGAACAGGCCAAAATAAACCAAATAGAAGTCAATATCTCTTTGATTTTACTTGGTTTCTTTACGACACATAATCGGGCATAGTTATCGGTTCCAAGTCCAATAAAAGTTTGCATTAATGCACAAGTAAAGACGAACAATCCAACATAACCCATTTCATCTTTTGTTAAATGGAATGTGAGTAGTGACAGTATACCAAAAGCTACTCCTTTTTCCAATACTCCACAAAAAGAGTAGATAGATATATCTTTTAAATAATTAATTTATCTCGAAGACAGGATATCAGAATCCTTCTCTTAAGAGGTAATCGAATTTTTCTCTCGATTAATTGATTTGTCTGAAATGTGCTCTCCTAAAACTCTAAATGTTTGAGATTGGAATAATTTAGCAATATTCAAAGGGGTCTGTAAAAACCATCCAATAGATCCAACCCGATCAAAACTGTTTCTTCTTTTCGTAGGGTATGTATCTATTCTCAAGACCTTTCTTTCAAATCCCTCTTCGACCACTCCACCTCTGTGAAAACCATCTGGGTCAAATATGATTAAATCACCGGCATTCGCCTCAACAGTCACTGGATTCAGAATTCGTTTTTGAGGAACATCGTTGGGTAGGTTATGAACGGACTTTCCAGTAGCCATGTGATAGGAAGCACGAAACCGGCCCTCCCAATGAGTTCCCGGACAAAACTCAAAAGCACCGGCACTCTTTGGAGTATTCTGCAAATAAATCCAAAACTTGAGAGTTTGGAGTCTGTCAAAATGCCAGGGCAAGATTGGGGTGGGACAGGGTTTAAGATGAGTTAGCAAAACATTCGCAGCAATTGTACAATTATTGGGTGCAAAAAACTCCTCTGAAACCTTGGATATTAGTTCGCAAAAAGAAATTTCGTTAAATACTTCAGCACCTTCTTTGGCAGCCTTAGCGATATCAACAACTGCCTGCCTACCTCCTTTATTCGTAGGGTGACCAAATTTTCTCTTAGAACCATTGATTTTATCATCGATTATATTGGTAAATGCTTGGTTTAAATCTTGAAGAACACTCGGATCGAGAAAATCTTTGACCAAACATATTCCGTATTTGTCCAATGTGCTAATACAGTGATTTATACTATTTTCGCATACAAAATCATAGTTATTGTCTATCATTTTAAAATTTCTTTAGCGATTTGAAATTGCCTGAGTAACCGGAAGTTTATCCAGAAATGATCTTATCTTACGAGCATGCTCTTGAGGCAAAGGCATCAATGGCATCCGATCGTGATTAGACATATGACCAAAATGCTCAAGGGCAACTTTGATCGTTAGGTGCCATCCATATTTCCAAATACCTTGTTCAAAAAAAGGCTTTTCAATTTCATTTACGATCAAGTCTGTTGTTTCTTGATCGCCACTTTTCCATGCATTCCAAAATGCAGTTGCTAATCGCGGTTCAAACACACCAATTCCATTTAGCCATGATTGACATCCCTGATCTACAAATTTAAGCCATTGAGTTTTCCCCCCCCCTGAAATGATTATGGCTAAACGATCCTTCAAAAGTTTGACTGCATTGGCAGAATATTGATCATCTTTAGCATCTTCTTTTATAGCTACGACTCTATCCAGATCAGCAACTCGATCGAGTAAAGATAAAGGCCATTGAACGATTGGACCACCGAGACCATTTAGAAATGGCATCTCATGAATTAAAAGCCCTATAGATACGGCATTATTCACTAAGTTGTAGTGCTGAAAAATTTGTTCTTCAAAATAAAATCTTTCTCGAACGATTAAGGAGATCAAATCTGCTCCAATGCTTTCCGCATGTTTAGCAAATTCCACACTTACTTTTGTTGAGCAATGAGGAGGATCCGCCACAATGACGATGTTTGAAGGGTTTAATGCTTTTGCTTTCCGGACAACAAACTCATTAAGAATCTTAATTTCTTCGAAAGATAATTGAGAATACCGACTGTTGTAGGCCATCACATAAAAGATAAACCCACCAGCATCATAAATTGCCTGTATGTATCTCTCCAATGCTTCAAAATCTACTTCTTCTGTTACGGGATCAAAAGGGGTCAAAATAGAAAAAACAGGACCTGAGATCCTTTCTTTTAATTTATCTAGATGGCTATCCATAAGAAAGTTTTATTTATAAATTTAGGTAATTTTTCTCAAAGAGTAAATTGGCCATGTCTAAGTCAAATTGATGGTCAATATCAATCGAATGCAATTTATCCATCACAAAGCCCTTCACTTCACCTTGGAAAAAGTTATTTCTTAAGCGAAACTTGTCTAACCAAGCAATGTAAAAGCCTCCATTAACTCGGAAATACTTCTTAAATTCCTGAGACCTTGTTTGCCCAGATACAAGCGGAGAGGGATCGAGAACTCCACAAGGGTCGATCACATTAGTTTCTGCATCCATTGTGACAGATAGTTGAAGTGGGTCTGACATTTCACAAATACTAACCACTGAATAATGATCTTTATCTAATAATTTCAATCCGTGATTGATATGATCTTGATTGCGAAAAGGACAAGTCGGAAGAAATAAACCAATTTGATCAAAATCGTCGTAACAATCCATATCGGCTAAAGTTTTGACTAAATCAATTACTTTGACTTCGTCTCCAGCCAGAACCTCCTCTCTTTTTTCAGCTGAAACTTCTTTAAATTGACTGGCAAATTGGAGCATCTCGTCGCTATCTGATGAAAAAAGCACTTTCGAAAATGACTTCGAATTGATAACCGCTTCAATGGTATGTTGGATTAGCGGTTTCCCGCCAACTTCAAGAAGGTTTTTACCAGGTAAACGCTTAGACCCACCCCTAGCAGGAATGATTGCTAATCTTTTCGGGTGAGAAGATTTATACACTGGAACAA
>Ga0181566_10003074_pt1 | contig 13655 bp, 8 predicted proteins | sample 101ome_15_FD_133762 | JGI IMG/M metagenome (GOLD analysis project Ga0181566, IMG submission 133762) | Coastal salt marsh microbial communities from the Groves Creek Marsh, Skidaway Island, Georgia - 101402AT metaG (megahit assembly) | ecosystem: Environmental > Aquatic > Marine > Intertidal zone... | reverse complement strand
GGTCGCAGAACCCACTTTCATTCCCGCTGCATCGGCAAGCGCCTGGGCGTCGGCGAGTGCGTCGCGAAAGGCGTCCGCCAGTACGATTCGTTTAAGTTCTTCCGCTTGGCTGTAATACAACTCGGGAGGAGCGAGTCGCGAGATCCCCTTGGCTAATGCTCCGTCGATCACCTTTTGTAGCTGGACTAGATCCTCCAAAGTGACGATAACCGATTGTGAGCTGCGGTAGCCGATCAGTCTTTGGCTCTGATCGTCGCGATCCCATCGATAGCTTGGGTTAATTGACAAGGTCGAGGATCGGATTAAGTGATCGGATAGTCCTAGCGACTTCAAGAAGGTGATGGTGCCGGCAATGACCTTGCGGACACTCTCTTGAGCCTGTGACGCGGATGGCGCATCCTGATCAACGCTCAGGGTGATTCTGGCACGATCCGGTGAGATAAGTGTTTTAGCCTGGCCCTGGACGTGGATTGCGAAGCCGTCTTGACTTTCTGTCGCATAAATCACCGAAGGCAATAGACAAACGACAAAGGTAAGAGAGCATATCAGGGCTCGATTTAGCATGGTTTTTCTCCTCAAGGGCTCGACTGTCTCACCGAAAGTCCAGTTCATCGTACGCTTCGTGGTCGCTGCTGTTACAACAAGAATACACTCCATACTTGCACCAATAACAAACAGAAGGCAAGCTTGGCACTCATAACATCTTATAACGACACAGAAAGACCCGTACTTATGGCTGCTTCCGAGCGACATCCACTGGCGCAACTGCTTATAGAGCACCGAAATTCGCAATTTTGGTTGCTCCAGTTTATTGGGTGGTCGGGGCTGTCGATTGTAAGCTACTTCAGCCTAAATCTTTGGTATGACCAGCCAGAGCTGAGCTACGTTGGGCACAATATACTCCAGTCTGTTGTTGGCGCCTTGATTACTTGGCCGATGCGTTATTTACTCAAAAGTTGCTGGGAGATGGGATGGGTCAAGCGCCTGTTTTTAGTTTCCGTAGTGGTGTTTGCATTTGCAACCCTGTGGTCTGTTCTTCGACTTTCGCTATTTTTACTTTTGACGGATGAGACCAACCTGTGGGGCGACTTTGGAGGGTGGTTGTTTCCTTCCATTTTCATTTTCCTGTGTTGGACGACTCTTTACCACGGAATAAAGTACTATCAATTGGCGCAACACGAACACGCTGTTTTGATGAAAATGGCGGCCGATCGAAACGAACAATCGATGCGTTTAGCGCAAGCCGAGGCTGCAGCCCGCGTGGCGCAGCTAACGATGTTGCGCTATCAACTTAATCCGCATTTTTTGTTTAACACGTTGAATGCGCTTCAGGGACTCATAGCGTCTAAGCGGAATGATAGAGCGGGGATTATGATTTCGGAGCTAGGTCATTTTCTGCGTTACTCATTACAGAGTGACCCCGTCCAAACCGTGGATCTTGAGCAGGAAATCGAAGCACTCAAGATGTATCTGAATATAGAGCAGGCTCGATTTGGCGAACGTTTGGAAGTCAAAGTCGACTTCGATCCCGCCATCGGATCTGCACAAATACCCAGCATGCTGTTGCAACCTTTAGTTGAAAACGCCATTAAGTATGCGATCGGGCCCTCAGAGGAGGGCGGCTGTATCGAGATCAATGCAATGATTGAAAACAACAGTCTTGTGCTGACGGTCAGCGACAATGGCCCAGGCCTTGACGACACGGATGAGCTGCCGGCGCCATCGGGTACCGGTGTGGGCCTCAGAAATATCCGTGAACGACTCGCTAATAGCTACGGAGATGGCGCCGCAATGTACATAACAAATCGAGTCACGGGTGGCTTGATGGTGGTTATTCGCCTCCCCTATCTGGCTTCCTACCTGAGAGCAAAAGCCTCGTGATGCGGACACTCATTGTTGACGACGAGCCCCTAGCTCGAGACTATCTTGAATCCTTGCTTGCGGCCCACCACGACATTCAGATTATCGGTGTGTGTAAAAACGGCCGTGAGGCTATCAAGGCCATCCGCAGTGAACAACCTGACCTGGTGTTTCTTGATATTCAAATGCCCGGCATGAATGGCTTCGATGTCGTCAAGGCCGTGCAAGAAGATGATGCGATGCCGTTTTTCATTTTTGCGACGGCCTACGACGACTATGCCGTAGAGGCCTTTGATCTAGCCGCGGTCGATTATGTTTTGAAACCCTTAGAGCCGTCTCGTTTGGAGCGCGCGATCAATCGGGCCAAAGAACGAATGCAGGCCATTCCGAAGGGTACCTTATTAAATGCGGTTGATAATGCTTTGGGTCTCGGTACGGAGTTGGCGCCTGAACAAAAACAAAATACGCGCAAACTCACGATTCGGGATAATGGGCAGATTCAGCTGGTCGATTTTGATGATATTGATTGGGTTGATGCGGCGGGCGATTACATGTGCGTTCATGTGGGTCCAGTCACCCACATCATGCGATGTACAATGACCGAACTATCGCAGCGCTTGAGTGCAGGACCTTTCGCGCGTATCCACCGCTCGACCCTAGTAAATTTAGATAAAGTAACGCAGATCACGCCACTATCGAAAGGCGAGTCACTGCTGCACTTAGATCAAGACACCACCTTAAAAGTCAGTCGAAACTATCGCAAAGCGATCAAGCACTTACTCAGCTAGTCCGCCTAAGCCTTTTTATAATCCGATTAGTCGCAGTTGTGCTGTTGTGATTTGGCGCACTGTGTGACCCTATACCGTCCCAAGTTCTGTCAATAATGAAAAGAGGGCGGCGTGCTACCCATCCCAAGGTCCATATTCGCAGCAGGTTTCGCTGTGCTCGCCGCCGTTGCGAGCGCCGATTCGTTGCATCGGCCTTTCACCTACGAACACGCGTTTGACGAAAGCCCTTCTCACCTATGGGCTTTGAATGTCGGTGGCGATGCGTTTCAAAGTCCCCATGGATGGTCCTATTTATCAGACGATTGCTCGATTGAGTCTACCAGTGTCTGCGGTGAGTTAGATTCTGTTGTTGGCTCACAAGAACGTGCTGTGTTTGCATCGTTTAGGGAAGGCCCTCAAACCTACCGCTTGACGGTTGGCGAGGGATCCTTTGCCGTCACTTTGTATTTTGCAGAGCGAGGCGAAACCAAAACCCGAACCTTTGATATTAAACTGGGAGAGGAACATTCGATACGCGCGTTCAACATCCCTAAAAATCGCGATGGAATGACCCAAGCCGCCTTGGCGCGAACGTTCCCGGGCATCGCTTCAACAGACGGAGAGCTCCTAATCAGGCTAGAGGGCGCCGATGAGCCACTGTTATCGGCGATTTTGGTGGAGCGAGAGACAGAACAAGCACCATCCGGACCGTTGCGATGGGCGGATGAATTTAACGGCTCAGAGCTGGATCCGCGCTATTGGTCTCTCGACCTGTGGCCCGCGCGGAAGGTGAATGACGAGGACCAAGCCTATGTCGCCGACCCTTCAGCGGTGCGTGTGGAAAATGGTCGTTTGATCTTGCAGGCCCATAAGGTTGAGGGCAAGACAGCGAAATATCACTCGGGGCGCGTTCACAGCCTAGGTAAGCTTGATTTTATGTATGGACGTGTCGATGTCCGTGCCAAGCTTCCGAAAGGTCAAGGCGTCTGGCCCGCTATTTGGTTGTTACCCACGCACCCCTATCGTTACGCGACTCTGTGTGACGCTCGGGTGAGTGATTGGCAAGGCAATGGTAACTGCGACGCTTGGCCTAATTCGGGCGAAATCGACTTGATGGAACATGTGGGCTTTGAGCCCGGCATTGTTCACGGTACGGTGCACACCAAAGGCTATTTTTGGGTTCACGGTAACCAACGTAAAGGCAGCGTAAAGGTTGATGGTTTGGGCGAGCGCTTCCATGTGTATAGTTTGGAGTGGGGTCCGGATTTTATTGATATGCGGGTCGATGGTGTGCGTTATTTTCGCTATACCCGCGAGGGCGATGATTGGCGGCAATGGCCCTTCGATCACTCGTTTCACTTGATTATGAATTTAGCGGTTGGGGGTATGTGGGGTCGTGCCGGAGGGCCTATTGACGACTCCATATTCCCGCAAGCACTAGAAATTGATTACGTTCGTGTTTATGAGCAAAGCGCTCTGGCACCCTAAAGTACGAGTAGAGAGGTAAGAGATATGCGAGGCAGGTCCTCATTTTTGACTTGGGTAAGTGCGGCGGCCTTGGCCGTATCCCTGCCGGCTTCTGCGGCGAAGAACCTAATTACGCCAGAGGTAGAGGCTCGCGTAACTGAAATTATGAATGGGATGAGCTTGGAGCAAAAAGTTGCCCAGATGATTCAACCCGAGATCAAGAGCGTATCGCCAGAGGACGTTCGACAATACGGATTCGGGTCGATCTTGAACGGGGGCGGCTCGTTTCCCAACCAAAATAAGCATTCGACGATACAAGACTGGGTTGATTTGGCTGATGCCTTTTACAAAGCCTCGATAGATACCAGTCAAGGTAGCGCGGGGATCCCAATTATGTGGGGTACAGACGCGGTACACGGGCACAATAACGTCCTTGGAGCGACGATTTTTCCGCACAACATTGGCTTGGGAGCCGCTAACAATCCGAGCTTGATTGAGGCCATTGGTGCGGCGACTTCGCGAGAAGTTCGGGCAACGGGCATCGACTGGATCTTTGCGCCCACCGTTGCGATCGCCAAAGACAATCGTTGGGGTCGGACTTACGAAAGCTACAGTGATCGCCCTGACATTGTTCGCGATTATGCAGAAGCGGTCGTGCGCGGCCTGCAATCAGAAAATATGGTGGCTACGGCAAAACATTTCGTGGGTGACGGCGGCACCTTCAGAGGTATAGATCGCGGTGATACACGTCTTTCCCTTGACGACTTGTTGGCACAGCACGCAGGTGGCTATGAGACGGCGCTGGAAGAAGGTGTCATGAGCGTAATGGCGTCCTTCAACTCATGGAACGGCAAAAAGATCCACGGCAGCAAAACAATCTTAACCGATGTGTTGAAAGATCGAATGGGTTTCCAGGGCTTTATCATTTCCGACTGGAACGGCATTGGTGAGGTCAAAGGGTGTTCAAACAGTGATTGTGTTCAGGCGGTCAATGCCGGCATCGACATGATTATGGCGCCCGAGGATTGGAAAGAACTCTATCACAATATGCTGGATCAGGTCCGCGCTGGCGACATTCCCATGTCTCGTATTGACGATGCTGTTCGCCGGATTCTTCGGGTGAAGGCCTTGGCCGGAATTTTGGATAAACCCCTCCCCTCTAGCGCAGTTCCTTCCGCCTCAACCATTGGCAACGCCGAACATCGAAAAATTGCGCGCCAAGCGGTACGAGAATCTCTGGTTCTTTTGAAGAACAACAATCAGGTTTTGCCTCTGCGTAAGGGACAAAACGTCTTAGTGGCCGGGAAGGCCGCAGATGATATCGGGCAACAGTCAGGTGGCTGGACGATTACCTGGCAGGGAACGGGTAATACCAATAACGATTTCCCAGGTGGGCAGTCGATCCTCGACGGTTTGAAGACCATCGGTAAAGAAGTCGGAGCTTCTGTCTCCTACAGTCCATCAGGTGATTACGATGCGGCACCTGATGTGGCCGTCGTTGTGTTTGGTGAGACGCCCTATGCAGAAGGCCAAGGTGACATCGACAGCCTAAACTACAGTGCTGCAGACACCACAAGCGTGGCCTTATTGCGAAAGTTCCAAGCCGCAGGCATACCGACGGTCTCTGTGTTTTTAACGGGCCGTCCTATGTGGGTCAATGCGGAGATCAACGCCAGCGATGCCTTCGTCGTGGCGTGGTTGCCTGGAACTGAGGGCTTGGGTGTAGCCGATGTGTTGTTCGCAGGGCCCGGCAGTGACTTTGATTTTAAAGGTCGACTCTCGTTTAACTGGCCGGCAATTGACCTAAACCCCAATGATGCTGATGCACCGGTTGACAGTGTGCTGTTCCCCTACGGCTATGGTTTGACGCTTGCTGATGATGAAACGGTGCCGAATCGCTTGAATGAGCAGGCGGTGCTGCAGCGAGCGAAGGCAGAGCAAGAGATTTTCAATGCGCGTACATTCGAACCCTGGGTTATGGCGGTTGGTGACAACAGCAACTGGACGATACCGATCAACAGCAGCTTTATTCGCAGTGCTGAAGGATCGGTGGTTGCGAGAACCGTAGACGTCGAGGTTCAAGAGGATGCGCGTCAATTTGCTTTCACGAAAGCGCATACGGGCGTGGCACAAGCATATTGGTTTGCTGAAGCTCCCGTCGATTTTTCGGATTGGCTTGAACAGGGAGCTTATCTCGCGCTCGAATATAGAGTAGATCAAGCGCCACAAGGCGAGGTAATGTTGCGCATGGATTGTCAGTACCCTTGCACAGGCAGCCTAGATTTCACGAATACCTTAGAGTCCGTAGAGGTGGGGCAATGGCAATCTCTCTCTGTGCCTTTGGCCTGTTTCGCGAAAGCCGGTGCCGATCTGTCCGTCATAAACGCGCCCCTAGTGATTGCAACCTCGGAAGCGTTTACTATGACCTTGAAGCGTGTCGCGATTACGGGTGAAGCCGAGTCGGGTGCCCTGTTTAACTGTCAGTGATTTCAAAATAATAAGGATTAACTATGTTATCTACTCTTGATATATCGATCGTTGCGGCCTACGCCATCGGTCTGTTTGTGCTGGCGCAGTGGGTTTCGCGTGAGGAGGCTGGGCACCACAAAGACGCCAAGGACTACTTCTTGGCGGGTAAGTCGTTACCCTGGTGGGCAATCGGTGCTTCGTTGATCGCGGCAAACATTTCGGCGGAGCAGATTATCGGCATGTCGGGTTCGGGATATGCCATGGGTCTCGCCATTGCGTCCTACGAGTGGATGGCGGCTATCACTCTGATTTTGGTCGGTAAATTCTTATTGCCGATCTTCTTGAAGCACGGCATTTACACTATGCCTCAATTCCTTGAGCAGCGTTACGATCATCGCGTGCGCATCGTGCTCGCGATTTTTTGGTTGGCGGTTTATATCTTCGTTAACCTCACAGCGGTTCTGTGGCTTGGATCCTTGGCGCTTAACACGGTTGCGGGTCTCCCTATCCAAACTGCATTAGTTGTGCTCGGTGTCTTCGCTTTGGCTTATTCGATCTATGGTGGTTTGAAAGCGGTTGCTTTTACCGACATCATTCAGGTGGTGCTGCTGGTTCTAGGTGGTTTGATCATCGTGGCCCTCATGCTCGACAAGGTGAGCGGTGGCGAGGGCGTGATCGCTGGATTTATGGAGCTTACGCGTGTTGCTCCAGAGAAGTTCGATATGATCTTCACGCCCGAGAGTGAGCATTACATGGCGCTGCCGGGTTTGTCCGTTTTAATCGGCGGGATGTGGGTCATGAACGTCTCATATTGGGGCTTTAACCAGTACATCATTCAGCGTGCTCTAGCCGCAAAAAGTGTTCAAGAAGCGCAAAAGGGCATTGCCTTTGCTGCTTTCCTCAAACTGTTGATGCCCATTATTGTCGTGTTGCCCGGTATTGCCTTGTTTGCCTTGGATTCAAACTTGAGTTCACCCGACCAAGCCTACCCGCAGGCCATGACTCTCCTGCCCTCTGGCCTGAAAGGCCTGGTATTTGCAGCGCTTCTCGCAGCGATTGTCTCTTCATTGGCCTCCATGACAAACAGTATTTCCACGCTGTTTACTATGGATTTGTTGCCGTCTTTGAGGCCCGCAGATAAACAGGGCGATCCCGTTAAAGTGGGTCGCGCTGTAGCGGTGATTGCAATGATCCTAGCGATGATCACGGCGGAGCCTTTGTTGGGCAAATTTGATCAAGCCTTCCAGTACATTCAGGAATTTACCGGCTTCTTTACGCCAGGTATCGTGGTTATTTTCTTGATGGGTATGTTCTGGCGTAAAACCACCGCAGCCGGGGCTCTGGCGGCGGCTATTGGATCGGTGGTACTGTCCTTCGCCTTCAAGGTGTACTGGCCCGAGTTACCTTTCATTGATCGTGTGGGCTTGGTCTTTGTGATCGCGGCGGCGCTCGCTGCCTTGGTTTCTCTTATCCAAAACAAAGAGCAAGAGGGCGCGATTCACTTAGGTGAGATCCAGTTTGCCACGACGTCCGGATTTAATTTATCCGCTGTTGTCGTGACCTTGATCTTGGCGGCGTTGTATGCGACCTGGTGGTAACCGAATATGTCATTAGAGAAGGGGCCATTAGGCCCCTTTTTTGTGTCTCGAATTTTGCTGTTATAGCTCTGAAGATTTAGCCGATGCGGCCACATTAATCGCTTGCACGCACCAGAGCGGTGCAGCATAGGGCCAAATCATGCCGCTTTTTGGTCTGCCGACGGGGCGGAAGAGGCTTTGAGTTAATCGCAAGTTTATCGTAAGGCGCTGATTTATATGCTAATTTAAAAATTGGCGCCGCTTGTGCAATACCTGCGTATGCGTGCCCTTGGCGAAAGCCGCATTACAACTTTTCAATAGAGCGATAGACGCGTAACTTCAACTATTTCGTCGACACTCGCGCCCCGAGAAAGGTCTGCCACTGGTCGCTTAAAGCCTTGCAAAATCGGCCCGATTGCCCGGGCCCCGGTGAACTGCTGCACCAGTTTATAGCCAATATTGCCTGCTTCAAGATTGGGGAAAATGAGCACATTCGCCTGCCCCGCTACTTCGCTGGAGCCTTGCCATTTCGTCGCGGCCACCCGCGCTGAGAGCGCAGTGTCGACTTGCATTTCGCCGTCTAGCTTGAGCTCGGGGGCCAAGGCCTTGGCTATTTCAAGTGCGGATCTCACTTTATCTACGGCCGCGTGGCTGGCGCTTCCCTGAGTCGAGAACGACAGCATGGCCACTCTGGCTTCGCTGCCGATTAGGGCCTGGGCGCTGCGTGCGGTACTTATCGCGATATTGGCGAGTGCCTCTGCGTCTGGGTCGATATTGACCGCGCAGTCAGCAAATAAAATGGGTTCAGAGCGGTTCGGTATCTGCATAAGAAAGAAGCTGGACGCTAAGCCCGCGTCATTTGCGAAGCCGATGCACATCGCAGCGGCTTCGATGACCTTTTTAGTCGCGCAGGTGGCGCCACCCACCATTAGATCAGCCTCACCGATTGCGACGAGTGCGGCCGCAAAAGGCAGGGGTTTTTTAACTAAGCGCTCCGCCATGGCGATGGACTTGAACTGCCTCAAATCCTGCACGTGCTGTGCACAGGTTGCCGTTTGATTTGCTGAGAGAGGATCAACAACATGCAGACCTGACAGTGAAATGCCCAGCAGTGCAGCCGCTTGCTCGATCTCTGTGGGGGGGCCTACTAAAATGCACTCAACGTCATCTTGATCGCGAAGTTGCGCCGCGGCTCGAATGATCCGAGGCTCAAGGCCTTCAGCAAAGACGACGCGTTTGCGCGGTAAATTGGCGGTTGAGTTCATCTTAACGCTGATCGATAGCCACGTATTCCCGCAGCTCGGGTCCGTTGTACTCAAGCAAGGGGCGAATCAAGATGTTGTTTTCCATCTGCTGCATGACTTGAAGACTCCAGCCGGGGACTCGACCTATCGCGAAAATCGGCACGAACAGGTCCTCTGGAATTCCGTTTAGGTGATAAATCACACCGGAATAGAAGTCTACGTTTACATTCACACCCAGACGTGAGTATGGCTTCATGGCTTCAACCAAAGCCGTGAGAATATCGTTCCAGTGAGGTTCGCCTTTTTCAATCGACAAACGCTCAACGCCGTCGCGCAGGTGTCGTGCTCGGGGGTCCTCAGCGCGATAGACTCGGTGACCAAAGCCCATAATGGCTTCTTTGTTGGCTCGTTTGCGCTTCACATAGTCGGCCGCATTGGCTGGCTCGCCAATTTCGCGCGCCATGTGCATCACATCTTCGGCCGCACCACCGTGGGCAGGGCCCGATAGTGCTGCAATCGCAGCGGTGATCGATGCGTGTAGATTAGCGTCGGTTCCAGTCACGACTCGTGCAGTAAATGAAGATGCATTAGAGCCGTGTTCTGCGTGCAGAATAAGGTCGAGATCCATGAGTCTCGCGGCATCATTGCTTGGCACTTCACCGGTAATTAAAAATAAGAAATGCGCGGCGTGAGACAGGTCGTTCCTCGGCGTGAGTACGTCGAGACCCTGACGTAGGCGCTGATGAGCGGCAACGATCATAGGTACTTGCGACGTAAGCCGGATCGTCTTGCGCATAACCGCCGCTACACTATTGTCATTTGTATCTGGGTCGAACGCGGCTAATGCCGACACCGCTGTACGAAGCACATCCATTGGATGGCCGCTCAGAGTGAGTTTGATTAACTCAATAATTGCCTCAGGTAGCTGGCGTGCCGCTTTCAAGCTCGCGTCAAATTCGCTGAGCTGCGCTCCGGTCGGAAGCTCTCCATGGAGCAGTAGGTAAGCGGTTTCTTCAAAGGTCGAATTCGTGGCTAGGTCGTGGATTGAATAGCCCCAGTAGCGCAATTCACCTTTACGGCCATCGATATGGGTGGTCGGCGAGCGATCAAAATAAACGCCTTTTAAGCCTCGGTATACACGGATTTTTTCTTCGGATTCAGACACAAGTTAGCCTTTCAGTTGAGTTGATCTGCAAGGTGATTGTTTGCCACAAAAGAAGCCCCGCTTGGGCGGGGCTCGATAGACTTATACGTAGTCTTTGTATTTCTCTAGGTAGCGTACTGGCTTCGAGAGCGCATCGCGGCGGAAGGGGTCTCCCAGCTCGCGTGTACACATAATCTCAATAACCGTGGTTTTACCTTCGTTCATTTGTCGGTCGATAGCGCGCTTGAGTGCAGGCCCCACTTGATCAAGTGAGTCCACTTTTTCGCCTTCTGCTCCCATCGCTTGAGCAATACCGGCCCACGATTCGCTCTCGAGCTCCGCTGCAACAAACCGACGGTTGTAGAATTCAACCTGGTTTTTCTTCTCAGCGCCCCAGTCGCGGTTGTGGAATACCACGGCGGTCACAGGGATATCGTGGCGCACTGCCGTCATGATCTCAGACATGCTCATACCCCACGCACCGTCGCCTGCGTAGGCAACTGCTGGGCGATCTGGTGCAGCGGCTTTGGCGCCGATAATGGTCGGTAGGGCGTAGCCGCAGTTGCCAAAGCTCATGGGCGCGAAAAAGCTGCGTGGTCGCTCGAAACGCAAATAGCTGTGGGCGACTGAGTTAATGTTACCGATATCGGTTGATACCATAACGTCTGCTGGCATGGCTTTCTCGAGTTCGCGCAATACTTGACGCGGGTGCAACCAATTGCCTTCCTCCGCTTCAGCTTCGGCGATGACATCCAGGCTGTAGGGATCGCGCTCGTGGGTCCACTCATCGAGCTCCTTCTCCCACGTGGCTTTCTCTGAAGCGATCTCTGCTGCGCGTGCCTCTTTGGTTGCCAAACAGGCCAAATCTTGCCCACGCAGACGCTCAGTCAGGGCGATAGAAGCTGCCTTCGCGTCGCCACATATACCAACGGAGATCTTTTTAACCAGACCAAGCATCTTATGATCGGCATCGATTTGTATGATCTTGGCGTCTTTCGGCCAGTAATCCAGACCGTGCTGCGGCAAGGTTCCGAATGGGCCTAGGCGCGAACCGATAACTAACACGACATCGGCCTTAGAGATGAGTTTCATGCCGGCCTTTGAGCCTTGGTAGCCTAGAGGCCCGCACCATAAGGGGTGGCTAGCAGGGAAAGAATCGTTGTGCTGGTAGCTGTTCACAACCGGTGCACCTAGGAGTTCGGCAATGGTCTTAACTTCTTCAATGCCGTCGGCCATGATCACGCCGCCACCGGAAACGATAACGGGGAACTGGGCGGTTTTTAGCAGCTCTGCTGCTTCGTTTAGGCTCTGTTCACCGCCTGGGCCCCGATCGATTCGGATAGGTTCAGGGATCTCGACGTTGATATCCCCGTAGAAATAGTCTCGAGGAATGTTCAATTGAGTTGGCCCGATTTCGGTGAGCGCGCGGTCGAAACAACGCGAGGTGAATTCAGCCATACGGTTTGGGTTGTTAACGTGGCCTTGGTACTTGGTGAACTCTTGGAACATGGGAAGCTGATGACACTCTTGGAAACCGCCCAAGCCCATCGACATGGTGCCCGCCTCTGGTGTGATCATAACGACGGGAGAGTGCGCCCAGTAAGCCGCTGCAATACCGGTCACACAGTTAGAGATGCCGGGTCCATTTTGCCCGATGACCACGCCGTGACGCCCACTGGCACGAGCATAGCCGTCGGCCATGTGTGCGGCACCTTGTTCGTGCACTACCGGAATCAGCTCGATTCCAGCTGGGGCGAAAATATCCATGGCATCCATAAATGCGGAGCCCATGATACCGAAAATTTTGCGAACGCCTTGTGCAACGAGCGTTTCTACGAAGGCTTCACTTGGGGTCATACGAGGCATGATTCGATCACCTTATCTATTAAATGAGGCGCAGATGCTACGGGTTGTGCGGCGCAAATGATAGAACCAGATCTTAATTTTAGGCTACGCCAGTTGCCTGATATTGCGATAAACCTGTGCAAGGAGCACTATGCCGGTCTCAATCGAGCCCTCGCCAATGGCGGAAAAACCTAAGCGCATAAAATATTTGGGTTTTGCCTCTGCGGCAAAGTGGTGCTCACCGGGCTCTATGATGATGCCCTCTTGGTATGCCGTTTGTGCCAGCTCCCGCGTGTCGAGCCATTCCGGTGCTTTGACCCACACTGCGCTTCCACCCAGCGAGGGCTGAATGTCGAAGTCAGGTAGGTGTGTGCGTAAGGCCTGGATTAAGATACCGCGACGTCGCTGGTATATTTTAAAGAGCTTACTCAAGAGTGCGTCGTGATAGCCACGCGATAAAAACAGCGCCATCGACAGTTGATTATTCGCCGCGGGATGTCTGAGCATGAGCCGGCGCAGGGCGCGCAGTTCTTCGATCACGGCAGTGTCGGCGACGATATAGCCCATCCGTAACCCGGGCGAGACGGTTTTAGAAAGGCTGCCAATATAGATCACGCGTCCAGAGCGATCCATGCTCTTGAGTGCAGGCTCTGGGCGAGTTTGGAAATTAAACTCGCTCTCGTAGTCATCCTCTATGATCAAAAAATCGTCTCGTTCTGCCCTCTTGAGCAGGCTTTGGCGACGATCGTGCGGTAGCGTCACAGTCGTTGGCGATTGATGACTTGGTGTAACGTAAACGCTGGTACAAGCACCGAGTTGGTCATCAACCAAGAGGCCGTAATCGTCAACGGCAAGTGGTTTGGTCTGCGCACCCATAAATTCCGCTAGCTGACGTACGTCGGCATAGCCTGGATCCTCCAGACCGACAATCGTGCCTTGGTGTCGCCACAGGAGCTCGCCGATCATATACAAAGCGTGTTGGGCGCCCACGGTGATCAAGATCGACTCGTTCGATGCCAGTATGCCTCGTTTGGGCAGTAAGCGGGTTCGAATTTGCTCCAAAAGGAGCGGATCATCGTGATCGACACGATCGACCGACCAGGTCTTTATGGCTCTGACCGATACCGCATCACGCGCGCATTCTCGCCAGTATTGCAGAGGGAACAAATCGGCACCGATTTGCCCGTAAATAAAGGGGTACGGGGCTTGCTGCCAGTCTTTTGGTTTCGATACGCTGTGCCAGTCGCTTGCCCTTTGGCTGAACTTCTCTGACCAATTGATG
>Ga0181566_10003071_pt1 | contig 13656 bp, 9 predicted proteins | sample 101ome_15_FD_133762 | JGI IMG/M metagenome (GOLD analysis project Ga0181566, IMG submission 133762) | Coastal salt marsh microbial communities from the Groves Creek Marsh, Skidaway Island, Georgia - 101402AT metaG (megahit assembly) | ecosystem: Environmental > Aquatic > Marine > Intertidal zone... | reverse complement strand
GGAAGTTCGTGAATTACTTTCTTTCTATGAATATGATGGAGACAATACACCTGTTGTTTTAGGTTCTGCTCTTGGAGCTCTAAACGGAGAACAAAAATGGGTAGACACCGTGCTTAAATTGATGGAGGAAGTTGATGCCTGGATTGAGTTGCCAAGACGCGATGTGGATAAAGATTTCTTGATGCCTATCGAAGACGTATTCTCTATTACAGGTCGTGGAACAGTAGCCACCGGACGTATTGAAACAGGAGTTGCTAACACAGCAGACGAAGTGGATATCATTGGTATGGGTGCAGAAAAGTTAAAGTCTACTATTACAGGAGTTGAAATGTTCCGTAAAATATTAGACCGTGGAGAAGCTGGAGATAACGTAGGAATCCTTTTAAGAGGTATCGAAAAAACAGATATCAGAAGAGGGATGGTTATTTGTAAGCCTGGTTCTGTAAAACCACACGCTAAATTTAAGGCTGAAGTTTATATCTTGAAGAAAGAAGAAGGTGGACGTCACACACCCTTTCACAACAACTACCGTCCTCAGTTCTATGTTAGAACAACAGACGTAACAGGAAACATCAATCTTCCTGATGGAGTTGAAATGGTAATGCCAGGAGACAACCTCACCATCACTGTTGATTTGATTCAACCCGTTGCCTTGAGTACTGGTCTTCGTTTCGCTATCCGCGAAGGTGGACGTACAGTAGGTGCAGGACAAGTTACAGAGATATTAGACTAAACAATAGTTGAAGTTTTTAACTTGATAGTAAGGTGTCCGTCTCAGGCGGATACCTTTTCTGTCAAATAAAAACGGGTTTAGCTCAGTTGGTAGAGCACTGGTCTCCAAAACCAGGTGTCGGGAGTTCGAGCCTCTCAACCCGTGCGAAATAAGAAAAAAGAAATGCAAGCCATTCTACACTATATTAAAGATTCTTTTGAGGAGCTGACAAACAATGTTACTTGGACAGAACGAAGTGAACTACAACGTTTGGTATCTATCGTTTTAGTCTTTTCAATTCTTTTTTCGTTGGCCATATGGGGCGCTGATACCGTTTTATCACGTGTTGTTCAATTTTATTTTAACCTTATAGGATAATGGCAACAGCAACCTCTGACAAAAAATGGTATGTGATTCGTGCCGTGAGTGGGCAAGAAGCGAAAATTAAAGATTATATCCTTTCAGAGATCACACGATATGGCTATGACCATCTTGTGGAAGACATTTTGGTGCCTACAGAAAAGGTAATTCAAATTCGAAATGGCAAAAAAATAAATAAAGAAAGAGTTTACTTTCCAGGCTATATCATGATTAAAGCAAATTTGTCTGGAGAAGTGCCTCACATTATAAAATCTGTTACTAACGTGATTGGTTTCTTGGGCGAAACAAAAGGAGGTGATCCTGTTCCGTTGCGCACGTCTGAAGTCAATAGAATGTTAGGAAAAGTAGACGAATTGGCCTTGGCCACCGAACACGTTGCTATCCCCTTCACGGTGGGTGAAAACGTGAAGGTGATCGACGGTCCTTTCAATGGCTTTACAGGTGCCATTGAAAACGTAAACGAAGAAAAAAGAAAACTTGAAGTTATGGTTAAAATCTTTGGGCGTAAAACACCCTTGGAATTGAGCTATATGCAAGTAGAAAAAATTTAGATAAAAATTGTTTAAATAATGAGTAGCTAGAAGGAACCGCTTCCACGATTTTGACACTACTCGCAAATGATGAATAACTAAAATGGCAAAAGAAGTAAGTAAAATTTTAAAACTACAAGTTCGGGGAGGTGCTGCGAATCCATCGCCACCGGTTGGACCCGCGCTAGGTGCTGCAGGGGTGAACATCATGGAATTTTGCAAGCAGTTCAACGCGAGAACGCAAGACAAGCAAGGCAAAGTTTTACCGGTGGCCATCACTGTATTTAAAGACAAATCGTTTGAATTTGTTATTAAAACACCTCCGGCGGCCGTTCAATTGATGGAAGCAGCCAAAGCTAAAAAAGGATCTGGCGAACCCAACCGAAACAAAGTGGCAACAGTCACTTGGGATCAAATCCGCACCATTGCGGAAGACAAAATGCCTGATTTGAATGCCTTTACCATTGAATCTGCAATGAAAATGGTAGCAGGAACAGCACGTTCCATGGGCTTCAGAGTTTCAGGAACAGCTCCTTTTTAATCGTAATCTAGATAAGCAATGGCACGACTAACAAAAAATCAAAAAGAAGCACGAGCTAAAGTAGATGCTAAAAATCTCTACAGCCTCAAAGAGGCCTCTAGCTTAGTGAAAGAAATAACAACCACTAAATTTGACGCTAGCATTGATCTAGCCATTCGTCTTGGGGTTGACCCTCGCAAAGCCGATCAATTGGTGCGCGGGGTAGTAACACTTCCACACGGAACAGGAAAACAAGTTCGCGTGTTGGCCCTGGTTACACCCGACAAAGAAGAAGAAGCCAAAGCCGCAGGTGCAGACCATGTTGGTTTGGATGACTACCTTCAAAAAATCAAAGACGGTTGGACCGATATTGATGTGATTGTGACGCTTCCCAGTGTGATGGGAAAATTAGGTCCCTTAGGCCGCGTTTTAGGTCCTAGAGGATTGATGCCCAATCCTAAAACAGGAACGGTTACCATGGAAGTTGGTAAAGCCGTGAGTGATGTTAAGGGAGGAAAAATTGACTTTAAAGTAGACAAAACCGGTATTGTTCATGCCGCTATTGGAAAAGTCTCTTTTTCTGCTGACAAAATTCAAGAAAATGCTGACGAACTCATAAAGACGATCATCAAATTGAAGCCGTCTACAGCAAAAGGAGTTTATGTGAAAAGCATTTTTATGTCTAGCACTATGAGTCCTAGCATTCCTGTTGATACTAAAATAGCCTAATGGCCGCTGTCCAATTTTAAGACGATCAAAATGACAAGAGAAGAAAAAATTACCGCAATAGAAAACCTTAAAGAAAGTTTACAAGGCACAAAAAACTTGTATCTGACAGATATTGCCGGGCTAAATGCTGCGCAAACTTCAGCTTTGAGAAGAGCTTGCTTTAAAGCTGGCATCAAGCTTTCTGTAGTCAAAAACACCTTGTTGGCTAAGGCCATGGAGGCTTCAGGCACAGACTATGGGGTGTTGAAAGACATTTTAAAAGGCAACACTTCTTTAATGTTTTCAGAGTCTGGAAATGCTCCAGCCAAAGTGATTAAAGAATTTAGAAAAAAATCAGATAAACCAATGCTTAAGGGAGCCTTTGTTGAAGAAGCCATTTTTGTGGGCGACGATCAACTCGATATCCTAACTGCATTAAAATCTAAAGAAGAATTGATAGGAGAAATTATCACCTTGTTGCAATCTCCTACCAAAAACGTGGTTTCTGCCCTACAATCGGGGGGTGGCAAACTTTCTGGTATCCTTAAAACTTTATCAGAACGTTAAGCCGATTCATAAACTTGTACGCACTCTATATATCATATAAATAATCAATTTTAAACATTAAACTCTAAAAAATGGCAGATTTAAAAGAATTCGCAGAGCAGTTGGTAAACTTGACCGTAAAAGAGGTCAACGAATTAGCTGATATTTTAAAAGAGGACTATGGCATTGAGCCTGCCGCTGCTGCTGTAGCAGTTGCTGGTCCTGCCGCAGCTGGAGGTGGAGAAGCCGCAGAAGAGAAATCAGAATTTGACGTGATTTTGAAAGCTGCAGGAGCCTCTAAACTGGCTGTTGTCAAATTAGTAAAAGAATTGACAGGTCTTGGGTTGAAAGAAGCCAAAGAACTTGTTGATGGTGCACCTAGCCCCTTGAAAGAGGGTGTTTCTAAAGACGAAGCTGAAGGGCTTCAAAAGTCTCTTGAAGAAGCTGGTGCTGAGGTTGAGCTTAAATAATCTCAACACATAATAAAAGGGTAGGCTTTTGAAGTTTTTCAAAGGCCTAACCCCTTTTGTAGAATATAGCCCCATCCAATTTTATAATTTAATTTAAGTTAAATGGTCAAAGAAACGAGTTTACGAACCAATTTCGCCGGTGCTGAAAACACCCCTCCCTATCCTGACTTTTTGGATATCCAAATCAAATCCTTTCAGGATTTTTTTCAGTTAGAAACTAAAACAGATGAACGCGTTGTTGAAGGACTCTTTAATACGTTTAAAGAGAATTTTCCTATTACAGATACACGCAATCAATTTGTTTTAGAATTTTTAGATTATTTCGTGGATCCTCCACGTTACTCCATACAAGAATGTATAGAACGAGGATTGACCTATTCAGTGCCTCTTAAAGCACGTCTTAAATTGTATTGCACCGATCCGGAGCACGAAGATTTTGAAACCATTGTACAAGATGTTTTTCTAGGTACTATTCCCTACATGACTCCTAGTGGAACCTTTGTTATTAATGGTGCAGAGCGTATAGTGGTTTCCCAATTACACCGTTCACCTGGGGTCTTTTTTGGGCAATCCTTTCACGCCAACGGAACTAAGCTTTATTCGGCCAGAGTCATCCCTTTTAAAGGGTCTTGGATTGAATTTGCTACCGACATCAACAGCGTGATGTATGCCTACATTGACCGTAAGAAAAAATTACCCGTCACCACTCTCTTTAGAGCCATTGGCTATGAACACGATCGAGATATCTTAGAGATTTTTGATCTAGCGGAGGAAATTAAGGTAAGCAAAACTAGCCTAAAGAAAATTTTAGGTCGAAAATTAGCGGCTCGTGTATTGAAAACATGGCACGAAGATTTTGTAGATGAAGATACGGGAGAAGTAATTTCAATTGAACGAAATGAAATTTTGATTGACCGTGATACCATTCTAGAAGCAGAACATTCTGAAGAAATTCTAGAAGCAGGGGTTAAAACCATTCTATTGCATAAAGTAGACGCCCATATGTCTGACTATGCGATCATCTACAACACCCTACAAAAAGATCCTACTAACTCTGAAAAAGAAGCAGTAGAGCATATCTATAGACAATTACGAAATGCAGAACCACCCGATGAAGATACGGCAAGAGGAATCATAGACAAGCTCTTTTTCTCTGATCAACGCTACAATTTGGGTGAAGTTGGTCGCTATAGAATGAATAAAAAATTAGGTCTTGATGTTGAAATGGATAAACAAATTTTAACCAAACTCGACATCATCACCATTGTGAAATATCTTATTGAATTGATTAATTCCAAAGCTGAGATTGATGATATTGATCACTTGTCAAACAGACGTGTACGCACGGTTGGCGAGCAACTCTCCTCTCAATTTGGAGTAGGTTTAGCCCGTATGGCAAGAACCATTCGTGAACGTATGAATGTGCGTGACAATGAAGTGTTTACGCCCATTGATTTGATCAATGCTAAAACCCTTTCGTCTGTTATCAATACGTTTTTTGGGACCAATCAATTGTCTCAATTTATGGATCAAACCAATCCGTTAGCAGAGATCACACACAAAAGAAGGTTGTCGGCTCTAGGACCAGGAGGACTTTCAAGAGAAAGAGCTGGATTTGAGGTGCGAGACGTGCACTACACCCACTATGGTAGATTGTGCCCCATTGAAACTCCTGAAGGACCAAACATTGGTTTGATTTCTTCACTAGGTGTTTTTGCCAAAGTAAACAATCTTGGATTTATTGAAACTCCCTATCGAAAAGTTGAAAATGGGGTCATCAATTTAAAAGAAACTATTTATTTAAGCGCTGAAGAAGAAGAAGATCAACTCATTGCGCAAGCCAATATTGATTATGATAAAAGTGGAAAAATTAAGAGTGAACGAGTCATTGCTCGAGACCAAGCTGATTTTCCAGTTGTAACGCCAGATCAAATTAATTATACCGATGTGGCACCTAATCAAATTGCTTCTATTTCGGCTTCTTTAATTCCGTTCTTAGAGCATGATGATGCCAACCGTGCCTTGATGGGCTCTAACATGATGCGCCAAGCAGTTCCTTTGTTGCGTCCAGAATCTCCTATTGTTGGAACTGGTCTTGAACGTCAGGTGGCTTCAGACTCTAGAGTTTTAATCAATGCCGAAGGAGATGGTGAAGTAGAATATGTAGACGCCAACAAAATTGTGATCAAATACGATATTTCTGAAGAAGAAGAATTAGTAAGCTTTGATGGCAATTCAAGAACCTATGAATTAATTAAGTTTAGAAAAACAAACCAAGGTACTTGTATCAACCTCAAACCTATTGTCAAAAAAGGAGATCGAGTAACCAAAGGACAAGTACTTTCTCAAGGCTATGCCACCGAAAATGGCGAATTAGCACTTGGAAGAAACATGAAAGTGGCTTTTATGCCTTGGAAAGGGTATAATTTTGAAGACGCTATCGTGATTTCTGAAAAAGTGGTGCGTGAAGATATTTTTACTTCCGTTCACATTGACGAATATTCACTAGATGTTCGAGATACTAAATTAGGTACAGAAGAATTAACCGATGATATTCCAAACGTTAGCGAAGAGGCTACCAAAGACCTTGACGAAAACGGAATGATTCGCATTGGTGCAGAAGTAAACCCAGGCGATATTCTCATCGGAAAGATTACACCTAAGGGTGAATCTGATCCTACCCCAGAAGAAAAACTGCTACGTGCCATTTTTGGTGACAAAGCAGGAGATGTTAAAGATGCTTCCCTCAAAGCCGCTCCTTCCTTACACGGGGTAGTGATTGACAAGAAGCTCTTTGTGCGTTCTATGAAAGATAAGCGCAAACGCAACCAAGATAAAGATGAGTTAGAGGCATTAGAAGTAGCCTATGACAAAAAATTTGAAGACCTTAAAGGCGTTTTGGTTGAGAAGCTTTTTGTGTTAGTAAACGGAAAAACCTCTCAAGGAGTAAGTAATGATCTGGGTGAAGAAGTCTTGCCAAAAGGAAAGAAATTCACGCTCAAAATGCTTTCTTCGGTTGATGACTATACGCATCTTACCAAAGGAACTTGGACAACAACAGCCGAAACTAACGCCATGATTGCCGATTTGCTCCACAACTACAAAATCAAAGAAAATGATTTGCAAGGCGCTTTGCGTAGAGAAAAATTTACCATTAGCGTTGGAGATGAATTGCCTGCTGGTATTAAAAAACTAGCTAAAGTCTATATCGCCAAAAAGCGCAAGCTTAAAGTTGGCGATAAAATGGCAGGTCGCCACGGTAATAAAGGTATTGTTGCTCGAATTGTGCGAGAAGAAGAAATGCCTTTCTTAGAAGATGGAACACCTGTAGATATTGTTTTAAATCCACTTGGAGTTCCTTCTCGAATGAACATCGGACAGATTTATGAAACCGTATTAGGTTGGGCCGGATTGAAATTAGGAGAGAAATATGCCACTCCAATTTTTGATGGAGCCACCATTGAAGAAATCAATGCGTTGACCGAAAAAGCAGGAGTTCCTCAATATGGACATACCTACCTCTATGACGGTGGTACGGGAGAACGCTTTGACCAACCAGCTACTGTGGGTGTTATTTATATGCTCAAACTAGGTCATATGGTTGATGATAAAATGCACTCGCGTTCCATTGGACCCTACTCACTCATCACACAACAGCCATTGGGTGGAAAAGCCCAGTTTGGAGGTCAACGATTTGGTGAAATGGAAGTATGGGCCCTTGAAGCCTATGGTGCCTCTAGCACCCTTCAAGAAATTTTAACGGTCAAATCTGATGACGTTATTGGAAGGGCCAAGACCTATGAGTCTATTGTTAAAGGTGATACCCTCCCTGAACCGGGATTGCCAGAATCTTTCAACGTGTTGATGCACGAATTGAAAGGATTGGGATTAGACATTCGTCTAGAAGAATAATTAGTGATTTAGAATTAAGATAGCCATGGCTCGAAATAACGAAATAATTACACAAAAGAAATTCAATAAAATTTCAATAGGTTTAGCTTCTCCAGAAGTCATTCTCAGCAATTCAAGAGGTGAGGTGTTAAAACCCGAAACCATTAACTATAGAACACACAAACCCGAACGTGATGGTTTGTTTTGCGAACGCATTTTTGGTCCCGTAAAAGATTACGAATGTGCTTGTGGAAAATACAAGCGAATTCGCTATAAAGGTATTGTTTGTGACCGTTGTGGGGTAGAAGTGACCGAAAAGAAAGTGCGCCGCGATCGAGTGGGGCATATCAACCTTTTGGTGCCTGTGGCCCATATTTGGTATTTCCGTTCACTCCCCAACAAACTAGGGTATCTATTAGGCTTGCCGTCTAAGAAATTAGACATGATTATTTATTATGAACGCTATGTTGTTATTCAGCCTGGAATTGCCAAAAACGCCGAAGGGGAACCCCTTCAAAAATTAGACTTTTTAACCGAGGAAGAATATTTAAACGTTTATGAAGAACTTCCGGTTGAAAATCAATTTTTAGAAGATAGCAATCCCGATAAATTCATTGCCAAAATGGGGGCAGAATGCCTCATTGAGCTCTTGTCTCGTATTGACCTAAAAGAGTTGTCTTATGAATTGCGTCACAAAGCTAACAACGAAACCTCTAAACAACGTAAAACCGAAGCGCTTAAAAGACTTCAGGTAGTAGAAGCGTTTAGAGAAGCCAATGAGCGGGGAGAAAATTTACCCGAGTGGATGATTATGAAAGTAATTCCCGTAATTCCACCAGAATTACGTCCACTAGTGCCGCTAGACGGAGGTCGTTTTGCCACTTCCGATCTCAACGATCTATACAGAAGGGTCATCATTAGAAATAACCGTCTCAAGCGTTTAGTAGAAATCAAGGCCCCTGAAGTGATTTTGAGAAACGAAAAGCGGATGTTGCAAGAATCTGTAGATTCACTCTTTGACAACACCCGTAAATCATCTGCAGTTAAAACAGAGTCCAATCGTCCTCTTAAGTCCCTCTCTGATTCTTTAAAAGGGAAACAAGGACGTTTTCGTCAGAACTTATTAGGAAAACGTGTAGACTATTCTGCTCGTTCTGTAATTGTAGTTGGACCTGAGCTTAAACTTTTTGAATGTGGTTTGCCTAAGGGCATGGCCGCTGAGCTATACAAACCCTTTGTTATTCGAAAACTCATAGAGCGAGGGATTGTAAAAACAGTAAAATCTGCTAAAAAAATTATTGATCGCAAAGAGCCTGTGGTTTGGGATATTTTAGAAAATGTGCTCAAAGGGCATCCCGTACTATTGAATCGGGCCCCCACTTTGCACCGCCTTGGTATCCAAGCCTTCCAACCTAAATTGATTGAAGGAAAAGCGATCCAATTGCACCCCTTGGTGTGTACGGCTTTTAACGCCGATTTTGACGGAGACCAAATGGCAGTTCACTTGCCATTAGGACCAGAAGCTATATTGGAAGCGCAAATGCTCATGCTGGCGTCTCATAATATTCTAAATCCTGCTAACGGATCTCCAATCACCGTGCCTTCTCAAGACATGGTGTTAGGCTTGTATTATATGACCAAAGCGCGTAAATCAACCCCTGAGAGAATTGTGAAAGGCGAAGGCCTCACCTTCTATTCGGTTGAAGAAGTGCACATTGCTTATAATGAAAAGCGTGTGGATTTAAACGCAATGATCAAAATTAGAATCAAAGAACTTGATGCTAAAGGTCAGACTCAATTTAAAATTATTGATACTACCGTTGGTAGAGTTTTATTTAATGAGGTTGTGCCAGAAAAGGCAGGTTACTTCAACACCGTGTTAACCAAAAAGAGCTTACGTGAGATTATTGGTAACATTTTGAATGCAACCAGTGTGCCCGAAACAGCTGCTTTCTTAGATAAAATTAAGGAAATGGGCTATGGTTTTGCTTTCAAAGGAGGTTTGTCCTTCAGTTTAGGTGATATTATCATTCCCCCAGAAAAGCTCGCCATGATTGATGATGCTAATGGACAAGTAGAAGGCATTATGGCTAACTACAACATGGGACTCATCACCAACAACGAACGCTACAATCAAGTGATTGACGTTTGGACGTCAACCAATGCAAAACTCACCGAGTTGGCCATGAAACGAATTAGCGAAGACCAACAAGGGTTTAACTCAGTATATATGATGTTGGATTCTGGAGCTCGTGGATCAAAAGAGCAAATTCGTCAGCTCACCGGTATGCGTGGATTGATGGCTAAGCCTAAAAAATCAAACGTGGGCGGTGGCGAAATTATTGAAAACCCAATTCTTTCTAACTTTAAAGAAGGACTTTCAATTTTAGAATATTTCATCTCTACTCACGGAGCCCGAAAAGGACTAGCAGATACGGCTTTAAAAACGGCCGATGCTGGTTATCTAACCCGTCGTTTACACGATGTTTCTCAAGATGTAATTGTAAATCAGCTAGACTGTGGCACCTTGAGAGGAGTAGAAGTAGAACCGCTTAAAAAGAACGACGAGATTGTTGAAGGTTTAGGAGAACGCATTTTAGGCCGTGTGGCACTACATGATGTCATTGATCCTTCTACCAATGAGGTTCTTGTAGGTGCTGGAGAACAAATTACCGCCGCTGAGGTGGCTGCCATTGAAAATACAGCCATAAGTGCTGTTGAAGTGCGATCTCCCTTGACTTGTGAAGCAAAGAAAGGGATTTGTGCTAAATGTTATGGTAGAAACCTTGCCACAGGCAAAATGGTGCAAAAAGGAGAAGCTGTTGGGGTAATCGCTGCACAGTCCATTGGTGAGCCCGGAACACAGCTAACACTAAGAACCTTCCACGTAGGTGGAGTAGCCGGAAACATTTCAGAAGAAAACAGCATTGTTGCTCGCTTTGATGGAATTGCCGAAATTGAAGATCTCAAAACCGTTAATGGTGTTGACAGCGAAGGCAATCCAGCTGAAATTGTTATTTCTAGAACCTCAGAAGTGAAGGTCTTAGATGCTAAAACTAAAAACGTGTTGAACACCCAAAACATTCCCTATGGAGCTGTTTTAACGATAAAGAATAAAGACAAAGTGAAGAAGGGAGACCGCATTTGTAGTTGGGATCCATTCAACGGGGTGATCGTGTCAGAATTCTCCGGTAAAATTGTTTATGAAAACATTGAACAAGGTGTAACCTATCAAGTTGAAATTGATGAGCAAACCGGATTCCAAGAAAAAGTAATTTCTGAATCGAGAAATAAAAAGCTCATTCCAACCCTTTCCATTGTCGATAAAAAGGGCACAACTTTGCGCTCTTATAACCTTCCGGTGGGGGCCCACCTCATTGTAAATGAAGGCGAGAGCATTCAAGAAGGAAAAATATTAGTTAAAATTCCAAGAAAATCAGCCAAATCAGGGGATATTACAGGAGGTTTACCTCGTGTAACTGAATTGTTTGAAGCGAGAAACCCCTCCAATCCAGCCGTAGTTTCTGAAATTGACGGGGTTGTGTCTTTTGGAAAAATTAAGCGTGGTAATCGTGAAATCATTGTTGAGTCTAAATTTGGAGATATCAAACGCTATTTGGTGAAACTATCTAACCAAATTTTGGTGCAAGAAAATGACTTTGTTAAAGCGGGAATGCCGCTTTCTGATGGTTCCATTACCCCGGCCGACATTCTTTCTATTAAAGGGCCTTCTGCGGTGCAACAATACTTGGTAAATGAAATTCAAGAAGTATATCGTTTACAAGGAGTGAAAATTAATGACAAACACTTTGAAGTGGTAGTGCGTCAAATGATGCGTAAAGTACGGATCAATGATCCAGGAGATTCCATTTTCCTCGAAAACCAATTGGTGTTTAAATATGATTTCATTCAAGAAAACGATGCCCTCTATGGCATGAAAGTAGTAGAAGAGGTTGGAGATTCTGAAAACCTAAAAGCTGGACAAATTATTAGTGCCCGTGTTTTACGCGATGAAAATTCGATTTTAAAACGTGAAGACAAAGCGCTTGTGGTGGCACGTGATGCTGCTCCAGCCACAGCAACGCCAGAATTGCAAGGTATAACAAGAGCATCTCTACAAACCAAATCGTTTATTTCAGCTGCATCTTTCCAAGAGACCACTAAAGTACTCAACGAAGCTGCCGTAAATGGAAAAGTAGATACCTTAGAAGGCTTGAAAGAAAATGTAATTGTAGGACATAAAATTCCAGCCGGAACTGGTTTAAGAGACTATAACAATGTGATTGTTGGGTCTAAAGACGAGTATAATAGCTTGTTGATCAATAAAGAAGAGGAAGAAGAAATTAGTTTCTAATGAGTGATTCAAAAGACCCCAAAGAGCAGCAGCTCAATATTAGCATTGACGAGCAAACAGCCGAAGGTTGTTACTCTAATTTGGCTATTATCAATCACTCAGCCGCTGAGTTTATTGTGGATTATATAGTGGTTATGCCCGGTGCACCTAAAGCCAAGGTAAAATCTCGGATAATTTTAACTCCCGAGCATGCCAAGCGTTTTCATAAAGCCTTGGGTGATAATATTCAGCGATATGAAAAGGCTCACGGCGATATAGCCACTAATGAGCCGCCGCCAATTCCACTTAATTTTGGTCCAACCGGCGAAGCCTAAATAGTAAAAAACCCTCCTTTTGGAGGGTTTTTTGATAATGAAAAAATGATTTTCTACTGTCTGTTAAACTCCGATGTAAAAAAGAATTCTACGCCCGGATATTTTTCTTGGGTCATTTGCAGGGAAAAGGCCGAATCGGCTAAAAAAACGAGTTGACCTTGTTTGTCTATGGCCAAGAATTTTTGTTTAACTCGTTTAAATTCTAGAAAGTCAGGGTGATTTGGGTCTGGGGCATGCACCCAACAGGCCTTATGCACCGAAAGATTTTCAAAGCTACACTGAGCCCCATATTCATGCAACAAACGATATTGAATCACTTCAAACTGCAGTGCACCCACTGTGCCAATGACTTTACGGCCATTTAAGTTGAGGGTAAACAATTGTGCCACTCCTTCATCCATCAATTGGTCAATGCCCTTGTTGAGTTGTTTGGCTTTGAGCGGATCTACATTGTTAATATATCTAAAATGTTCGGGAGAAAAACTGGGAATGCCTTGAAATTGTAATTTTTCGTTTTGGGTGAGGGTATCGCCAATTTTAAAATTTCCGGTGTCATGAAGCCCTACTATGTCACCCGGATAAGAGATTTCTACGAGCTCTTTTTTTTCGGCAAAGAAAGCATTGGGCGCGGCAAATTTTAATTTTTTATCAAGACGCACATGCCAATAGGGCGTATTGCGCTTAAAGGTGCCGGATACAATTTTGACAAAGGCCAATCGGTTGCGATGATTGGGATCCATATTGGCGTGGATTTTAAAGACAAATCCACTAAAATCCTTTTCATCAGGAGCGACTAACCGTTCAACAGCCGCTTTTGGCTGAGGGGAGGGTGCAATTTCGATAAAACAATCGAGCAATTCTTGTACCCCAAAATTATTAAGGGCCGAACCAAAGAAAACGGGCTGCAATGAACCATTTAGATACTCTTTTATGTCAAAAGGTGGATATATGCCATGAACTAATTCAAGTTCTTCTTGAAGGGTTTCTATAGCCTTGGAACCCAGTGTTTGCTGTAATTGGGAGTCTTCTAAATCAGAAAAAGTTCTTGTTTTAGAGCGTGTTTGCTTAGAACCTCCTTCAAAAAGTTGGATGGTTTGAGCCCAAAGATTATAAATACCTCTAAAATTTTCTCCCATCCCAATGGGAAAAGAAAGAGGACAAACCCGTAGCCCTAGTTTTTGCTCTACTTCATCCAAGAGGTCAAAAGCATCTTTTCCTTCTCGGTCAAGC
>Ga0181566_10003068_pt1 | contig 13659 bp, 8 predicted proteins | sample 101ome_15_FD_133762 | JGI IMG/M metagenome (GOLD analysis project Ga0181566, IMG submission 133762) | Coastal salt marsh microbial communities from the Groves Creek Marsh, Skidaway Island, Georgia - 101402AT metaG (megahit assembly) | ecosystem: Environmental > Aquatic > Marine > Intertidal zone... | reverse complement strand
GCATCACCTGGTAACCCTTTTGAGCAGGCATCACCTGGTAACCCTTTTGAGCAGGCATCACCTGGTAACCCTTTTGAGCAGGCATCACCTAGTAACCCTTTTGAAAATGTACCTTTGCCTAACGGGGGTTAGGGTACGATTTTATAAATTTCTTCGTTTTCTTTAATCACCATCCGCAGACCGTCAGCAATGAGCCATTGTGACTCGGAAGATTTGCCCTGTTGCCAATTGCGCTGAATTTTTTTTCTCTTTCTAAGGATACGTTCATCCAAATCGACGACATCTTCCCGTTGGTCACTGGACCAAAAGATGTCTATAATTTCTCCGTTTGCATTTAGACCGACCACCTCAAGAGAGTGGGTTTGAGCACCGAAATTCCCCGTTGAATTTTCAGAGAGGTCGTGTTGAATGAGAATTTCATTCGCCTTGGCAAGGGCCTGAGTGGAATAAGATTCGTAGGTGGGACCATACCTGTAGGGGAGAACAAATCCGTCAAAATTTCTAATGGCAAGGAATTCGACTGCGGAAGACCAGATGGGGGCGATTTTTTGACCACTGGCATCGATGGCAAAAACTTTGGCGGGTAAATTTTTGGGGTTACGGTAAGCGGGAATCTCTTCCATCATGGAGTAGCATTCGTCGATCGCACGGGAAAGCCCATCTGGATTTGGTTCGTGGATAATCTTGCTAAATTCATCCGCAGGACCAAAAACCATCAATCCCTCGGTGCGCGGGTAGAAGCATATCTGGGTTTTTTCCAATCGACCTTCCTCATCAAAAGATCCTTCCTCTTTCAAAAGATCGAGCGGGCTTAGGTTCTTTTGTCCCTGTGGGTGGTAAAAAATTTGGTAGGACCCGACAGGGATACCTTGAGAAAATTTGGCAGTTAAACGAAGATTACTTGTTACCGGTATATCCGATGGCATGAGCTTTCTTTTTTCTAAAAACTCAAAATACCGGAAAGTTTCCGAACGGGACATCGGATAATAAAGGGTGAAGTTTCCATCAATCTCATCTTTGTTGAAGTTTTTTGAATAGATCAATTCACCCGCTTGTCCAAAAGCTTTGAAGGTTCCCTGCCTGAGTCCCTCAAAATATGAACCCTCAATGTGGGGCATTCCATTGCTATGCCAAAACATAAATGGGCCGTGCCTCAGACCATTTAAAAAAGTGAATTCAAACCTCTTCTTCCCATTATCATGAAAACCGGCCACTCTTTGTGGTTTTTTGAAGCCAAAAGGGGTGGAACTTCCAATTCGATAGAGTAAGGAGGTGGAGGAGTATTCATTCCTGTACTCCACATCGGAAGCTGGAGTGTAGGAAGATTCCGAACAGCCAAAAAAGCAAAAACAAAGAAGGGAAAAGAAAACTGGATATGGTAGAATTTTCACAAGATCTCTTGGCGTTGAAATGTGTTTTCTACTTTCTCCTGCAAACCTTAGTTGGGCAACGGCAAACTTACTTTGCCCTCAAGCGGACCTGTTCAGCGATCTCCAGAATATCCGATGCCGGTAGAGTGATTACTCCCGAAGGCCGGCCTCCGTCCTTTTTAAAAAGGCTAATTCCGAGCCATTCTCCGGACTCGTTGAATACTGGGGTTCCCGGACTAACATTATCAATCACATAGTAATTGCGGGGCTTTTCAATGATGGCGTTGACCCAACCCCTCATCAGGGTTGATTGGCGATAAAGGTTAGGTCCAAGTTTACTAAGGGAGACTACGGGATCAAGGACCAGGGGTAAAGATGTAGAGGCAGGTCTTCGGGTAACATGAGGAAAACCGTCTGGGTGGTTGGGATGTTTGAAGGACTTCGGCAGAATGTAGGCAAGATCCAGATCATCGTCTTTGAGGATAAATTCTGCGGGTACTTCGGTCCCGTCCTTTAGCAGGATTTTCACTTCAGTGTAATTGACCTGGATATCAGCTTGTGGAGCCCTGATTTTTGCGTAGAGGGAATCGGTGGGGTCAAGTTGGTTTAAGGAGAGCACGGTCATGCCCTTCGAATCGAGGATGGTGCCTAGGGCCTCAATATTTCTTTCAGAAGGGGGGTAGCTTCGGCCATTTGCACTGATCTCTATTCTAACGGAGGCAGATACCCAGGTTACACATTCGGCGTGATTTTGGAGAAGAGACCGCCAAGCTTCTTTGGCCAAGCATGGGGAAGACGAGGTGAGAAAAACAAGGAACAAATAATGAGAAAATTTTCTGGCCATACTCTGGTTGAGGTTAAGATTTTTCCCAGTCCGGTTCAATTTCGATGAAGAGGGTATGGATACCCCGCTTCAGGTGAAAAGTTACGCGGGATATTTTTTCTTTTGCTAATTTCTTGATCTGCTTTTCAAAATCATGGGTATTGTCCACAACTTGGTCATTCACAGAAAGCAAGATATCCCCTTGCATCATCCCGGCAAGAGATGCCCAACCAGCAAGTTCCACATTCTCGACTAGTAAGCCATTCTGTTCCACGGTCATGCGATGGTAAGCACGGTCAGCAAATGAAAGCTCCCTTACGGTGAATTCCATAAATTCTTCCTCAAAACTGGGGAGTTCATTGGCTGGAGTGGGTCGCCTGTCAAGTGTGGCATCGATTTCGAAGGGTGTCCCATCCCGCAGGCCGCTAAATCGTACGGTCGCATCGGTGCGATATTGTTTAATCATATTGCCAAAAACTTCGATGTCCTCGGGCTGTCTCGCCTGAATGATTTGTCCATCGATTTTAAAAATTAAATCCCCGGCTAATAAACCTGCTCTTTGGGCAGGTGTCTGGTTAAAAACCTGAGTCAACCGGACTCCACGGGTGGATTTATCCAACCCCAATGCCTTGCTTAAGTCGGGGGTAATCACCTGCGTGCCAACTCCGAGCCAAGCTTTCCATGCCTCCACCGGCCTTTTATCGATTGGTTCAGGGCCAACCTGAATGACGGTAAGTATGCTGGCAAGATCCCGCTCAAATCGAACCAGTGCCGGAAGGGATTCGTTTTGCTCACGAATGAACTTTCGGGAAAATGCGATCAGGTTATCGGCCGATGAAATTGGGGTTCCTTCCACTTCGGTGATGATGTCCCCTTCGAGAAGTTTTGGCTTAGCGTTAAAGGATGGACCACCTTGGGCTACGCTATGAACGAGTGCACCTTTCTGGTCACTCCTTCTTGCCTCGAGAGAAGAGGGGAGGGAGAGATTGCGAACGGTGATTCCCCAACTTTTTAGTTCCATTTCTGGATGATAAGCCGGTTCCCGTGGAATCGGGGTCACAGACCAAGACTTAGACTCTTTTCGCCGTCTTCCCTCGATCAGGAAGCTCCTGTCTGGAGGAATAGAGCTGAGGAGCTGATGGATTGGTGGAAGATCCTCCTCAATAGAAGCGTTTACTTTTCTTTGGTTGATCCGAGTGACCAGATCGCCAGGGCGCATGCCTGCCTCATCTGCTGGACTATTTTCAATGACTCCCGCAACCAAAACGCCCTGATCGTGGTTGCGAAGAACGGGCTGTAATTCCAATCCGGACCATGAACGCTTAATAAATCCTGTTTCAGAAAGTTCCCGGGCTATTTTTTTAGCAAGATTGGAGGGGATAGCTCCACCCAAACTGGCAATTGCGACTTCGTTAATACCAATAATTTCACCGGCCGAATTAACCAGAGGTCCGCCACTGTTGCCCGGATAAATGACCGCGTCATGTCCAAGCCAGCGTACCAACTCCCCAATATTTTCTCCATCGAGTCGAAAGGCACTGCCACGCTTTGAAATTAAGGCAAGATTGGAAATGATTCCCCGGGTAACAGATTGAGACAATCCAGCCGGGCTGCCCATTGCAAAGCAGGAGTCTCCTACTCTGACGAGGTCGGAATCACCAAAAGTTGCAACCTTGAGCGGGGTGGCGTTTGGGTCTCGATCGGAAAGCTTAAGTCGAATTACGGCAAGGTCGGTGAGGGCATCCGCGCCAATCAGATTTGCACTGAGTTGCTCTCCATCATGAAGGCGGCAGTTCAGTCGCGTCGCTTTTCCAGCGACATGGTGATTGGTAACCACAAGTCCGGAACGGTCTATAATTACTCCGCTTCCGGTGGACCCAGTCTTAAGCATTCGTCCATTCGATCCAATCTCTGAAACCACCTCAATGCGGACGATGGACTGATAAACGGAGTTAACCCGCTGATTGATTTCGCTCGGTTTTTCCTCTTCAGCCCCCAGTGCTCCCTCCATGAAAAAAAGCCCAATTAGACTATATCGAAAAAATGAGATCATAGTTATTATTTAGCGAAGTGGATCAGGGAATTCGTTCATAGGATTCATAATTGAGCAAAAGAGGTTCTTGCCCTTGGGCCTTACTAAAGGCAAGAATCAAAGATTCAATGCTACGATCAACAAAATGACTAACCCAACTCTCTTTTTGTCAGGTAATCAGGGTAAGCTTGTTTCCATTACCCTTTGCATGAGTTGCCTTATTATACTTTTATCTACAATTGGGTTGCTGGTTTATTGCCTCTCCCTTTTTCTGGACTCGTTTTCCTCCGTTGCTTGGCCATTGGTGGCTGCGGTAATTCTTTCGGTTTTACTCAGTCCAGTTGTTGAGTTGATTGAAAGGGCATTGGGGTTGAGGAAAAGTTTATCCATCCTTCTTCTCTATCTCTTAGTTACAGTGAGTTGTGGGCTTTTGCTTTGGGGTATGGGTGGAAAGGTGTTAGGTCAGGCTCGCGAGTTCACCGAGGCTTCAGCGAATTGGCCCGAGCTTATAGAAAAGGGGCTTCGTCAAAAGATAAGTCAGGAAAACTGGAGCCTAGTCTCCTCGCAGTTTGAAAAATTTAAACGGGAATGGCACGGTACATTGTCTGCATTGAGCAAACAGGCTCCCCGTGTGGCTGAGAATTCGACTCTTTTAATCAAAAGTGCCTGGGATGGTTTAAGCTCTCTTTTTGCCCAGATTGCCTGCCTTGCTATCGTCCCAGTTTATCTTTTCTACTTCCTGAGTTCAAAAAGAAATTACTTGAGTGACTTCTTGGAACAGGTCCCCTTCCTGAAGGCTGATATTCGAGACGATCTCAACTACCTTGCCTCGCAATTTAAGCAAATAATTGAGGCATTCTTCCGAGGTCAGCTTATCATTGGTATGATGATGGGGGTGGGATATGCCATCGGGTTCACTTTTTGTGGGCTCAAGTTTGGGCTCGCTTTGGGCCTGTTTTTTGGACTCTTAAATGTGGTTCCCTTTCTGGGGTCGTTGCTCGGTTTTTTTACCGCACTAGCGGTGGCTTTTTTCCAACCTGGAGGCATTGGTGAAACTGGCCAATACAATGTATTTGTGGGATGTTTGATCACCTTTGCGATAGTGCAATTAATCGAAAGTTATTGGCTCAGTCCAAAGGTGATGGGCGAGCGCACGGGTCTACACCCAGTGGCGATCATTGCCTCCGTCTTCTTTTGGGGCACCGTCTTTGGAGGGTTACTGGGTATGATTGTTGGAATTCCACTGACTGCTTTCCTTATTATTGCCTGGCGCCTGGTTCGCCAAAAATACCTCCTCTCGAGCAATTGATATTTTCCATCCTGTCTGGGCAGAGTTGAAGTGTGGGTATGTTCGCTGTGAGCAACATTACCTTGAAAGAACCGGTACCTTACGAAATGTAAGATAGGTACTTCAAAAAAACTTGGCCACAAAAGATAAAGATTTCGTGCATTTACATGTACACTCAGACTACAGCCTCCTTGATGGATGTTGTAGAATGGATCGGTTGATGGACCGAGCAGTTGAATTGGGTATGTCTGCGATGGCCCTTACCGATCATGGAAATTTGTTTGGTGCGGTCTCTTTTGTCAAACAAGCCGAAAAGCGTGGGATCAAACCAATAATTGGTTGTGAGGGCTACATCGTTACCGATCATAAAAATGATGAGCGCCCCGGGCGTGAAAACCACAAATCTTTCCACCTAGGCTTGCTTGCCAAAAATTTTCAAGGCTACCAAAACCTTTGCAAAATTGTATCTGATGCTCACGTGGACGGCTTTTATTACCGTCCCCGTACAGATCTTGAAACTCTGGCTGAGCACGCTGATGGTCTGATTGGGTTTACCGGGTGCATGCAAGGGTGGATACCTCAACTGATTCTCCGCGGTAAAGAAGAAGAGGCGGAAAGAGCCATGGGGCAGATGGTCGATTTATTTGGAAAAGAAAATTACTTTGTCGAACTACACAATCACGGCATCGAAGAACAGGCCCAATTAGTTCCCGAGCTTGTTAAGCTGGCTAAAAAATTCGACCTTAAATTGATTGCATCAAACGATGTGCACTATGTTAAAGGTGAGGACTGGGCTCCTCATGACGCCCTTCTTTGTATTCAGACTGGTTCCAAGTTAGACGATACCAATCGTATGCGTTACGATGCCCGTGAATTCTACCTCAAGTCGAGGGAGGAAATGGAAGAGCTTTTTAAGGAGGTTCCCGAGGCAGTGACCAATACCTTTGCAGTCGCGGAGATGTGCGATGTGAAGCTGCCTTTTGGTGAAAATAATTATCCCGTCTTTACCCTACCTCCTGAGATCAGGACTGAGGTTATTGACAATGTTGAGTACCTGAAAAGGCTTTGCCAAGAAGGCTTACTTGAACGGTATGAGATCGCATATCTTGATGAAGGAAACCGGGAGGAAGATTCAACAGCTAAGGGTTTAAGCGAGCGACTCGATTACGAACTGGGGGTGATTGGGAAGACGGGATTTAATGATTACTTCCTCATCGTGGCGGACTTTATGAAGTGGGCTCGGGAGCAAGGAATTCCGGTTGGGCCAGGTCGTGGATCCGGTGCTGGTTGTTTGGTGGCATATGTCTTGGGTATTACTGATATTGATCCCTTACGATTTGGTCTACTTTTTGAGAGATTTCTGAATCCTGAGCGGGTATCTCCGCCCGATTTCGATATCGATTTTTGTATGCGCCGTAGGGGTGAAGTGATTGAGTATGTCCGGGAAAAATACGGTCGCGACTGTGTGGCCAATATTATTACCTTTGGAACATTCGGGGCCAAAATGGTGATTCGTGATGTCGCCCGAGTGCGGGATCTTCCCTATGCGGAGGCCGATAAATTGGCCAAGATGATCCCGGATGATCTCAATATATCTCTCGATGATTCGCTGAAAAAAAGCCCTGAGCTTGCTTCGGAGTACGAGAAAAACCCTATCGCCAAACAGATTATTGATACCGGTAAGGTGATTGAGGGAATGGTTCGAAATTCCGGGACGCATGCGGCGGGGGTGATTATTGCAGACCGCCCGCTTAAAGAGTTGGTCCCCCTGACCACTCAGGACGGGATTTTGACCACCCAGTATCCCAAGGACCCAGTGGAGGAACTGGGTTTGTTAAAGATGGATTTCCTCGGGCTGAAGACCCTCACGGTCATCTCCGAGGCTGAGGCCCATATCCGCAAAAAAAGCGGTCTAGAGAAATTTCGGGTTACCCAGGTTCCGCTTGATGATGAACCTACCTTTCAGTTGCTCAACGAAGCACGCACCATTGGGGTCTTTCAATTGGAATCAGAGGGCATGCGTCGATTATGCCGACAAATGACCATTTCTAATGTCGATGAAATCATCGCCCTGATTGCTCTCTACCGCCCGGGCCCGATGGACTGGATACCGGATTACATAAGAGGGAAAGAGGATCCTTCGACCATTAAATTCCCTCACCCCTTACTGGAAGATGTATGTGCGGAAACCTATGGAGTCATGGTCTATCAGGAGCAGGTCATGGAGGCCGCCCGTAGGATTGCAGGATACACTTTGGGTGGAGCGGATATTTTGCGCAGGGCGATGGGAAAAAAGAAGCCCGAGGAAATGGCCAAACAGCGCGAAATCTTCGTTAAGGGAGCGAAGGAGGTCAATGGCATCGAGTCTAAAAAGGCGAACGATATTTTTAATATTTTGGAAAAATTTGCCGGCTACGGATTTAATAAATCTCACTCGGCAGCCTATGGAATCATTAGTTATCAAACTGCCTATCTAAAAGCGAATTATCCAGTTGATTTTATGGCAGGCGTGCTCGCTTGTGAACTTGGGAATTCGGAAAAACTTTCTCATTTTCTTGGCGAGTGTCAGGATATGGGTATTTCCGTGCTGGGACCCGATGTCAATGAATCAGGTGAAAACTTTACCCCTCTTGATGGTGATGAGGGAAAACTCGGCGAAATTCGTTTTGGATTATCTGCGGTGAAAGGGGTGGGGGATGTTGCGGGAAAAAGTATTGTTTTGGAACGTCAAGCCAACGGCTCTTTCATTAACTTTGGAGATTTTGTTGAACGAGTAGATGGAAAAGCGGCCAACAAGCGCGTGCTCGAGTGTCTGATCAAGACTGGTGCGTTTGATGCTCTGCATAATAACCGTGCCGCCTTACTTGCTGATTTGGATCGTGCAATGGGCGAAGCCCAATTGCGGCGAAAAGACCGGGAGGCTGGTCAGGCCAATCTCTTCGATATGATGGGAGAGGAAGGGGGTACAGAGTCAGGGAGTCAGGCTATTGAAATTTCGGAGGATATACCCGAGATGGACGACTTGGAAAAACTTAAACTGGAAAAGGAATTGCTGGGATTCTTTCTATCGGGTCATCCGGTCGATACCCTTATTGGATTAGCTCAGGAATTGGATACTGCAAGCTATGACGACATTATGGCTACCCAAGATCGAAGAAGTTTTCGCTTGTGCGGTGTGCTCGCCGATATTGAGAAGAGATACACTAAAAAGGATGGCTCACCTTGGGCCCGTTTCACTCTTATGGCAAAAGAGAAGGACTATTCCTTACCTATGTTCACCGAAGCATTCGAGAAATTCGGCAACCTTTTGCAAGATGGCGGATTGGTTGTCGCAGAGGGGGTTGCTTCGAATAAAGACGGAGAAATTCGGATAAATGTAATCACTCTTCAGAGCGTGGACCAGGCCATTTCTCAACTGATCGAAGAGATTACCTGGTTGCTGGATTCATCCAATCCTCAGACTCCTCTCTTTTTGCAAAAATTGTTTAAGGAATCGGAGCGTGGTGTCGGGAAGTCAACTATAGGCTTGGCCTTTGCAGAGTCAGCAGATCATGAAGGTTTGGTTGTGGAATTGGACCCGAGGTTTCGGTTGTCCTTAAACTTGGAAAAACTTAGGAACTATCGGTCCGAGAATTGTGTCCGTGGTATGCGGGTAAAGATTGCCGAACCCACACCGCCGCCTGAGCCAAGATTTAAGAAACGTTTCAGCTGAATTTTTGAGTGGCGATTTGTTCGCTTGTCTCTTGACGAAAAGCTTTGCTCTATTATGGTGATCAGTTTGCTTTAAATTATTATGTCTATTGAAATCAAACTTCGTAAAGGCGAACCAATGGATCGTGCTATTCGCCGTCTGAAAAAGTCTCTTGACCGTGAAGGCGTGATCCGTGATGTGCGGGCCAAAAGATATTTTGAAAAGCCTTCTGATAAGAAGAGAAAGGCCCGAGAGTTGGCAGCATTTAATCAAATGCTTCGTACTCGATACGAGAAGATGTAATTCTCCACATTCATGGGATTTTGCTCGTAAAGAACAAGATCCCTTTTTAGCGTTTTGATGTAATGTCCCAACTCGCAAAACGTAATGTTGTAAGCCTCCGTAGAGAATGGCGGTTATTTGACAAAGATCATTCGGACGCTTCTGCCTTTCTTGGGTTGTGTGAGCGGATGATAGATGTTGGTGAGTTCTTGCTTGCTCACGATGTAGCGAAAGCAGGCCTGAAGCTTCATCGAAATCACAAGATTCTCTCCCAGAAGGCATCCCATGCATTATGTAAAGCAGGCTCGCCTTTTTTAGCGACACAAGTTTTGGAGGAACTTGTTTCTTCTGGTGTCAGAGATGTTGAAACACAAAGTTTACTAGCCAGTGCCTACAAAGACCTGTGTGAAAATACCACCGATCCCACCAAAAAGCAGCACTACGCAGATCTTGCCATTGCCCGATATGAACAGGGTTATTTCAGTAAAGATGCCTTGCTTGAGGAGGACGGTCAGACGCCTGATAATCTTTACTATCCATGCATAAATGTAGCCTTCATGCATTTTGTTTGCATGAACTATGAGAAAGCCAGGGAGTATGCGGAGACTGCTCGCAAACTTTGTCAGGAAATCATCGATAAAGGCGATGGAAATTATTGGGTCCAAGCAACTATTGCGGAAGCATACCTTCTTCTTGGGTCCATTGAAGAATCCCTCCAAGCGTACTCGAAAGCGGTAGATTTAGAAGATGCCAGACCCTCTTACATAGCGAGTACAAGAAAGCAGGCCTTACAAATAAGCTCTCTTTACGAAGAAGACACGATCCGTGCCCGTATTCTTAAAGCATTTCCCACCCTTGGCATTGTAGCTTGTTCGGGCCATTTGATTGATAATCCAGGTAAGAGGCGAAGATTTCCGCAAGAAGCTGAAGCCATTGTCCGCCAAAAAATTGATGAAAGGTTAGATAAGCTAAACTCTACCTGTGGCTACAGTTCCGCGGCTTGTGGAACGGACATCATTTTTCTAGAAGCCATGCAGGAAAGGGGAGGGGAGACCCATATTTTCCTTCCCTTTTCGAAAGAAAAATTTATCCAAACGAGCGTCCATCGAGAAGGTACAGACTGGATTAAGCGATTTGAGAAAGCCCTCGATCATGCCACCTCCGTGCATTATGTCACGAGCGAAGGATACTACGGAGATGATACCCTTTTCAGCTTCTGTAATGATGTAATGCTTGGATTTGCAGCGATGCGGGGCAGGGGCTTAAGCGAAGACCCAAACCTGCTCCTTTTCTGGGATGGTAACCCGGGAGAGACGGGAGGAACTGGAGAAATCGCAAATTCATGGAGTGAAACTTTCAATGAACCCGAAGTGATCAACGCCAACGAAGTTTTAGAACTTTTAGATGATAACTTCGTTCCGCCCGTACCAACCGGAGATACCAAACCTATTTTTATGCAGAGTTTTGGCGAGTCAGTTGCGGCAATGCGGTCAGTGAAAACCATGCTTTTCGCTGATGTGGAGGCTTTCACTAAGGTGGATGAAGACAAAACTACCCAGTTTGTGGAAGTTTTTCATGGGAATGTATCTAGGATGATGGAGGAACTCGGTTGCGTTCCCGCATTTCTTAATAGTTGGGGTGATAGTTTTTTTGCCGTTTTTGATGATTTAAGTGACGCCTTAAAACTCGCGATGGCCATTCGTGACTTTTTTTCCAACGGTAGATGGGACGAGCTTTCTTCTGATGGAAAACTGGATGTTCGAATTTCCATGCATGCGGGACCTGTATATGAGGAGTTTGACCCTATCCTTAAGAAAAGGAATTTCTTTGGTAGGCATGTGAACCAAGCTGCCAGAATTGAACCAATTGTTTTACCCGGTTCTGTTTTTGTATCTGAAACAGTAGCCGCTTTGGTATCCTACATGTACCATGAATTTGATTTTGAATATGCGGGGAATCTTGAATTAGCCAAAGATTTTGGTGCTTACCCTGTGTACATTCTTCAGAGAAAGGGTTACTAGACTGGATTGATTTTTCGTAATGATCACCCATGTTTCGTCAGAGGTTCCTGCACCCTTTGAAGCTTACTCAGGGGACGGTCCGTCTATATTTATTAGCTATGCTCATGCGGACAAGGTAGTCGTTTTTGATGCGATCAGGCAACTTCATGAGAAGGGTGCAAATATCTGGTATGATGAAGGTATACAGGCGGCGGGAGAATGGGTTGAGGAAATTGCACACGCTATTAAGGACTCAGTTTTATTTTTGGTTTTTATCTCCCCTCGTTCCATCGATTCAAGGTATGTCCGCCAGGAAATCGGATACGCATCCAGTTTAAACAAAGAGATTCTTACCTTATTTGTCGAGGATACCTCTTTGCCCGCAGGATTATCCCTAATTCTGCAACAGTTTCAATCTCTAGCTCTAAGCGATGAAACTTGGAAGCCCAAGGCTCTTAAAGCCATTTTCGATCGGATGGAAAATTCTTCCTTCGATGATCAGGATTCGAGAGCAGCAACTGAATCTGAAGAGGTGGACCACGGAGAAATGCTCTGGCGTTCATGGGAAAAAGCCCGAGGGCAACAAATCAAGCGTTATGAGGCAAGACATGGAAAACTTGAACCAATTCCTTCGCTGAAAAAGGTTAAGGTTAGTGTTCCTCAACCAAGTGAGACTTTACCGGAAAAGAAACTTATCGAGAAGCCCCCCCGTTATCCAACCGCGACCCATGTGGAAGTAGCTCATCCTGCAACCCAGATCGAACAGGACCAAGAGAATTTTCAAGATCCTACCATCGGAACGCTTTCGTGGATTACCCATGGCGAAATTTCAATTTCGGTTCCCTATTCTGATGAACAAAAGGTAGTTCATGTAAAACATGGTTTCTGGATGTCCCAGTTATTAATAACGCAAGAAATCTATGAAATGGTTATGGGTTCCAATCCCAGTTACTTTGATGTGGATAACATGAAAAACGAGGCCAATCTACCGGTAAACAATGTTTCATGGCTGGATGCGGTTTCTTTCTGCAAAGCTTTGACCATTATGTCCGATCACGCTGGCACCCTTCCCCCTAAATATGAGTTTCGTCTTCCTACCGAAGTTGAGTGGGAATATGCATGTCGTGCAGGTTCCCTGACGAAGTATTATTTCGGAGATAACCCACACGAGCTTCAGGAGCATGCCTGGTTCCGTGGAAACAGCCTCAAGCGCCCTCATCCCGTTGGCAAGAAGCGAGCGAACCCCTGGGGGCTGTTTGATATCTATGGAAATGTGAGGGAATGGGTGGGTAATTCTTTTGTAAATACTTTACTTAATGATTCTGGACAGGATGAATTTAGAATTAGCCGAGGGGGTGCCTATATGAAACCTGCCGAGGAGTGCCAGTCTTCTTCGCGGTCCACCAATTCGTTGAACCATCGCTTTCGAAATCTTGGGTTCCGCCCAGTCCTTGCTCGGGTACTCCGTTAGTTTTGCCTACGTCGTCGGCGTATTTCCGTTGTCATTGATTCGGAGTTGAGGCATTAAATTTACTTTTTGCAATGAGCGAACAGAATAATTCTAACCCTGTACTAGACGGCAGTGATCAGGTGGCCGTTCGTCAATCCAAACTCGATGGTTTGCGTCAATCTGGAAACGATCCTTTCTTGCAAAATTGGGAGCAAACTCATGTTTCAAAAGAAGCGGTCCTTCTGCTCAAAGATGAAGAGGAGTTGGGACCCGAAGTTTCGGTTGCTGGACGAATCGTTGCATTCCGCCTAATGGGAAAGGCGGCTTTCTTGAAATTGCTCGACCGCGAAGGCAAAATACAGGCTTATGTGAGAAGAGATGAAATCGGAGAAGATGAGTATGCCTCCTTTAAAAAATTGGATCTGGGCGATTTTATCGGGATCCGGGGGCCTCTTTTCCGCACCAAGACCGGGGAGGTCACGGTTCGGGCCAAGGAATATCGACTGGTTACCAAAGCTCTCCGGCCCCTGCCGGAGAAGTGGCATGGGCTGAGTGACAGTGATCAGATTTACCGTCAGCGTTACCTCGACCTGGTGGTCAATGAGGAATCGCGGGAGCGATTTAAGGTTCGGAGCCGAATCATTCGAGAGATCAGGCAATTTATGTGGGATCGTGATTTTATTGAGGTGGAGACTCCGATGCTTCAGGCGGTATCAGGTGGGG